>Ga0265295_1008612_pt1 | contig 11262 bp, 6 predicted proteins | sample Munlansysbiofilm_FD_192503 | JGI IMG/M metagenome (GOLD analysis project Ga0265295, IMG submission 192503) | Leachate microbial communities from a municipal landfill in Southern Ontario, Canada - Methane capture system biofilm | ecosystem: Engineered > Solid waste > Landfill > Unclassified ... | reverse complement strand
TTGCCGTAATACCAACGAGCAACTCCGTACGCCCGGCAGTTGCCTTCACACTTTCAGCAATTAACTGATCACGAAATTCATCCGAAAACTTAGCCCATTCGCCCATTGACCCCAAGATAAAAATACCATCAATGCCGTGCCGGATGTTGCGATCAAAAATCTTATTTAATCCCACGACATCCAAACTGCCATCTGCTGTCAGCGGCGTTATCGACGCTGAGTAAACCTTCTTCCTAAGATTAGCTTTCAATTTCAACGACCTTCCTCTTTAATGATTAAAATTCTACCCTTATTCCTTAAAAAACCCGTTCAGATCACGAACCTGCGCATTTGTGATGATTACCCCAAGTACCGAAGTGCATGTGAAGCGCAATTGTAGGGTCTTAATTGTTTTATCGCAAACATCAATTTCATGCCGCTTCCCTGCAGGTGTATGCTCATTCTGCGCCCAAATCGTTTTCCATCCATCGCCAACCTTCGCTTCAACAACAAATCGATACGGAGCAAGCGGAGAAAAACGCTCGACACGGAGCTCAGCCAGCACAGAAGCACAAGATGTCTCCTCAGGCAGGGTCAGCGTCACCCTGCGATCCTCACCTCCCACAAACCGAAGATGATACGGATAGGCGTTAGCATGACCTTCTGTTGCGCTCCAAACGCCCACCTTCGTTTCCAGCCGTTCAAACGGGCCATCGGTCGATTCCTCAAACATCAGCCGTTCGTTTTGTACTGCAACAGGTGCCGGCCCGGCACGATACAACCATTTCACCGGTACACGCGTAATGCGGGAATGCGCAAGCCGGATTGCACAATACCCGAGCAGCACAGCATCGTTCACTGGGTGGATCGCAATGTAACAGTAGTGACCACTCGGATTGCCCTCCAGCACCTTGATGTACTGCCAGCTTTTTCCGTCATCTTTTGAAATCGCCGTACTGAGGGGTACACGCCGTCCACGCGAACTTGCGGGAATGCTGGCATGATCGTTCCAGACCAACAGCAGATCCCCGGTTGAAGGCAGACGCTTGATCGACGCAGGCGACAAGGGGGATTTGAGCGTTGATGCGATCGGCGCATTCCATGTATCACCGCCGTCCGGCGAGTACGAAAGATACTGACACCCGGCGTTTGTACGGATGAACATCATCACACGCCCGTCTTTCAATTCGACCACACCGGGCTCCTGAGTCGTCACGCGCTGCTTCGCCGCATCGAACGCCTGTTGCGTAGCCGTACTACGCCGCCACGTCTTACCGTTGTCGTCCGACAAATAGCACATCAGCGTTCCCTGCCAATCCGCTTCAGGTGCATCCTTAGGCCAATGCAAGCAGACTGGCAGCACCAACCGACCACCAGAGAGTTGAATTGCGCGATCATTGTTCATCACATAATACCCCACCTCATCCGTGATGCACATAACCGGCGCGCCCCAGGTTGCGCCTTCATCTTCTGAAAGCCTCATCACTGGGCGACAATCCTGACTGCTGTTTTTAAGCATGTAAAAGAGCGCGATTTCACCATTCTGTAATCGAAGCAAAGTCACGGACATCACATTCATGCCGCCTTCGTTTTCCACAATCAACCGGTCTTCGGCTGTCCATGTTCTGCCACCATCGGTTGAGGTCCGCCCTGCCAGATACGCAGGATCATGATCTCCACCACGTCCGGCTGTATAGCACGAGTATACAAACAGAATACGTCCATCTTTCAACGTGACAAAAGAACCTTCACTGTTGCGCGGATTCGCATGATCTGGAGGCAACTCAAGCACCCGTTCCGGCACCTCCTCCCGCCCCAGCCCTGAACACCCGCTTTCCTCCCCATTCTTTTTCAGCCCTGGAGTCGCCTTCATCTTTCCACCTCTTTCGCTTTTATCGAATTTTCACAAACACAACCAACGCATCTATTTAAAACTGCTCTTTCAGTTCAGTTCACGCAAGCGCACATCGTCGAACCAAACGGTGCCGGATGCTTTTAAAATAAATAAGCGAAGGTAAGAGGGATGTTTTTTATTCGTATCTGGCCCCGTAGTGAATTCAAATCCCTGCTTAGCCCAGGGCATCGAATCAATAAACCAATTATCAGGGAACCAGCGATTTTTCTCGTCCCAAATGTTTACGACAGCCCCGCCGTTGCGGCCTTGGGGTTTAAGGTCTTCTGTTTTGATGAAGAAAGTCAGTAGATATTTCGTGTCTGGCTTCAACTGCGGTAAATATTGAGTTACGCAAATACGTTGAGCCCCTTGTTCATTGACTAATTTTAGACTTTGACCGCCCTTGATGAAAGTAGATTTATCCAGCGACCACGCTTGACCGGGCTCGATCGTATCCGCACGAGGAGCATGCCATTTACCGAGCTGATGATTCCGGGGAACAGCGGAAAAATCCCCGTTGTCCAAAAGAGAGATGTCTTCAACTTCACCGAATAAAACACTCCCGAAATTCTGCAAATCATGAAACCCATGGATTAGGAAAGGACTCCACGTATAAAGGTTGACATAATCGCTGCCTGAGTCGAGTACCCGGTTGCGATTGAAGTTTACAGGAAAACCTTTTTCCTGAAACACCTCAAAGCTTTTCAGCGGAATCGCGATTTCAGCACTCCAGCCGCTTTCCTCGATAGAGGTTTTCACCGTAGCGGCACTATTCCACTCCCAATCGGTCAGGTTGTTCAGGCCAACTTTTTCCGACGTGTTGTCGCTATGACATCCTGCGGGGTTGACAAGCAACTGATAATAATTTTTACGGTCTCCAGATGGATTTAAAAACAGCTCGACAGAAGAATCTCTCCAAATATCTTTATCATCGCTTTCCCTATGCGTATAAATCATATTCGATACCTGAGGCTCTTCACACTTAAAGGCGAAATACAGGTTGTCCTGATCTTTCAAGGCATAAACAAGGGTCTCAACAACTTCAAGCCCCTTCGGATTGCCTTTGTAAGGGTGCAGGTAAATCTTGGTGCTGCCATCCCATATCGCCTCATCAAGTTTTCCGTCAACGGTTATGGTTGCTCCAGAAGGAACTTCCTGTACGGTGAAGGTCAAGTCCTCGATTTCGTTTTTCGTCTGAATATATTTCTTTCTGACACCAATAATCGAATCAAGAAAGTGTTCCCGGAAAAACTTGACGCGTTGCAAAGCCGTTGGATCATTGTGAGTCAGCTTTTCTGCTTGATCAAAACGTTCGGTCAAATTTTCAATTTCAGCAGGAGAATATACTTTTTCCCAAAGCTCGTATTCCGAAGGAGGTGCTCCCATCGGACCGAGCGGCGTATCCACTACGCGGCCACCTATTTCACGTAGCCAGATCTCTTCAAAACGCTCATCAATGCTTTGCATGGTTTCCGCCGCAGGCCCGAACATTAATTTGTAGTATTCCTCAAGAATAACGGAAACATCGCTATCGTTATCCCAGCAAACCTTACTGAAAACATAAAAGTTCAGCGCATTGAAAATATATTCGTCAGTCTCAGACTCCATGTAGGCCCCAAAAATATATGGCTTCTGCTCTTTGTAATAGTGTCCGATTGCTCGTGGAGTCACCTGGGGGATCCCCGGTATTTCGCGCTTCCCAAACTTATTAGCATAATTCCACAGCCACGTTTTACGTCCGGTTTTCGTAACCCAGTCTTTAATTTCCTTGTTATCTCTTTCTTGGATTTCTTTATTATAAAAACCCCAAGGCCCGTGTTCTGCAACCATCACTAACACATTGTCAGGGAGTTCAACATTGGGTAGATCGCGGTATGGCGTATAAGCCATCTGGGTCAGATAACCGGGAACCTTGTCCTGCTTGAGCTTCAAGGCTACTTCACGGACAAAAGTCCAGATAAAATCTGAACTTGCTTGCGAATCTTTTGACAAAAAATACGGAGAACATTCCGGGCAATGACAGGGATATAAACCATCCTGTGGCATAATATTAAAATATCCTGGCTGAAAGCCGCTCTGATCCCAGAGATAACGGTCATAACGCGCGATAAGTACTCCTGCCTCTTCGGCAGATTTCCCAGACAGAAAAGCTTTCGCATCCTGAAATATCTGTTCCCGGATCCCGCTGCTGAAGCACAATTGCCCAGGATGAGCGATAGCCGGATTATTGTGCCGCTGGCCATTGGACATGAGGGCAAAATACTCCGGATTCGTTTGGCCAAAGCGTTCCAAGTATCCTAGTCGGCCCAATCCATGGCAATTAGGGATGTATGACGTTTCTAAACGCAAACGGTAATAATTTAAGTTTTTCGCAGGACTCACAAAAACATCGCGATCTGCTCCTTCGTACCAATGGCCTTCGAACCAAGATACTTTCCTGGTTTGATAATCTGGCATTTCAACGACCGACATTGATGGAATTGTTAAATTTCTATATTCAGGTACGACTGTTCCTATTTCTCCCGGGAAATAAAATTTGATACCGATCATACGTTCAAGAAAATCATAAACACCGAAAAGTGTTGCGCGTTCAAATAGTTGTCCCCAGACGCCACTTTTCATGTTTCTTTCTACATCAACGCGATCGTCATCTTTTCCCACAATGAATATATTCCTGCCGACTGCTTTAATGATAAAACCATCACGCGGCAACTTGGCCAAATCTATTCCAGCCTCACGGGAATAATCATTCTCACCAAGAATGATCGAAGTCTTCTCGGCATCCGGACTGGAAACAACCGGCACCGTTTGCCCAAACGACTGTTGCAGGAATTTTTGCAGTTCCGCACCTGCAAAACGAACGACGTTACCTGCGTGTTCCGGAATGACGATAACAGTCTGATTTTTGCTATCCACGAGTAATGGCAGTTTTTCTCGGGCATCTAACGAAACAACACGCTTGTCAAAGTCAGCGCACGTTGCTGTCGTTAAAACAGACAGAACCATCAATAAGAATCCAATCGAACGAATCAATGACATAAGCATAACTTTTTCCTATCGAAGAGGTGATTGATCAAAATTGCGGAAGTTCCATGCGAGATGCGTACACGTTGCAGGAATAGAAGATATCGTAACATAAAACTCTTTTTCATGCTCAACAAAATGCACCCTTGGGCACTGGGGCACAGGGTTCCCCATGGGGGGGGGCCAAGGGTGGAACGTGTTTTCGAGGACACTCGTAATCGCTTGATGTTGAAGGACCCGATGACTCGTGACACTTAGCCTAACACGTGAGTTCATACTTTTTTTCCACACGTAACATACCGCTTCATCCAGCACCGCATGCCGGAGCGCTTCGATACGAAAACACTCCGCCTTTTTTAAGCATTTTACGTTACAGCGAAAAAGGCTCAAAATGAATTGCTGTTGCAGAATTGACAGCCCATGCAGTATAGTTTGAAGGCATGCAGCTTATAAAAGAAACAACGCCTGAAGACGCCTCAACAATTGAAGACCTGCTTTCTGGACTACTCGGACAGCGCTTTGCAGAAGTTTTCCCGCTAAACGACGAAGCCGCCCGTGCTGGCCGAGTCGTCCCTGCCGCTAATTCTGCGTTCGGTGACTTCCAATGCAACGACGCCATGAGCCTCGCCAAAGCACTCAAACAATCACCACGAGCCATCGCAGAAAAAGTCGTCGGAGGAGCAACATTCCCCGGCATCATCAATAAGCTCGATGTGGCCGGCCCTGGATTCATCAACATCACCCTCGAAGACGCATTCATCGCCGAACGAGCGAGCCATGTCGCAACCGACTCGCATTCCGGTATTCCGCAAAGCGGCAGCGGGCGCACAGTCGTGATCGATTACTCCAGCCCCAACATCGCGAAACCGATGCATATCGGACATATCCGCTCAACGATCATCGGCGCGGCCATTGATCAGCTCCACCGTGCGCTCGGCTACACAGTATTAGCCGACAACCATATCGGCGACTGGGGCACGCAATTCGGCATCATCATCATGGGATACCGAAATTTCATTGATCTCGATAAGCTGGCCGAGGCCCCGACATCAGAACTCGAGCGTGTCTATGTAAAAAGCCAGAAGATGGCGACAGAAGACGAAGCATGGATGGAACGCTGCAGAGCCGAACTCGTCAAACTCCAGCAAGGCGATTCAGAAAACTTGGCGCTGTGGCGTGAATTTATCCGCTTGTCACGCATTGAATTCGATCGCGTTTATGCACGCCTCGGCATCCGGTTCGACTTAAACCGCGGGGAAAGCTTTTACCAGGAGGATCTCGTCGGCATCGTCGAAAGACTCGAGAAGGAGAAACTCGCAACACCAAGCGAAGGAGCAACAATCGTTGACCTCTCTTCAGATAATCTTGGCGTGGCTATCGTTCGCAAACGCGATGGTGGATTTAACTACACCACGACGGATATTGCCACAGTCGATTCACGTGTTCGCGAATTCGGACCCGAAAAAATCATCTATGTAACAGACGAACGCCAGCAACTCCATTTCAAACAATTCTTCGCAATCTGCAGAAAAACAGGCATCGCCCCTGAAAACGTGGATCTCGTACACGTCTGGTTTGGGCTGATGCGGCTGCCTGAAGGAACCTTTTCAACCCGCCAGGGCAATGTCATCAAGCTTGAAGCGCTACTCGACGAAGCCGAATCACGTGCACTCGCAGTGATCAAAGAAAGTCGACCCGAGCTTCCCCTCAGCGAAGCAAAGACACTGGCATCGCAAATTGGAATCAGCGCCGTTAAATATGCCGATTTAAGTCAGGATCCGCGGACCCTCATTACATTCACGTGGGAGAAAGCGCTCGCCCTCGATGGGAACTCCGGCCCCTACCTCCAATACGCCTACGCCCGGATTCGCAGCGTACGCGCCAAATACAGCGAACAATTCCCTGACGGAGACCCGGAGGCGCACCCTCTGATTCTAGCCGAAACTGTCGAACGCGCACTCGCGCTCAAAATCGCCCTGTTCCCGGCAACGGTTCAAAAAGCAACGCTGGCTTACCGCCCCTGTATGCTGACGGACTACCTCTTCGATCTCGCCCAAACGTACAGCTCTTTTTACCAGCAACTGCCTTTCCTGAAAGCAGAAGCCGGCGTGCGGGAAAGCCGTGTGCACCTCTGCGGCCTTGTCGCCACCGTTCTTGGGCGTGGCTTAGAACTGCTCGGCATCGCCACCCCCGAACGCATCTAGCTGGCTCGGCAAGCCGGCGGGAGAACGAATGAAATGGCACAATTCGAATACATAGCAAAAAGCCGCGACGGCACCAAGCGTAACGGACAAGTCGAAGCTGCTGATCGCCGTGCTGCGATCAGTGCTGTCGAGCGCCTGGGTCTCGTTCCACTGACCATCACCCAACGTTCCGAATCAGCCAAAGCCAGTGCGAAGCGTAACGCCGCACGTCGCAAATCAGCCGGAAAACTCTCCTTCAAACTGACACGTCCGAATCATATGAGCATGCACGATACACTGCTCTTCACGGGCGAACTCTGCGACCTGCTCGAAGGCGGCATGACGCTGGGCAACGCACTCAACTGCCTAGCTGCACGCGGCGATGGCGAGAGTGGCCCTACCCAAGTCATCGGAGCCTTGCGGGATGCGATCATTGAAGGAGCCAACTTCTCATCTGCACTCGAAAAATTTCCAAAAGCCTTCCCGCCGATCTATGTCAACATGGTCCGGGCCGGTGAGGCCAGCGGCGCCATGACAGACGTATTCAAACGCCTGATTGAACACTACGAACGGGCAGCCGAGATTCGTTCCAAAGTCACCACAGCAATGGTCTATCCCGTAATCGTACTGATCATGGGGTTTGCAGTTGCCGTTTTCGCCATGACCTACATCCTGCCGAAATTTCAAACCATCTTCGACCAGATGGGCCCCGACGGTCTGCCGCCAATGACGCGAATGCTCATTGGAACGAGCGAATGGATCAAAAAATACTTCCTCTTCGTGCTCGTCGCACTCATTGCCGGCGGCTATGCGCTTCATGCTTGGATTCAAACTCCGACCGGGCGGCGGCGCTGGGATGGGCTTAAGCTACGCGTACCGCTACTCAAGGGCATTGTCGCCAGTGCTATTTATGCAAACTTTGCCCGAACCTTGCAATCCTTGCTTGAAAACGGGGTCCCCGTGCTCCAAGCACTCAAAATCACGAGCCAGACCGTTGGCAATACCGTCGTCGGTGATGAACTCGCTAAGGCACGGGAACGCGTCACGGATGGAACCACGATCTCGGGACCGCTCGCAGCAGGTGGCATTTTCCCTCCAATGATTATCGATTTGCTTGCTATCGGAGAACAAACGGGAAACATGCCCTCAGCGCTGGGACATATCGCCAAACGCTACGAAAATGAATTGAATAAAAACGTCACCATTTTTACTGCAGCCCTTGAACCCATCATGATCTTCGTTGTCGCGCTCATCATCGCGTTTGTCGCCATTTCCGTCATGCAGGCCGTCTTAACAGTCTCCAGCGGCGTAAATATCAAATAAGACACCTGACCGACAACTTCCCAAATTCATAATCGTAATCCCAATCGTAACCGTAATCGATCGGTTTGTTCATGGGTTCTGGGTGCGGGGTGCTAGTTTCAGCGGGTTTACAGCCTCCGCTGCAGCCGCATGCTTGGCCGCTCCCAGCATCTAACGGCGTCATCAAATCATCGCGTCATGAAGTCCTGCATTCGAGAGATGACTTCGTGACGCCCGGTGCCCAACCAGCGACTGCCACACGTCAATCCCCCTCAGCCACAGCCGAAGCAGAAACAATCTCAATCGGCTCCCCCCGATTCGTATACACCTCCTGACACCCGCATACCGCTACAAGGTCAGCAACGAAGTCCGTTACACTTGAGTATCGCGAAGCCACGTCATAAGCCGTTGCCCGCGAAAGCACCTGAGCAACCGATTCGGGAAGATCAGAAAAATCAGGCCGCACACCATTCAAAAAATCTTCCTGCGTCGTGTCCGCAGAAAATGGAAAACTTCCAACAAGCATCAGATAAGTAATAATTCCCAAAGCGTAAACATCCGTTTCAGGGCCTGGAATCTCGCAACGCAACTGTTCAGGACTAATATACTCAGGAGTCCCTATGATATGAGTCAGCTCCTTCACCTTGTTCTTTAGGGTTGCTGTACCGAAATCAATGATCTTCACCTCTCCGCCGTCAGTTATAAAAATATTCTCCGGTTTTAAATCATTATGCGTCACGTTGTTCGCATGTGCATACTCAAGCCCATCGGCACAAGCCAGAAGAATCCGGCACGTGGTCATGACGCACAAGGACCCGTTCTCGACAATGACATCGCGTAATGGCTGGCCGCGTACAAGTTCCATGACAATGTAGTAGCAGGCGTTATAAGCGCTAAAATTGTAGACACGGACAATATTCCGATGAGAAAGCTGCATAGCAATGCGCGCTTCATCACGAAGCGAATCGAGAATAGCGGGATCGGACAAAATGTCCGGGTTAATCACTTTAATGGCTACATCGATGTCGAGGAAAAGATCGCGAGCAAGAAATACAGTGCCCGTTCCACCAACACCGAGCAATGCATTCAGCGCATACTGCTCAGGATCAGGCCCGCTTGCACGCGTTTCATACGTCTCAAGCTCCCCAGAAACGCGTAAGATGCGTTTACCACTTGCATCAACGCTGAAACCTGATTTCGTTTTCCGAGTCGGATCAGCTAAATAAGCAGCAACACAATCACTGACCTGCTTCTTAAGCGTTACGCCAGGAAAGGGTCGCGGCAGAAAACCGACTCCATGCCCGGCGGAAAGCAGCGTTTTCGCTTTAAGTGCTGCCAGCTTAGTGCCTATAAAAAGAATCTTAATCCCTGGCGATGTATACTCTGCAATTGCGATCAACGACTTCAGATTAGCACCTTCCACATTCAAATCACAAATCCAAACACCAACAATCATCGTGGTCAGCGCATGGCGGACCAAATCAAGACTCGAGGTCGTAACAACAAGCCAATTAGATCCATCAAGGATCTTTCTGAGCGACGATACAGGCTGTGTATCGAGCACCAGAACCGTTACAGACCGACTCATACCATCACCTCTACCACCTCACCCGGCAAAGCAACGTCCGCAATCATATCGATCCCGGCCGTTGTTTTGAAACGTAAAATAAAAGGAGTTTGTTTTTGGGGTTTTTTCAAAACAATTCAGGCCTTTATCTTTTTTAAAAGCTCACACGTTTGGCTGTAAATGTCTGCGGGTTCAGGCATTCGTCCCTTATCCGTCGTCCCGCACGCCAAATCTCCCGTTCCAGGCTCCAAAATGCAGGCCCCGCGTTCGCGAAGCTGCTTGATATTTGCCTGAGTAGCTGGATGATCAAACATATTCACATTCATCGCCGGGGCAATCAGCAATGGCTTGCGGGACGCGAGCACAAACGAGGTCAGCGCATCATCAGAGATTCCATTCGAAATTTTTGCAATTACATTCGCCGTGCAGGGTGCCAAAACAACCATATCGCACGCATCAGCGAGCGATGTATGACCCGGCTCCCACTGTGCGACATCATCAAAAAGCCCTGTCCAGACAGGATTCCGAGAAAGCGTTCTGAACGTCAACGGTGTCACAAACGCCGTTGCAGCAACCGTCATCACCACGTTCACATCAAAGCCGCCTTTAATATACAGGCGAACGAGTTCACACGCTTTGTAAGCCGCAATCGACCCTGAAACACCCAATGCAATCCGTTTTTTCATTTTGCCCTCGCTTTCAGCGATGTTTTATCCATTTTCTGTGCCTCTGAAGCCCTTAGAATAATTGCTCTGAACGCAGCATATGTCTCCGCCAAATCATCACTCATAACCGTGTGGGAAAACTCCCCAGCGCGTGCCATCTCCTCACTTGCGTTGTGCAGACGCCGCTCAATTGTCTCCGGCGCATCTTCTCCACGTTTAACAAGCCGCGCACGCAAAACATCAAGCGATAAGACGGTGATAAATATATCAAGAAATCCAGTCTTCATAGGATCGCCATCCGGCAGCGCGGAAACAATCCGGCGCACCTGCGCGGCTCCCTCCACATCAATATCGAGAATAACAGAATGCCCCGCTTCCATCGCCGCCCTCACGGTCTGCTTCAACGTCCCGTACCGATTCCCATGAACAACGGCATGCTCGAGAAAATCACCAGCTTCAATGCATTCCAAAAACTTCTGTTCTTTTAAAAAAGAATAAGCAATGCCATCAACCTCCGCCCCGCGCGGGGCCCGCGTCGTGCACGACACCGAATAGATAAACGAAGGAAATTCGCTCAGGAGCATGTTACACAGCGTCGTCTTGCCGGCACCCGATGGCGCAGTCACGACAACCATGAGCGGTTTTTGA
>Ga0265295_1008611_pt1 | contig 11263 bp, 9 predicted proteins | sample Munlansysbiofilm_FD_192503 | JGI IMG/M metagenome (GOLD analysis project Ga0265295, IMG submission 192503) | Leachate microbial communities from a municipal landfill in Southern Ontario, Canada - Methane capture system biofilm | ecosystem: Engineered > Solid waste > Landfill > Unclassified ... | reverse complement strand
GTAGTATTATTAGTAAATAAGGAATTTTTAATATATAGATCGCCAGCATTATAAATAGCACCACCTTTCCCGGCATTACCTCCATCAAATCCAGGCATCCCAGGCATTCCATCTTCAACTCCCGGAAAACCTGTTTGAAAACCCGGATTACCAGGGTCGCCATCACTCCCATCTCCGCCATTACCAGCAGAATTGTTTTGCAAAACGCATCGTCGAACTATTAAAGATCCATCATTATAAATAGCTCCACCATCTTGTCCGTTTTCTCCAGGAGAACCAAAATTAAAAGCGCCATCTAAAGCTTTCCCGTTTTGCAAAGTCAAATCCATAATAATTACGTTAGCAGCAGAAGTATAAAATATCCGCCCAAATCCTTGACCATCAATAACAGTTTTATCTGCACCTTGTCCTTTAATAATAACGGACTTGTCTATTAAAATACCTGTTGAGCCTCCTGATTCGGAATGTACTGCATCAACAATGTTAATTGTATCTCCGTTATTTGCAGCCACAATTGCTGCTGATATAGTTGTGTAGGTTTGTGTTGTACCTACATTTAATGTTGTTTGTGCTATAATAAAAATAGAGTTTAAAAACACAAAACCCAACAATACAATAATCTTTTTCATAAGTATGATTTTTTTTGTTTAACAAACAATTCAATAATTATCTACAAATCTACAAAAAAACCAGATATAAAATAAAATAAAATGTATTTTTTTAATTAATAATCTCAAATAAACATATCTTTTATGCTACATACATGCACAAACAAACAGAATCTGACAGAGCAAACACATTCCCTTATTGCGTTTAAACATCACTCAACCAAGCTATTAATAACACAAAACAACAAACAGTTTATGTAATTGCAAGTATAAAGATTTCAATTTATCATTATTATTCAAAATTATTATTACCCGATTACAAAAACTTACCTATCTTTATAGTCAATCAGCAAGCACATAAAGAGCACACCTAACTACTAAATAACAAAAACACTATACTTCACTAACGTAACAAGATACAGCTAAGAAAACAAAAAACGTCCTATAAGGACATATTTTAAAATTAAAATAACATAAATCATAACTAAACCACAATGGTTCAAATCAATCAGTGCATTCTCAAGTCATTTCATCTTAACATCAGTTTATTAACTCAATATTATTGTTAGTAAAAAAACAGCACAAACAAACATCAAAGTGTAGAAGAAAACCCCAAACTGAATAAATAAATCCAATAATGCAGTATAAATGTCAAAGATTTTGTAATATTGCAAGGAATTAAAAATTTTGATTTTTCATGAGTACAGATAGTTTATTTGCAGTTAGCCCAGTTGACGGGAGGTATTTTGAGAAAACCAGAATATTAAGAAACTATTTTTCTGAATTTGCACTTATAAAATATCGTGTAAATGTTGAAATCGAGTATTTTATTGCTCTATGTGAAATTCCACTAACCCAACTCGAAAATTTCGACAATTCACTATTTCCAAAATTACGCAAGATTTATACTGAGTTTAATCGGAATGATGCTCAAAAAATTAAAAATATTGAAAAAACTACAAACCACGATGTAAAAGCGGTTGAATATTTTCTTAAAGAGGAGTTTGACAATTTAGAAATCTCAGCATTTAAAGAGTTTATTCATTTTGGATTAACATCACAAGATATAAATAATACCGCCACTCCTTTAAGTATTAAAGAATGTATGGACGAAGTTTATTCTCCTGCACTGCTTGAGTTAATCAACTCACTTGAAGATAAGGTTTCGGAGTGGTCGGACATTCCATTACTTGCACGCACTCATGGGCAACCAGCCTCTCCCACTCGTCTTGGAAAAGAGATAGAAGTTTTCTCAACACGCATAAAAGAGCAATTAGCACAATTAGATCAAATACCATTTAGTGCAAAATTTGGCGGTGCTACTGGCAATTTTAATGCTCATAAAGTAAGCTATCCTGATATTGACTGGAACGAATTTGGATATAATTTCGTAAACAACTATTTAGGTCTTCATCGTAGTTTTCCGACAACACAAATAGAACATTACGACAATCTTGCAGCACTATTAAACTGCATGAACCGCATAAATACTATTTTAATTGACTTTTCACGCGATATTTGGACTTATGTTTCGATGGATTATTTTAAACAAAAAATCAAAAAAGGTGAAGTTGGTTCAAGTGCAATGCCACATAAAGTAAATCCCATCGATTTTGAAAATGCAGAAGGAAACCTTGGAGTAGCAAATGCTATATCATCGCATCTCGCAGAAAAATTACCAATAAGCCGCTTACAAAGAGATTTGACAGACTCAACGGTTTTACGAAATATCGGAATGCCATTTGCACATACTTTAATTGCTTTCTCATCAATACAAAAAGGGATATCGAAACTATTATTAAATGAAGCAAAAATAAAACAAGACCTTGAACAAAATTGGATAGTAATTGCCGAAGCCATCCAAACAATTTTAAGACGCGAAAACTATCCACAACCGTATGAGGCACTAAAAGATCTTACCCGAACAAATAAAGCCATCACAAAAGAGACAATGCACGATTTTATTGATAGTCTTAATGTTTCTAATATCATAAAAGCGGAACTTAAAGAAATCACACCTTTTAATTATACAGGCATTTAGTGAAAGACTTTTATAAAATATTTAAGTTTATTTTCCCCTACAAATTTTATGCAGGACTAAATATCCTGTTTAATATTTTGTCAACCATATTTAGTTTATTTTCGTTTGCTTTAGTAATTCCATTTCTTGGAATTTTGTTTAAATCACAGCCATTGATAAGTAACCCAAAGCCACTTGACTTTACCAATATGGCAAGTCTTGAGCATAATTTCAACTACTGGATAAGTAATATTATTGTTGATAAAGGCGAGTTAAATGCTTTAATTACCATTGGTATTATTGTTGTTATTGCTACTTTCTTTAAAACATTGACAATGTACTTTGCAAATCATTTTATGGTACCCATACGCAACGGAGTAGTAAAAGATATTCGCAATAAATTGTTTGATAAAGTTATTATACTCCCTATTTCGTATTTTTCGGAAGACAAAAAAGGTAATATTATTGCCCGTATGACAAACGATGTACAAGAAATTGAATGGGGCATAATGAGTTCACTCGAAATGATATTTAGAGACCCAATTAAGATAATTTTATTTCTTGCAACAATGTTAGTTATAAGTTGGCAAATGACGGCTTTTGTTTTTATTTTATTGCCTGTGGTTGGTTTAATAATAGGACGTGTAGGGCGTTCACTTCGTAAAACATCAATGGCTGGACAAACCCAAATGGGCAGCCTTATGGCACAAATTGACGAAATGCTCTCTGGATTAAGAATTGTTAAAGCTTTTAATGCCGAACAACATATTTCAGGCAGATTTCGAGACACAAACGACAATTACACTGGCTTGATGAATAAAATCAATAGAAAACGCTTTTTAGCAAGCCCTTTAAGCGAATTTCTGGCTACTGCGGCAGTTGTAGCAATAATGTGGTATGGTGGAACAATGGTTTTAGGTGGCAGTAATTCTTTATCGTCTCAAGCATTAATAGGTTATCTAATAATTTTTAGTCAAATAATTGCACCAGCAAAAACACTATCCTCATCGTGGTATAATATTAAAAAAGCTATGGCCTCAGTTGATAGAGTTAACGATATTCTTGATGCAAAAAACAATATTACCGAAAAACAAGGAGCGATAAAGATCAATAGTTTCGAACATTCAATTCATTACAAAAACGTCAATTTCTCATACACCGAAATCCCTGTGCTAAAAAATATAAATTTAAAAATCGCTAAAGGACAAACTGTTGCATTAGTCGGACAAAGTGGTTCAGGTAAATCAACATTGGTTGACCTTATTCCTAGATTTTATGATGTTGAAGAGGGCGAAATACAAATTGACGATAAAAACATCAAAGACTACAATCTAAAAAGCCTAAGAAACTTGCTTGGCTATGTTAATCAAAATCCAATATTATTTAACGACACCATATTTAACAATATAGCCTTCGGAATTCAAAATGTAAGCGAAGAGCAAGTCATCGAAGCAGCAAAAGTAGCTAACGCACACGATTTTATAATAGAAACCGAAAATGGATATAACACAAATATCGGAGACAGCGGAAGTAAATTATCGGGCGGACAACGACAACGATTGAGTATTGCAAGAGCCGTTCTAAAAAACCCTCCTATTTTAATCCTTGACGAAGCGACATCGGCATTGGATACAGAATCCGAAAAGCTGGTTCAAGAGGCATTAGAAAATCTAATGAAAAACAGAACATCAATTGTTATAGCACATAGATTATCAACTATAAAAAAGGCAGATGTTATTTGTGTTATGAATGAAGGAGAAATTATTGAGACCGGTAAACATGAGGACTTACTCATTAAAAAAGGGATTTATTATAAACTACATAATTTACAAATGAGTTAAATTTTATTAGAACACACTAATTATGAAAATAATAATAATATACACTACAATAATATTTCTATCGCTTATGTTTGTTCAATGTAATAACGATAAAAAAAAGAAACCCAATACAAATACTAATAATATTGAGTTAAAACAACAAAATTATAGTTTCGATAATCCACCAGTATTTAGAAACGATGGTGAATTAGTTTTCCTAGACAAATCAACAGAAAATCAAATACTCCACATCGAAATTGAAGTTGCAAGTACTGACTATGAAAGAGCACTTGGATTAATGTATCGAGCAAAAATGGAGGAAAATCAGGGAATGTTATTTTTATTTCCACGTGAGCAAGAACAATCGTTTTATATGAGAAACACTCTTATCCCACTCGATATTATTTATGTTAATTCAAAAATGCAAATCGTAGATATTTATAAAAACACAAATCCTCTAGATGAAACCTCTCTCCCATCTGCTGCACCGGCACAATACGTTATCGAAATCAACGCTGGGCTATGCGAAAAATACGGAATTAAAATAGGTAATAAAGTTGTATTTTAATATAATAAAATCTAAATTCACATGACATCCATTTGCCATATAACAACAGCACATACAAGATACGATGTAAGAATATTTCATAAAGAATGTAAATCATTATCAAAAACATTTGAAAATGTAAATCTCATTGTTGCCGACGGACTTGGAGACGAAATAAAAGATGGAATAAATATTTATGATATTGGCAAACCAAAAAATAGAACAGATAGATTTCTAAAAATGTCGAGCAAAGCTTTAAAAAAAGCATTAGAGATTAAATCGGATATTTATCATTTACACGACCCTGAACTACTACGGATAGCTTTAAAATTTAAAAAACATAATTATAAAGTATTATTTGATTCGCACGAAGATCTACCAAGACAAATTATTAGCAAACCATATATTCCCAAAATATTAAGAGCCCCATTAGCTTTTTTTGTAGAAATATACGAAAATCGCATTGCAAAAAAGATAGACGGAATTATAACTGCAACACCATTTATCAAAGACAGATTCATTAAATTAAATAAAAACTGTACAGATATAAACAATTTCCCATTATTAAATGAGATTAGTAGCGAAAACAGTGTTGCGATAAAAGAAAATAAAATTTGTTATATTGGAGGGATAACTCAAATTAGAGGACTAACAGAAGTAATAAAATCTCTTGAACACACCAATGTTATATTGGATTTAGCCGGAGAAATGACAATTACTTATAAAAATAAACTTGAAACTTTGGATGGGTGGAAAAATGTAAATTACCTTGGATTTATTGATCGAAAACAATCTCAAGTTATAAAAAACAGTTCAATTGCAGGAATTGTTACATTCCTACCTGAGCCTAATCATGTAAATGCTCAACCCAACAAAATATTCGAATATATGGCCTCTGGATTACCAGTAATAGGATCAAACTTTCCATTGTGGAAAATAATTATTGAAGATAATTACTGCGGATTATGTGTTTCCCCTAACAATCCAACAGAAATAGCAAACGCTATTAATTTTATTAAAGATAACCCAAAAGAAGCCGAAATAATGAGTAAAAATGGAAAGAAAATGGTTGTAGAAAAATTTAACTGGGGAATCGAAGAAAAAAAACTGATTAAGTTTTATAAGGCATTATAATCCGTTCATCTTTAAAACAAATCGTCTTTGATTTTTGGGCTATTTTAATTTATCTGCGTTTTTTTATACCTTTGCCATCATTATAAAATTATTTTATGTTAAAGATTATTACTGTTATAGGAGCACGTCCACAATTCATTAAAGCTGCGGTAGTTAGTAGATATATTAGAAACTATCATAGCACAGACATCAAAGAAATTATTGTCCACACAGGGCAACACTATGACGCAAATATGTCAGACATTTTTTTTGAGCAAATGGACATTCCTAAACCTGATTACTTTTTAGACATTCATGGTCTCGGACATGGAGCAATGACTGGGCAAATGCTCGAAAAAATAGAAACTGTTCTATTAAAAGAAAAACCCGATTGGGTATTAGTTTATGGTGACACAAATTCTACTTTAGCAGGTGCATTAGCAGCAAAAAAACTACATATTAAGCTTGCTCATGTCGAAGCAGGACTGAGATCTTTTAACATGGCAATGCCAGAAGAAATAAACAGAATACTTACAGACAGAATCTCTGATATTTTATTTTGCCCTACTGACCAAGCAATAAAAAATCTTAAAAAAGAAGGATACGAAAACATAAATACACAAATTATAAAAAGCGGAGATGTTATGCAAGATGCAGCATTATATTATGCAGCAAAATCTCAAAGCCCTAACATAGAAGTACCTGAAAACTTCATTCTTTGCACAATTCATCGAGCAGAAAACACTGATAATTTGGAAAAACTCAAATCTATTTTTTCTGCACTATCAGAAATTAGCAAACAACATCAAATAATATTGCCAATTCATCCAAGAACAAAAAATATAATATTAAAAAACAATATTGAATTTGATAAATCGAATATACACATTATCGAACCTGTTGGCTACCTCGAAATGATACATCTTTTGAAAAACTGTAATTATGTAATGACTGACAGTGGAGGTTTACAAAAAGAAGCGTTTTTCTTCGAGAAAAAATGTTTAACACTCCGTGATGAAACCGAATGGGTAGAATTAGTTGAAAATTCGTTTAATATTGTTGTTGGAAGCAATAAGGACAAAATTATTGAAGGATTTAATAAATTACAAAAGTTAAATCCTAATTTTGCAATAGACTTATATGGTCAAGGGATGGCAGGGAAAAATATTATTGAAAAATTATTACAAGCTTAAAATCAAATGAATATTTTATTAATTAATCATTATGCGGGGTCTCCAGAAATGGGAATGGAATTTAGACCTTATTACATGGCTCGAGAATGGGAAAAGATGGGGCATAAAGTAATGATTGTAACTGCTTCACAGGCACACGTGCGAAACCTCCAATTCGATATAAATAAGCCTTATAAAATTAGAGAAATTGAAGGAATCCAATATTTTATTATTAAAACACCTGCTTATTCAGGCAACAGTATTAGTAGAATTAAAAACATGCGTGCTTTTGTTAAAGGTCTAAATAGGTTTAAAAACAAATTTGCAGAAACATTCCAACCAGATGTTGTAATAGCATCATCAACTTATCCTCTTGACATTTACCCAGCAAAAAAAATTGCTAATCTCTCGAATGCCAAACTAATTTTTGAGGTTCATGATTTATGGCCTCTTTCTCCTATGGAACTTGGAGGATATTCAAGACTTCATCCTTTTGTAGTAATAATGCAAAAAGCAGAGAATTACGCATACAAACATAGTGATACAGTTATTTCAATGTTGCCAAATGCATTTGAACACATGCAAAAACATGGCTTAAAAAAAGAAAAATTTAGACATGTTCCTAATGGAATTGTTGTTGAAGAATGGAATAAAAATAGAGAAATTCCAGAAGTTTTTACTACTACAATAGACAAAGAAAAAGAAAAAGGACATAAACTCTTAGCGTATGCGGGTAGTCATGGAGTTGCAAATGCACTTGACTCGTTGCTCAATGCCATGGCAATACTAAAAGACCAGCCTGTATCTTTATTTTTAATTGGTGATGGTCCATTAAAAAGTGAGTTGATTAAATTTGCAAAAAGCAAAAACTTATCAAATGTTTTTTTTCTACCGCCAGTCAAAAAAGATATTATTCCAGCAATATTAGATAAGATGGATTTTTTATATATCGGATTGCAGAACCAATCTCTATTTCGATTTGGAATCAGTCCAAACAAACTCATAGATTATTTAATGGCAGGTAAACCAATAATTCAAGCAATAAAAGCGGGAAATAATATTGTAGGTGATGCAAATTGTGGGTTAGCAATAGAGCCAGAAAATCACGATGCAATAGCAAATGCAGTTTGTCAATTAATAATTCTACCCAAAGAAAAAGTAGAAGAATTAGGACACAATGCCCATAAATATTGCTTATTACACCACGATTACAAAGTGCTTTCTAAGAGTTTTATTGAATATATTTCTAATTAATTGCTTTACGAATTTTCTTTGTTGTTTCTATTCCTAGTCCAACACAACATGCAATAAGAAAGCCTATAACTAAAGATAAAGCCAAGTTTTTCTTTAAACTTTTTTGTGCTAAGAAAATAATATTATTATTAACCAAAGAGAAGGAATGTAAAGATTTATATTCTTGCTCTAACTCCACTTTCCTATCGTAGATCTCAACCATCTCACTAAAAAGTCCTCCAACAGAAATCATTTGGCTATTGTTTTCATCATTCATATTTCTAAGAACAGCCTCCTGCATTTCATTCAAATCATCAATTTCTTGTTCTAAGACGTTAATATATGTATTTATTTCATTCTGCCTTTTAGTTAATTGTGATTTAAAGTAAGGAAGTTCATTAAAATAATACATAAACCCATCTTGAACCTCTTGTATATAATCCTTTGAATATAAGTTAAGAGTAATAATGACAGCATCAGTTAAACTGGTATCCAATTCAATTTTCCTGATACACTGGGCAACTTTAAGATCAACATTAAGCTGTTGAGATACAGTATCGTACATCTCATTATGTATATAATACTTAATCGGGTCGGCAATTTCATAAACAATCTCTCTGTCAACATTAGGACTGGTTGCAATAAGATTAACTTCATAATGGTTTTTACCCAAATAAAACTCAAGAACTCCAATTAAAGCACTTAACAGAGTAATTACGACAATGATAATAATGTGTTTTTTTAAAAACAATACACTCTTAGCAATCAATCCAATAATATCAATTTCTTTATTTTCCGTCATATTAAATTTCTTTATCTATTTGATAATAATTTCTTTCACTAGCTGTTCGTGATATTAGTTCTCCAAGAAATCCGGTAAGGAACAATAAAGTTCCTAAAATCATTGCTGTTAAACCAATAAAAAACAATGGGATTTGTGTTAATCTCTCCATTAATACACCATTTGAGACTGCAATTAGTTTTCTTATACCAAGATAAATTGAAGCTCCAAACCCTAATAGAAACATTAAAGTTCCTAACACACCAAACAAGTGCATAGGTCGTTTTCCAAATTTCGATATAAACATTACAGATAACAAATCAAGTGGCCCGCGAATAAATCTTTCGAGTCCAAATTTTGTTTTTCCGTATTTTCTTTCTTGATGTTGTACTACCTTCTCTCCTATTTTCTTAAATCCTGCCCATTTGGCCAACACAGGAATAAACCTGTGCATATCTCCATAAACTTCAATAGTTTTCACAACTAAACTGCGATATGCTTTAAGGCCACAATTCATGTCGTGAAGCTTAATTCTTGTCATTTTACGAACTGTAAAATTATAGAATTTACTAGGTATATTTTTTGAAAACAAAGGATCGTGTCTCACTTTTTTCCAACCCGAAACAAGATCGTAACCGTCTTTAACTATCATTTTATAAAGCTCTGGAATCTCTTCTGGATTATCTTGCAAATCGGCATCCATAGTAATAACTACATCGCCCTTTGTTGCCTGGAAACCAACTTGTAAAGCAGCAGCTTTTCCATAATTTCGCCTAAACATTATACCATTAATAGTCTCGTATTTCTTTTTTAACTCCTCGATTACATTCCAAGAGTTATCAATACTGCCATCGTCAATCAAGATAATCTCATGCGAAAATTTGTGATCAGTCATCACACGAGTAATCCATTCAACCAATTCTGGAAGAGATTCTTCTTCGTTATATAGTGGTATTACAATAGAAATATCCATTTATTCTTCTGTTGTTTCGTTTATCCCTCGCATTGCATCTTCAAAACCACCTGCTTTACTTTTCATAAAAATAGTAGTTATCAAAGAAAATACTAATCCCTGACCAAATGTACTCAATAATGTTGTAATTGAAAGTGCGAAAGGCGTAAATACATACTTTGTTAAATACTCGTAAGATTGATTAATTTGTGCACTTGTCAAAGCTTCTTGCTCATATAGATTAGCACGTGCGACTTCAAGTAGTTTATCTATCTGTTCGGGGGCAACAAATTTATAAAAAACAAAAGTGTAAAAGAACATGATCAATGCCGCCACAATTATCATCAAAATTGTTCCTCCAAATAGTTTTTTGTAAGAAGCGTGTCCTTCGCAAAATCCATCACTATAATATTTTTGAACAATAATAACAGAGGCAATAAATACAATCATACTTACCCAGCCATAGGCTTTATTATCGCTAATATCAAATACATAAGCAATGACACTCATAAGTATCATCAGTAAACTTATAATTGCACCATAAGTCAATATGGTTTTAAATTTTTGTCCCATGCTATGAGTTTTAAAAGATTTTTCAAAGATATTAGAATTTTTTGAAAAATACTTACTGTTTTGTGCTTAATTATAATAATTATTACTACTTTTGTACTGGGTAAGTCTTATACGACCAGCTCCTGCTGAACTCCCCCAGGTTCGGAAGAAAGCAAGGGTAAGCAGTTGTAGCGGTGCGATATAAGTAGCTTACCCACTTTTTTTGTCCTATTGTGAGCGAAATTTATCAAGAAAATCAAAAATAAAATACAGTTTTTAATCTCTTAACTCACTCATTCGCCAAATTCTTCTTATAATATTTCAATAATTTCTTGAAGATTACATGTCAAGTTTCACAAGGTTGTTTATGATAACTTGTATTAATTAGTGGTAAAGATAAAACTTTATTTTTAAACTGCAAAGGATTTTCTTTAAATAATTTCGGATTAATTTTAAACCATTTTT
>Ga0265295_1008610_pt1 | contig 11263 bp, 11 predicted proteins | sample Munlansysbiofilm_FD_192503 | JGI IMG/M metagenome (GOLD analysis project Ga0265295, IMG submission 192503) | Leachate microbial communities from a municipal landfill in Southern Ontario, Canada - Methane capture system biofilm | ecosystem: Engineered > Solid waste > Landfill > Unclassified ... | reverse complement strand
AAGCCCACTGTATCAGTGATAATAACTTCCCGTTCGCGGGGCAGCCTCAGTCTGCGGCTGGCTGTATCCAAAGTTGCAAAAAGCAGGTTTTCTGTAAACACTTCGCTTTTTGTCAGACTGTTAAGCAATGTTGATTTGCCGGCATTTGTATATCCGACAATGGAAATTATCGGCACTTTTGCCCGCACACGCAGGCTTCTTCTTTGTTCTCTGCTGCGGGAGAGGTTTTGCAGCTCACGTTCAAGGGTGTTAATCCGCTCGCGTATCCGTCGCCGGTCAATCTCCAACTTGGTTTCACCAGGTCCACGACCGCCGATTCCGCCCATCAGACGGGACATCTGCACACCTTTACCGCTAAGTCGGGGTAGCAGATATTTAAGCTGTGCCAGTTCAACCTGCACTTTTCCATCCAGACTGGTTGCGCGGCTGGCAAAGATATCGAGAATTAACTGGCTGCGATCTATAACTTTAAGCTCAGTCATGGCTGAAACAGCACGTACCTGCGCCGGAGTCAGTTCCTGATCAAAAATCAGCAAAGTAGCCCCCAACTGCATGGCACGAATTACAACTTCCTGCAACTTGCCTTCTCCCATCAGTGTGCGCGGATTAAGTTTACGCGGCAGCTGAATAAATCTGTCCAGCACATCTACCTTGGCAGTACGGGCAAGCTCAGCCAGTTCTGCCAGCGAATCCTCCGCCTCCTGACGTTCGCCTTTTGCACTTACCGAGATTAAAATAGCCTTTTCATGGTAGCCATCAGCCTGGCTATGTCTGGCAGATGCCTGTTCAAGTTCATGTTCAAGCTCGGCAATATGCTCACTGCCATAGCCCTGCAAACAATCCAGCGGTTTTTGCTCTGCAATAAAGATTTCTTCCGGAGCCGGTGCCAGGTGTGCCAAATGTATGGAAGGTGTGTGGCTGTTTGGCTGCATACCAAGTGCGGCAACAAGATCAAGGCGCAATAACTTCAGGTCAGTCAGATCATCTTCAGTTAAAGGTTCACCTTTTAAATGGGTATGTATCAGCCGTAAACCCCGTAACTGCTTGCGCCCAAGGGGATAATCAGACAGTTGTGGAATCAGCAGACTTTTTGCATCTCCCACAATAACCATAACAACAGCACCCTGGCGGTTGATTAAAAGTCCTATCTGACGGCGCAGCTCAAGGGAAAGCTCAAGTAAAAGCCGTGCCAGCTCCATTTGGCAGCATTCATGGGCAGCTATGCGGCGGCGATAAAGCCTTTCAAGGGGTTTTAGCTGGCTTTGACGCAGACCAGCAAGGTTTCCGATTACTGTTTTCTGAATAGTCTTGCTCCTTATTTTTTTTGTTTCAGATTTTGATGTCTTGCAATTTTATACCATTCAATCCACAGTTTTGACAGTTTGACGAAAATATGCAGTTAGGTATATTATTTACCCTTTTTGGAGGAATAATGGCTGCTGAAAAATTTGAAACATCATTAAAAAAGCTGGAAGAAATTGTCAGCAAACTGGAAAAAGGCACTTTGTCTTTGGATGGCTCAATCAAGGCGTTTGAAGAAGGGGTAAAACATGCCTCTTTTTGCGCCAACAAGCTGAACGAGGCAGAGCAAAAGGTAGAGCTGTTGATCAAGCAACGGGATAACTCCTTCAGGCGTGAACCGTTTGCTTCAGCCAGTGTTGCAGATGAAACAGAAAGGTAAAAATTAATATGGATTTCAAGAATTATCTGAAAGAACGTATCACACTTGTTGATCAGGCATTGGAACAATATCTGCCCGCAGAAGGAAAACGCCCTGAAAGCATCCACAAGGCGATGCGCTATTCGATTTTTGCAGGCGGCAAAAGGGTGCGCCCTGTTTTGATGCTTGCAGCAGCCGAAGCTGTTGGTGGCAGGCTTGAAGCTGCCTTGCCGGCAGCCTGCGCCATGGAGATGATCCATACCTATTCGCTTATTCATGATGATCTGCCGGCTATGGATAATGATGATTTCCGCCGTGGTCGCCCCACAAACCACAAGGTTTTTGGAGAAGCAATTGCCATTTTGGCTGGCGATGGTCTTTTGACCGAGGCGTTTAAACTGCTGAGCGATCTGGAGGTAAACAAAGATATTGCTGATAAAACCCGTCTGGCAGTGATCAGTGAAATTGCCACCTGTGCCGGAACCTTTGGCATGGTTGGTGGCCAGGTTGTGGATATGGAATCAGAAGGGAAAGCCGAACTTGACCTGCCCACAGTGCAATATATCCATATCCATAAAACCGGTGCTTTAATTAAAGCAGCGGTGGTGGCAGGAGCATTACTGGGCGGAGCTGATGAAAAGGCTTTGGCAGCAATCCGCAGCTATGGCGAGGCAGCAGGGCTGGCTTTCCAGATAGCTGATGATATCCTTGATATTGAAGGTACAACCGAAGAGCTTGGCAAAGATGCCGGTTCAGACTCCCAGCGGGGCAAGGCAACCTATCCATCAGTAATAGGCTTGCCAGCAGCCAGACAAGCAGCACAGGAAATGCTGCAAAACGCCATGCAATCATTACAGATTTTTGGTACAGCGGCTGATCCCTTACGCGAAATTGCCCGCTATATTGTAGAACGGAAAAACTGACCGGTTGCCATCCGAAAAGTCTCAAACCACGGTACGCCGTGCCAGTACATCAATCATTGTTACGATTTGTAAGGATTAAGAACATGTCATTGTTAGCCCAAATAAACAGTCCGGATGATCTGAAAAAGTTGCCTGCTTCATCGCTTGCGGCTTTGGCTGCCGAGATACGCACATTGATTATTGATACCTGCGCCAAAAACGGCGGACATCTGGCACCATCCCTTGGTGTGGTGGAGCTTACCCTGGCACTGCATCTTGTGCTTGAATCTCCCTATGATAAACTTATCTGGGATGTTGGGCACCAGGCTTATGCCCACAAGATAATCTGCGGCCGCCGCGACAGTTTCCACACTTTGCGCACCCTTGGTGGTATCAGCGGTTTTCCCAAGCGCAAAGAATCTGTGCATGATATCTGGGAGGTGGGGCATTCTTCCACTTCGCTTTCTGCTGCCACAGGCTTTGCCGTATCCCGCGATATTACCAAGCGTGATAACAAGGTTGTGGCAGTAATCGGTGATGGCTCTATAACCAGTGGCATGGCTTTTGAAGCACTTAACCATGCCGGAGCCTTAAATCCTGACCTGATTGTAATCCTGAATGACAACGAGATGTCCATTGCCGAAAATGTGGGTGCTTTATCCGGCTTTCTTACCCGCACATCTTCCAGCGAGTTTCTGCATAAAATAAAGCATGAAACAGAGGGCTTTATTAAAGGTATAGACAGTCATATGGGGCGCAATTTGCTGAAACTGGCACGAAAGGCAGAAAAATCCCTAAAAGGTCTTTTTACCCCATCAATGCTGTTTCAGGCCTTTGGGTTTGAATATATAGGTCCCATTGATGGCCATGATTTACCGCTTTTGACCAGTACGTTGAAGCGGGTTAAAAAGCTGAATAATGCGGTTTTGGTTCATGTGCTGACCACAAAAGGCAAAGGCTACAAACCTGCCGAGCAAAATCCGGCACTTTTCCACGGAGTTGGTGCTTTTGATAAAGAAACAGGCAAAGTGCTGAAAGCAAAAGGTGCGGCAGCATCCTATACATCTGTATTTGGTTCCACAATCAGCAGACTGGCAGAAGAGGATGAGCGGATTGTTGCCATTACCGCAGCCATGCCAGATGGCACGGGATTAACTCCTTTTGCTGCAAAATATCCGCAACGTTTTTTTGATGTGGGCATTGCCGAGCAACACGGAGTTACCTTTGCGGCTGGTCTGGCAGCAGAAGGAAAAAAACCGGTGTTTGCTGTTTACTCCAGCTTTTTGCAAAGGGCATATGACGAAGTTTTGCACGATGTCTGCCTGCAAAATCTGCCGGTGGTTTTCGCGTTGGACAGGGGCGGGGTGGTGGGCAGTGATGGTCCCACCCACCACGGTGTTTTTGATCTCTCATACCTGCGCCACATACCAAATATGACGCTTATGGCACCAAAAGATGAAAACGAACTACAGCATATGCTGAAAACCGCTGTTAACCATGATGGACCGGTGGCTTTACGTTACCCGCGCGGCAGCGGTTACGGAGTACCGCTTGAGCAGGACTTGAGATGCCTGCCGATTGGCAAGGCAGAGCTGTTGCGCAGTGGCACCGATTGTCTGGTACTGGCAGTGGGCAGCATGGTAATACCGGCAATGGAGGCAGCAGAGCTGCTGGCAGGGCAGGGGATTAACCTTACGGTTGTAAATGTCCGCTTTGTAAAACCTTTGGATGAAAAACTGATTCTTGAGCTGTGCAAAAACCATAAAAAAGTTGTAACAGCAGAAGAAAACGCCCTGCAAGGTGGCTTTGGCAGTGCCGTGCTTGAACTTTTGGCAGATAACAATCTGTATGATCATGTTGTGCTGCGCCTTGGCTATCCGGACGATTATATAGAACAGGGCGAACAACACGAACTACGCGCCAGGTGCGGGCTTGACAGTGATGGCATAGCCGCATCAATAAGTGGATTTCTTGAAGAAAAAGAACAGTAAACCATGACCTATGCAGAACTTACCGCAGCTTTGCACCTGTTTGGTTTCCATGAAAGCGATCTTTTAACCATCCGACGCATTAAGGAACGCCACCGTGCATTGCTGAAACAAGCACATCCTGATCTGCATGATGATGAAAAATCCGTAGAACGGACGAGAAAGCTTAATGAAGCAGCACACAACATTATGGCTTACGTTAATGAATATCGTTTTTCTTTTGCAGAAGATGAGTTTTACCGCCAGCATCCTGAAGAATCTATCCGCAGGCAATTTTCTGCAGATGCAATCTGGAGCGGTGGCAAACTGAAGGAGAGGTAGTAAAGCATGATGAAAATTCGTGTAAATTAAAGCTGATTCGTGACTAACTACTTTTCTTAAAATTACTACAACCCTTTTACTGCATAAATCCCGGGGGCATTGCGCCAGACCAGGTCATAATCAAGCCCAAAACCAAATACAAAGCGATCTTCAACTTGTAATCCTGTAAAATCAGCATGATAATCTGCTTTAACTTTGCGGTTATGCTTTTTCTCCACCAGTACAGCTGTCAGCACCTGACGCGCTCCTTTTTTCTGGCAGGCTTCTGTGATTGCTTTCAGGGTAACCCCCTCATCAAGGATATCATCCAGCAGCAGTACCGTGCGTCCAGTCAGGCTGGTTTGTGGCGGTACAATCCATTCCAGCTGGTTGCCAATATGGTCTTTGCCGTAACGGCTGGCATGGAGGTAGCCAACTTCAAGGGGAAAATGCAAAAGTGGCAGCAGTTGTCCTGTAAAAATCAGCCCACCGTTCATAATGCAGTAGACCAAAGGGTTTTGTTTGCCGATTTTAGCAGTAATTTCATCTGCCATACGAGCAATGGCTTTTGTGATTGTCTGCTGATCTGCCAGGCAATCGGCTTCTTCAAGTATGCGTAATGCTTCAACATAATCCATTTTGCCCACCCACAACCCGTTTTATGCCATTAAAATCATTTGCAGTAAAAATATGCCTGAATCCTGCTTTTGTCATCATCTCGCTCAGTTCATCAGCTTGTCCTGCACCAGCTTCCAGTAGCAACCAGCCATTTTCATGCAGATGTTTTGAAGCATTAGCCAAAAGTAAACGATAAATTTCAAATCCGTCTGCACCGCCATCAAGTGCCTGTTTTGGTTCAAAATTACGTACTTCGGGTTGTAGTTGTGCAAGTTCTTCTGCCGGTATGTAGGGGGGGTTGCTGATTATCAGATTAAAGCAGCGGTTGGCAACAGGCTCAAACAGGTTGCCCTGTAAAAACTCCACTTCAACCTGGTGAAACCTTGCATTTTGCTTTGCCACTGCAAGTGCTTTGTCTGATATGTCCAGTGCGGTAATGTTGGCTTTTGGTAATCTTTTGGCAAGGCTGATGGCAATACAGCCGGAGCCGGTACCGACATCCAGAATCGTGGCAGTGTCAGATATTTTTGAGACAGCTTGTTCAACCAGGGTTTCAGTATCAGTACGGGGGATCAGCACATCAGGGGTTACAGTAAAGGAAAGTCCGTCAAACTCCTGATTTCCCAGAATATATTGCAATGGTTCACGTTGTCCACGGCGGGATACAAAGTTACGGGCAGCAGCAAGTTCGGCATCGTTTAACGGCTTGTCAAAATTAAGGTACAGCCCAACGCGGTCAAGTCCTGTGGCTGCACAAAGCAGCCATTGTGCTTCCCTTTTGGCGTTTTCTATCCCTTTGTTTTCAAGGTAGCCGGTAATCCAGTCCACTGTTTTTAGTATTGTCCAGATATTGTTATTGTTATTGGGCATGGAAAGATCTGCTGTTATAGTTCAATTTTAAACTCGGCACCGTTTTCTACATTACGAACAGCTATTTTGCCGTCCATACGCTCCAACATGGTGCGAGCCATATACAATCCAATACCTGTGCCGGTTGCCGGCCCTTTGGTGGAGAAGTAGGGGTCAAATATCTGGGCAAGATTTTCCTGCGCAATGCCGCCACCATTATCTTTTACCGTAACAACAGAGCCTTGATCAGTACTTTCAACAGTTACGGTGATTAGTGGTGCGGCAGTTTTGCTGGTTAAAATGGCATCGCGGGCATTGTATAAAATGTTCATAAAAACCTGGGCATACTCATTGGGAAAGCCGATTGCCCGTACTTCCTGGTTACCATCCAGTGTAACGGTAATGTTGCTGGCATCAAATGCTGAACGAACCAGGTTTATGCACCGGTTTATAATGGTATGTACGACAAACTCCTGCCTGATCTGATCCTGGCGAAAGAAGTTACGAAAATCATCAATGGTGCGGGACATAAACTTAAGGTTATCCATAATCAGGTTAATTTGGGCTGCCATTTCATCTTCGGTAAGTTCTTTTTCCTGATGCAAAAACTGCACGCTCTGGATACACACGGCAACATTATTAAGCGGCTGTCTCCACTGGTGGGCGATACTGGTCAGAAGTTCTCCCATTGCTGCCATGCGCGATTGGTTGATTAACAGCTCATCTTTTTTGCGCAACTCAGAGACAGCATTATTTATCCGCTCTTCCAGTGTGGTGTTGATAAGCTGTAGCTGCTCCTGTGCTTTTTGGCGTTCAGCTATTTCCTGTTCAAGTTCAACTGCCTGCTCGTGCAATCTGTTGACATAGTTTGTGCGTTCCGCAACTGTTTTTTGCATCAGATGATAACGCCAGACAATAAGGGTAAGCAGACTTAAACCCGTGATTGCAACAATGGTGATTATTACTCGCTTTGTATTCCAAAAAGGAGGAGGGCTGCCGTACCATCTGGTGTAAAGCTGCTTATAGTCAGGGCTGGTGACAAAGTTTTTAGTGTGGGGTGCCAGTGTTGCAAGCAGCTGGGGGTTGGATTTGTTGACTGCAATTGCTCTTTTGATTTCAGCAAGCGGTGGCTCTACAGTTGTAAGCTGGTCTTCAATACCTGCTTCACGGGTGATGCGCATGATGGCATTATCAGGTCCGATCAGGGCATCAATCCGCCCGGAAATCAGCTCTAAAACAGCTTCCTGTAAAGAATTGTAGTAAATGGTGGTTATTTCAGGATGCTGTTGCAGAATCGGCACACCCTGGCTGCTTTTTAAGGTACCGGCAGTACGCCCCTTAAGTTCATCCAGGCTGCTGATTTTACCGGATCTGGTGCGGTAGTTAATGGTTACTCCAGAGGTTTCGGTATAATCAGTAAACAGAAAATCCTTTCTACGCTCATCATTTACCACCAGTATCGGACAGATGTCAGCATCACCATTTTTAAGGGCTTCTTCTGCCTCTTGCCAGTTATTTACCAGCATATAACGTACTTTAAGAGCTGCTGATGCTGCAATCTGGTCAGTTATATCAACAGCAAAACCAGCGGCTTTTCCGCTTGCCTGATCCTGGTATGAAATCGGCTGAAAATTATGCAGTACAACGGCAGTAATATATTTGTCTGCAAGGGCAGGGGATGGATACCCGCAAAGCAGTAACAGCCCAAGCAATGCAACTGCCCAATATGCTTGCAATAATTTCATTGTCAGAACCCTTTTCAGGTGCCTTCTGATTGCGCCTTTAAAGCTTCCATCTGATAATGGGTGCGCAGGGCATCGGTGATTTCTTCTATATCGCCTGCCATAATCGCATCCAGCCGGTAAAGGGTAAGACCGATACGATGATCAGTCATTCTGCCCTGGGGGAAGTTGTAGGTGCGGATACGCTCTGAACGATCACCGCTGCCCACCTGTTGCTTGCGGTCGGCTGCCATTTTGCTGGCTTGCTCCTGCTGTATGCTGTCCAGAATGCGCGTTTTTAAAACCTTCATCGCCTTGGCACGGTTTTTAATCTGGCTGCGTTCTTCCTGACAAGCAACAATTGTTCCAGTGGGCAGGTGGGTGATCCGTACCGCAGAATCAGTGGTGTTAACATGCTGCCCACCTGCGCCGGAAGACCGGTAAACATCAATTTTCAGGTCTGCCGGATTGATTTCAACATCCAGGTCTTCTGCTTCAGCCATTATTGCCACAGTGCAGGCAGAGGTATGTATCCTGCCTTGTGCTTCTGTTTCCGGAACCCGCTGTACGCGGTGTGTGCCTGATTCAAACTTTAGCTTGGCAAATACATCCTGCCCTTCAATGGCTGCAATAACTTCCTTGAAACCGCCCCGTTCTGATTCAGAGCAGGAAAGCATTTCCACTTTCCAGCGGTTTTTTTCCGCAAAACGGGAATACATTCTGAACAGGTCGCCGGCAAACAGGGCTGATTCATCACCACCAGTACCGGCACGGATTTCCAGGATAACGTTTTTACTGTCATTGGGGTCTTTGGGCAGCAGCAGGATTTTAATTTCAGCCTCAAGCTCTTCTTTTTCAGACTCAAGCCGTTCCAGCTCTTCTTCAGCCATCTCTTTCATATCCGCATCAGACAGAAGTTCCTGATTTTCATCAAGTTCAGTGATAATTTTTTTATAGCGACGATAGGCATTGACCAGTTCGTCAAGATCAGCATGTTCCCGCGATAATTTGCGAAATTCAGGCTGATTGGAAATTACAGCCGGATCTGAAAGCATTGCTTCCAGCTCTTGATATCTGATTTCAAAATCTTCTATTTTGTCAAACATTTAAAGCCTTTCGGTCTGGTTTAACGTTTCCATAGCTTCTGCGTAAGCATAGTTTTTACACCACAATTCTGTCATCACTATATCCGCCGTTTTCATCAAGTGCCTCCCTTACGGAGCGGATGGCAACTTCAAGCTGGTCATCGTCTGGTTCGCGGGTGGTCAGCCGCTGTAAAGCCAGACCAGGAGCGATGATCATTTTAACCAAAGGGTGCTGATCATTTTTTGCACTCCACTTTAAAAACTCGTAGGAAATACCGGCTATAAGCGGTAACAGGATTACACGTGAAAAAGCTTTGGCAGCAAATGGCCAGACTTTGGGTATTAAAGAGAACACAGCAATGCTGACCAGCATGACAATCAGTAAAAAGCTGGTGCCACAGCGGGGATGCAGGCGGCTGTAGCCTTTTACGTTTTCCAAGGTAAGTTCGGCATTGTTTTCAAAAGCGTAGATGGTTTTATGCTCTGCGCCGTGGTACTGAAAAACCCGCTGAATATCCTTCATGCGGGCTATTGACCAGATGTACAACAAAAATACAGCCACACGGATAACACCATCCACCAGATTGAAAATAATGTTGTTATCACCAATTACCGGCACTGCCAGTTTGGTCATGTATAATGGAAAGAAAAAGAAAAGGGCGATGCCAAAGGTAAAGGCGGTTAGCATGGTGCCAGCCATTGCCCAGTTGGAAAGCTCTTCTTTTTTGCCGTTTTCATCCTCTTCGCTTACTGCTTCATTGGCAGAAAAGTTAAGTGCCTTTATCCCCAGCACCAAAGATGTGAAAAGTGCCACTGCTCCACGCAAAAGCGGCAGTTTAACGATGGGGTAACGCTCGGAAAGAGGGGGCATCGCCTCACGCCTTACCACAATATCACCGTCTGGTCGCCTCACTGCAATGGCTATGGCTCTTGGTGCGCGCATCATTACGCCTTCCAGTACTGCCTGTCCGCCAATATTGATTTTTGACATTATTTGATACTCCTGAATCGTTTGCGCACTTCATCGGTAAGACCGCAACAAAATTTACCTTCCGGACATGTTCCGTCAACACATCCTGGTCCGGCGTTGCTGAAAATAACCGGTGCAACCTGTTTGACAAGTTTTAACATCTCCACTGCCATATCACGGATTTCCCATTGCGCCCGTTCACAGCAGCGCAGCTTAAAAAAGTGCAACAGCTCGCGGGCATTCATGGTGATGATGATTTTTGTTTCTGTGGCGTTTGGCAGCAGATAACGGGCATCTTCAGCAGGTATGCCGATTTGTATCAACTGTTTGTACGCCTGGTGCAGCATTTCATTTGTGAAATCAAAAATCTGCTTTGCCTCTTTGTTGGCTGCAATGGAAGGGGGCAAAACCGCAGCAAACTTTTTTGTGTGTGATACGTAGCGTTGTGATTGCTGGGCATAGGATGCCATGCGGTGGCGTACAAGCTGGTGGCTGGTTACCCGTGAAATACCCTCCACACCAAAGGTAAAAACCGCATGTTCCAAAACAGAGGTGTGTCCCAAAGAGATTATTTTATCAATGTAAGAACCGGTATCAGCATTGTCAATCTGCTCAACAAGTTCTTGCATATCAACAGGGGAATAACAAAGCCGGGCTGCCAAAGCTACAGCCTGTTCTGGGGCAGGAGTGTGTTGTAGTAAGGTTACCAACATTTGAAAACCTCAGAAAGATACAGGATGCAAAAAGGGGGAAGTGCCTGTTTTTATTTGTTTTTAACAGGAACTCCCCCCTTAGTTGACAACAAGAAGTTAGGCTTTGCCGTAGCGTTTCATAAAGCGTTCAACACGACCGGCAGTATCCACCAGTTTTTGCTTGCCAGTGAAGAAAGGGTGACATGCAGAACAGATTTCCGTAAAGATTTCCTTACGGGTAGAGCGGGTTTCAAAGCTGTTACCGCAAGCACATTTAACGGTAATATCATGGTACTGCGGGTGGATTCCTTCTTTCATTTTGTACTTCCTCCTGTTTGTAAACTGGCTCGTTTATAAAGCCGTAAAAATTGGTAATTATACATGATGTTGTTGGCTGGTTACAAGCTGATTTATGCAGACAACCTGTTAAAATCTTTTGGTCAGTCCAAGGTGAAAAGTGACATCAGGTGCTGTATCC
>Ga0265295_1008609_pt1 | contig 11263 bp, 3 predicted proteins | sample Munlansysbiofilm_FD_192503 | JGI IMG/M metagenome (GOLD analysis project Ga0265295, IMG submission 192503) | Leachate microbial communities from a municipal landfill in Southern Ontario, Canada - Methane capture system biofilm | ecosystem: Engineered > Solid waste > Landfill > Unclassified ... | reverse complement strand
CCATGGAGCCGTTCAGGGTGACCACCGAGATTCCCCGGGCTTCCAGAAACTCCTTCAGCATCTGCTGGGTCGGCACGAACTCGGTGAAGATCAGCACCTTCAGATCCGGTTCGTTTTCCTCGGCTTGTAGCTTGTAGATCCACTCGATCAGCGCCTCGGCCTTGGCGTCGGGGCCAGCCTGTTCACAACGGACCGCCGCGTCGAGCAGGGTCTCCACATGGCTGCCTTCGCTCTGCAGAGCCGACACATGGCATTTCAGCAGCTCATCGAGCAACTCCTGGCCGTCCATGTCGTACAGCTCGGCTATTTCATCGTCTGGGCTTTCCGATCCCTCCGCGCCATTTTCAAGTTCTGCCAGGCGCAGGCTGGCTTGTTGCTCGCCATCCTTGAGTGCGGCGAGCCGCCGTTCCAGAGTGGTGCGGATCGCCCGGGTGCTGGAGACCACCAGGCGCTGCATCAGGATCATCAGAAAGCCGATGTGGCGCTTCTTCTCGCGCAGGGCCTGGTTGTAGCCCTCGCGCACATAGTCGGTCACCGTCTCGTAGAGAAGCTGCTGCAGTTGATGACGGCTCTCCCAGGCCACCGGGGCCATCTGCGTGCGCCGGGGTTTGAAGAGCGGCTTGCCGTCGGCATCGATGGCCTTGCGCTTCTCGGTACGGATGACATACGGGGCCACCCGCTCGCGGGAGACGCTATCCATATCCGGAAAGGCGTCGTCATCCAGCAGGTTCATCAGGCGATGAAAGGCGTCGGTCTTCCCCTGGTGGGGAGTCGCCGAAAGAAGCAGCACATAGGGCGCGGCTTCCGCCAGGCCCTTGCCGAGTTTGTAGCGGGCGACCTGATCGGTGCTGCCGCCCAGGCGGTGCGCTTCGTCCACCACTACCAGGTCCCAGCCAGCGGTAATCAGATCCTCGAACCGGCTGCGGTTGTATTCGGCAACGCGCTCAGCGGTCCAGCCGCGCCGCTTGTCCATGGGTTTGACCGAGTCCAGAGAGACGATGACCTGATCGAACATCGACCAGGCTGAGTTTCGGTGGTCAGCGCTCTTTCCAAATTGGGGGGCCAGACGCTGCAAGGTGCCGATGTCGTCGCCGAGCACGAGATGGAACTGCTCGTTGAAGTGGGTCTGCATTTCCGCCACCCACTGGGTAGCGATGCCTTTTGGAGAGACGACCAGAATTCGCCGAACCAGCCCACGCAGTTTGAGCTCGCGCATGACCAGCCCGGCCTCGATGGTCTTGCCGAGACCCACCTCATCGGCCAGCAGATAGCGCACGCGGTCGCCGGAGATGGCCCGGGACAAGGCGTGGATCTGGTGCGGCAGCGGAATGACGTTGGATTCCATGGGAGCCAGCAATACATGGCCCTCGGTGGCACAGGTGGAGCCTTCGAGCACCTCGGCCACCTTGGCTGCGGCGGCCACATAGGCAATGCGTCCAGCCTCGATCTCCGGCTGCAGGTCGGCACTCAGCGGCCGTAAGGCGGAGCGGGGCACGCGCACCACCGCGTCCTGGTTCGGCAACCAGACACGGCACACCGTCTGCCCCCACAAGGTCTGTTCTTCGATGACCTTGCAGGCGCTGTTATGAACGGTGCTGTATTGCCAAGTGGAGCTATTCATCCTCAACTAGCTCCTCAGGCTCGATTTCAGGTAAAATTAACGAAGAAAGTAATGGAAGGTGGACCCCATGCTGAGTACGGATCAAGTCAATTTGACCGATAAAGGTTCGAAATACCGACCCTTTATCATCAAACCAGACAACATTCTTGTCGCCGTCAATGATCCCCTTTATGGCCGCTTCAAATTCGGAGGGGAGCATGGAAGGATTGGAAGAAATCAGAATATTTGCCGCATCAAATAACTGAACAAGGTCATCAGGGAAATCTTCCGAGCACTCTTCGAAAAACCGCTCCGATTTTTTGAGTAGATAGGCCTTTAAGATGTCCGACCAATCAGAGCACATCAAGAAAAGGTCACTTACACTTTCTTCCCGCCAATCGCTCTCGATGAGTTCATCAACAAATCGCGTGATCTCCTCGGATTCTTGCATGAAGAGATCCCCAGACACCAACCATGCAACACCCTTGAAAATCTGTTGTCGATGTTGATCATCCTTCATTGCCTCTGTGATAAGAGACAATAACTCTGACCGCCTACGGCAGATCAAAACCGGATGTTGTGAGATGTATTCAGCGATAAGCGAAAAGCGTTCCTTAAAAAGGTCTTTGTCTTCAACCTCAAAAGCGCATAGGGCACATAGGTTCCCATAGGAATCAAATTCGAATGAATCGATTCTCCCCGTTTTGAGCGCGTCTCTTAGATGAGCTTTCGCCTGACTTCTGGAATGGCCATCCCAAAGATTATCCCTTTCATCAATTCCTACGAAAATTGAAAACAGTGTCCTGTCAATTGATTCTATTGGCTGGAATTTTTGAGATATTTTTAGCGCAAGCTCATCTGGTGAGTTGTTGATTAATACTTTGAAAAAGCGAAACGCATTTTGCTTCCACTGAAGGCTTACGCCACTCCGCACATGGTCGGCAGAACAAGCTGCGAACTGTGGCCGAATTCGCTCCGGCACTTTTCCAAAGTAATAACGGCACGCATCCTGGACGCGATTTTTGTCGGTAAACAGATGCCTGTCATCGAGTTTAGATTGAACGAACTGCCTAACAAATGACATGCCCCTGTATCCATCTCGGCATAAGACGGTTTGAGAACAGATATGAAAGATGTTGCGGACCGCCTCCGCAGAGGGAATTACACCTGTTGGATGCGCACATTTAGACCGAGTGTCTCGAGCAAAACGTAGGCACTTTTCTTCGTAATCATCAAACAACTCACATTTCTTTGCCTGTACAATAAGGTTTTCTTCATAGCACGCCTGCCCTACAACACTTTGAAGGTCATTTCGGGCTTGTTGAGCTACGCCGTCTCCTTCATTAGCCAACTCATCGATTCTACGATAAAGACAGTCCGCTGTTACGCACCATGCCAAAATCACCGCAGCCCGGTGAGACCCGATCTGGTAGCACCGGATTGCCTCATTGAACATGGCGCGATCATCTTGGCTAACAATCTGGTCGCACACATGATCCAGATCCAGAAATTTGCGATCCTCCGTAATCATCAGATTTCGCCACCAGTTCTAGTAATCGCCTGGTCATACCACATGAGCAGCTTTGGATCTTCCTCGAGAACATTGGACGGAATCTTTTCCGCCACCTCAATTATGGTCCTATACGCTTCAGGCGTTCGTAGCTGCCATAAGCTCTTAAACCCTGCCCGGACAGCTTCCAACCGAAAGACCTTAAGCTTTTTCTTGACTTGTTTGTATTCTTCAAATTCTTTGAGCAGCGCCTTTTCACGAAGCTTCTCCAAGTCGCCTGCTTTATTAGGGTCAGGCACATACCAGCGATCTCGCGCCTTCATTACTAAAGCCGGATCGTCTTTGGGGCGATTCCTTAACTCGGGCCAGTTGGTTGATAAGTAGCTGTGAATCTGACTTGGAACCTCCCCGCGACCATCGAATCGCAAAAAGTTTTGCTCCAACAAGGTTGAAAGCTCTAGGGCTTTCTCATTTTTGCTCCAACCTCCGATTTCCTTCAAAAACTGAGGATGAATATCCTGAAAGGTCTGCGGCTTTTCACGCAGCAGGCTTCTCAGCCATTCAATTGCCGAAGATTCATCAAAGACAAAAAGGGAGCGCTGGACCAATCGTTCAACAGTAAGGCGTTTCTTGTCATACTCGGCCGCTTGCTCAGGCAGGAAAAACATGCCATCTCGTTCGGCGAATCTCTGTCTCAGTCCAAGCTGGAATTCCTGGCTGGAGATAGGAACAGGGTAGCCTTTGCGAACGTAATAGGCCACCATCTGGTCAAACAGGATGCGGGGATCGCGTTCAGGGATAATTATCAGCTCTCCAGCCTGCTTCTTTGTTATAGGCAAGTACTTAAGGTGAGTTCTGACAAAGTCCCAGACTCCTTCTTCAGTGTCGGCTTCAGAGGAAAAACGCTCCTCAAACCCGCCGTTTGGCTTATAGGCCGAGATAACTAAATCCTGTTTCACTGAGGTTGTGTTGGTTACAGCATTAAAACTGCCCTTTTTCTTATCCAATGCAGATACATTAGCTACAATGAAACCCGCTTCAGCCATGGCTGTTTGGATAGAATTCCAAACACTTGCCTTTGTGTTTGAAAACTCTACAGTCATCCAACGACCGGGTTTAAGGAGCTCAAAGGCCCTTCGGAAAGATGCCGCCATTAGGTGTCGATATTCATCTGGGCCTTTTTTTTGTGAGTTATTTTCGATTGCCTCTTTTTCACTATTTGTCTTAACCGACAGCCATTCCTCCCAAAGTAAGGCGAGTTCTGAGTACATTATATTAGAGCCGAAAGGAGGGTCGATAAAAACGTAGTCAAGCACACCTTTCGATTCACTTCGGAAATTTGTGGCCGAAGAAGTAGAAATTACAGCATTTCTCAACTCAAATGGACTTCCAGCTGAAATCCTATCCCTTACAGCACTTTTCATTTGTTCAATTATGTTCAACTCTTTAATTAGGGATGGGATGTATAACGTTCCAGACTGTGGGCCGCCGCCAGCCCCCCATACACCAGACTGATATGTAAATCTGTAACGTTTCGTGATTTGGCCAGAAACTTTCGTCAATATAATTTTTAACTCTGGTGACTCGCATTTGTTGAGATATGCTGCCAGTGCGAATAAATTTCTGCCAGTATAAAAATGATGGAGGTTGGATAATCCTATCCTTAGCGGCTCACCAGTTTTGTCTCCTTTGGGGATTGGAGTGCTTGGAACCCAGTATGGAATTTTCGTCGATTGGCTTTTTTCGATTATATTTCGATCAAAATCGTCAGGACGCTTTTCTGCTCGCTTACCAGCGACTGTGTAATTTATGAGAACAGGTACTTGCTTAGCCTGGCGAATGGTTTTATCTAGAATCGGGTCATAAAAAGTCACCCATGAACGTTCCATATTCCGTTTGGTTAATTCCGTGTTGCAATGTGGGCATGGAAAGTTGTCATTTACAGTACCAAGTTCTTTATTAACTGCAGTATCCCAGAAAATCACTTCTCCCATGCATTCTTGGCACACAAAAGAATCAGACCACACCGTGTAGTTAATCCGACCTTTTCGACCATCTGGATGTTTGGTTTCAAACATCCAGCCACACTCACTCTCAATTTCCTTAAGAATTCTCTTTGCTTCTTTTTCAAAGAATCTGACACTCGTTGGGGTATTGTAGTTGTAAGCGATGAAAGTTGCTGAAGGTGACAAATCGTTAAGTAAAGCTCGTCGAAGCCCTATTTGCGAAAATGATCTCCAAACTTTTTTACCATCAACATCAATCTCTTCCTGCCAAACAGAACCATCAGGCTTTACTTGATAGCCCAACGATGCTACAGCCTCTCGATTACCGCACATTTGAGCAGCGACACCCGTCATACCGGTGCCGCAAAATCCGTCAAAAACAATATCCCCTGGCTTTGTATAATGTAAAATGTACCTCATTATGGCTTTATGGGGCACTTTTGTTGGATAGGGGTGCATTCTGTAAAAAGGATCATATTTCCCTTCACCAACATCTGCTGCAAATGGCTCCCTATGGTAAGGAGCACCTCCTTCATTTACCTCAGGCCTCTCCTTTTCCCAAACTGAGATAAAATCCGAAATCCATGGATTAGGACAGGCGGTGTAATACGGTGGATCGCTCAACGCGAGGATGTCTTCATCGCTCCCAATGGGAAAACCTTCAATTGTGCGAAATTCAGGGTCTTGTAGCTTTTTTCGCAATTCCTCTGTGAAATAGGCTCGGCGAGCCTCATCATTTTCGAACTCAAGCCCAAGGCATTTCACTGGCCCGGTCTTCTTTTCCTCGAATCCGAGGTCAAACAGCATGTTGTCGCTCATATCTAAATCCTTTGGTCAATCGCCATTCTGAGTCTGGCCCTGGGTTTTTATAAGTTCGAGCAAGCGTAATCCTGCTTCCGTCAAGACATAAGCCTGCTTGGGATGATTGGGCTGTTCGGGATGCGTCTGCTGAATCAAGCCTCCGACCAACAGCGGCTCCAGCACTGTGCTCCTGAAAAACGTCTTATGGCTCATGCCAAGCTCAGTCATGAGATCGCCCGCAGATCGAGGAATCTCGCAAAGCCTTATAACCGCTCGGTGGTGTTCCGAGAGTTCCAGTCTAGGCTGGACAGTTTCCGGGGTCGTGACTGGAGGTTGGTCAGTGGGCTGAGTGACCAACCTCCCGCTAACTTGGTCACTAGCTTGGTCACTCGGAAATCTGGCCAAGAGATGCTCGGCTAAACCATAGATGCTTTGAGGCTCAATGGCTCGCACAAGGGCTTGATTTACAAGATAATCCAGCTTTGCCAGAGACTGAGCAGTAGATTGGGCCAGAACGGCCTTGGCATCCGCCACACTGATTTCTTTCTCCAGGCAGATATAGGCGAATAGCCTGGCGGCATCAGGGTCCAGATGGACACCAAGTTGAGCTTGGAACATGATCTGCTCTTCTGAGAGGAGCAGTTCTTTGGGCAACACGAGCTCGAACGTCTTGGCGGCTTTATCATTGTGAATGACCGGAGGCACGTTCCCCAACTGCTGCCAGTTGGTGAACACATCCCGCAGGCCCCAACCTGCATTCTCGCTCAAGCCGATGCGACGGAATGCCGTCACAATTCGCGGATTACGCACTTCCTTCTCACCAGGTTCTAAGAGGTCAGCAAAGGACGCAAAAGCATCGCCTGGGTTCCAGAAAATAGTACGGTCGGAAAAATGCCGTATTTCCGGTTTGCGGCTATGGTCAGAATAGTCCTGGTGGATAAGCACGTTTATGACGGCTTCGCGGAATGCTATGTAGTCGGGCGGCATGTCCGTGCGTTGCAGGGTGGCAGGATCGACCCTGAATGGCGTGGTTGCTACCCGTTGATACCAATCCAACAGGGACTGCCAAGCACGAATGAGATTGAAATCAAGGACGATCCTATCGTCCCATCGCGCACCGGGTGTGTATTCTCCAAAGACTGATCCAAAACGCTGGCAGTCGGCAACTGGTCGGGGCATGATGTCACGGAACGAACCATCACGTCCAAACAGCAAAATGGCCGCTCGAGACGCCTTCCAGCCCTGCGGGGTTTCTCTTATCAAGCCCAGCTCGAAAAGGAACTCGATATCATTCTTGTCCGCGTAAGAGCGATTCCCAGGCTTCCGCTCGTAAACGTTGCGATACCAGGCAATTGATGCTGCGTCGAAACATGATTGGAGGTCAAATTCAACGATTTGACCATCGTAACGATCTGCAGATCCATCATTGATAAGCCTTTGGATTTCTTCCTGACTGCAGCGAACGTCTGCACCACCCTTGCGAATGAAAGCACGACGGATGTCCCCGTTCAGGTAAACAGGCTTATTGGTCCGTGTAGCTTCAGGCACGTAGAATATGAGAAGATCATTTCCGTCTACATTGCGGAGATGTTCATCAATATTGATGATCAGGTTGATCTTCTCTTTCTGCCGCAATGTTGAGACAAATTCGTTCTGCACCTTGTCGACATCGAGGACACCGACCACTTCAAACCGGGCACCATCCTTCCTGACTCCGAAAACCAGATGACCACCCGCAGTATTGGCGAAGGCCGATACGGTCTCATAGGCATTCTTAGGGACGGCCTGCTGAGCTTCCTTGAACTCAACATCGTTCCATTCATGCGCACTTAATAGCTGTATGAGTTCGTCCTGGTTCATCTTGTCCTCACTCCATGACGATCCGCACCTTGGCCGGGTCCTTGCCCTTGGTGAGCTGATCGATGTACTCCTCAAAGCGTTTCTTCATCTCCGCCGGGGTGGCCGGGCCGTCGGTGACTTGCAGGGCCTGTTGCAGCTCCTGCGCCTTGACGGTGACCTTGACCAGACCGGAGAGCACCTCCTTCAGGGCGTAAACGAAGTTGCTGTCCAAGGGCACCGGCAGTTCCTTCGACTTGATGAAGGCTTCCAGGGGTTCGCGGTCATCGATCTTCAGCAGGTCCATGTTGGCCTGGGTGATCGGGTCCTCCAGGTTGCTGAGGATGGTGGAGGTCCAGGCCGTCACCATGGCGTCGAGCTGGGCGTCCATCTGGTCGATCATCTGCGAGCCTGCCGCCGCACCGGTTTCCACCGAGGGCCGGAATCCGCAATGCGGGCAGATGGGCGAGGCGTCGAGGTTTTGCTCGGTCAGGGCGAAGCAGCTCTTCAGTCCGGCCAGGCGGTTCTGGTAGTCGGTGAGCTGCTGCCGGGGCATCAGGTCGATACCGGCCAATTTGAGCAGGGTTTGCAGCCGCTGGTCGTTGAGCAGTCCGGCCTTACGCTTGTCGTCGTTCACGCCCAGCCGGGCCTTGGTGTGCAGGCCGATGTAGGCGACGGTGTAATCCTTCTTCAGCTTTTGCAGCTTGGCCCCGATGCTCTGGGACTGGCTGGCCAGCTCGGTCAGGTCGGCCTGTTTGAGGGCATCGAGCACATCCTGCCGGGTGGTCTTCATACGATTCACCCAGTCATGCTCGGCAGGCAGCACCGCCTCGGCGGTGGAGAGCCAGGACGCCGTCGGGCTGTGGTCCATGATGAACTCGCGCAGGGCGTCCAGCTCATCCAGCGCCTTCACGGCCTTTTCGTGGGCCAGCACTTCGGGAGCACTGTAACGGAAGTTTTTCAGCTTGCCCGGCGAGGAGTAGGCTTGGAGCGATTCAAAGAAGCCCTTGGCCTCGTCCAGCCCGTTGGCCTGGCTGGCCAGGTCGGTTCCCGCGAGCAGATCCAGGCCCCAGAAGGAGAGCCCTTCGCGCAGGGTCTGCTGGGTCATGACAATGCGCTTGACGATCTTGCCCACCGCCTGCTGCAGGTTTTGCACCGGCTCGTCCTTGCCCTGGGTGACGAGCTGAGCCATGCCCGGCGTCATGCCGAGCAGTTCGAACAGCGCTTTGAGCGCGGGCAGGTTCCATTCCTTGGGCTGCTCCAGGTGCTTGAAGCGGACCAGCTCGTCCATGCCGGTCGCGGCAAGCTGCTGCAGGCCGGTGGCATCAAACTTTTTGCCCGGGATGGCGAGCACGATGTCGCCGGAATAGACCAGCGAAGCCAGGATGACCGCCACCCATTCCGGCTCAAGCCGACCACCGCCGGGGTTCATGTATTCCAGCCCGTGGTCGTCCTGGATGATCTCGCTACGGTTGACCACCTGGCCGTGGCCCTTGGCCTTGACGGCATCGAGGATGAACTTGGTGTACTTCGACTTGTAGGGGTCGATCTTCTCGCCGTCGAACAGCTCCAGGGCGTCCAGCACGGCGGTGGCCTGCTTGGTGCGGTTCTGCCCGGCGATGGCCCGCAGGGCGTCTTGCGCGGCCTGGGCACGGTTGTTGCCGGTGATCAGGACCGAGAAGAACGGATAGTCCGGGGCCTGGTTCTCGAAGTTCGGAGCCAGGCAGACACCGGCGATGGTGTTCACCAAGTCGCGGAAGTTGATGGTCTCGTGGGGCGACAGGCCCGACAGGTCGCGGATGGATTTGCCCTTGGCCCATTCGGTCATGGACTTGGTGCGGCCCTGATAGGTGACCTCGAAGGCATCGCTCATGTGCTTCTGCAGCCACTGGACCAGCTTCTTCAGGAAGCCGTTGGCCTTCGATTCATAGGTGGCCTTGGCATGGCCCGAGGAGGTGGCAGCAAGATCCAGGGCGGCCGCATAGCTCTTCAGCGCGGTCTGGAATTCCTCGTCGGTGCTTCCTCCTTTAAGTCGGAAGAAGACCTCGTCGTTGACCTTGTCATCCTTGAAGCGGGGTGGGTCGTTGGGCTGGATGAAATACAGGTAGAAGTCGCGCTGCGGCACGGCGGTGGAGCGCTCGTTGGGAGCGCCGAAAAAGAGGTAGCCGGAGCGAGCTGCCTTGTGCTCCTGCCAGACCAGTTCGTGCTGCCAGATCTTGTAGCCGGTCACATAGGTGGCGTCCTGGCATTCCATGACCCGCTTGAGCGCCTCGTAATAGAAGCGGTCGAGCTGAGCCTGGCCCAGGCTTTCGGCCCGCTTGTCGATCAGGGCGTCGAAGTCGTCGGTCTTCTTCAGGTCGAGATAGAACTGGCGGTTGTCGGCATTGAAGGAGATGAACTGGCCGCTGACCGTTTTGTGGATCTCGCGCAGGACCGTTTCCACATGGGTCTGCAGATCCTTGTCGGGCTCGTCGCTGCCCAGCTCTGCAATCAGCGGGTCGAACAGGCAGAGGCGGTCACGCAGTTCCTCGGCGGACGCGCCCATGGGGGCATAGATGTCGCCGGTGGTGAGGCGGTGGACGGACAGCGCATGGATCAGGCGCAGCGCCATCGGCTTGTATTGCTTACGGGTGATGGCGTTCTCGATGCGGGATTCCAGCACCTGGCTACAATCGATGACCGCCCGGATCTCGGGAATGGCGCGGAATGATGCGTTCTGCTTGAGCGTGTTCCAGTAGCTGTCAAAGGCGATCAGGCCGGGCTCGTCCTGCGGCACGTCCTTGCCGAGAATGCCTTTCATGCCCATGGACAGGGTCTTGAGCACCTCGCGCTTTTCCACCACGGTGACGCGCTCGAAGGTGTCGATGTAGTCGGGATGCACCGGGAAGAGCCGGACGAACTCGTCCATGCGCTCGTTGAGCCCGCCGTAATATTTGGCAAAGGGCATCAGGTAGTCGCGGATCTTGGCCTGTTGCTCGGTGGTCTTCTTGAGCAGACGCTCGGCCACGACGAATTTGACGTCGCTGCGGGCAATGAGGATCTGCTCGAAGCGGTCCTTTACCCGGCGGATGCTGTCGGCGACAAAGGCGAAGCGCGGGCTGTCGAAAATGGCTTCCTGGACACCGGCCATGAAGCGGAAACGCAGATCCTTGCAGACCTCGCCGACCTCGCGGAGGAAGTTGAGGTCGAGGATCAGCTCCTGATCCTTGCGGGTACGCAGGTAGTCGAGCAGCTCGTCGACCACCAGCAGCAGGCCGTGTTCGGGAAAGACCTCGCCGAACTTGGCCATCATGTCTTCGAAGGCCCGCTTGTGGCTGGTGATGGTCCCGGCTTCGGGGAACACATACTCCACGCCGAGTTTTTCGAGGTGCTCTTCCAGTTCAGCCACCAGGATGTCGCGCAGGGACATGGTGGTGGCACCGATCTCGGTACGGATGACCTTGAACCGACCGGCGATCTGAGAGGCTGCGTCGCGGACACCATCGTTCTTCAGCCCTTCCAGCAGGGAGG
>Ga0265295_1008608_pt1 | contig 11265 bp, 5 predicted proteins | sample Munlansysbiofilm_FD_192503 | JGI IMG/M metagenome (GOLD analysis project Ga0265295, IMG submission 192503) | Leachate microbial communities from a municipal landfill in Southern Ontario, Canada - Methane capture system biofilm | ecosystem: Engineered > Solid waste > Landfill > Unclassified ... | reverse complement strand
CTCTCTTTTGTGTACGCTCTTGGTTTTGCAGCATATGCACATCTTCAAGCACACCTTCGTTGGCGATAGCCCCATAGAGTTTTCCTAGTTCAAGGAGTGAGACCTCCATGCCGCCAAGAGCGATAGCGATGCCGTAGTGTGAAGCTTCCTTCATTTGCGTTACGCCCGACTCTTTTAAAAAAGTATAAAAACTCGGATCTTTAAGTTCCGATGCCAAACGCACCGCAGGGATATTGCGGCTACTGATAAGTGCTTGTGTAGCTGAAAGCGGACCTAGAAATATGCGGTCATAATTCTCCGGCGTATAGGCCTGAAAGCGGTAGGGCGTATCTTTTAAAAGCGAGTCGGGGTAGATAAGGCTTTGATCCATTGCCAAGGCATAAACAAAAGGTTTGAGCGTGGATCCGGGAGAGCGTTTTGCACTGATGCCGTCTACTTGACCCAATATTTTTTCATTGAAAAAATCTGCCGACCCGACCCACGCACGCACCTGCATAGTTTTTTTCTCAATCAGCAATGCCGCGGCATTATTGATCCCTTTTGTCCGTGTTTGATTCAGCCATGCGCGCACCTCTTTTTCAAGAATTTTTTGTTTTTGCAACTCCAACGTCGTAGCGATAATGCTTGTGCCAAAGTGCTCTTTTTCAAGATAATCAACAAAATGCGGCGCATCAAAAGGGAGCGCCTCACGAGGAAAAAGATGCAGAGGCAGTTGCATCCAAGCATCGGTGTCCTCTCCCTCTTGCGCACTCAATTTTTTTCGGTAGTGCGCATAGAGTTTGTTTCTGGCATCTACCATATTTTCATAGCCGTCTTGGCTCAGCGGGTTTCGTTTTGTCGGATTTTGCGGAATAACGACGAGACAAAGCGCTTGGGGCAGTGTCAACTCAGAGGCACTTTTGTGAAAATAGATTTGGCTTGCGGCCTCGACACCCTCGATATTGCCCCCATAAGAGACGCTATTGAAATAAAACTCTAAAATCTCCTCTTTTGTGTAGTGGTGTTCTAGCCAAAGTGCATAAAAAATTTGTTGGAGCTTCCCGCTTAGGGTTTGCGACTTGATGTTAAAAGCCGCTTTGGCAACCTGCATCGTTATGGTAGAGGCGCCCACCCGTCGCTCTTTGGTAATATAGGTCGCAACAAAGCCGCGCCACAAAGCGGGAAAATTTACCCCGGGGTGTGCATAAAAATATCTATCTTCATACAAAACGGTAGCGTCGATGATATGTTTGGAAAGTGCATCGTGCGAAATCGGCAATCGGTATTTTTCATCTGCGGAGAGTGTCAAACGCAGCGTCTCGCCGTTCTTGTCTTTATAGAGCCTCGAGTAGGTGTGCCACGCAAAAATCGTTTTTTTAGGTATGGCATGCCATGTATACACGAGTGCTCCCACTCCTACGAGGAGCACCGCAAAAAAGAGTTTTTTCAAAAAATATCTGCCTATTTCACGCGTATTTTCGATGCGGCGGTGTGCGATAGGATATCGGGGTCGTACATAGATGCCGCAGAAGCAGAGGGAACGATAAAGCTACCCGCCGCCGTTGCTTTGACTTTATAGCGAAGTTCCGTGAGACGGTTAGAAAAACCTGCATAAAACACGACGCGGTCTTCGCGTATATCTACGTAGTCCGATCTCCAACCGTTGTTGTCTCGAGGTACCGATTCGCGCAACACTTCAAACCCTCCCGGAAGCAAATCTACAAGCACCACATTCGATATATACGATTTTTCGGTTGCGCGAATTTTAATGCGAACCTCCAACTCATCGCCTTGGTTTACCTCTTGCACCACCGTGCCGTTTTTGTCCACGTACTCTTTGAATATCTCTATCCCTTTAGCAAAAGAGGTATCGTGCGGTTTTTTATCGTAGCCCGATTGCACCAACTGATAAAAAAGCGGTGCTTTGGATTCGATGGTAACTTCCCTCTCCTCTAAAGGTACTTTTGCCATCATAAAGGGTTTAAGCGCAGCTTTTGGAAGCGCGACTTTTTTCGTACCTATTACGAAAAACTCCAACGCATCTTCGCCGTATTTTTGCTCATTTTTTTGAGAATATGCACTTAACGCCAAAATCGTATACGAAGCGGATACGGTGTTCACTTTCCCTTGCATGAGCGGCTCTAAAAGCGGCAAAATATTTTTTGCGACATCGAGCTCTTTTTTAGGGAAATGGGTCGATACAAGATAGATATACTGCGCATTCATCGTCAGATTGGATTGAAAATCGGTATACCCGCTAGCATACGAAGGATCAAAACTCTCGATCAGTTTGCGTGCAACGTCAAACTTTTTAAGAGACATATACGAAGCGGCAATATACGCAGATGTTATATCTTTTTCCCATGATTTATCGCCCTTTTGAAGCGTCGTATGCAAATCGATAAGATAATTGGTCGCCACCTCTTCGTTTTGGATCAAAAGATAGATAGCAAGCGCTCTGTGTCTTGCCTCTTGGAGCGTAGAGGTCTGTTGTGCGGCGATATTGCGAAGATAATCGATCCCACCCTCATAAAGCGTACTCGGAATCGAAACCGTAGTCGTAGTTTTTTTAAGTTGGGTCAAAAAGTGCATCGCATAGAGGGAAGCAAACTCATCGGTGGTGTTCGATGTCGGCCAAAGCCCAAAACCGCCGTCGCCGAGCTGACGCGTTGCTAGCATAGAGAGAACCCCGTTGGCTTTTGCATCGACATCCGTATCTTTAAAATGGGAAGATTGCGACAAAGCCACCCAAGGAAAGGTTTGGGAGATGATCTGTTCCGTGCACCCGTGCGGATAGGCGCTGAGATATTCCCCCAAACCTGTTGCCAAAACAAGTGGAGAGTTGGATGCCGAGATTGTTTTGGCAGCGAGTTCTTTGTAGAGCACCCTCTCGGCGGCAACGATACCTACATCCTTTTTGTATCCTGCTTGTATGGTTGTTTCGTAGTGCTGCGCAGGTCGGATGCTTAAAGTAGCCGTGCGGGTTTGGAAATGGTTGGCATGGGATGCTTTGAACGTCACCTTGGCTTCACCCAAGCTTTCGGTTGCTTGAAGCGTGAACGTAACTTTGTCCTCATCCCCCTCTGAAATAGCTTTGGTCACACTCTTTTGCGAAAGCAGTTTCAGGTTGGGCGTTGTCTCTATAGAGATCGCCACGGGCGCATCTTTGCCGCTTCCTTGCATCGCATTGCTAACCCCTACCGTGACATCAAAAGTATCGTGAGGCGCTGCCACGGTAAGAACGTTTGGAGAGAGCACAAAAGGACCGCGCACCTCGGTTTTTGTAAAAACAGACCCCATCGCTTCATCGCTTACGGCAAATGCCATCACTTTTAATGCGCCGTTAAAGGTGTCGGGTACGCGGTAATGTATCTCTCTTGTTTGGGTATCGGCGTCTATGATCCCAGACCAAAAAACGGCAGGCTTATCGAGTGTGCGTCCGAAAGGATTGAGGTTTGCGCCCAAAGCGCTTTTTGCCATCCTCTCCATCATATCTCCCCCGATTCCGGCTCGCTCTACGTAGTGGTGAAACTCAGGCAGCAGGAGGTCTAGAATCTGAGACGTTTGCACCAAAAGCGCTCTTTTTTTCAAGAAATGTTTCAAAGGATCGGGCAGTTCATATTTTGCGACCTGCAAGATTCCTTCGTTTACGGCATAAACCACTATTTTGGATTTTCTGTCCGTTTTGTATTGCATGGTGAGATTTTCACCCGGTTTCATTAATTTCGGCGCCTCTAAATCTATATGTATACGACGTTTTTCGCTGTTGATACTAAAAGGTGCGACCGCGAACGAGAGCGGAGAGGTAAAAATCTCTTGCGAATCGATGGCACGGACAAAGGTAACATTCACATAGGCGTTGCCCTCCAAATTGGCGGGGAGGGTTATTTTTTGCAAAGAGCTTTTGGTGCTCGTTTGAAACCATTTGTGTGCGTATACCGCATCGCTTTCGATGGTAATGAGTCCCGTTCCCGTATAAGGTGCTACGATATTGAGTTCGATCTCCTCAAGCGGCTTGTAGGTCTGCTTATTGAGTTTTACGCTTAGTTGGGCATTTTTTTCCAATGCACCCGTCGTGTTGCCCTTGGTGGCGACGTAGTAATCGACGCTTGAAAGAAGCGTGCCGTTTGCATCTACAATATTAAGGGTAAAATCGCCCCCTTCGCGGGTATCCAATGCAACCTTTTCCCCTTTGGCTTCGATAGAAAAAGGGATCTTTTTCACACTCTCTTTTTGGATCACGCTCTCATACGCATAGCGACCGTCTCTTTGTTTTGTAAGAACCGAGAGGCGTTTATTGTGGATCACTTCAAGTTTTAAATTCTCCAAAGACAAAAGATTGAGTTCTGCATCGACGGCTATAAAATGGAGTGAGCGCTCTTGCTTTTTTTTGAGGTAAGAGAGGTCGCCGTCTGCTTTTACTCCTAGCATGTAAGGTGCATTAGAGAGGAGCGCGGTCGTTTTTGCGCGTACGCTCCTGCCTCCGTCGGGTTCAAATCCTTCGGCGTCGAAATCAAGGCGGAATACACCCTCATCGTACGGAAGCTGCACGTCAAACGAGGCAAAACCCTGTTTGTCGGTTTTCATATCGTTAAAATGTATCTCTTGGGATCGGAGCATCTTTTCATTGAAACGGGGTGTCGCAAATTTGTACTCCGCGTATTTTGAAAAATGAAACTGCGTCGGCGTAAGTGTTGCGCGGGCGTGAATATTTCTATTTTGCGCGGGAAGACCAAAAAGGTTCGTAAGGGTTACCTGCGCCTTTAAATCTTTAAGACCCACCCACCCCGCGCTTTTATACGGATTGAATTTCGTTTTTATCTTCATGGTGTCGGGTTGGAACTCTTCGAGTGCGAAGGAGGCGCCGCCTAGATAGTTTTCACTTTCATACCCCGAAGAGGTTTTAACAGGAAGGTAAATATTAAAACTATATGTTCCCGTCGGGCTGCTCAGAGAGGTTGGCATGTCGATCTCGAAAAAACCGCTTGGATCAAGTGAAAAATCTTTTCTATACACCGTTTTGTTTTGTGCATCAAAAACTTTTGCACGCACCACGGTTCCTTTTTCCAGATAAAAATCGCCCTGACGTACGACCGATGCGAGATGCACGTTTTCCCCAGGTCTATAGATTCCGCGGTCGCTGAAAGCATAAGCGCTAAGCTCTTTGTTTTTGTCCGCACTCGATGCGCCGACACCGCTGATATCGTACCTAGAGTAGTTGATATTTCTGGCATACGATTCATAAGGGATAAAAGAGAGATCGTTCCCTTTTTGTGCCACTATGACCGTCGGTGTTTGTGCCTGAGTGTAGCTATCAAGATTCAAAAAGCTTGCTTTTCCCTCCGAAGATGTGAGCTTTGTCTCGATAGCTTGTCCGTTTTTGCCGAGCACGCTTACTTTGGCACCGTCGATGGGCTTGCCGCGGGTGATAGATTCTACAAAAATATCCCTGCTGCCGTCATTGGCTTTTTTCACGACGATACCCATATCGGTGACGATAATAAGCCTTTTGTCCTCAAGATAAAAATCGCGCTGTTTTTTTTCGATGTTGTAATCTTCTACCTGAATAAAAAAGATACCGCTTCCCTGATTGCGTAGATATTTGGAGAGATCCAAAGAGGCATAATTTTGGTCTTTTGGATGGTGCGAAGCAAGGGGGATTACCTCTTGAAGCTGTTTTTCGGTGATATTTTCAAAATTAAAGGAGTAGGATCTAAAATAGGGCGATGTTATATCTCCGTTCGTTTGGGATATAAGATGATTGATTTGCTCATCTTGAAGCTTTTGCACGCTTACTTTGAGTCCATTGACCCCGCGAACGGCAAAGCTCACTTTTTTCTCCCCCGAGAGCGCCAAAATCGAACCCTCTCCCATAATTTTTATCTCTGTCGGATAGGCGGGGATATAGCGGCGCTCTTTGATATCGCGGCGCAGTACGAAACCGTTCACGGAGCGCATCCCTTTTAGAAGCGTTACAGAGACTTGCCCGCCGAGAGGAATTTCTGATTTGAAAAAATAATCTTTTGAGGAAGCTCCCTGTATCGGCAAGAGTGTCAGCTTGGTTGAAAAAGAGTTTTTTGATGCTTCTTGTTTGGCTTTGTCATGCAACTCTACTGCAACCTTGGCATGTTTGGAGAACTCTTCAAACGTGACGGCATCGGTAAGCGAGATATGGAAAATCTGTTCGGGATTTGCATCTTTATTGTTTATGATCGAATAATTGACGTAACTTATTTTGAGAAAACTGTAAATATCGGGAATTAAGATTTTACTCTCTTGGGCTTCATAGAGGGAGGTTTTACCTAAAGTGGTTTGGATATCTTTGCCCATGAACAGTTTAATGTAGCGCTCTTTGTCTGCAATGGCAACAGTGTCGGAGCGGATATAAAGTGTTTTGAGATTTGCCTCGTGAGTGAGTTCATAGGGGATCTCTTGCGCATTGGCGCTATCAAAAAGTTTGAGATTTTTTTTCACGGAGGCGATATCCACAGGGTGCGTAAAGGTCATGGTAGCGAAAATATTATGATCTTTCCCCCCCGCGATATCTTGTTCAAGACTCATTCTATCAATAGAACCCTCAAAAGCGGGAGTCACCCATTTTATGGAGGTGGTAGCAAGTTCAAGCGCATTTGCGTCAAAAAGCTTTTGGTTCAAATTTATAACGAATTCCTGATTTGCGGGCCAATCCTGTTTAGGGGTGAACGTGAGGGTGTTTTCACTTGACCATCTCCAGCTGCCCGACAAAGCGGGCGAGAGAGAAACCCCGCTTGTAACCTCTTTGTCTATTGCATCCAAAGGAGCGATGGGGGAACTCATCTGTTTTTGGTACTCTTTATTGAGGGTATCTGCACTGTTTTGAAACGTAATACTCAAGTTATCGGGCGTCTCATAGCGTGTCACCGCGGGGAAATAGCTTGTTGCAACCTCAAGCGACGCTTGTTCTTTGGGAAGAAAATAGCGATACGCAACCACCGCCAAAGCAACTCCCAAAATCCCTAAAAAGAGGATGAGCTTTTTGTTATTTTTTAACATAAAAGACCTTTAAATGATTTTACAAAATAGTATAGGAAGTTACATTAATGGGTGCTGAGTATGTAAAAAAGAGAAGAACAAGCAAAAGAGAATAAGATCGTATGGCATGGAGAGTTTTTTTGGAAGATACGGTTGCAACCGTACGTAGAGCCTCAAGAGGCTAAAAGTCTTACTACATGCCAAAGCTTGGCATGGTAAGATTTTACGAACGTGTTTCTAAAATCTCGATCGAGTTGATATCGTCATGTCCGCGGATACTATCGAGTACGCTAAAGCTCTCTGCATCGTTCTCTTCGATGCCGCCGAAAACCGTATGTACGCCGTCAAGATGCGGGGTTGCTACGAACGTGATGAAGAACTGGCTTCCACCCGTGTTTGGTCCTGCGTGCGCCATAGAGATCACCCCTCTGCGGTGACGCGTTTTATTGAGCGCCGTCTCACACGGAATAGCCCAGTCAGGTCCGCCCGTTCCCGTTCCGTGAGGGCATCCGCCTTGTGCCATAAAGCCAGGGATTACGCGGTGAAAGTTCAAACCGTTATAAAAACCGCTTTGCGCCAAATGTGCAAAGTTTGCTACCGTGTTTGGTGTCTCTTCGGGGTAGAGTTTTACCCACATAACACCCTTGTTCGTGGTGATTTTTGCCCATTGAAGTTTGCTAAGCTCCTCTTGGCTTAGGTTATATACTTTGAGTTCTTTTTTAAAAAACATTCTTTTTCCCTTGGTAAAAATTTTGCGTATTATAGTAAATTATTCTAAATACTCTCAAGACGATGTGGTTATAATGTTTTTTTCATTTACTCTTTTAAGGAAATTTTTTTGTGTTTTTCAAAAAAATAAAAAATTCTGTTTTAGACGCGCTTCACTCTATCACGATCAGCCAAGCAAATATCCTCACTATTTTATTTATCTTTATCTTTACGATCATCTTTGCTTATCTTCTTATAAAAGAAAACTATTTCGATTACGAAAAAGTGCTCCAAACCGAGCAAAAAGCCTACGAGGAACAATCGCTTTACGATTACGAGCAACAACACGAGCGCAACCAGAAAAAACTCAAAACCCTTCTTATAAAAAATACGATGGCGATTGCAACCCTCTCTTTCATCATCTTTGCGATTATGTTCGGGATCTCCAAAATCTTCCATACCCTTTTGCAGCGCGATATTAATGCGTATCTTGAATTTTTTAAAAAAGCGGCACATGCCAAGGCAACGCTTGATCCCGACAAACTTTTTTTTCACGAGTTTAAAACCATGGTTAGCTACGCCAACTCGATGTCGGGCACCATCTCCGAACAAAAAAGAATCCTCCGAGAGCTCAACCAAGGGCTTGAGCAACAGGTGTACAACAAAACCAAAAAACTCCTCGAGATCAACGACCACCTTCTAAAAGAGCAAAAACTGCGCGACGACCTCATCAAAGCACAAAAAGAGTTCTTGCGCTACACGGTACACGAAACCAACACCCCGCTAAGCGTGATCCTCACCAACATCGAACTCTACAACATGAAGCACGAAAAAGAGCGCCATATCTCCAAAATAGAGGTCGCGGTAAAAAACCTCTTTAGCATCTACGACGATCTGAGTTACCTTGTCAAAAAAGACCAAGTCCCCTACCCCAAAGCCGCGATCGACCTCGAAGCGTTCTTAGCCTCGCGCATCGACTTTTTCAGCGAAGTGGCACAGATGTCGCGCCTTAACTTTAGCTACATGCCAAGGGTTAAAGAGGTTTATGTCTATTTCAACGAAACAAAACTCCAGCGTATCATCGACAACACCATCACCAACGCGATCAAGTATACCCTTCCAAACGAGACGATCGAAGTCACCCTCGATACCGATACGGTGTTTTTACAACTCGCCATCGGCAGCCGCTCCAAAGAGATTCGCGACGGCGAAAAAATATTTGAAGCGTACTACAGAGAAGCAAAAGGGGTCGACGGGTTTGGACTGGGGCTTGGGCTTGTCAAATCTCTTTGTCAAGAGGAAGGTGTTACAATTGCGCTAGATTCTTCGGAGAGAAAAAACACTTTTAGCTACAAATTCAAGATGATGGGAAAATAATGAAGATACTTCTTTTAGAAGACGAGGTGATGCTCAGCGAAGCGATCTGCGAATATTTAGAAGCGCTCAACCACAGCGTCGAGGCTTATTTTGACGGGCAAAGCGTTTACGAAGCGCTACAGACGAAGCTCTACGATCTTTGCATTTTAGATATCAACGTCCCAAACGTCGACGGGCTCACCTTACTCGAAAAACTTCACGAACTTAAAATCCATATCCCCACCATCTACATCAGCGCCCTTGTCGATATCGAAGATATTTCGCGCGCCTATGCGCTTGGGTGTTACGATTACTTAAAAAAGCCGTTTCATCTTAAAGAGCTCTCATTAAAAATAGACCGTGTCGTCCTCTCGTGCGAAGTGCCGCGGGTGCATCTGCGTCTTTCTAAAAACTACAGTTACGATCAGGAGCACTCGACGTTACTTTTTAACTCAACCCCGCAGGTTTTAAGCAAAAAACAATCCCAAATCATCGACCTTTTAGCGCGAAACCGCGGCAGGGTGGTCGATTTTGAGCAGTTTCGCACCTACGTATGGGATGAACAGGTGGTCGACAATGCTACGATTCGTGCAGAAATCAACCGTTTAAAGAAGTATTTGCACGAAAACGTGATCCAAAATGTACGCGGTATGGGGTATATGATCGACAAACCCACCTCATAGCGTTACTTTTTTACACACTCCTTTCTCTTTTTTTCCCTAGATATATAATTTTTTTCTATTGCTACGTTCATGCTATGTTTCTCTTTTACCATTTGAGTGTAAAAAAATTACAGGGGAATAACAGATGAATAAAAAAATCGCGTTAAGTGTTTTTGCCACCGCTCTTTTGGGTGCTGCAAACGTACAAGGGGCGGAGGATTTGAGCACCATGTTTTCTGAGGGGAAAACAAGCGGGCAGATTAGAATGTTTCACATCAACCGTGACGACAATACAAAAAAAGACAGACAAATCGCAACGGCGATCGGCGGTCATTTAAAATTTGAAACGGCTGCGTATGAGGGGCTGAATTTTGGAGCGGCGTTTTACACGACAAACCGTATTTTCAGCGGACTTGAAAAAGACGTTATGGGGCCGAACGCTTCGCTGCTTGCCAACGACGGTTCTTCTTATTCGATTTTAGGGGAAGCGTATGTGCAATATGCCATCTCCAACACGGTATTAAAAGGGGGGCGCCAAAAACTTGATACGCCTCTAGCGGGAAGCGACGATGCGAGAATGCTGCCGAACCTTTTTGAAGCGTATCTTCTTATCAACAAAGATATTCCCGATACGACCTTGATTGCAGGACACGTAACGAAATTTGCACCGGGAACGTTTGCGAACCAGTACGCGGGCGGTATCTTAGGAGTTACTTCGGGTTACACGGCAGTTGCTGCGAACAACGCTGCTTACCAAGGGGAGTTCACGAACATGGGTACGTGGGCGATCGATAAAAAAACCGACGGCGTATCGGTTGTTTCTGCGACCTATACGGGTGTCGAAAACCTCAAACTCCAACTTTGGGATTACTACGCGCACGATATTCTCAATGCCGTCTACGGGGAAGCAAACTTCTCTTGGAAATGCCTTGTAACCGATGCAATCAAACCCTCTTTAAGCGCACAGTTTATCAAAGAGGATGATGTGGGAGATTCTTTGGCAGGAAAAGTGTCATCTCTTTACTGGGGTGCTAAATTCGATGCAAAAGTAAGCGATTTCACCCTCTCTTTGGCGTACTCGCAACAAAGCAAAGCAGATTCTGCGGCAGAGAACCTCAAAAAATCGACGATCTCCCCGTGGGGCGGTATGCCTGCCTATACGCAGGGGATGGTTACGCGCCACCAGTTTATAGCGGGAACCGATGCGGCAAAAGTTGCGGCGAACTACAACTTTAAAAACGTAGGTGCAAACGTTAACTTGACGGGCTACTACGCAGAGTACGACATGGACGACAACAGCGGTTTAGGAACAGCCAGAACGGCAAGCGAAGCGGGCTTCGATGCTATTTACTCTCCTGAAGCAGTCAAAAACCTTCAGTTACGTCTTCGCGGAAACTTCCCGAGAGATTATACAAACGGCAGAGACTGGGATGAGTACAGACTTATCGCAAACTACAATTTTTAAGGAGCACTAGATGAACAAAGAACTCGTCGAACAGATCAAGAACGATCCGAACTATAAAGAACTCGTCGCAAAAAGAACCTCTTT
>Ga0265295_1008607_pt1 | contig 11266 bp, 9 predicted proteins | sample Munlansysbiofilm_FD_192503 | JGI IMG/M metagenome (GOLD analysis project Ga0265295, IMG submission 192503) | Leachate microbial communities from a municipal landfill in Southern Ontario, Canada - Methane capture system biofilm | ecosystem: Engineered > Solid waste > Landfill > Unclassified ... | reverse complement strand
CTGCTGCCCGTGATGCAGGATTTCATGCGCAGCATCGCCCAGTCCATGGAGCGGCTGGGACTGTCCTGCCCGGTGCGCATCGTGCGCGGCGACTGCCGCAGCATGGACCTCTCCGAGGCCGCGCGCAATTCCTCGGCCACCGTGGCCAGCGGCCCGGCAGCCACGGCCCTGTTCGGCAGTCACGCGGCCAGGGACGAGACCGCGCTGGTCGTGGACGTGGGCGGCACCACCACGGACATCACCCTGATCCGGGAAGGGCGTCCCGTGGTAGGTGAAGAGGGCATGACCATCGGCACCTGGCGCACCCACGTGCGGGCCGTGGAGATGTACACCGTGGGGATGGGCGGCGACAGTCTGGCCCGCATCGAAAATGGCCTGCTCTGCCTGGGGCCAGCACGGGTAGCGCCCCTGTCCCAGGCCCATCTTTACCTTGAAGGATCGGCCCTCAAGGCCGTGACCAGCCCCCAGGACTGGCTTGGGACGGACCTTGCCGCCCAATGCGTGCAGCTGGCACCCGGAGTCAAGCCCGCAGACGATCCGATCCTGAACTGGCTGGCGGCTAACGGCCCGGCCACGCCCGTACGCCTGCGGCAGGAGCTGCGTCTGGCCGAATCGACTCTCGACAAGGCCATCGTCCGGCTCCAGGCCGCGCGGCGGGTCGTCACCTGCGGCTTCACGCCCACCGACGCCCTGCACGTCCTTGATCGTCTTGATCTGGGCGACAGGCGCCCCGCCCTGCTCGGCGCGCAGGTGCTGGCCGAAAAACTCGGGCTGAGCCCGGAAGCGTTCTGCAGGGAGGTGCTGGAAAAAGCCTCTTCCACCATCGCCACGACCATCCTCTGCGCCCTGGGCAACCGGGAGGTAGGCCCGGCCCTGGCCCAGTTTCTCCAGCAATCCGAACCCAGCGACCTGCTCGACATCACGGTCAGGGTGCGTCCCCGCATCATCGGCATCGGCGCGGCCGCTCCGTTTCTGCTCCCGGACGTGGCCAAGCGGCTGGGCACCGAAGTAATCTTTCCGGAGCACTACGAAGTCGGCAACGCCCTGGGCGCTGCCCTCATGGACACCATCACCAAGGAGTGAACATGCATTTTCGGGAACAATCATTCGCGGCGGCCATGGAAATCTGCAGTGAAAGCGAACTGGCCGAGGTGGTACATGCCTGGGTTCCGGCCGACGAGGGCTGGGTGGTGCATGCCTGGGCCGAAATCGAGGACGCGGTCTATGATCTGACCACAAGCGAGCATCCCATGCGCAAGGCCGACTACTACGAGCGCATGGGCGTGCGCCCTGAACTGGCCCGCCGCTACGGTCGCGTGGAGTATTTCACCCTGATGGCCGAAACCGGCAGCATGGGGCCCTTTGACACGAAATTCTTCTTCGCAAACCAGACCACGTCCTTGCCCCATCAATGACGACGCTGCCCTTTGCCGGTGAAATAGCCGCCCTGCTTGCGGCCCTGATCTGGGCCGTGGCCACCATGATCTACGCCCGCACCGGCAACCGGGCTCCGGCGCTGTTCCTGAACCTGGTCAAGGGCTCCGTCGCCGTGGCCATGCTCTGCCTGACCGTTCTCGCCCTGGGCGAAGCGCCTCCCAGGCTGACCCTCTCGCAGTGGCTGTGGCTGGCGGGCAGCGGCATCGTGGGCATCAGCATCGGCGACAGCGCCTATTTTTCCGCCATAAAACGCATCGGGCCCAGCCAGACCCTGCTGGTCGAGTCCCTGGCCCCGCCCCTGACCGGCGTCCTGGCCCTTGTCTTTTTGCACGAGGCCATCGGATTCTGGGCCTGGGCCGGCATTTTCCTGACCATGAGCGGCATCCTCTGGGTGGTCACGGAGCACCAGCCCCAAAAACCGCGCATCAGCCTTCCGGGCCTGGCCTTCGCTACCCTGGCCGCCCTGTGCCAGGCCGGGGGCATGGTCATGTCCCGGCAGGTCATGGTCAGCAGCGAAATCACCCCCCTGTGGGCCGCGCTCATCCGCCTGGCCGCAGCCAGCCTGGTGCTCTGGACCTTGCTGCCCATATTCAAACCCCACATGGTGCTGCGCCGCGACTCCTGGCAGGCCATTGGCCAGGCCAGAAACGGGTGGGCATTCTTCATTCTGGCCGTCTTTTTGGGCACGTTTTTAGGCATCTGGCTGCAGCAGGCCGCCCTCAAGCTGACCGGCGCGGCCATCGCCCAGACCCTCATTTCGGTCAGTCCCCTCTTCGCGCTGGGGCTGGCGGCCATGCGCGGACACAAGGTCTCCCGCCGCAGCCTCGTCGGCGCCCTGGTCACCCTGGCTGGAGTGGCCCTCTTTTTCCGCTAGCAGGCCGTCCCAAAACGGCAATCTGCTGCGTCAGCGAAAAAAAATAGAGACCGCTAGAATTATGAAAGGCGCGGGGGGTGGCGGTTGTCCCGGCCAGGGATCGCCGAAACTCCTTCGCCGGCCTCGTAGAGTTGAATCGTCGCCCCTGCCGACCAGAAACCGATTTTCAGACGGACCGCGACGATTCAACAAACGATGCCTGACTCAGTCAGACAGTCGCCGGTCCCTGGCCGGGACAACCGCCACCCCCCGCTTCCACTTATCTGCACATGACTGCGTGGCCTGGATTTTTTCACTTCCTTGCATCTCACCATTTTGGGACGGCCTGCGAATTTTGAATTTTTCAGTCCGCTAGCGCCCAAGGACCGCAGGCTTGCCTTTTGGCCTCGTCCTGATATTTCTTTTCGCTCCAAACCTTCTCACCGCTCCAGGAACGCCATGACATCTTCCTGCCCCACTCCGATCCAGGCCGCGCCGGTCAATCTGGTCATTTTCGGCGCCACCGGGGACTTGGCCATGCGCAAGATCTACCCGGCCCTGGCCTCACTGTGCAAAAACGGCCTGCTCAGCCGCGACTCGCGCATCCTGGCCATAGGCCGCAAGGATCTGGACACTGAGCAGTATGCGACCCTGCTGGGTGAAAAACTGAGCAAAGCCATCCCCGAATCCTGCATGGCCGATCTGGTCCCACGCGTGCGCTACCTGCGCCTGAATCCCGAGGCCCAGGAATCCGGCCTCGCCCTGAGCCTGGCCCTGGGCGAACTCGACAAGGACGGGGCCAAGAACCGGCTTTTCTATCTGGCCGTGCCTCCGGGGGCCTATATCCCCCTGGCCACCATGCTCGGCGAGGCCGGTCTGGGAAGGGAAGAGGAAGGGACAAGCGTACGCATCGTCGTGGAAAAGCCCTTTGGCCGCGACTTGGCCACGGCGCGGGAACTGGACACGGTCCTGCACCGCTATTTCAAGGAAGGCCAGATTTTCCGCATCGACCACTACATGGCCAAGGAGACGGTGCAGAACGTGCTTTTGCTGCGCTTCGCCAACGCCCTTTTCGAGCCGGTCTGGAACCGCCGCTACATCGACCATATCCGCATCACTGCCGCCGAAACCCTGGGCATCGGCCATCGCGCCGGATTTTACGACCAGGCCGGAGTCCTGCGCGACATGTTCCAGAACCACATGATGATGCTCTTGTCCCTGTGCGCCATGGAACCGCCGTCCCTGTTCGAGGCCGAACTGGTCCGCGACGAGCGCTCAAAAGTCTTCCGCTCCCTGCGCCCGCTTGATCTGGAGCGCCTGGACGAACAGCTCATCCTCGGCCAGTACGGGCCGGGAATGTCGGACGGAAAGGCCGTGCCCGGATACCTGCAGGAGCCGGGAGTGTCGGCGGACTCGACCACCCCGACCTTTGCCTGGCTCAAGGTCTATCTGGACAACTGGCGCTGGCAAGGCGTCCCGTTCCACCTCTGCTCGGGCAAGCGCCTGGAAGCCAAGCACACCGAAATCTCGGTGCAGTTCAAAAGCGTGCCCGTGTCCATGTTCCGCAAGACCCAGGGCGAAATCATCCCCCCCAACCGGCTGGTCATCGGCATCCACCCGCACGAAGTGGTTCGCCTGGAGGTCCAGACCAAGGGCCAGGGCTCCTCGCTCTGTCTGCAGGGCCAGTCCATGGAGTTTTCCTATGGCGCGGGATCGGAACCCGGACGCCTGGACGACTACGCCAAGGTCCTGCTGGACTGCATCACCGGCGACCAGACCCTGTTCTGGAGGCAGGACGCCGTGGAACTGTGCTGGGGTTTTCTGACGCCCATCCTTGACCGCTGCGACTGCCCGGACAGCAAGCTTCCCCTGCACACCTACCCCGCAGGCGGACCCGGCCCCAAGGCCGCGCAGAGGACCGGATCGTGAGTGAGGCCTTGCTCGAATTCGCGGACCCGGAAAGCTATGGCCGGGCCCTGGCCAGCCACGCCGGACGCCTGGCCCGGCAGGTGCTTGCCAGGAAGAGAGTCTTTAACCTGGCCCTGTCCGGAGGCTCAGGCCCCCTGCCTTTTTTCCGGCATCTGTCAGGCCCCGGCCTCTTTCCCGCCGCGATCTGGCCCCGGACCCATGTTTTCTTTGTCGATGAACGCATGGTCCCTGCGGACCATCCCGACTCCAATTTCGCTGCCGCGCAAAAGCACCTGTTCTCGCGCGTGCCCCTGCCTAGGGAAAACATCCACCGCATGGGCGGCGAACTTTCCCCCGAGACCGCGGCCAAGGAATACACCCGGATTCTTCTGGACCACTTCCGGCCCGGTCCCGGCGAAACCCCGGCATTTGATCTTGTCATGCTCGGCATGGGCGCGGACGGCCACACCGCCTCTCTTTTTCCCGCATCAAAGCTCCCGCCGGAGCATGCGCTGGTGTGCCCCGTACCGCCGCCAGCAGCCCTTCCCAGGGTCGCCCGTCTGACCCTGACAGAACAGGTGCTCAGCGCGGCCAGGGAAGTCATTTTTCATGTTCTGGGCGCAGACAAGCATAAAGCGCTGCGCCTGATCCTTGCGGGGGACCGCACCCTGCCCGCCGCGCGCATCCGCGCCCGCAGGCAAAGCTGGTACGTCTGCCCCGCGCTCACAGACAACAACCCACCATCCAAAGGGAGGCTTCATGGCCGGTTTTGAAGGCACCAAATGGGCTGATTTCCAAGCACGCTATCTGCTCAGCAGCAAGTCCATGGCCATGGTTCCCATGGCGGACAAGGTTCCGGCGGTATCCCGCTCCATCCATTACGGGCTTTGCCTGGCCTTCGAGGGCATCCGCTACTTCGTCGGCCCGGCCGAGGACGGCGGGCTGCACATCCAATTTTTGAACCTGCACAAGAACCTTGCGCGCTTCCGGCGCTCCATCTCCTTCAACCTCGGCGCGGCCCAGCAGTCCATGGTGCCCTCGGAAGAGGAACTGGAGGCCATGATCCTGCACTATCTGCGCAGCCCGGAACTGGCCGAATTCATCCAGTACATGGGCGAAACCGGCGGGCAGGGCTATCTGCGGCCCTTTACCGTGGACGAAGCCCAGTCCATCGGCGTGACCTTCCCAGAAAGCCCTTCCATCCGCATGGTCACCTGCACCTATGACCGCTACATGGGCGAGCCCTTCAGCGGCGTGGTCGTACCCCATCTGGTGCGTGCCGTCGCAGCCAACGGCACGGGCAATCTGAAGCTCGGGGTCAATTATCTGTTGAGCGTCAAGGCCGTGGACGAGGCCCGAAGCATCCTGCCCGAGGCCAGCTCGGCCCTGTTCCTGGACGACCGCCTGGACCTGCCCCTGCGCAAGCGGCGGGTCACGGAATGGGACTCCTCCTGCTGCCTGCTGGCTCTGACCAAAGGCACCGTGGTCAAGATTCCCGAAAGCCCGCTCATCCTGCCCTCGGTCACCATCCAGGGCATCTGTTCCATCCTGCGCGAGTCGGGCGTGAACGTGGAAGAGCGGGACATGACCTACGGCGAACTCATCGCCAGGGCCGAGGCCGGGGAAATCGCGGCCATCGCCTCGGTGGGCACGGCGGGCATCCTGAACCGGGCCCAGCGCCTGGTCATGGTCGACGAGAACAACGCCCCCTGCGCCGAAATGCGGGCCCAGCCGGAGCATCCGCTCTACCAGGCCCTGGGCCGCGCCCGGCAGACCTACTGGGAAATCTACCAAGACAAGGCCCCGGTGCCCCAGGGCATGGTGCTGCAGAGCTACCTGATTTGAAGTGTTCCGGCACGACATGAGTTTTGTCTGCGCCATGTTCAGCAGATTCTCGTGACCCTCTTCCGCCCTGTCGCCAAGCGGGGGCTGGTTGGGCCGGAGCCGGGACGTCGACTGTCTGACCGAGCCAGGCATCGTTTGCTTTCCCGCTGCTCGTTCGTCCTGGCGATGACCCGTGTTCCCGGCGCGCAGCGGGGAAGCATTACGAGGCCAGCGAGGGAGTTTCGACGTCCCGGCTCCGGCCCAACCAGCACACGCGCTGTCCGATCGAAATCAATCCAACCCTCGTCTTTTGCGCCATCCCTCACTGCGGCCCAAGCGCAGCGAGGGAGTCCAGAGCGTTTTTTGACGGTAGACTGTTGACATCAAGGCCCGCACCACCTATCAGGCTTCCCACACGTGGGGATGTAGCTCAGCTGGGAGAGCGCTGCGTTCGCAATGCAGAGGTCAGGAGTTCGATCCTCCTCATCTCCACCACATAAAAATCAAGGGGTTAGATATAAACATCTAACCCCTCTTTCTTTTCAAAGCATCCTTCCCCGCACCATTCCCATCGCGATGGAACAATCGACGTCAATGACGCTTCTTTATCGCATGAGTTTGACGGGATTGCCCATAGCCAAAAATTTTCTGAACTCCTCTGAAATCCTGTCATCTTTGGCAACACTATCCCAAAACTCCATGGCCGCCTTGACGACTGCGCCATACGCTTGATCCGGGACCAGCTTTCTTTCGGGATGCCTCGGCTCAAAAGAATAAGGTCGCACCTCCCCACCGCTTTTAGAGGCAAATCCCATGGAACACATGTCATAGGCCGGGAGAAGTCGAAACACATTGCCATCCAGCGCGAAACTCAAATTCCCCAAATGCATATCGGTGTTGTTGATCAGCCTTCCAAAACACCACAATAATTCGGCATCAAATGCATGTTTTGCGGCAACGAGTCCCCTCTCAGACAAAGACTTCACTACATGCGGCCAGCCTGAGCCCACTCCGACAAATTCAGCATCGATTGACGCAAGGGATATCATGGACATCCGCCCATATTCGCCGGACCGATCAAACCTTTTGGACTCTAAAAAGAGCCGTCCTTCAGCTTCAAACAGCCGTGCCTGGGCAGCGGGAAAATTCATGCCACGCAACGCCTCCATGGCATGATATTCCGTAATCATAATATCCCGCCATCTCCGTGACATTTCACTATCACCAGCTGGTGAAAATTTTACGATGACATGCGACCTGGCTCGCTTGCTGAATGCTGTAAATTTTGGCTGCTCCCCTCCTGCGGATGACCCAGGAACATCGCCGGACAAAACTCTTTCAGCAATACGCGGATATTCCGGATCATCGACAGCTTCTGGCTTACGGCGCACGCGCAGCAGCGCCTGTTCTCCCAGCTTGAAGTTACCCGGAAGATCATCCCCATTGGATATCAGGTATCTGCCTATATGATCCGTTGTCCATTGCCTCGGGTCAGCAGGAAACTCTGGAAAACGAGCGTTCATTTGCAGCGCTATCAGTCTGCCCAAAAATCCTTGCGGACCCATGTCGTACAAAAAATACGGAAGATCCTCGTACAGGCCATCTCCGTTATCGCCCAGCAACAGCGCAGGCATCCCCGGCAACGGTTCGACATAAAATCCACCAGTCACCAATGGGCGAACATGAGCTACGAGAACCGTGTTTCCATGGGCGTCAACACTGGCCAAAGGCAGCTTGTCATTTCCGCCAAAAGCGTCTTTCGTCATGATATATTTCGGAGTTCGGCCACTGCGCGTCACGACAACGTTACGCCCCATCTTCCGCAACTGCCTGGATACGGCAGCCTGCGACATGCCGGTCGCAGCCTGAATTTGCCTGGACGTGGCCGCCCCCTGCTCAAGAAATTCAACAAGCGATAACGGCATCCCCCACTCCTTCCGTTGAAATCGGCCCATGCATGAATAGAATCATGAATAGAATAATTCTAAAAATATATTTTTAAATCAATTAGTTAATAACAATATTGAATATTATTGTGAATAGAATCATAGATAGCAATTACGGCCTAGAGCAAAGCCTGTCAACCAGATTGCCAGACAACAGACGATTGCCCGCCCCCTCTCCCGAAAGGCTTTATTTGCTCAATGTGTTGCGATAATTTTTGAATAATGGCAGGGGGTTTTTGCACCGAAAACCCTTTTTTTGTTCAAAAAATCAGGAAAAACCATGGCGGATATTTAGACCTATGAGACTTACTCCGACGATTCAATCGGTATGCGCCCTCTTTAGAAAGTTAGAGCGAGAGAATTATCGTGTTCTTCATGCACGAAATGCTTTACACAGAGCAGATCACTTTATGAATTTTTGCATAACAGCCCACTCGATGCAAGACCATCTTCTAGAATATCTTGGAGTCGTCGTCGCAGGAGGCGAAGAAGCATTTAGAAAGCGCTGGCATCTTGTGCCAACTGTGCAAGCTACGGCAGACATTGCAAATGAAACCAAACACTTTATACTTCGTCATCGAAGAACTAAGAAACCAAAAGATGTTCAAACTAAGGGGGTAAGGAGAGGCAGGAGCGAGTACGTCGACATCTATGAAGCCAATGATGGGAGCTGCTACACAAACCTCGTCTCAATCCCAGATTATTTTGTTCGACTGTCGGATGGTTCAAAACACGACCTACACTCGTTCATGAAAGCAGTGCTTGAATTTTGGCGACATGAGCTTGCTTGCAAAGGGTTGAAAGTAAGAAAGCAAACATTCAAGTCTCTGAGCGGCTATGCAAACAACGCAAAACCAAGCGTACACAAAAAGGCCTAGCGGAGAGTTGTGATATATCTCCATAGGAAAAAGCGATTGTCACGAATCTTGACCAATTCAAGAGCCGCCAGTCCCACTCTCCCGCTTCACTATTCCCTTGCGGACTTGCGACGACACTGCGTCCAAGGATGGTCGTTTCGGCTACCAGAAAGCCCGATTTCCTGAAATGATGTAATCATGCAGCCTATATTTTTTTTTCAAATTCACCCCCTCAAACCATTTCCCGAACGCCTCTAACCCAGAAAAAAGCGGCCCCCTTCTTGTATATACAATGTATTGACATATCGCGCCGCGCTCCATATCTCTAGCAAAAAAGGAGAGCCCGCATGACCGCCACAGCATCCATCAATCTGCGTATTTCCGACGAGGAAAAAGCCTTGATCGACCAGGCCGCCCAGAGCCTCGGAAAGAGCCGGACGGCCTTTATTCTTGAAAACACGTTGCGCCTGGCCGAGAACATTGTCCTTGACCGTACTCGCTTCACGCTCGACAGCGCGCAGTGGGAACAAATCAATGCCGCTTTGGATGCTCCGCCTTCCGAGGAGCAGATCCAGGGCATGGGCATCCTTTTTCAGGCCAAGGCTCCGTGGCAGCAGCAGTGACCGGAGCCTTTTTTGCCCCCGCGCCCTTAACCGCGTCACATGACGTGACCGCCTTTTCCTGCGCTGAGCCTTCGCTTGATGACTGGCTGCGACAGCGAGCAATGAAAAACGAAGAATCCGGCGCAACCCGCACATACGTGGCCTGTTTTGGCAACACGGTCGTCGGCTACTACTCCCTGGCCGTCGGCAGCATCGAGCGCCGCTTTGTGGCAGGCTCCATCAAGCGCAACATGCCCCAGCCCATTCCCGTCATGATCCTGGCCCGCCTGGCGGTGGACCAGCGGTATGCGGGTCAGTGCATCGGCACGGGCATGCTTCGCGACGCACTGCTGCGGACGCTCCAGGCGGCGGACATCGCGGGAATCCGCGCCGTGCTCGTCCATGCGCTGAGTGACCGGGCGGCCTCCTTTTATCGACGGCGGGGGTTCACGGCGTCGCCCTTCGATCCGCGCGTTCTTTACCTTGCCCTGGACCATGTCAGAACCCGGCTTGCCGGTTCATGATCCTTTCGTCTCGGAGCCTCTTCATCTCTCGCGCACAATAAAAGGGCTTGAATGTCACCATCCAGGCCCTTTTTCATTGTCCGCACCTAAAAAAATCAGCCCCTCATTGATATTTTGCGAAAAAAGTGAAACACAATGGCAAGCTGGCCTTCCCGGCATGGGTCTTGAATAATTCTTGAGGCGAAATATCAGCACCGCCTTGAACGTCGGACGTCAGTCGCCCACTGCACCAATAACGATTGCGAGTCGCGCATGCCCACACACCTCTCAGCGGACGCCCGCAGCATGACCGAAAATTCCGGACACGGCAAAGACGCGACGTCCGCGCTGATCGGCGGTCTTCCCGGCATGGTCTTTCGCCGCCGCAACGACCTGGAACTCGGCATGGAGTTCGTTTCCGATGCCTGCCTGGAACTGACGGGATACAGCGCGGAGGAATTGCTGCACGGCGGGCGGCTTTCGTTCAACGACCTCATCCTGCCCGGATACATGGCCGAAATCCGGGAAACCTGGAAAGAAGGCATTGAAAAACGCGCCCAGGTGCAGCTGGAATTTGAAATCATGACCGCCGACGGACAGCCCAAATGGGTCTGGGAAGTGGGCTCGCCGGTGCCGGACGGCTCGGCCTTGATTCTCGAAGGGCTGATCATCGACATCACGCAGCGCAAACTGGCGGAAAAAAGCTCGCAATTACGGGAAAAGGCCCTGGAACTTGCTGCCTCGACATCCCTTGAACTCCTCCTCGAACCCGACCTCGACCAGTCCATGGCCAGGGTCCTGACGCGTCTGGGACAGGACACGGACACGGACCGCGTCTATGTTTTCAGAAACCATCCCGCCCAGGACCACGGCAAGGTGCTGACCAGCCAGATTTACGAATGGACCAGGCCGGGTATCCCCGCCCAGATGGACAATCCAGGCCTCCAGAGCCTGGCCATGAGCGATCTGACTCCCCGCTGGCTGGCGGAACTAAGCGCGGGCAGGTCCGTTCGGGGCCTGATCCGCGATTTCCCGGCCCAGGAGCGGGAAATACTCGAACCCCAAGGCATCGCCAGCATTCTGGTGGTGCCCATCAAGCTGCACGGGACGCTCTGGGGATTCCTCGGCTTCGATTCGGTGCGCGCGGCCCGGTCCTGGACGCCCACCGAGGAGCATGTCCTCAATATCGTCTCCGCCAGCCTGGGCGCAGCCATCGCCCGCAGAAACGCCCAGGAAGAACTGGCGAACAGCAACCGGACGCTGACCACCATTCTCGACAGCCTCCCCGTGGACATCTACGTGGCCGATCTCGTCACGTACCGCATCCTGTTCATGA
>Ga0265295_1008606_pt1 | contig 11267 bp, 15 predicted proteins | sample Munlansysbiofilm_FD_192503 | JGI IMG/M metagenome (GOLD analysis project Ga0265295, IMG submission 192503) | Leachate microbial communities from a municipal landfill in Southern Ontario, Canada - Methane capture system biofilm | ecosystem: Engineered > Solid waste > Landfill > Unclassified ... | reverse complement strand
CACGGTATATGCCGGATTCCCTTTTGTTAAATGACTCCATACAAAAACCATTGCCGTACATGGTGCTGCTCCAAGTAAGACTGCCCCGGCCAGATATTCTCTGGCTAGATCAGGCGCAATGAAATTACTAAACACGACATAGAAAAAGAATGCTGCAATGGCGTACATCGTAAACGGCTTGATCAACCAGTTGACTACCCAAGTTACAAATAATCCCTTGGGATTTTTGCCGACATTTTTAATACTTTGAAAATCGACCTTCATCATCATGGGATAGATCATCACCCATATCAGAATTGCTATCGGTATTGATACGTTGGCATATTCAAATTGACTAAGAAATGCCGGAATCTCAGGTAAAAACTTGCCAATAAGCACTCCCGCTACCATACAAAGAGCGACCCACACCGTTAAATACTTTTGAAAAAAACCTATTTCTGTTGACTCTTTTTTACTCATATTCCCTCCTATCGGCTTCAATGCCATTCATGCTTCCAACCACCTCATACCCGAAATTGTTGTTTTTATGAACTATTCCTTCTTGATGGATATGTTCCGGCATTTTTTTAAACAATTTCAAATTATTTCCTACTTTCTTTTTTATTTTGGATCGATTTTAGTGCGAAATATGTTTACCTTTCAGAATTGCTGTTGCCTTATATAGTTTTTCTATTTCGGCCTTGCTCATTTATTACATAATTATTTCCTTATAGATGTTCTCATTATACGCTTTGCTTATATGTGCGTCAAGAATAAAAAGAAATGCTTGCTTATCTGAAACAACTTTGCAATAATTGAGTTAATAACGAAATAAATCAAAAATGGAGGACCTTTTATGAACAAAAATGAAAGCCACGAAGAACGGTTACCAGAAAATTCCGAAACCCCTTTTCTGAAAGATGATCTCGGCCTGATTAAGAACTATCTTACCCCATCCTTTATTCGAAAATACACCGATTTTAAAGATCTTGAAAGCTTTCTTAATTCCGGTGGCTTTACCTCGGTATCCGAACTTGAATTCCACGCCATCCCTGAAGCTAAACTGGATGCATTGGTAAATAAAAACAGTCGCTTTAAGTCCTGGTCAGAAATGGTTTCTTCTGCCGGCGATGATTTTTTCGTCACTCAAATGAAAGCCATTAAATTCAAGTGATTAAACAAGAATGCTGATTTATACAATCATGTCTAAACCTTACCAAAAGCAATCACTCATATCTTGATTGCAAACAATTAATACTCCGTTTGTTTCGTCTGTAATAATCATTTGAGTCTTTGGCTGCTTCCAGACAAGATGATATCTGGTCTGGAAACCAGAATCAAGCTCGTCAGATTCTCATCAGAGCGGTTTTTAACAGCTTTTTCATACATTTTTTTCTATAAGACTCACTGCTGTGGCGTTTTTTGAACCCCTCCCATTCTGGTATAAAATAGATATCTAGTTACAGTTACGTTTTCGAGAGCAAAATTCTTGTGCATGATTGTTTTCACCTTCTTACATGAATGTTTTTTCATATCACTATTATATGATAAATAATTCATATAAGTTTGTCAACTGTTTTTTTATTAGCAAAACATAAAATTAAAACGATGGGTTTATCCCCCATCGTTTTTTAGTTACTTTTTCCCGAACTGAGTGTATCTTTTTTTCTTTTTCCGAACCGAATACCCAAAGCTGCCAACCTTTTCCCCCAAGCCAAAATATTCGCCATGAACGTAGGCTAATAAATTTGCTTTATCCAGATGGAGTTTGCCACTTTCATCGATCAGGGCATCCTCTACATGAACCGCCAGAATCTCGGCCATAAACAGATCATGAGTGCCCAGCGGGATAATTTCTTTGACCCGACATTCCATACTCAAGGGGCTTGCTGCCAGCATCGGGCACTTTACCGTATCTCCAGGGATTGAGGCCAAAGCCATCATTTCAAATTTATTCATCTCCCGACCGGATCGCACCCCGCAGAAATCGACGGCCTTCACCAACTCAACGGTGGAAAGATTAATAGTGAACTCCCGTGTTTTAGCGATGATTTCATACGATAAACGGCTAGGCCGCAGCGAAATATAAGTCATCGGCGGTTTGGTATTGAGAACCCCAGTCCATCCTACAGTTAGAATATTTTCTGATGCGACCTCGCCACAGGTTACCAGAACCGGGGGAACCGGTGCCAGCAACACCGATCCCGGCCATTTTATTTTACTCATTGCTCATTTCTCCTTTGTCTGCGATTGAACTATTATATCAGTTTTGCGATGATAATTGAATAAAATCGACAAGGCCAGAGTAACAAGACCGCTAAAAACATTTAATTAAACAATTTAAACACAATTTTTCTTGCAATTTTTGAGATAAGTCGATAGTATTATAATTAGAATAGCCAGTGGACAGGAGAAGTATGAAAACAGAATTATTATTTCTAATTAAGCGCCTATGTGATCTTGAAGAAGAATTCATGGAGCTGACTGAAGAAGAAAAAGAAATTGTTGTTACCACCGCCGAAAGCATGACCGGAAGTCTGGTCTTTTTATTGGAAGCCCTTGAAGATTATTCCATGAGCGGTTTTTATGATGAAGATTAAAGCAAACTAAAAAAACAAATAAGGAGGTAATTCAATGAAAGTAGCCGCTTTTGTATCCAGCATGGTTGCCCTTGTACTGGGAGCCGCAGCCCTGACCTTAAGCATTATTGCCGTTTCAAAAACTGCCCGTTAGTGGCAAAAGAGCAACGATTCTCAGGGTTGCTCTTTTTTAATATGAGATTTTTCAATAGGCGCTGCGTTAACCGGGTTGATCTCCAACATAATTAAGAGCATTCTTAATCTCCAGGTACTGTTTCGCAATGATTTCCCAGGAGAAGCCATCAATGCAAATTTGACGTGCTCTTTTTCTGATGTTTTGTCTTTGCTCGGGATTCAGAATTCGGTAATAATTCAGCAAGGTTGAAATGTTCAAAGCCAGATTCTCGACAAGATTTTCATCCAGTCTCAGATCACTTAAGTTTAAATTCGAAAGCTGCTCCAAAAACTCTGAACGATAGGCATTTACAACTTCAGAAAAACCACTGTGATTTGTCTGTACTGGAATAGTTCCAGAGGCCAAAGCTTCAATTCCAACTAAACCAAATGCTTCAGGAAAAATAGATGGGGCAACCACTAATTCTGAGCAGGCAATCAAAGCGTTTAAGTGTTCATGTCCTAAATATCCGACCATAACAATCGCCTTTTTAATGTTATCTTTCGCCGTATTAAAATAATCTTCTGAGTATGATGGATCTTCCAATCGTTTGATCAGTGAATTAAAGTATCTGGATGTGCTCTGATCAAGTTCATAGCCAGAACGATTTGGGTTCGTTATAAATTCAATAAATTCGTCTTTGTTTCCGTTATCTAATGCCTCGATCATTGCTTCAAAGTAACCCAGAGAAGTTCCAAAACCAACGAAAAGAAAGCGGACCTTTGGGCATCTTTCAATAATTAATGGCGCCGCTGCAATTAGCAGATGAAGGCCTTTTGTCCATAAGTACTTGCCGTAATATATCACAACTTCTTCGTCTTCAAAATCAATCCCACTTAATTTTCTGATTGTGTCAGTCTGAACATTATTCTTTGATTCAAATGAAGTACTCGAAAATAAATTAGCGTGATTTTTCAAGCTTTTAAGCAAGTCGTTTATTATCTCATTTTTATTGCTATTTTCATCTAAAAGTTGGAATTTATCAAGATCAACGCCACCTGGAATGACAATTGATTTTTCATCAATATAATTCTTCTCCTGGTAAAAATAAGAACAAAATTCATCTTTAGAATAATTACTGACAAACACAAATTTTTGAACATCTTTGATCGTCTCTTTAGCATATGATTGAAGCATTTCACTTTTTTTAACCGCAAAGTTCAAGCAACTCCCATGCATGATCATTACGTGAATACAATGCAGGCGATTATAATCGCTCCTTGCTACATAAACCGGCTGCATAATGGTATGATTTGAGATAATCAGGTCCGGCTGATAAGTTTTTAAACCATCGTTTAAGGCGTTTTTATTAACTTCAATATAATTTTCAATTTCATCCTTAGTGCAATCAATATATTCTTTTACCCGATATCCATAGTACTGATCATACACAAAAACTGGTAAGAACCCGTTTAAGTTTGGCCGCAATAAAATACATTTTCCTGTGTATAACGTTTCTTTTTGGCAGGTCAGTGTTGATTGTGTATTATTAAGATCAAAATCATAGGCTTTCTCGATAAAATCAAATTGATCAGCATTATTTTCCTGACAAAATAAATAGACTTGATGCCCCATTTTGCAAAACTCCCGGCACAAATTCTGGACCAAAAGATTACTTCCTGTACCGCTTAAAAAATAGCCATGTACCATTGCAATTCGCATGGTTTTCCTCCTGGGTTTATGTTTTTATTTGATTGCTGATTAACAGTAAGCAATATAAATTTTATACCCAATGTGATCTGTTAAGAATCATTTTAAACGTGTAAAATTCGCACCATCTTTTAAATAAAAACAATCAACTTCGATATGCAAAATTGATTGTTTTAAAATAAGTATTCTATTCTATTATCTTTTTTTATTATCTTTAAAGTGAAACAGTTTCTGGTCGTTCCAGGGTAATCCGGCCAATTCGGCCATTTTTGAAATCATTGAGAATCAACACACTGGTACGGGCATAATCATATTCCCCGCCTTTAATCAACAGTCCCCGGCTTTTGGCAATGGCATCAAAAACCTCAGGAAGATTTTTCCCTGCAACCTCAATTTTATAAATCGCTTCCAGTTCATCCGGATAATACAGCAACAGATATTTAAGCAAATCGGCCGCAATATTTTCTTTCTCATAGATGGTATCCTTGATAGACCCTAACCAGGCTAAATGCAGCCCGACCAGCGGGTCTTCAAATTTTGGCCATAATATTCCTGGGGTATCCAGGAGCATCAGGTGATCTGGGGTGCTGAGCCATTGCTGACCCTTGGTGACCCCTGGCTTATTGCCAATCTGGGTTTTCCTTTTGCCAATCAGGCTATTGATAACCGTCGATTTCCCCACGTTGGGGATGCCGCAAACCAGGCATTTTACCTGCGCTTTTTCTTTAATATTGAGCTCATGAATGGTTCTGACCAAGTCAGTTTTCATCCGTCGGTCGAAGGCGTCAAATAACACAATTTTCTCAATCTCGGTATTTTTCTTAAACCAGTCCATCCATTCAAGACTCACTTCTGGATCAGCCAAATCCGACTTATTCAGCAGCAAGATGTGCTGCTTGTTCCAGGTATACTGATTAATCTCAGGATTTTTGCTTGACAGTGGCAATCTGGCGTCAACCACTTCGATCACCACATTGATCAGTTTGAGCTTTTCTTTTATTTCACGGTTGGCTTTGGCCATATGGCCCGGATACCACTGGATATATTCAATTTTTTCTGCTGACATTTTTATACCAGTCCAATTTCCGAGAGAGGCCAAATTCTGAAGATAACTTTCCCGTCAATGGCATCCCTTTCGACAAAACCCAGACTCGAATAACGACTGTCTGAACTGTTAGCCCGGTTATCGCCCATGACAAAATAAGTGCCATTTGGAACAGTGACTTTGGAAAAATCTTCATAAGCTTCGGTATTGATATAATCTTCGGATAAGGGCTCCCCATTCCGATAAACAACCATATCCCTTACTTCAATGGTATCGCCACCTTTTCCAATCACCCGTTTGACATACTCGACGCTATCGCTATAACTAAGGATTACAATATCGCCATAGTCCGGCTCACCAATGGTATAGCCGATTTTATTAACAATCAGCCGATCACCCTCAACCAGAGTGGGAAACATTGAGCTTCCCTGAACCATGACAAAGTCGAATAAAAACATTTTTATGATAAAAGCAAGAACAATGGCAATCACTGCGGATTGTATCCATTCTTTAAGTTCCAAATTACCTTTAGATTCCCGATCTTCTTTCATTTCTTCACTTCCTTGCTAGTAAATAATTATTTTTAAAACGCCTGTTAACCAAAAAAGAGGCTTGACAGCCTCTGAATTACGCTCTTTTTTCTTTGACTTTTGCTGCTTTACCAACTCGATCGCGAAGATAGTTAAGTTTAGCTCGACGCACTTTACCCCGACGAACGATATCAACTTTTTCGATTTTTGGTGAGTGGATCAGGAAGGTTCGTTCAACCCCAAAGCCAGAAGAGATTTTACGGACAGTGAACGTTTCGCCAACGCCGCCGTTTTGTTTTTTAAGCACGATGCCTTCAAAAATCTGAATTCTTTCTTTTTTACCTTCGATTACTTTAACATGAACTTTAACAGTGTCTCCAACGCTAAACTTTGGTGGCTCTGCCTTCATATTTTCTAATTGAATCTTTTTAATAATGTCCATTGTTTTCTCCTTAATATTCGATTTCCGACGTTCGTGCATCTCGTACAGAGGACCGTCTCTCTTAATAACATACTGCAATATTATACACTTTGTTTATTCTTTATGCAAGTTTTATTTTTATTTATTTGCTTTTTTCGTATTTTTCAAATAAATCAGGCCGTTTTAAGCGCGTCCGTGTTTCGGCCTGACTTAAGCGCCATTTATTTATCTCGGCATGATTGCCGGATAAAAGGACTTCTGGTACTTCCTCACCTTCAAATTCTCGGGGTTTGGTATAGTGGGGATACTCCAGCAGATGACTTTCAAAAGACTCTTCCGCCAAACTATCGCAGTTTCCCAGAAAACCGGGAATATGTCGGGCAATGGCATCAGCCAGGGTCAGAGCCGGTAATTCTCCACCAGTCAAGACATAGTCACCAACTGAAAATTCCAGATCCACATAGCCATCGATAACCCGTTGATCGATACCTTCATAATGGCCGCAGATAAAAATGAGTCCCGGATACTTAGAAAGCTTTGTCCCATCTTTTTGTTCAAAGGGTTTGCCCCCCGGCGTTAAATAAATGATTGGATAAGCACTAAAATTGGGAATGCTTTTTAAGGCCGCAACAATTGGCGGAGCCGCCATCACCATTCCAGCGCCACCCCCATAGGGGGTATCATCGACCTTATGATGCTTATTGCCAGAGAAATCCCGAATATTAATCACGGCATAGTCAATCAAACCCGCCTTGACGCCGCGACCAATCATCCCGGTTTGAAAATAAGTTTCAAAGATTTCCGGGAATAAGGTCAAAAAATAAAACCTCATAGATCCAATATTTCCTGTGGGATGCTGGCATCAATCCGGCCCGCTTTAACATTGATTTCAGTGAAATAGAGCTTTCGGGCCGGAACACAGTAGACTTTCTTGCCTTCCGCGATGGTATAAACATCTACCCCACCGGCTTGCATCACATCGGTAATTTTTCCTAACAGCTGACCGTCATTGTAAACCGGCAAGCCCAGCAAATCTTCGATAAAAAATTCATCTTCAGCCAATGAAACCGCCAGTTCTTTAGGGATACCGACGTCTCTGCCGGTCAATGCTTCGGCATCGTTGCGGTTGGCGATACCTTCGAGAAACAGCAGCACGTTATTTTTATGAAGGCGGCAATTGGTAATCCTGTAGTCTATTTCAGTTTTGTCATGGATCAGGGTGATCGAATCGAGATCATAAAAACGTCCGGGATCGTCGGTGAGGGGCAATACTTTTATTTCGCCCTTGATTCCATGAACACCAAGAATACGGCCAATGATGATTAAACGATTATTATTTTCCATTATTATCTCCTGTTTTTTGCCCTAAAAAGACACGAAAAAAAAGAGCTGTATACACAGCCCAATGCCTTTATTGGATGATTTCCAACATGACACGTTTATCTTCTTTCGTGGCAGCGGCTTTTATGACGGTACGAATTGCTTTTGCGATACGCCCCTGTTTTCCAATGACTTTGCCCATATCGTCGTCAGCGACTTTTAATTCCAAAATAATGGATTGTTCGCCTTCAACTTCTGAGACAGATACCGCATCGGGGTGTTCAACAAGAGCTTTTGCAATAATTTCCACAAGTTCTTTCATCATTTACCTCCTGGTACTACTCGATTACGTTTTCTCTTTTTAACAAATACTTAACGGTGTCCGTTGGTTTTGCACCATTGGCCAACCATGCTTTGGCTTTATCTGCATCTACTTTTACGAGTGCAGGGTCAACACAAGGGTTGTAGTATCCAATTTCTTCGATGAACTTACCATCACGTGGTGCTCGTGCATCGGCAACAACGATTCTATAAAAAGGTTTTTTCTTTTTACCCATTCTTTTTAATCTGATTTTAACTGCCATGTTCGTTCCCCCTTTCTTAACTTCTTTATCTAATGACATCATGTCCTTGATAACACTGATTTTACATAAACGGAAGTTTCATCCGTCCTTTTTTAGCCATGCCTGGATTTGTCATTTGTTTCATCATCTTTTTGGATTGTTCAAACCCCTTTAACAATCGATTCACATCCGCAACCATGGTGCCGCTTCCCAACGCGATTCGTCTTCGTCTGCTGGCATTGATAATCCCTGGTTTATGTCGTTCTTCCTGCGTCATGGATAAGATGATGGCCTCGGTTTTTTTGGTATCAGCGCCTGATAAATCGACATTTTTCAATGCTTTTTTATTGGCTCCCGGCATCATTTCCAGCAAGCTGCTGATAGAGCCCATGCTTTCGATCTGCTTGATCTGATCTAAAAAGTCATTAAGATCAAAATCCTGATTTCTGAACTTTTCTTCCAGCTCTTTGGCTTTTTCGTCATCCATCATACTTTGGGCTTTGTCAATAAAGGATAATACATCCCCCATTCCCAAAATTCGCGAGGCCATCCGGTCCGGATAAAAGAGTTCAATGTCGGTCAGTTTTTCACCGGTGCCGATATATTTTATCGCTTTGCCAATCGTATAGGTAATCGATAAGGCCGCCCCACCGCGGGTATCACCGTCGAGTTTAGTTAGGATTACTCCTGAAATATCAAGCAGGCGATTAAACTCGTTGGCCACATTGACCGATTCCTGTCCGGTCATCCCATCGACTGTTAATAAAATTTCAGTGGGATTGATAGCTTCTTTGATATTGACCAGTTCATCCATCAACGCTTCATCAATTTGCAAGCGACCGGCTGTATCCATGATAACCAGATCATAATGACCTTCGATAGATTTTTGTAGTCCCCGTTTGGCAATACCCACCGGGTCTTTTACATCATGTTCGGAATATACGTCAATTTTTAATTCATCCCCGAGTATTTCCAGCTGTTTAATTGCCGCCGGACGATAAACGTCACAGGCAACCAATAAGGGTTTGAATTTTTTTTCTTTGCGTAACAAGTTGGCCAACTTGGCTGCTGTCGTCGTTTTACCAGCCCCCTGGAGACCAACCATCATATAAACATTCTGGCGTCCCTGGACAAAGTCCATGCGCTCGATTTCGCCGCCCAGAAGGGTTGTCATTTCATCTTTGACAATCTTGATAAACTGCTGTCCCGGCGTCAGACTGCTGAGCACCTCTTGGCCGATCGCCCGTTCACCAATATTTTTGGTAAACTGCTTAACAACTTTAAAATTGACATCGGCTTCTAAAAGGGCCATTTTAATTTCCCGATTGACTTCCTGAATGTCTTTTTCGCTGAGTTTTCCTTTGCGCTTTAGTTGGGAAAATATATTTTGAAATTTTTCATTTAATCCTTCAAAGATCATCTGTCACCTCTAGTTTTCTTCGCTGATATTTTTCAGTTTTTCAACCACCAGCATCAACTCAGATTTAAGCTGTTCGTCTTTTTCGCGATCAGCACAATCCAATAAAACTTTCTCTATTTCTTCCAGAAGAATTTGAGATTTTAAAAACCTGGCAATGAGTCCCAGTTTTTCTTCATAGGCTTCCATCATGGCTTTAGAGCGTTTGATTACATCAAAAATACCCTGCCGGGTAACCGCCATCACCTCGGCAATTTCTGCCAGGCTATAGTCATCGTCGTAGTAATACTCTAAGATCTGCTTCTGTTTATCAGTCAGCAGTTCACCATAAAAATCAAATAAATACTGTTCCCCTACTTTTTTTTCCATATGCACCTTCATCATCGTCGTAAAGGAAATTTACTTGACGACTTACCTATTGTAAGTCCTGGCGGCAAAAAAGTCAAGCTTTTATTCCCGATTCGCTGGACATTTCTTCAATAATTTCAAGAAATTTTATTCTCGATAATTGAGTCTTATTCCAAGCTGTACAGCCTGGTTTCGCAATCACTTAAAACTTTATTCAAATAACAGATCGACAAATTTCGTTGGATCAAAATCGATGAGATCCTCTGACTTTTCTCCGATGCCAACATATTCAATCGGGATCTGCATTTCATCGATAATGGAAATGGCAATCCCACCTTTGGCGGTTCCATCGAGTTTGGTCAGGACAATCCCCTTGATTTCGACACACTCATGAAAAACCTTGGCCTGATTAATGGCATTTTGACCGGTGGTGGCGTCTAACACCATTAAATTATGAATGGAGAACCCTTCACCTTCGCGATGAATCACCCGGCTGATCTTTTCAAGTTCTTTCATCAGGTTGACCTTATTATGCAGACGACCGGCGGTGTCACAAATCAGAATATCCGCCTTCCGGGCCTTAGCCGCACCAATGGCATCAAAAATGACCGAGCTTGGATCAGCACCAGTGGTACTTTTAATGATATCCACACCAACCCGTCCGGCCCATTCATCCAGTTGTTCCACTGCCGCCGCCCGAAAGGTATCAGCAGCCGCAATAACAACTTTTTTTCCCTCTTTTTTATAGCGCTCAGAAAGCTTGGCAATGGTGGTGGTTTTCCCCACCCCATTAACGCCAACAACCAACATAATCGTCGGCAGCTGCGGTTTTTCGGTTTCTACCTGAACCATCTCGACCAGGATTTCTTTCAGAAATCCCAGTACCTCTTCCTTGCTTTTGGATCGGGTTTCTTTAATCTTTGCTCGGAGCGCCGCGGTGATTTTCACCGAGGTTTGCGCCCCTAAATCCGAGAGAATCAGGGTTTCTTCCAATTCGTCAAAAAAATCATCATCAAAGCTACCCATGTACATCACTTTTTCAATTTTTTCCTTGAAATTGTCAGCCGTTTTTACCAGTTTGTTGCGCATCCGTTCAAATAAACTTAATTTCATCATTGCCTCCTTAGTTTTTCATCGTTCGTTCGTTTTCAAAAAGATCTGAGCTTTACAATCAGTTTGTAATTATCATCATTTTAAGCGTAATCCGTCAGTCGAACCGATACTAATTGTGATACCCCAT
>Ga0265295_1008605_pt1 | contig 11267 bp, 12 predicted proteins | sample Munlansysbiofilm_FD_192503 | JGI IMG/M metagenome (GOLD analysis project Ga0265295, IMG submission 192503) | Leachate microbial communities from a municipal landfill in Southern Ontario, Canada - Methane capture system biofilm | ecosystem: Engineered > Solid waste > Landfill > Unclassified ... | reverse complement strand
CGCTACCGGGGTGATTACAGAGCCAAGAGTTTTTCAACTTTTGATCAGTTTCTGTGTCTTGCCTATGCGCAGATGTCGGGACGCGAAAGCTTGCGTGACATAGAAACCTGTCTGAATTCACACAGGGAAAAGCTCTACCATATCGGCTTCCGTGGTGGTGTTTCCCGCTCTACTCTGGCTGATGCGAATGAACGTAGAGACTGGCGCATATTTGAAGACTTTGGTCATGTCCTGATTCGAATGGCGCAGAATCTTTACTGCAACGAACCTTTTGTTCTGGAACTTGACCAGCCCCTATTTGCCTTTGATTCATCGACCATTGATCTGTGTTTGTCTCTGTTCCCCTGGGCGCAGTTTCGCTCCACCAAAGCCGGGGTAAAAATGCATACGCTGCTTGATCTAAGAGGTGCAATCCCAACCTATGTTGCTATCACCCCAGCCAAGGATCACGATGTGCGTATGCTCGACTCCATGCCCGTAACTGAAGATGCCATCTACACCATGGATAAAGGCTATGTCGATTTCTCTAGACTCCACAACCTGCACCAACAAGGGGCTTTCTTTGTTATCAGAGCCAAAAGCAACTTGCGTTACAGGCGCCTGTATTCTGCTGTTAAAGACAGAGAAGCTGGCATAAGAGCCGATCAGACCATTGTCCTGGTAACGCACAAATCGAAAAATGATTACCCGGAGAAATTACGCCGGGTCAGTTATGTTGATAAAGAGCTTAATAAGCGCTTGGTATTTTTGACCAACAGTTTCGACATCCCTGCGCCAACGGTAGCGCAGATTTACAAGCAACGCTGGCAGGTGGAGTTGTTCTTCAAGTGGATCAAAGGCCACCTGCGCATCAAGTCGTTTTATGGCACCTCAATGAATGCAGTAAAGAGCCAGATATGGATAGCACTGAGCATTTACCTGCTGGTGGTGATTGCCAAGAAAAAGCTCGATATTCCATGTCAGCTCTACACTTTCCTACAGATTCTGGAGGTCAACTTGTTTGAGAAAAAGCCTATATTACAACTAGTTACAGATGCACTGAAGCAAGCTGAGAACCATGAAAATGGTAAACAGCTGAATTTATTCGATTATTAACCGGACAGTAGTGTATTTAGTTGAAAACATCAGAGGAAATCCACATCAGGGAGCAAGCGGTGAATAAGTCTGCCAGAAGCTCAAAAACGTATTACTTCGATAAGCGCAAACGGGTTCGGATTCAGGCGCATTTCTTTTTCACTCCTGAGCAGTATCTGGCCCAGACCCAGTGCCATGGGGTTATCTGCCAGAGTAGCCAAAAGAACTTCAGTGCCTGGGCTGACTGGCAGGTGGTTCCGGGAAGCCATGCATATGAGGTGGGTATGAAGGATTTCAACGTAAGCGGGGCAAACGAATATGCCCTGAATATGGAAATATTCCTGCGCTTTCTGACCAGTCAAGGGATTTCGCTGCAGGGGCTAGATCAAATAATTGAGCCGAACTCCATGTCCGGCCTGGACGTTGTGGTTTTAGGTTACTCAATGCAGAAGATGTATATCCAAAGGGAGGAATGAATATGAGGAGAAAAACCAGAGATCGTTGGAAGCAGAAGAGTGAGATCTACTGTTATGTCATCAGCACAATAATCAGGATATCGGGGGGGACTTTGTTTGGAAGCCTGGTCCTGGAGTTGCTTTCACTTCCTGCCTTCGAGACCAGGCTTACGTTCCATCAGATGTGGAGCATCATCATTGTGGCGGTCAATGCGGGATATATTCTGGTGGCTGGCACGTTCCTGGATTGGCTGGCATTGAAATAATCAGTTGAAGTTTAGCGTATTCGTTTTTTGGAGGATTTACCAAAATCCGACAGATTAAATGAAGAAAGATAAGCAATTGAAATAAGGACCACCACTTTTGTGCGTGGTTTAACTGCAAATCGACTTCGCATAGTCAATAAACCGCCCCTATGGGGCAAAGGAGAATTGAAGTTATGAATAGCGAGTGGACCCTAAGAGAAAATCAATATGTTTCTGAACAGAACGTAAATTATTCACACGAACCCAATGGAGGCAAAATGCATACTCAGCACGTATCCACACCATCAATCGTTAGTGCATACAGTTTTACACATCTACCTGAAATTCTAGATTTTGTCTATGATTTCTCAACCGATTGTCCTGGGACATTCAACCACGATATTTTGCGAGAAACACAAACAATGGCATCGCAGATAAAAGAATTGAAGTCTTTGGTCGACAGGGAAATGGCTCCGGATTATCCAGTCATTTTCTGCGCAATTGGATCAGGTGGATGTGTTTATAATGAAGGCGGTATCGAATGGCCATTGATTTTTATCAACCCAGAAAAAATGGAGAATGAAGAGCTCTTGCAACAGATATATATCCATGAGGCGGCTCATTTGATGTCGCAAGGGTGCGGTCATGATATCGTTTTTACTGTAATCCTAAATACATTACTTGTAAGAGCTGGTTATCCTCCCAGCGAGCTTGATTATGATTTCCAAGATTGTCCGAGGGAGGAGTTCACCATGGAACAAGCAAAGAACTTGAGTTCAGAACTGACAAAAATTCTTGTAGACAGCACTTCGAATCTTAGACAAATAGCGGAGGTAGCTAACATGTTAATTCCACTGCAGTCTCAATGTCGGTGTGCAGAAAGCTCTTTAGCTATTCTGAAATATCTGAAGCTCATAGTAGGAACGTTTTGTAAGCAGGCCTCTTGAAAAAGATAGAGCTTTCTCAGCCCCTCTTTAGATAACCCTCCCGCTGCCGCCTTTTTCGGGTAAATAAAAGGCGGCAGCGGGAGTTGCTGATCCTGGCCGTTACGCTTCGGCAGGATCAGCTCTTAAACCTGAGCCGCTGTGCGCTCAAGTTCAGCCAGCATCTCCTCTGCAGCATGCATGTCGCGCAAGTAACGCCTTATTTTTGCAAGGTTTTTATTCTGACGCCGGATCTGCGCAAATGCTGCCTCGGTCTGCTCTATCACGGGGTATTCCCACGGATCTGCATATTTGAACAGGGATTCAAGGTTATAGCCATGGCTGCGCGCCGGTTTGCGGATATATTTGGAGATGGGTGTAAAGCCGCCCTGACGTTTACGGTGCCAGATATTGTGGTACCACTCAATGTAAATCGAGTTTTGTTTTTGTCTCACGCGACAACCGAGTGATCCGGCCCTGTCCCTTCCGGATTTGTTAGCCCCCATGTGATTGTCCCAGAAAATATCCGCGTGATATCGTGCTGTTTCGTAAAGCTTTTGAAGATGTACATCTGCCAGCTCCATTAAATGCTGCGCTGAACCAGCGTCGGTTTGAGTCGTAATACTATCGTCAAGATTATTGTAATGCATGTGAGCTCCTTGCTGTAATCGCGTGTAGAAATATGTCATCACCTTCCCAAATTCCTACCTATCTGGGAGCCTGGCTACATCTCCCAGATAGGCTGGTATACGTATGGAGGCAGATGATTATTGTGGTGCACCGATATACTTACGCCCATCATGAGTGATCATCTCCAGCAAGTGGTGTTGCTGGATCAACTGCAGGAGGCGGGTTGCAGATATGTTCTGCGCGCGAAACATCTCTTCCGCACTGCGCCGGGGTGCGTAGCGCTTGCCGTTAGCCAGTATGGTGTTAAATGGAGGGTGCTCAATGCGTAATGCCTGGATAAACTGCTCCACAGCTACTGTTTCAGCATGACTGACAGACGTGGGTGCTTTTTTTTGCGCTTGTGGTTGAGCAGTTTGTGAAGATGGTGCGGTAAATTGCTCTGGCAGGATTAATTCCGCTTCTGCTGGTTCAACTCCAGAACCCGTTTCAAAGTTTGAATCCTGGTAGTCCTTATATACGCTCCCTGGTGCACTATCCGGCAAGGGATTCAAGAGCCCATAGGATTCGTGGATACGTAGTGTTTGCAGTGATACTTTTTCATCTCCCTGCTGCACGGCTTCAGGGGCGATGTACCAAAACTGCTTGCCTGGCAAATCCTCGTGCGCTGCAATAGCTATCCCGTGATCAATCAGTATGTCTGCCAGAGTTTGATGGTTGCGTGGTATGCCCTCAATATTGTCCTGGTCAAGAAGAGAGATTAGGTCCCTTGAGCCTGCCTGCCAGCAGATATACAGGGCGTCATCCATAATCCACACGGGATGGCCGGGAGTATTTACGCGCCACTGTCTGCTCGCGACAAGCCGCCGCGCGGCATTAAGTACATGCTGACATACTGGCACTCGTGCATGGGTCGCTGCTGACTGACTATTGTGACCGATCTTTTTGAGGATTGTCTCTACGCTGGCTTCATCGCCATACTGCATGTGCTTTTGAATCGGATTCGTATAATCATTCCCCAGCCCCATTAAAGCCTCATACATCATGGGCATGATCCTAGCGTATCCGGCGTGAAGATACGCTTTGGTTTGTCTGTCTGCAATGACATCCAGCATCAGGGATGCACTGAACTGTTGATGCGCTTTATGCTCGCGTTCTGGGCGGAACTGCACATAGTATTTTCTGATTCCGTTGGAGATCATCCAATCCATGAGACTTTTTGAGTAAGGATTCCATTCAAGACCATGATGCGAGGAGTAAATACGCATATCGGTGATGATTTTGCCGGCATCATGGGTTAATCCGGCCAGGAAAATAGCCAGCTCAAAACGCGGAATTGCATCCCGAGCACTTTGGCCAGACAATATATTAAGCGCAGGGTTGCGGCTGTAGTTTACTACTTTGTTGAGGGCCCTGTATCCAGCCTCAAGCCCGTGGCATAGCAGGCCTCCTATATTGCTATGATGGTGGTTCTCACTTGCAGGCAGCAGGTGTACATACGCTGCGTATGTCTGGATTGCAGGGATATAGTATGCGTGAAATAGCTCTTCGGCTTCCTCATTTGAGCCAAAAATCAGATCCTTTATTCTGGCGAGTATTTCCTGGTTTTGATCTAAAATTTGCTGGAGGGGATAGGCATAAATCCCGGATTCCGATTTGGGGATCATCTGCTCTAAGGGGGGTAGTGCAGGAGCGGGGTTTGGTAATGGTGCAGATTTGTTCCTGGGAGATTTACGCTTGGGTAACAGTCTTTGCATCAGTCTCATTTTTTCTCTCCTTGTGCAGGGTGTATGGGGGTGTAAAACGAACGCCTCGTTTAAGTTATTGTAGAGAAAAAATCAGCCCTGAGAGGTCTAAGAAGCGCGCTTTTTTGTAACACTTTGGCACTTAGGGGCAGTTTGGAGCCCCTTCTGCCCAATAAGTAGGCAGGAGTCAAAAAAATACATCACAAAAAAACCGCGCGGGGAAATCTTCCTCTTCAGTTAAACTTAAGAAGAAAATTCCCGGCGCGGATTGTTGGAATTGCCGAAGGGGGGGGGATTACTGAACTAACCCTTTTCCCATTCAAAAGAAGAGATGTTGCGCTTGGCCGAGTCGAAGTGAATGCCGATGAGATAGATATCCTTGCCCTGATCCTGATATTTCAGGTGGTATTCCTTCTGTTTTATCTGCTCCAGGGCGTTGTTGCTGTCATCTACTTTAAACTCCAGGATGTAGATGATATCGCCTGCCTTGATAGTCATGTCGATGCGTCCGGTACTGGTGGGGTCTTCAACCCGCAGTTCAAGGCCGAGGCTGGCCAGGTATGCATACATCAAGCTGGCATAGTAGCCTTCGAAGGTGCTGATCTGGTTTTTTATGTAGTTATTGTACGGGATAGAGGCAAACACGCTGGTTAAGCTCGCGCGGAATTGCTCGATGTCACCCTCTCTGAGGGTTTTAAGCAGATCTTTCTTTTCCACCAGGATGTCGGACTTATGTGTCAGGGCACGTGCAACCACATCGTGGAATGAGATACGCACCTCGTAGTTGGGAAATCCCAGCACATACTCCGCCCCGAAATCGTTAAACTCAGCATCCTTGATGGTCAGGTACCCTGCCTGAAACAGAATAGGCTCTAGCTGAATTTTTTCTATGTTATAGCTGTCGATCAGGCTTTCAGAAACACGGATGTCGTTTAGCTGAGGTACGTAGTAATTGTTTTGCTCAATAAGCTTTATGAGGAAGGTCGGGGTGCCGGTTGCAAACCAGTAGTTCTTGAAATTATGCCCGGAATCGATAAAGAGCAGGACATCAAACGGATTGTAGACCTTGTCCCCGAGGAAATTATACCCGTTATACCATTCGCGTACCTTCTCCATATCTACACCGGCCAGATGGTCAGCGAAGACGGTTTCCAGATCGTGCTGGGTATAGCCACAGATGGTGGCAAAGCGTTTATCAATGGTGATGTCCTTGAGATTGTTTAAACCACAAAATATTGAGACCTTGCTGAACTTGCTGACACCGGTGAGGAACGCGAACTGAATGTAGCGATCACTTCCCTTAATAGTGTTGTACAGATCTCTGAGTACTTCGCGCCCCTCCTTAGCAACCTCGAGTTGGTCCAGGTTGTCTGCGATGAGCTTGTCGTATTCATCCACTAGGATGACCACTTTGTTACCGTATTTCTCATACGCAGAGCGAATCAGGTATTTCAAGCAGCCACCAATATCATCTGGATTAGGACAGGAGATGTTCAGATATTCCTGATTCTCCATCAGGATATTTCTTACATCCTGTTTCATATCGGCCAGATCCCGGGCTACACCATCGAAGCTGAGTCTTATTACCGGATAGGTGGTGTCCCAGTCCCATTTATCATAAATGTATAGATCCTCGAAGAGCTCTTTTTGCCCCTCGAATAGCGACTGGAGAGTAGATATTATCATGCTCTTTCCAAAACGCCTGGGCCGGGAGAGGAAATAGTATTTACCTTCATCCACCATTTGCTTGATCTGGCTGGTTTTATCAATATAGATGTAATCATCTTCACGGATTTCCGAGAAGGTCTCAATGCCTATAGGGAGCTTTTTCAGGGTAGCCATTTGGTTATACCTCCAGAGCAATGTACTGCAGCTATTTTAGCCGTACATCTATAGTAACCCTAAGCCATGCTGACTGCAACGTCTGGGTAATGGGTCATAAAACTGGAAACAACTGACATATATCAGCGTTGTTCGCTTTGCCTTCCTGCCCTCCAGGTGCTGAGCTCTTTTTGGCATCTTTGGCTACTGCTCAGTAGCATGTTCTAAAATCATATCACACTTACCGCCGCCATCTTTATTCGGCCCTCTTTTTATGAATATAAGAGGTGGAAATGAAAGAAAATGCTTGCCTGGTATGTAAGTAGCTGGAATTGCGTAGTTTTTTTGAGGAAAAATTTTTCAGGAGAGCAGGCGTGTAAGTGACCGAATTATCGAGGTTTTTTTGGCAACCCTCAAAGTGTGCAAAAAAGGCGTGCTTTTCAGCCCCCGCAAGTGCCGAAAATTGGGATATGGTCGGATCAGATTTTGCGCTTGCGCTGATCTAAGATCAGACATCCGATTAAGTTAATTCAACAAAAAAAGGAGAGGATATGCACAAAGCAGATACAGCGGCCGGAGTCACCGCCAAGTCACAGCCGGCCACCACTCTGTCTAGCATGGACTTACACGCTATCACACATGGGGATAATTGCCAGGGTTATTATTGCTTGGATGTAGCAGTCCGCAGGTTTCGAGAGCAACTCCTGCAGCAGGAATTTTCCACGACTGGATACAAGCTAGTTCTGGCATGTGATTTGATACTTGATGATAACGAGGGCTGCTGTGGGGGGTAGGCTTACCACCCCCAATACACCCTGGGTGCCATTGGAGTTAGATCTTGCTTATGCACTGCTTCCCCGGGGTGACATTGACAGGTCCTGGACCGATGCCGAATGTACATTAAGTTTGCGGCTTGACAGAATTAATCGCAAAAATAATTGTACTGTGTCTGGGTATGCAAAATTATGGAGCGTTAACCGTAAAAGCGTAAGACGCATTCTAAAGGCTGCAGGATTGAGGATTGACGCCAAGCCAGGCAGTACATGTGGTGGGCCCTTGTTACCCGTTGCTAGCCCAAAAGCTATCCTGACAGGGACAGGACAGGAACAGCAGGAGAACAGCAAGAACAAGTATAATCAACAACTTAAGCCCAAGGACGGGACAGCATCGCAACAGCAAGAGGACACTACCATACAGATAGGATATGTAGAAGGTTGTAGTGGTAAATTATTGGATTATGTCAAGAAATATGCGTTAGCTATGAGTATGCGCAAAGACATCGGCGACCTCAATGCTTATGCCGCTGGAATCGCAGAAAATATCATCAAGCGGGGTGGATTGTGCGATAAAGATTGGAATTATCTAAATAAAATGGAGGGTAAAAATGGACATACAGCCAACAGCAGTAGCAGAAAACCTGAAACCGGCATTACAGGCTCTGGGGCAGGAGGAGCCTCTGACATCGACAGCTTCATCTCCGGCCTCGCAGCCGGATAATCATGAGCAGGATTGGCTGTATTCTGAGATCGCTAAAGGTTTAAATACATTAAGGAAAGCATTTTTGCCTTTTGCACCAAAATTTAATGTAGACTCATTCAAATCCACCCTCTTTGTTTGGTACCAAGCCTTTGATTTGGCGATCGCGCTCCGGGATCAAGAGAGGGATGCTGCCAGAATATCTGCCGCATTTGCTCTTGCAGCATCTCAACTCAGGGCTTGGCCAGCGCCGGCGGAGGTTATTGATCTTATGCCTCCATCGCCCGCATCTAAGGCCTTGCAAAAAATAAAAATGCCTGAAATTAGTGCAGCAGAGCAGGAACGTGGCCTCGCGATGCTACGGAGATTGCAGGATCCCAATTTTTTGGCGAAAACCGACTCAGCAATACAGCTACGTAAAAAATTAAAAATGTAATGTCTGATAAGGGGGGGACTGTAAGTGCTCGATATGATGTTGTTCAGTGGACAATTAATGGTTCAAATTTTTTTACCCTGGCACTTATTGGTTAGTTTAACCTTAAATAAGGATTGCGAGCGTTATGAGTATCTTAGGTAAAGTTAAATATATCGGTGGATTGCTACCACAAGCAAGAGGTCGTTCTAAAGGCAAAAGTCTGGAGGAGGAGCAGGAGGTAATCAGACTGGTACTGTGGCGGCATGATATCTGCTATCATCATTCCAGATTTATCGGCACTACTAAATGCTGTACACCCGCTCAGTGTTTTTGCGATGCGCTTATCGATGCTGACGGTGACTTGGAAAAGCTCGGCGAGTACGATATTGGGTATGGCATCAAATGTAAACAAATTGTTGATTTGGTGGATAACAACTGGTGCGCAGCAACCAAAGATGAATTGATTTCTAATCCGCTTATGTTTGTATTGATTGCTCAATCTTACAAGCAGTGTCTGGACGCAGAAAAAAGAATGGGATGTCAATACAATGATACGTGTAAGATTCCGGAATAATTTAGTGCCACCCTAACGAGAGTAGTAAGAGCTTAGGGGCGTGATTCTTCCATTTATTCGCTATTAATGGCTGGTTTTCCTATTGTCCGGGCATATTATGTCAGCAATAACTTCAGGATTTTTGTCCGGCATGGGCTGCAGAGATCTCTATGGCCTTCTTAGAGTTTCGAGCCGATGTTCCCAGTCCTGCAGGCTCAGCGACTTCAACCGGCTTACCCTCGCCGCGTTTTATAGCCCGAATCCCTTCAAGAATTTCAAGTCCAATATTGCGTTGATTCATTTTCGCCATGAAGACGGCCTTTTTACGTAAGAGCTTCGATCCCCTTGCTGTCGAGAATGTACAGCAGCTTTTGTGAAGGACCGCTAGGGTGCTTGGTGCCGGATTCCCACTGGCGTATCGCAGATACACTGGTATTGAGCAGGGCTGCCAACACCGCTTGGCTGATGTGGTGGCGATTCCTGATGCTGCGGATTTTTTCACTGTCGTATTCTGGGATTTGCTTTAAGCACAGAGCATCATATTTGCGCATTTTGCGCTGATCAATAAAGCCCAGTTTGTGAAGATCCGTGGCAGTGTTGTGTACAGCATCTAAAATGCCATTCTTTTCGCTATTCATAATCGATCTCCTCAAGGGTTTTATCCTCTACCGCTGCGTTAAGTAGTTCAGTTGATAATCCCAGCAAATCTTCAGCTAAATACTGCAGAGCTTCTTTTTCCTTGGTGGTTATATTGGAGCGGGTGTTCTTCTCAAACCCATACACGAAAAACCATCTGTTACCCCTATTGGTAGCGACTATGGTTCTGACTCCACCACGTTTGCCCTTTCCGGCTACACCGACGCGTTTTTTAACGATGCCGCCGCTGAGATCAGCATCTATAAGACCATCTGACATCTCTTTTACAGCCTTGCACAGAGCTTTGTCTGTTAGCTCTGTTTTGCGCATCCAGCGGCTGAAATGTCTGGTTTTGAATACCCTGCTCATAAATAAAACTACCACTAAGTGTTATGCTTATCAAGTAAAAATAGTACACTATAAGCTAAGAATGGTGTTGGATCAAACCTCCACTGCAACCAGCGGGATTGCTTCCTTGTCCTTAGGCATCATGCTATTCAGGGGCAGGGCGGTAGTAGCCGTGTTTGCCGCCGCAATCAATGACTTCTGGCTCAGGTGGCTGTAACGCTGGGTGGTCTTTACCTGAGTATGTCCCAGCAGCTTCTGGACTTCATACAGGGAGCGGCCATTGTTGATAAGAAACGATGCGAACGAGTGGCGCAGATCATGGATGCGGACATCCTCCAAACCCGCACGTTTACGCGCAGTGTTCCATGAAGGGAATATCTGCACATAGGGTTTACCTGTCTTCGGATTCGGGAACAGATACGGATTGTTCTTTTCTTTGGGGATAATCTCCAGCAGCTGTAATACTCCGTCAGACAGGGGAACATAGCGGATCTTGCCGGACTTGTTGAACTCAATGCTCCATATACGCTGCTCCAAGTCGAAGTCCTTCCACTTCGCATGTATTACCTCGTTCTTACGCGCCCCGGTTAAGAGCAGCATGGTGACGATGTATTTGAGGTGTACAGAGGTGGATTGCTCCAGAGCATCAAAGAGCCGCTTGGCTTCTTCAGAAGACAGGTAGCGTTCGCGCTTATTGTTCTCGGCAAACAGATCAATGCCTTCTGTAGGGTTCTTATCAATCCCCGGCACCTCCCAGCGGATAGCGCAGTTGAAGATATACCGGCTCAGAATAATGATGCGATTGGTAGATCCGGGCTTATGTGTCTGACGGTGCTGGCTGAACAGATCGACCAGATGACGCCGCTTTACCTCATCCAGATGCAGGTGACCCAACGCAGGTAGGATGTGATTCTTCAGCAGGCTGAAGTCCGTTCCCCATGAGCGTTTA
>Ga0265295_1008604_pt1 | contig 11268 bp, 15 predicted proteins | sample Munlansysbiofilm_FD_192503 | JGI IMG/M metagenome (GOLD analysis project Ga0265295, IMG submission 192503) | Leachate microbial communities from a municipal landfill in Southern Ontario, Canada - Methane capture system biofilm | ecosystem: Engineered > Solid waste > Landfill > Unclassified ... | reverse complement strand
ACACACAAACCGAAATAGCAGAAAGCTCCGGCTGTAGCCAGCAGACCATATCGAACCGCATCCGGGTGGCGCTGGCTATGTTGCGAAAGGAACTGAATGACTGATTTTGCCTTCTGCCAAGAGCAGATTGGATTAGGGTGTCGCTGCGGCGGCTCCGGCTTTTGTCGCTTACCTGAGGTAAGAGATCAGAATAGGCTTGCGGAGTGCCAGCCTGGTCAAAACTCCGCTTTTTTAGGATAACTATGTATCACGCCACGTCACTCCAGAAACGAGAAAACCTGGGCTGCCATACCTGCGAGGCGAACCTGACCTGTCAATGGGTGAAAGGCATTGCGGTGTCGGCGCGAGCGGAGTTTATCTGTCAGAACTACACAAGCAAGGGGAAAGACCAGAATGGGCAAAGGAAAGATGGCTGAATCTGGCACCCCTAAAAAGTCCCAGGCCGACAAGGCGGATGCCTATATCGTTGCACATCCGCATCTTATCAATGAGCATTGGACTATTGACCAGATCAACGCCCACGCAGATGCGGCGATAAAATACTATACATCAAACTATACGGAGCCATACCTGTCAACCTATTTCGCCGAGCAAAAGATACCAAGACGCAGCTACAGCCGTTGGCCGGAGCGTTCAGAATACTTCGCCGCAGCCTGGGCGCTGCTGCACGATTTACAGACCGACCGCCTCGGTAAATGGCTTATGAGCAAAGACAACAGCACCGCCGGGATAATTTTTGCCATGAAGAACTGCACGGGCTTGCGTGATAACCCGCCCACCGAAGACGAAGACGAAGAATTTACCTTGATCAATAACTGGCCTGATGCAGATAAAACCGACTAACACCCTCTGCCACCAATACGAGTTTGCTTTCACGCCGCCTGACCTCGTGAAGCATCCCGCTATTGTGGGCGGCTTCGGCTGCGGCAAGACCCGATCAATCCCGCTTAGGTGGGTGCGGCTGATCGACTGGCGGGCAAGGCAGCAGAAGCGCAAGGCCCGGCTTATGATCGTGGAACCGACTTATCAGATGGTGCGGGATGTGCTGGTCCCGGAGATGCAGGAGTTTTTTAACGATCACCATATCAAACACCGTTACCACAAGAGCAACCACGACTTTGTTATCCGGCTGAATGGCATAGACTTTGTGGCGATGCTGCGCTCTGCGGATAAGCCGTCCAGCCTGACAGGTAAGACTGTATCAGATGCCATCATTGACGAGTTCGACAAGATAACCGGGATTCAGAACCAGAAAGATGTCTGGAACGAGTGCATAGCCAGAACCCGCAAATACGAACACGGCACGGTCGCCGCCGTCACCACGCCGGAGGGCTTTCGCTATACCTATGAGCTTTGGCAAGAAAAGAACGCAGACAACCCCAATTTCAAGCTGATCAAGGCCAGGACCAGAGACAATATATTCTTGCCGCAAGACTACATTGACAACCTCGTGGAGCAATACGATGCCCTGCTTGCAGCTCAGTATCTTGAGGGCGAGTTTGTCAATCTTAACAGCACGATGGCTTATTATATGTTCCGGCGCGAGGATCATGTCAAGCCCTGCCCGGTCAACCCAATTTTGCCGCTTTATCTCGGTATCGACTTCAACGTTAATCCGCTAACGGCGGTAATCTTCCAGCAAGAAGGCGGCGTTTATCGAGTAGTGTCTGAATACTATATCCCCAACAGCAACACGAGGGCGCTGATGGGGTTGGTAACACAGGACTGGGCCAATTATGCCAAGTATGCCTGCCCTGATATGACGGGAGGCCAGCGCAAGACCAGCGCCGACTACACAGATATTCAGATCATAGAACAGGCCGGGCTTCAGGTATTGGGGACGAGAAACATCACCCAAAGGGCGAGACTTAACATCGTAAACAACCTATTGGACAAGCACAGGATCATAATAGACCCGAAGTGCAAACACCTGATAAATGATTTGGAAAAAGTGGTCACGGACTCTTATGGCCAGATATTGCAAAAGAAAGACGATCCACTTACCCACATATCAGACGCTTTAGGCTATGGCTGTGTGGCGCTGGAGAACAAGCCCGGCAAGTGGGGTATTAGATAACAATGTTTAGGAGATATAAATGATTGACGAAGTTTTATTGAAAGACGCTAATGGGGTCAGCATCCCCGTGTTCTGCCCCGGTGCCACGGTGAAAATCAGTCCAAGCGGTGCCAGTGCCGCAACTGACGCCGTGATCAACGCCACAGATTACCAGCTTGTGCGGATCGTGGCTTCTGCCGCCATGCACATAGCGATTGCCGCCGACCCCACCGCTACTGATGCGGACATGTATCTGCCCGCCTCGATGGTGGACTATCTCATCATTCCGAAAGCGTGCAAAATCGCCGCATTGGGAACAGGCGACGTATATATCACATTACACGCAAACTAAATGACCCGGTATCGGCAGGGGCAGAACAATGATTGATTTTAGCAAACAGCGGGCAGCGGCAAAGTGGGGCGAGGATGTCGAGCGGCGCAAGACAGCGAGCCGGTATATTGACTATTACCGCAATAACCAGACCGAACACCTGAGCGACATATTGCACAAACTCTATCCCAAAGAGTGGGATATGATGTCCAAATACGCCACGACCTACGCCCTCACCTCTGCCCTAATAGATGACATGGCGCTGGTGTTCCAGACGCCCGCAGATATAGGCATCGAGGCCGCAGATGCGCAGATGGACATGCTGGCCGAGCTGATCGATCAATCGCATTTGCCTACTCGCTTGATCCAGGCCGACCGCTATGCCGAACTGCTAAACAAGGTCGGCATCTGTCCGCGTTGGCACACGGATCAAAAGTATATCGTGCTGGATCTCATTACGCCCGACCGCTGCATTGTGGAACAAGACCCGCAAGACCATGCCCGCGCGCTTAAGGTAAGCTATTACCTGAGCGAAATGGAGAACACCCCGAACGGTGACGACACAGGCAGATGGGCTGTCTGGACGGCTGAGGAATACCGGGAAGTGCGGCTCGGCCCCGACGGAAAAGAGGTCGGCGAAACGCTTAAGCAGGAGCCAAACCCATACAAGCGCATCCCGGTGGCCTGGTTCACCACGAGCGCCGAGCTTGACGAGTTCTGGCCGGACAACGGGTCGAGCATAGTGGCCGCCAATGAGGTTGTCAACCTCCGGCTTACCAATCTGCAAATCATGCTGGACTATCAGGCGTTTAGCACCCTTGTCACCAAAGGACTGCCCGAATCGCAGACCATACCCTGGGGCGTTACCCACCGGCTCAATATCCCCTACACGTCAAGCGGTGACATGATGGGCGGGGCGGAGTATATCACGCCAAGCCCCAAGATTACCGAGTATTGGGAAATCACGAATCAGTATATAACCAACGTTGCCCGGCTGAATGGCCTGTCCGCGCAATCGTTCTCCCGTGATGCAAGCAGCTTCACATCTGGCTATCAACTGAAACTGAGCAAGCAGGACATCATTAACCGCAACGTGCTGAAGCGTGAGTTTTACCGTGAATCGGTGCGGGAACTAATCATCCTGATGATGGAGTGCTACAGCATAAACAATAACTTTAGATTCCCGCCCAACCCGGAAGTCCTGATCGACTTTGCGGACATAGCGTTTGAATCGAATCCGCTTGAACAAGAGCAGCTTTACGCTATGCAACTGAGCAATGGCACGATTGACCGGGTGCAAATCCTAATGGATCGCAACCCTGACCTGACCGAAGAAATGGCAGAGGAAAGGCTTGCCAAGATACAGGAGCGCAACGCCAGACGCAACACAGCCACCACAAACAACCTAAACGCTGCTTTGGGCGTTGAGGATGATGATGCGACCGGAACTGGCGAAACTGTCTGATGCTCAGGTTGCGGCATTTGAGCGGGAATTGAGCCGGGCTGTGACCAACCTGAATAAGCGGCTGTCGGCCTTGCTTGCCAAGCTCGAAATTGTCAATGGCCGGATAGTCAAGACCCCGTTTAATCTGCAATACTTGGCGCAGCTACAACCGCAAATGGAACAGGCCTTGATTCAAAGCGGGTATCTGGATGCCGTGCAGAACTTGCAGGCAGGAGACGCGGAACTGCTGAGGGCGGTCCGGGAAAACAGCCCGCTAAAGCTGATCTATACCAAGACCGACGCCACCACGCTGAACGCCCTGGCTCAAATGCAGAACAGCGAATTTTACGGTATCGGCACAAACTCAATGGAGGCGATCAGGCAGACCGTGATGAACTCCGTGCTTGCGGGCGCGAGGCTTGAGGACGGGCTTGGCATTATACGCACCCAGCTTGAGACGAGGCTACAGCCCTACGCCTGGACTTATGCGAACACCGCCAAGAAACAGACCTTGCAAATGGCGAATGACCTTGCGGCCCAGAACATACCGAGCGAAGAGCGATTCTGGGCATATAACGGCCCGCTTGACGATGTGACCCGTGAGGCGTGCATCGAGCTGCTGGAGATCGGCTATTTCACAGATGCGGAGCGGGAAGAGGCAGAGGCCAGGACGGCAGACGAGCGGGCGTATAACTGCCGACATAGTTTTGATTTAGTTTCAGAATCTACATATAAAGAAAATCGGGGGTGAATGTGATTCGACTTGAGGTCGCAATTTGCGATAACAAGATACCGGGGTTCAATTCCCCGCACCTCCACCAGTTTCAACCAAATACAAAAAACGGAGGCCAGAAATGGCTAATCTAACTCAGATCCTGGACAGGATCAGAAGCGAAGCTTCAGCGGGCAATAATGACGCTGTGCAGTCGCTTATCGCTGAAGCGATAGGTGCGAGCCAAGAACAGGCAGACGAGGTCACCAACCTCAGAGCCGAAAGCAAAAGACGGCGAGAAAAGAATGATCAGCTTGCCGCCAAGATCACCGACCTTGAGGATGCCGCCACTACCCTTGAAAAGGACAAAGCCGAGATTGCCCGCCTCAAAAAGGTAGAGCAGGAACTAAACAGCCTCAAGCAGCAGGAATCTGACAAAGTGGTCAACGCTTGGATTGAAAAGAGCAAGGTCTTTGAAATCGACAAGACCGATAAACGCTATGAAAAGATCCAAGCGATCAAACCCAAGTTTAAGTTTGGTGACGACAGCGCCCCGCTCACAGCAGCGGAAGCCGCCGCCAATCTGGAAAAGCTCGAACTGCTGGAAACAAGCGGTGCGCTCATTATACCCGACACCAGCACCCCGAACACACAGCCGCCAGCACCGGGCAAACCCGGCGAGGCACAGCCGCAGTATCAAAGCTCAGGCGCCGCTATCGCCGCCCAACTCTATGGAAACAAAAAAACCTAATCAAAGGAGAGCATAATGGCTCTAACTTATCCACAACTGCAAAACCTGGCTGTCGAGTGGGGCGTGCGGGATAATCCCGCCGTCATCGTTGACCTCGTAAAGTCCAGCGGGATTTTGCAGACCGCACTTGTCGCACCGAGCAACTTCGGGAACAAACACAAATACAAATACTGGAACGCCCTCCCCAGCGCCGCTTTCCGTGCGCTCGGAGCCGGGATCGTTCCGTCCGCTATCAGCAAAGACCGTGCTGCTATCGACCTGTGGGATTTATCTTCTCTCATGCAGGAAGACGCCCAGGAGATCGCCGCTCATCCCGGTGGCAAAGCTGGATGGGTCGCCGCCAATCTTGGCGCGTTCCTTGAGGGCATGGGCCAGGCTGCGTCCAAGCAGATCATCTATGGCACGAACACCACCTTTGGCGGGACTGACGGCTTCATGGGCTTGCACCAGTATGCCTATGCAAACAGCAATGTGCAGACCGCCGGAACCGATGCCAGCGCCACCACCTCGATCTTTGCCGTCCGCTGGGATGAAGCCAATGGCGCCAGCTTGCGCTATAACGGCAACAGCGATGGCAACCTGATCAATGTAGTGGAGATGAACGAGGCTCCGCAGTTGGCCGTGACCAACACCTCCACAATGGCACAGGCCCCGGTTTATAGCTGGTGGCTTAATGCGTTCTTCACCCTCGTTGTCCCCTCTGCCGCTTCGGTGGCCGTGATCAAGGACGTGAACGCCTCGAACTGCCCGACTGTCACCGAGATGAACACTCTGATTGACGAGGTCGAGGCCAACAGCGGCCGCATCGTGATCTATGCTAACAAGCTGGGCCGGGCCTGTATCGAATCCCTGAAGGACACGAAGCTGACCCAATACAATGAAACGATGGATTACAACACCCGCCTGTCCACCTGGCGCGGTGTCCCCATCATCCTGGATACCAACATTTCGAGCGCCGAAACCTCCGCTCTCGACACCCCATAAGGAGGCTATGAATGGCACGCTATAACAAATACGGATTCGCCGTTGACCAGATCATCTGCGAGGACTACGCGCTCCCCGCCGCCGGCGGCGCCGCCCTGACCAATACGGTCCAAATCCCATCCGTGGGAACCGGGCGGCTCAAGGTCGTTATCTGTGCGTCCTCAACCACAGTTGAGCTGGCCTCAGCCGCCACCTTAAGGATTACCCCGCTGTTCGGAACAGCCGCCAACGCCTGCACGGTCCGGGCTATGGGCACCATCGAACTTAAGGAAGGCGACCTGACCCTGGCCAACACCACCGGAAGCGCCACCACAAAGGATTTGCCGGATAATTCCACCTGGGCGTCTGGCGAAATCATCACCGAGTTCTACATCCCTGATCGTCTGGCGAAAGCCTATGATTACATGGACATCAATGTCGCTACATCTGCCGACGAACACGCAGACCTTATCGAGGCTTATCTCGTAGTCGAATAACCCAATCGGGGAACGGGGCGGGCAACCGCCCCCACCCCACTTTAGGAGAATGAATGTCTTGGTCAGCCACCACCCTTAGCACTTCTGAAACGATTGCCCGGCACGAAAAGGAAATCAATATCCAAGCCGGAAGCACGGCGCGCAAGGCTATTTATGTCGCCGCCGGATTGAATGTCTGGCTGCCAAGTGACGAGTTCGCCGATTGCACCTATGCGATATTGACCTATTCCGATGGCAGCACCGCAACGGTCAATGTCGCCGCAAACAAGATTCCTTTGCCAACAGCCAAGTATATCGTAGGGATCGACCTTTACGATGTCTCTGATGATCTGCTGTTCAGCTTTCCGGTCAATGAAGGCTACGGTGCCACGCTATACGACAGCACAGGGGCCGAGACCCTGACCATAACCGACAGCAGCGGTCGCTATGGCGGTGGGTGGACTGAGACCAGCACCTTCGGCGATTACTCTTGGCAAGAAAAGATTGACCTCGCCAAAGAAATGCTTGGCAATGACATATCCACCAAGCTGAAAGAACGCGGCCTCTATGTCGATTATGAAGCCGGGGAAGTGCTGATCGATCTGCTCACCAACCCGGAGACCTTCCTCGTCGCTTGTGATTACCTGACCCTGTCGCTGATTTACCAAGACCTATTGTCCGGCGGCTTCAATGAATTGTTTGTCCAGAAATATCAAATCTACAGCCAGCGCTACCAAGACGAGCTTGCCAAGGGGCTAAAGCGCATGGACATAGCGTCCACGCCAAGCGGCACGACAACGGATTACCAGATTGAGATTTTGGGGCGGCTGTCCAGATGATCAAGATTGACGTGGTAAAGCAGCCGAACTTTACGGAGCTTGCCAAGCAGATGCCGCCTAACCGGCAGGATATGCACCGCCTTGCGGGTGATGCTGCGGACATAATCAAGAAAAGGACACAGAAAGGCGCAGACGTGAGCGGGACAGCCTTCAAGCCATACTCGCCCAGCTATGCCGCTTATCGAGTGAAGAAAGGCCGCCGGGAAAGCCCGGTCAACCTGACCTTTCACGGCGACATGATGGGGACTTCGATGCAGACACGGGGCATAGCCAATCCGCTTGCGGGCGAGATTTTCATTGTCGGGGATAGGGCGGCAATTGCTCAAAAACATAATGAGGGACTTGATGGTATGCCGGAGCGTGAATTTTTTGGCCTTTCAGATGCGGAATTGAAGAAGCTGACTGATGCGCTGGCTATCGTGCTTAAGACCAGACTGGAGCGGGTCAAATGACCAACAAGGTTGAGACCATCGTTGCCGCCATTACCGCCAACCTGAAAGCTGCCGGGATAACCTCTGTTTATCGGTGGCCGGAGGCGATCCAGAATGTCGGCAACCGCTACCCGCTGGCGCTTATCAAAGAGGAAGCGCAGGAGTTTATCCTGACATCAGGCCAGCGCTATGAATACGAGCTTACATTGTCGATTACGCTTGTCTCGGACGTGCTGCGGAATCGGATGCAATATATGAATAATTTACAGGCGACCGTGTTTAATGCGCTCTTTGCCACCGCCAATCTCGGCGGCGTGGTAATGAATTGCAACCCGGTGCGCGTGGAAATGGGCGGCCTCGTTTCGGGATCAGACCTCTCGGCTTATCCCGGCTTTAGCGAATCCGCCACATTTAGAAAAATTGAATTTGAGTGCCTCGTTGAAGATTCGAGGCTGTGAGGTTATAATGAAATACAGATTGAAACCCAGCTTTGGTCAGAAACTATGGGCGAACGTGAACGGGCGGCAGTATATCTTTTACGCCAACCGCTATGAATCATATCCGCCGGAAGTTGTGGACTTTTACAAGGATGTTCTCGAGGCCGAGCCGCAACCCAAGAAAGCCAAGCCCAAGCCGGAGCCAGAGCCGGACCCGGCGGCTTACGCCGAAATCAAATCAAATGATTGTTAGGAGATAAAATTATGGCATATCGCTATGGCAATAACTATCGGGTTCTCGTAGTAGAAGAGGATACCGCTGGCACAACCCCCGCTGTGGCTTGGGGCACCGCTACCAACTGGCATCTGATCCCGGACATCGTGGAGATGAGCGAGGAAATCGCCCAGATCGAGACCAACAGCAAAACCGGGACAGGCCTCGCCACCTACTGTGAAACCCGGCCTGGCTACCAAAACGCCACAGTAACATTGACCGGGGTTCTGAGCCATGAGCATGAATTTCTGCTTGAGGCTCTTGGCTACGATTACGACGCTGGGGTCTATACGCTGGACGCTCTGCCGACATCATACCCGACCTACAGCATTATCCGGCTGTGGTCTGATGCCCTGACCGGAACCCCTGCCGACGATTATGCTGCTGACATTGCCGTTGGCTGCCAGTTGTCCAGTCTAAAAATCATGGGCGGCTCTGGTGACATGGTGCGCTACGAGGCAACATTTCAGTCGATGGGCGTCACCGCAGAGACCACTATCAGCATAGCGCAGGGCGCCACAGACGACCCCGGCAACATCTGTGTGAAGGGCTTCAATATGGGCGACGTAACCGCTACGCTGAATTATGGCTCCGGCGATTATCTGAAATCGTTTGAACTGACGCTTGGCTATGAGATCGCTGACGATGCCACCAGCTTCCAAAACAGCAACACCCGCCTTGAAACCATCCCGCTGAAAGCCACCCCGGAACTGTCCTATGTCACGAACTACGACACCACTGGAATGCTGGACACCGACCGCCAAAGCATCCTCTACGGAGATACCGCAATCAGCGAGGCTATCAACCTGATAATGGTTGACAGCGACATCACACACACGTGGGCAATCACCACCAACGGCCAGCTTACGTCTTATACCTTTGCCGATCCCGGCAGGGCGTTATTTGAGAACAGCGTCACGGAACGGCTGTGCTATTACAGCACCCCCGCCTATCCTGTGACGATTACCGTATTTTCAATATAACCATAACTAGGGAGGAACATTGACAGACACATCTAAATTCGCTGGCTGCTTCATTGATGAAAGCTCGCTCTACACCTACGACATCTATCTGGACGGCGAACTGATCGCCAAAGGCCACACGATGTCAGCCAAAGACCGCTCTGCGATTGAGCGCAACGCCATGACCAAATCGTTCAACAGTAAGGAGGGCGAGATGAACATTGACATTGACAGCCACGCCCTCAAGTCTCACACCATCCTGCAAGCGCTGACCTCGTGGGAACTGCCCCGCAAGCTCAATCTGGAAAACATCGGCCTGTTGTCTGAGCCTGTCCGGGATCATCTGCTCCAAGCGATCCAGGAACACGAGAACAGCCTGTCCGAGATCATTGAGGACACCGAAAAAAACTAATGAAGGCGGTGGAGTTTGTTTTCCACAACACAGATTCCACCGACCGCTTTTGGATGCAAAACTTGCGAACGTTTGTCTGTGCCGATTGCACCTATAACCAAACCTGCAAAAAAGGGGATTCTATGCCTGTAATATCGCCGCTATCCAGATACATAATGCGCTGGCACTCGGAGCAAAAGATCGTGCCTGGCTATCCCCTTGCTGGCACTTGGGAAGATCAACCCGCTTGGTTCTCCAGTCTCATGTCGGCCTGTGCGAACAAATTCAACTCGCTTGAGAGCGAAAAGATAAAGGCTAAATAATGGCTACTGGCGAATATAAACTCAGGGTCACGGTTGACGGAGCGGAGGCAGCTAAAGGTCAGTTGACCGGGTTAGGCAAATCTGTCTCCGGGGTTGGCTCGCAGATCAAGTCAATGATGGGACAGTTCATTGGCATTTATGCTGTGGTAAAATCTGTCAAGGCAATATCCAGCGCCATAATTGTTCAGGAGCAGGCGGTTGCGGATCTTAATGCGTCTTTGCGAATGACCGGGGTTTATTCTGATCAATTCAGCAAGGCACTTGAGGAAAACGCCGCCGCACTTCAGAAGCAAACGATCTATGGTGATGAGGCGATAATGTCCGCAACTGCATTGATGCAGAACATTGGCCACATCGCCCAAGACCAGCTACCCGCCGCACAGAAAGCCGCTATCGGCCTGGCTGCCGCCTATAACATGGACTTGCAAACAGCGTTTCTCAATGTGGGTAAAGCCGCCGCCGGAAACACAGCCACACTATCCCGCTATGGCATTGTCTTGGATGAGGGAATGTCTGCGCAGGAGAAGTTCAACAAAGTCCTGGAAATCGGAACGCAAAGCTTTAGCCTCGCCGAAGCCGCCGCCAAGACTACAGGCGGTCAGCTTAAGCAGTTTCAGAACGCTTGGGGTGATATGCTGGAATCGTTGGGGGCGTTGCTTGCCCCGATTATGACGGGTCTGGTGTCTGTGCTGAAGCCGATGGTGGAATGGTTTGGCAAGTTGAACGGCACAATCAAGGCAACCTTGATCCTCGTCCCGCTGCTGATTGTCGGCTGGAAGGCGCTGGCCGCCTCGACAATCGCCACCACAATCGCTACGGGCGGTTTTAGCGCGGCAATGACAACCGCCATTGTCGCAGTCAAGTCGTTCTTTGCTTCA
>Ga0265295_1008603_pt1 | contig 11269 bp, 6 predicted proteins | sample Munlansysbiofilm_FD_192503 | JGI IMG/M metagenome (GOLD analysis project Ga0265295, IMG submission 192503) | Leachate microbial communities from a municipal landfill in Southern Ontario, Canada - Methane capture system biofilm | ecosystem: Engineered > Solid waste > Landfill > Unclassified ... | reverse complement strand
TTTCCACCACCTGGCCCTTTCCCACGCAGTGAACTTCGACTCGAAAAGTTCGCCCTTGCCGCAGAAATTCCTGACCACGGCGGACGTCCTGTACGTCTTTCCCTCATCGTTTGAGATGTACAGTGCGATCTGAAGCGGATTCTTCATCGGTCCGCTGCTGACCCGACCGCTGACCGTGACTTCTTTTCCCTTTTGCATGGCGTTCACGTTCGTGAAGACATGGCCGTTGACATGCCACGGGCCTTCGGACCAGGCGCGGGGCGTCCAGAGTGTCAGAAAGACGAGGGCGAGAAGTGCGTATTTCATTGTGCAGGTCGGTGTGCGTCCTGTTACTGGGCAGCGCCAAGCATTCTGTTTATTGAACTATGGCCGGGTAGCAATATTTGTTGAGTTGATCAAGGGGGATGATTGTAAGACATGGGTCGTGAGCAGTATTATTTCTCTGATTGCGCGGCTCTGATAACTTAGTAGTGATATGAAAATTAACCCGGCCGCTTCTTCGTGTTTTTCCTGTGAACCACATGCGCGGGATTTTGTCATACACTTTGACGGTCGGCATTTTTTAAAATTGTGTCGCGTCACTGCGAACGACCGGCTGCGTTCCGCATAAAGAGGGCGGGAAGAAGCAAGCTAAGAGCCGGCGGCTGGGCTGCAGGCAAAACAAAAGCGGCTGGCAGGTCCGGTTGGTCGCTGTGAGCCGCTGATTTGTCTGGTGCACGGGGATGCGTATGTTCAACGATTCATCTTTTGGCTCGTGTGAAAGACCCGCAAAATTTCAACGATGCCGTTCCTCACGCGGTAGGGCAGAACGTATGGGTATCTGACAAGGACCAGTTCTCTCGTCCCGGGGACGCGCCCAGGACGACCGGACTCCGGGAAATGGGACAGTTCAGAGGCTCGTCTCCGGATTTCGCCGTATATTTCCCTGGCCAATTCAGCGTCATCACGTGCGATATGGCTCATTTGGGCGTCAAGGTCGCGGGTCGCGGCGCGTAGCCAACTAACCCGCACGATAGCCCCACTTCGCATCGAGCGCCGCTATTTCTTCGTCCGTCGCAAAGTCACCAGCGTCGGCTTCGTGGAGAGCCTTCCGGATTTCGGCAACCTGCCACGCCTCACGCGCAATGTATTCCTCAAGCGCCTGGTTGATGAGGTAGGCGCGAGAGCGATCAGTTTCTTTTGCCAGCGCGTTGAATTTGAGGATCAGATCCTCGCTTGTGCGGATTGATATTTGGGTGGACATGATAGCCTCCTTGCGTTGTGATTCATCGTAATTCAATGAATCACAAACGTCCAGGTTCAGAAGGTGGGTTGGGGTCGACGAAACGGCAGGCAATCCACGCATTGCCCGCCTCATGCGGGGCGATCGGGGCCGCCTTGAACCGCCTCGCGGCTTGCGGCGCAGACCCCGCACACATCGTGGTACTCTTCCCAGATGGCCATGAACTCGTCCTTGTTCTCCAGCAGAATATCCACCAGGCACGGATCGAAATGCTTGCCGCTCTCTTCCAGGAAATGGGCGAACACTTCGTCCCAGGTCCAGGCCTCATGGTAGACCCTTTTGTTGGACAGGGCGTCGAACACGTCGGCCACGGCCACGATGCGGCCATGGATGTGCGTCTCTTCCCCCACGAGCCCTTGCGGGTAGCCCTTGCCGTCCCACCGTTCGTGGTGCAGCAGGATGATGCGGGCCGCGGTCTGGATAATGGGGCTTGATGAGCGCATGAGCAGATCGTGTCCGCGCTGCACATGGCTCTTGATGATTTCGTATTCTTCCGGAGTGAGGGGCCCCGGCTTGTTCAGGACGGAATCGGGGATGCCGATCTTGCCCAGATCGTGGGCCGTGGAGGCCAGTTTGAGCATTTCGGCCTGCTCCTCTCCGAGCCCGTATTTGAGGGCCAGCAGGCGCACGTATTCCGAGACGCGCCGGACATGGCTGCCCGTCTCGGCCGAACGGCATTCCATGGTCTCGGCCATGTGAAAGATGACTTCCTTTTGCGTGTCCTCGATGCCCTTGTTCAGGTACAGATTGTCGAAGGCCAGGGAGACGTTGGTAAAAAAGAGTTCGAGCAGATCCTGGTCATTTTCATCCAAATCCTTGGCCAACTCGAAATACAGAAAATTCTCCGAAGCCGTCTTGCTTTTGAAATACCAGGCGCACTTGTCATCCTCGCAGTAAAAGCCGTGCGGCTGGCTTTTGGCCCGGTCCAGGGCCCGGTGCACCGCTTCGCTCCCAATCTCTTCAATGGGCCTGCCCGCATATTTTCCAAATTCGCCGGAAGCGGCCAGAACCATCGATTCACCCTTTATTCCGGACGCGGTCAGGCCCGAAGCCTGGGTGTACACGGCGTTCTTTTTAAGCTGCAGAATGGACGTCAGCTGGCTCAAGACGCCGCAACCGAGCTTTTGCAACGACTGGCGTTCGAAAATATCCGACGAGGCCTCGATGATGCGCCGCAGGCCATTGCGGTTGTTCTCGATGGTGGTGATGAAGCTGTAGCTGCGCAGGGCCGAGATGAGCGTGACCAGCATCTTCTCCAGAGTCAGCTCCGTCTTCTCCTTGTAGTCGTCGATATCGTAATCAAGGATGACCTGCGCCGCCGGAGCCTTGCCGGGCTGGCCGGTGCGCAGGATGATGCGCACGGTATAGTTGCACAGCTCCTCGCGAATGTATCTGACAAGCCTGAGCCCGCTGTCGTCGGTCTCCATGACCACATCAAGCAGAATCACGGCGATGTCGGGATGCTCCGCCAGGACAATCTTGGCCTCTTCGCCGCTGTAGGCATGCAGGAAATAGAACGAGCGGCCTCGATACTCCTGCCCGGCGAGCATATAGACCGTGACGGTGTGCACGTCCGCCTCGTCATCCACGAGCAGGATCTTCCAGCCGTCATCCTCCGCGCCCTGGGCGGGAGCCAGGGGTGGAATCTCGTCCTTGAACAGGATTTCGTCGTTATCACTCATGCGCTCTCTCCTTGCACGGGCATGCGCACCTGGAACGTAGTGCCCTGGCCCGGGGCACTGCAACAGGTGATGGTTCCGCCCAAGGTGCCGGTCACGATATTGAAGACGATATGCAGGCCAAGACCGGTGGAGCCTTTGGCCCGAGCCGTGGTGAAAAAGGGTTCGAAGATCCGGTCCTGAATGTCAGGAGCAATGCCGCACCCGTCGTCTGAATACGTCAGATTGAGCGTGCCGTCATTTTTCACGACTTCGATGCGTATCAGGCCGGCCTCGTTTTCTCTGAAGGCATGGGTCAGGGAATTGAGGATGAGATTGGTCAGGATCTGCGAAAGCGCTCCGGGGTAGCTTTCAATGACCAGCGCCTCGTCGCACTCCACCTCGACGCGATGCGGCGTCTTCTTGAGCTTTGGCCGCAGGCTGAGGAGCACCTGCCCGATGTATTCCCGCACGTTGAATCTGCGCCGCGACTCGGAAACCTGATCCGCCGCGACCATCTTGAAACTGCGGATCAGATCCGAGGCGCGGTTCAGATTGAGGAGACACATCTCCACGCCTTCGCGGGTGGACTCCAGATATTCGGTCAGGTTTGAGCGTTTCATCTCTCCCGCGGCGAACAGTTCGCTCAAGATCCGGTTCTTTTCGGCCATGGTCGACGTGGCGGAAAGGGCAACGCCCACGGGCGTGTTTATTTCGTGGGCCACTCCCGCCACAAGCCCGCCCAGGGCCGCGAGCTTCTCGGACATGACCAGCTGTCCCTGGGCCTGACGCAGGCTCTCCAGGGCCGTCTGCAAATGTTCGTTGGCCCTGGCCAATTCGGATGTTCGCTGGTCGACCCGGTCCTCCAGATCCTCGTTGAGCGTGCAAACCTCTTCCTCGGCCCGCCGCCGATCATAATCCTGAATCTGCAGGCTTTCCGCCATGCGATCGAACGCCGCCGCGAGGACGCCAAGCTCCCCCTCGCCGTGATCAAGGCCCGTGCGCGTGCTGAGCTCGCCGGTGCCGAGGCGATCCGCCGCTGACATGAGCCGATCCAGACGACGCATGATGGTCAGTTCGCCGACAAAACGAGCCGTGCCTATGGCCAGGGCAGTCGCCAGCACAAGCAGCACGAGATTGCGCGCCAGCGCCCTCCTCGCCACGGCCAGGGCCAGATCCTCGGGCTGCCCAAGGCGGATCATGAGCGGCGGCGAATGGGCGTCCTCGAACTGCAGGCGCTTGAAACCGTAGAGCCGCCGCACCCCGTCAACGCCCTTGTCCAGAAAAGTGCCTTCCTCCGCGTCCGCCGACATCTTCGCTATCATATCGGGCAGATCCGGCACCCACGTGTATTTCTCGGTTTCCGGAAACCGGGTCAGACGGATGCCTTCGGCGTCGGTCAGGGTGAACACCGAGCCCTCGGGCAGATGAGCTTCGGCAAAAATCCGCCCGAAATAGCTCAGGTCAAACGACGCGACGAGCACTCCGCGTAATGCCCCGTCCCGATCAAGGACGGGCTGGGCGAACTCCACGACCACATGCCTCGTTTCGGGAAGCAGGTGGTATGTGCCCATGGCGAAGCGCAGGCTTTGCCTGGATTCCTGAAAATACGTCTCCCCTGCGATGGAGGAAAAGGAGTCTACCGGAGACACCGCCACGATACGGCCGTCGGTATCGGACAAGGCCAGGGCAGCGTAGGCTCCATTGCGGGAGAGCATTTCCTCCAGCAGAAGTTGAGAGCCCAGGGGATCGAGTGTCTGCATCTCGCGCGCCTTGGCCAGGGTGGCCAACAGCAAGCGGGCATGTTCAATAACCTGTTCGTGGTGCGAAGCCATGACCTGGATCTGCCGCAGGGCCGCCTCTTCGGCGCTGTCCACCATGTTCTCCCGGAGCGTGTAGCCCGAGAAAAGCATGATCCCGAGCGCCGGCAACACGGCCAAGAGAACCAAAAAGACAAGAGTGGCGCGGATGGAGCGGAAAAAAGGGAATCTCATACGTCCTCCGGCACGACCGCAAAGGGCCGTAAAGCGTACATGCTTTTGCTGAAGGAATACCGGTGCCAGACGATGGAGGCAAGGAATTCCCGCAAGACAGTGCGTCTTGCGGGAACCGGAAAGACGAAAGGTGAACGGTCTAGTGCTCGGAGGTCACGGAACGGGCGATGGAGTAGCAGTAATCCCCGATCTTTTCGAGCCGGGCCAGCAGGTTGATGAACGTCAGGCCGCCCTCGATCCCGCACTTGCCGATCTTGAGCCGCTCGATGTGGGATTCGCGCATGGATTCGCGCATGGCGTCGATGGTCCGCTCGGCCTCCTCGGCCTTCTCCATGAGATGCTGCGGCTGCCGGATCAGGGCATCGCTGATCATTTTCAGGAATTCATCGACCTTGGCGGCGATAATGAACAGATCGCGCATGGCGACTTCGTTGAATTTGAGTTCCTTGTCGACAATGTCTTCACACAATAGCCCAAACGCCTCCACGGCGTCGCCGATACGCTCGAGGTTGTTGACGACGCGCATCTGCTCGGCGATGTCGTTGGACGTTTCTTCGTTGATCTCGCTTTGCATGGTCTTGGCCAGAAAGGTGGAGATGCCCCGGTGCATGGCGTTGACCTGATCCTCGAAACGCTGGCGCTGGCGGATGGTGCGGTGATCCCGCGTCTCCAGGCATTCCAGGGCGTTGTTGTACGCCGCCTGCACGGTCAGGGACATGCGATGGATTTCGCCCCGAACCTGAGCCAGAGCCGCCACGGGGTTGTCCTCAACGTGCTGATCAAAGACCGGTTGGCGGAAGAGGGAGTCTCCCGTGGTCTTGTCCTTGGGGGAAAGCCAGGTGCCTACCCGCACCAGCACGGGCAAGAAGATCAAAAAAACAAGGGCATTGGTCAAATTGAAAAGCGTGTGCCCGTTGGCCAGATAGCGGCCTATATGCGGGTATTCCTGGCCCACGTGCACATCCCAGGGCTGAACGCCCATGAGTTGGGTGATCCATTCAACCCCCTGCAAGAACCAGGGGAATATGAGCAGCATGATCACCACGCCTAGCACATTGAACATGGTGTTGGACCGCGCAGCCCGATGGGCATCGATATTGGTCGAGCCGATGGTGGCCAGTTCGGCGGTGATGGTGGTGCCGATGTTTTCGCCCAGCACCAGGGCCATGGCCGAAGGAAAATCGAGCAGTCCCTGGGTGGCCAGGGCCATGGTCAGACCCACCGTGGCCGAAGAGGACTGCAGGATCATGGTCAGCCCGCAGCCCGTGGCCACGCAAAGAAGTATCCCGCCTAGGGAGGTGGCGTTGAACTTGGTGAAAAAAGCGATGAATTCAGGCTCCAGGCGCAGGGGTTTGAGGCCGTCGCCCATGACCGTCATGCCGAAAAAGAGCAGGCCGAAACCGAGGATGACTTCACCGAGATAGCGATATTTCTTGCGCGTGGAAAAATACTTGAGGGGCACGCCCAGCGCAATGGCCGGCAGGGCGAGGGCCGAAAGCTTGAAAGCGATGAGCTGGGCGGTCATGGTCGTGCCCACGTTGCAGCCCAGCATCACGCCCACGGACTGGGTCAGCGACATGAGCCCCGCCGACACGAAGCTGATGAGCATGACCGTGGTGGCCGAGGATGACTGCACCAGGGCGGTGACGGCCGCGCCCGTGGCGAAGCCCACCACCCTGTTATCGGACACGGCCTTGAGGACGTTGCGTATCCTGTTGCCGGCGGCCATCTGCAGGCCCTCGGTCATGAGCTTCATCCCGAGGATGAAAATGCCGAGTCCTCCAAGGGTCTGAATCAAGATATTGATCATAAGGTATCCATAACGATGTTTGTGACAATTGTATGACAAAGACGCGAAACCCGCACCTCTGTAGAGTATCTTGGGCGTTAAGAAAAGTTTTTTTACTATTCGGAAACAAAACTGTCACAGAGTGGTAACAAACGAATTATTTTCTTTTATTTTGCCATTTTATATTAAGATATCGCAAAATATAAACCTGAAATCCACTTTCCGCGAAACCCGCCGGCCCGCTGGAAAGCACATCCCGAGTTGCACAATTCGCCTAGCCGTGAGATGAAAAAAAAGACGCGACCAAACCCCTTTCGCACCCCGAGGAGGACTGCCGTGGATAAACAAAACGCCTTTGTGCTCTGGTTTGACGAGCTTGGAATAGAGGATGTGCCGCTGGTCGGCGGCAAGAACGCAAGCCTTGGCGAGATGTACCGCAACCTTGTGCCCAAGGGCGTGCCCATCCCGAACGGTTTCGCGGTCACCGCCCATGCCTATCGTCATCTGCTCAAGGCTTCCGGGGCCATGGACACGATACGGGCCATCATGGAGGGCCTTGATACCCACGACATGGACAACCTCATGGAGCGGGGAAGCCGCATCCGCGCCCTCATACGCAATCTCGAAATCCCGGCGGACCTGCAGAGCGCCATCACAGGCGCCTACCGCGAACTGGAGCAGACGTACGGCTCCAATGTGGACGTGGCCGTGCGCTCCTCGGCCACGGCCGAGGACCTGCCCGACGCCAGCTTCGCCGGTCAGCAGGAAACCTACCTGAACATCCGCGGCGCGGAAGACCTCATGGACGCCTGCCAGCGCTGCTTCGCCTCCCTTTTCACCAACAGGGCCATCTCCTACCGCCAGGACAAGGGCTTCGACCATTTCTCCATCGCGCTGTCCATCGGCGTGCAGAAGATGGTGCGCTCGGACCTGTCGGCCAGCGGCGTCATGTTCTCCATCGACACCGAGACCGGCTTCAAGGACGCGGTCTTCCTGACCGGGGCCTGGGGCCTCGGGGAAAACGTGGTCCAGGGCGCGGTCAACCCCGATGAATGGTACGTCTTCAAGCCCACGCTCAAAAAAGGGTTCAAGCCCATCATCATGAAGCGGGTCGGCGGCAAGGCCATCAAGATGATCTACACCACCGACGCCAAGGCCCCGACCAAGAACGTGGCCGTGCCCGAAGAGGACCGTCGCAGGCTGGTCATAAGCGACGAGGAGGTCGTGGCCCTGGCCCGCATGGCCTGCACCATCGAGGAACATTACAGCGCCCATCGCGGCCATTTCACGCCCATGGACATCGAATGGGCCAAGGACGGCCAGACAGGAGAGCTCTTCATCGTCCAGGCCCGGCCCGAGACCGTGCATTCCATGAAAGACCTGGCCGTGCTCAAGAAATACGTGCTCCTGGAAAAGGGGGAAACGCTGGTCGAAGGCCAGTCCGTGGGCGAACTCATCGGGCAGGGGCCGGTGCAGGTCATCAAATCGGCGGGGATGATCCACACCTTCCGCAAAGGCGAGGTGCTGGTCACGGACATGACCGACCCGGACTGGGAGCCGATCATGAAGATCGCCTCGGCCATCGTCACCAACCGTGGAGGCAGGACCTGCCACGCGGCCATCGTCAGCCGGGAACTGGGTATCCCCTGCATCGTCGGCACAGGCAGCGCGACCACGAAGCTGACCCAGGGCGAGGACGTGACCGTGGACTGCTCCGAGGGCTCCATCGGCAGCGTGTACCGGGGGCTGGTGCCTTTTGAAGTGCAGGAGACGGATCTTGGCACCCTGCCCAAACCCAAGACCAAGATCATGATGAACCTCGCCAGCCCCGAGCAGGCCTTCGAGAAAAGCTTCATCCCCAACGAAGGGGTGGGCCTGGCGCGGGAAGAATTCATCATCAACTCCTATATCAAGATCCACCCCCTGGCGCTTTTGAACTATGAGACCCTGCCGGACGAGATTCTAAAACGCGCCATCGCGGACATGACCTCGGGCTATGCCGACAAGGCGGAGTTTTTTGTCGACAAGCTGGCCGAAGGGGTGGGCATGATCGCGGCCGCCTTCTACCCCAAGCAGGTCATCGTGCGTCTCTCGGACTTCAAGTCCAACGAGTACGCCAACCTCATCGGCGGCAAGCTCTTCGAGCCAAACGAGGAGAACCCCATGATCGGCTGGCGCGGGGCCTCGCGCTACTACTCCCCGAACTACAAGGCGGCTTTCGGCCTTGAATGCCGGGCCATGAAAAAGATCCGCGAGGACATGGGGCTGACCAACGTCGAGATCATGATCCCCTTCCCGCGCACCGTGGAGGAGGCCAAAAAGGTCATCGAGACCATGGCCGAGTTCGGCCTGCGACAGGGCGAGAACGGCCTGAAAATCATCGGCATGTGCGAGATCCCGTCCAACGTGATCATGGCCGAGGAATTCCTTGACGTCTTCGACGGTTTCTCCATCGGCACCAACGACCTGACCCAGCTCATTTTGGGCGTGGACCGCGATTCGTCCCTGGTGGCCCACGTCTACGACGAGCGCAATCCGGCGGTGAAGCGGTTCGTCAGGCAGGTCATCGAGGTGGCGGTCAAAAAGGGCAAATACATCGGCATCTGCGGCCAGGCCCCGAGCGACTACCCCGAGTTCGCCCAGTTCGTGGTCGAATGCGGCATCGAATCCATGTCCCTGAACCCCGACACGGTCATCAAAACCACCCTCATCGTGGCCGAGCTTGAAAAGAAGCTGGGTCTCTGAGTCGAACATCCCCGGAGCCGGCCGCGTCAGCCGTGGCCGGCTCTGACTTTTTGCTCCGCCAAGCGCGCTTTGCGATTGCGCGCGCACGTCTCTTTTGTATCGAAAAAGGATCACCCCATCGGGTATTCACCCATACCCGAAACACAACCCCCGCATCCCCTTGATCAGAAAGATCTTACATGATCTACATTGCCAATCCTGCGACCACGAAAAGCTTCATCTACATCATTACAAATTTTTGCATATTGCAAGATATGGTTCTTTTCTAAAAGAACTGCTTTGTCTTTGACTTTTTTTGAAAGCGTCAATTGCATACTGTAATTCTGAAATCAATTTTTCTTGTCATAGTTCAGAAATAAACGGTCGCGGAAAAGGAGATCAAATGCACATATATTCCGAAAACCAGCGGCGCCTGGCAAAAATCATCGCGGAGGACGCCACCCGTTCCAACTGGACGGATTGGAAGTGGCACGTCCGCAACAGCATCAAAACCATCGAGGGAGTCGAGCGTCTGCTCGGCATCGAATTCAGCGAGAAGGAGCGCAAAGCGCTAAGGAACACCACGGAAAAATTCCCCATGGCCATCACTCCGTATTATCTGTCCCTCATCGATGCCGGCGACTATCGCAACGATCCCGTGTTCATGCAGGCCTTTCCCTCGACCGACGAATTGCGCATCGAAAGTCACGACATGAGCGACCCGCTGCACGAGGACGAGGATTCTCCCGTGCCCGGCCTGACCCACCGCTATCCGGACCGGGTGCTGCTGCATGTCAGCAACACCTGCGCCATGTACTGCCGCCACTGCACCCGCAAGCGCAAGGTCGGCGACCGTGATTCCATCCCCAGCCGTGAAGACCTGCGCCAGGGCATCGAATATATCCGCAACACTCCGCAGGTGCGCGATGTGCTCCTGTCCGGAGGCGACCCCTTTCTGCTCTCGGACGACATGCTCGATTGGCTGTTGACCGAGATCGGCGGCATCGAGCACGTGGAGGTCGTGCGCATCGGCACGCGCACCCCGGTGGTTCTGCCGTACCGCATCACCGACAAACTGGTCGAGATGCTCAAAAAGCATCATCCGCTCTGGATCAACACGCATTTCAACCATCCGGCGGAGATCACGGCCTCGTCCAAGCAGGCCCTGGCCAAACTGGCCGACGCGGGCATCCCGCTTGGCAACCAGAGCGTGCTCCTGGCCGGGGTGAACGACTGCCCGCGCCTGATCAAGGTTCTCAATCACAAGCTGGTCCGCAACCGGGTCCGCCCCTATTACCTGTACCAGTGCGACCTGTCCGAGGGCCTGACCCATTTCCGCACGCCCATCGGCAAGGGCATCGAGATCCTGGAGAGCCTGCGCGGCCACACCAGCGGCTTCTCCATCCCGACGTATGTGGTCGATGCTCCGGGCGGCGGCGGCAAGATTCCGCTCATGCCCAACTACATCATCTCATGGACCGCGAACAAGGTCGTGCTGCGCAACTACGAGGGCGTCATCACCACCTACCATGAACCGGCCCATTACGAGCCGACGTACTGCGACCGCGAATGCTCGACCTGCAACCTGCAGCTGCGCGAGGCCGACGCGGAGGAAAAGGCCATCGGCATCGAAAGCCTGCTGGCCGACTGGGACGACACCCAGAGCCTGACCCCCGAAGAGAACGAACGCATAGGGAGGCGCACCGATGCAGCCTGACAGCATGATCCGCATGACCGGGGCTCTGCTCCAGCACGGGCCGGCCAGCGACCGTGTCTATCTGATGAAGCTGGCGTCCCCGGACGTGCCGCGCATCATCCGCTT
>Ga0265295_1008601_pt1 | contig 11271 bp, 8 predicted proteins | sample Munlansysbiofilm_FD_192503 | JGI IMG/M metagenome (GOLD analysis project Ga0265295, IMG submission 192503) | Leachate microbial communities from a municipal landfill in Southern Ontario, Canada - Methane capture system biofilm | ecosystem: Engineered > Solid waste > Landfill > Unclassified ... | reverse complement strand
GAGCTTGTCGATCAACATCGAACACTTGCCCGACGGGATGGGGAGGGTCTTCTTCTTGCTCTCGGCAAGGATTTCAATGGTGAAGTAATAGAGCTTCTCACTCTCCAGGCGAATCTCCCAGCCACGTTCGGTCTTGTTGCTCAGGATCGTGATCATATTGCGCTTGAGCGAAAGGTTCTCGATCCCCATCGCCTCGAGGCTCGGCATCACCCAATCGACGGTCTTGCGAGGCAGGGAGATCTCAAGGCCGATGATGTTCTCGATCATCAGCGTGATGGTCACCAGACCCACATACGGCAAGAGCCGCCTGCGTGGGAAGCCCTCGATGGCGTCGGTCTTGGAGTAGCCCTCCTTGTTGGGGAGGTACGCCTCCCAGACATCACCGATGGCATCGCTATCCGGATGAAGGGTATCGAGGATGAAGTACATATGCCTGATGGCACACTCACGGGCGTAGATGAACTGGTCATACTTCTCCAGCCCCTTGATGACCATGTAGGTGTTCACCGGCACCACCCCTCCGCTGTAGCCGTTGCCCTCCTCGCTATAGTCGCTGGAAGAAACCGGCACCCCGGGAAAAGGGTTGTCGGTGCCGAACTCGGCGGGGTCCTTGAGCTGCTCGATCATGTAGGCGGCCCGCTCATCGTTGGGGATCTCGGCAAGCAGGGTCCAGTACGCACCGATGAAGCGCTTGGCGATCCGGTTCTCCTTGATGTCCAGGTCGTAGTAGAAGTTCGTCTCACTATCCCACATCATCGAGTTGATCCTCGTCTTCAGCGAGAAGTAGATCCGCTTGTACCTGAAGCTCAGCTCCTTGTCGTTGAGAATATCGCCGATGGCGGACATGTAGAGGGCATTGATGGCGAGCTGAGCGTTGAAGTCCAGCGGATAGTAGACGTGGCCACGGTCAATGTTCCCGCTCTGGCACGCCTCGACGGGAACACTGAAGAGCCCATTGGGCTTCTGGAATGTCTCCTGGATCCACGAATAGTGGCGCTCGAGAACTGGCACCACCTCCTTCAGCCGCTTCTTGTTTCCAATCTTATGGTAGAACCCATGCTCAATGTAGGCAAAGAGCGGAGGGGAGATCCCCTCGGGGTTGTTCGCACTGAAGACCGCCTTGCCATCCTCGATGGAGTACTCGCTCCTGATGGCACCATTGCTCTCCTGCTTGGAATAGAAGTAGTCGAGCAAGGGAAACGGCGAGTTGTTTTGGTTGCTATAGACCAAAAAAAGAGAGGAGAGGCAGTTCAGATATTGGTTAAAGGTCTCTTGACCCGGGTACGAGAGATATGAGCCTGAGAATCCATTGGCTTCGGTTCCGCTCTTCCAAAGTTCGTCAATCCATACCCAGGTTCGATCATACATATCGACAAAGTCCTGGTCATAGAAGTGTACGAACGGTACCATATCCTTAATCAACGTAAAAACTCCTTATAGTAGGGGAAAACGACACAAAATGCGCATTGTTAAAGATATACCCTCTTTTGTGAGAAGTCAATCAAATCCACAATAAGAGTTGAAAAGTATTTAATTTTCGAAATTCAAGGTGTCACTTTCACCAATCATTGACTAATCGATTGTATCATAGCTATTTGCGTCCAACATTGAAAGAGCATAATTATGTGAAAAGTGAACGGTTCGTCCCTTTTTTCTCCCCCACTGGACACGGTTTTGGAATTTCAGGCAAATATCACGATTGAGGCTGCGTGGAGTTTTATGGATATTTCCATGCAGCCGAGCGATACCTCCTCTCCATCGATGTGCACCGGCATGGGGTTGTCCCTGCTGCGGAGGATCACCTCCTTGGCCCGCTTGACCGTAAACTCCTTGAGCTTGACCTGGTTGCCCTTGAAGAACTTCACCGCAATGGGCAGGAAGCGGTAGGGGGCGATGGGGACGTTTGAGTAGACAATATCCAAGAGGCCGTCGTCGACGATGGAGTCGGGAGCCATTATGAAGGAGGAGCCCATCCGCCGCCCATTGCAGACCGACAGCTGCTGGCTCTTGGCATACGAGCGCTCACCATCATGGATGATCTCAAGGTCGTAGGGCTTGGGGTAGTTGATCATCACCTTTATCAAGCCCATCACGTAGCTCGGGACCCCGCTGAGGTGCTTGAAGCTGCTCGCCGCAAAGGTCACCAGCGGCTCGAAGCCGACTCCCAGCCCGTTGATGAACCACCGTCCATCGGGGAAGTTGCCCCCATGCATGATGGCCACATCGATGGTGCGCTCCTTGCCGGAGAGAATGGCCGCCACCGCCTCCTCGATGGAGCGCGGGATGGACATTGCCCAGGCAAAGTCATTACCCCTCCCCACCGGTATGATCCCCAGCTTGGGCTGTACAGATCCATCCCTATGGGCATCGCAGATGCCGTTGACGACCTCGTTGACCGTACCGTCGCCACCGGCTGCCACCACGATCGGCCAGCCATCCATTGCTGCCTGGTAGGCAAGGGCTTGGGCCCCTCCCGCCTGCTGGGTCTCAACCACGGTTGCCCGCTCTCCGAATAGTCGGCGAATCGTCGCTTCGTGGGTTTTGGCCTTACCTTTGGCCGCCTGGGGGTTCAGTATCACAAAGATATCGGTTTCGCGCATCTTCTCTCCTCTCAGCCCTCTATTTACACCCTGTGGGCAATATCCTATCATGGCGATGTGAAAACCTACGCCCCTCGTTCGGCATTTCTCCCTACCTCACAAGAGGATCTCGACCGGCGTCGTTGGCAGCAGATCGATATCGCTCTCATCACCGCCGATGCCTACGTCGACCATCCATCCTTCGGGGCAGCCCTGCTGGGCAGGCTCCTTGAGAGTGTGGGCTTTCGTGTGGGTATTATCGCACAACCTGCACACAACTCAACAAGAGATTTCCTGGCCATGGGCACACCACGGCTCTGTGCCATGATCAGCGGTGGCAATATTGACAGCATGGTATCACACTATACTGCAAATCTCAAAAGACGAAGCAGCGATGAGTACAGCCCGGGGGGCACGGCGGGCCTGAGGCCCGACCGGGCCACAATCGTCTACACCAACCTCGCCCGCCAGGCCTATGGGCGGGAGGTCCCGATCATCATCGGCGGCATCGAGGCATCGCTGAGGCGCCTGGCCCACTACGACTACCACAGCGATCTGGTACGCCGCTCGATCCTCCTCGATTCCAAGGCCGACCTGCTCGTCTACGGCATGGGCGAACGGCAGAGCCTGGAGATCGCACAGCGGCTCAAGGAGGGCGAGTCCATCCGAACGATGACCGACATCCCCGGAACCGTCTATGTGACGGGCAAGAGCGAGAGCCTGCCCGAACGGCGTGTCACCATTCCCTCCTTCGAAGCGGTCAGTGATCGGGACAAGCGCTCCAACACCCCTACCGAAGCGGGCAAGAGAGCATACGCCGAGGCGTTCTCCCGGCACCTGAGGGAGGAGAACCCCATCAAGGGGAGGGCGGTCGTCCAGGAGAGCGACGGACGCTTCGTCGTCCAGAACCCACCGGCGCCCGTGTTGGACCAGAAGATGTTCGATGCCCTCTATGAGCTGCCCTTCACCCTCGATGCACACCCCGACTACGAGAGTGAGGGGGGCGTGCCGGCGCTCAGGGAGGTCCAGTTCTCACTGACCAGCAACCGCGGGTGCTTCGGCTCCTGCTCCTTCTGCGCCATCGAGAGCCACCAGGGACGGATGGTCATAAGCCGCAGCAAGGCCTCCCTAGTCAAGGAGGCTGAACGGATGGCCGCCCACCCCGCCTTCAAGGGGTACATCCATGACCTCGGCGGCCCGACGGCAAACTTCCAGGGCCCCTCCTGCCTACGCCAAGAGGAGCATGGGCCCTGCCCGGCCAAGCTCTGCCTCCACCCCACGCCCTGCAGCGAGCTCATCGAGCACCACGACCACTACCTGGATTTGATCAGGGGCGTGGAGGCGGTCAAGGGGGTCAAGAAGGTCTTTGTCCGCAGTGGGCTGCGCTATGACTATCTACTTGAGGTCGCCCCCGCCTCCACCGTGCAAACGTTCATCGCCCACCTTGCTGCCAACAATGTCAGCGGCCAGCTCCGCGTTGCCCCCGAACATGTCTCAAACAATGTCCTCGATGCGATGGGCAAGCCTCCCATTGAGCTCTATGACGAGTTTCAAGCCATCTTTGAAGAGGAGAGCGCGAGGGCAGGGAAGAAGCAGTACCTGCTGCCATACTTTATATCGGCGCACCCCGGCTGTACGCTCGATGATGCGATCGAGCTGGCCCTCTACCTGAGGCGCGGGCACTTCATCCCCGATGATGTCCAGGATTTCTACCCGACCCCCGGGACAAGCGCCACCTGCATGTACTACACTGGCCTCGATCCACGGCCGGGGAGGAAGTTTGCACCGATCCATGTTCCAAAGGGACGGGAGCGGAGACTGCAACGCGCACTTCTCCACCACCACAAGAGAGAGAACCGCCCCCTCGTCCTCGAAGCCCTGGAAAAAGCGAATAGAAAGGAGTTGGCACACCTTTTGGTGGGCCGTCGATAGCGTGTGAACAGAGCAGTGAATGAACGCAAGGCGTTCTATACGAAGATGGTGGGCATCGCCCTCCCGGTGGTCTTCCAGGGCTTGTTGAACAACTCGCTCTCCTTCGTCGACACCCTGATGATCGGCCAGCTCGGCGAGGCCTCGATCGCCGCCGTGGCGCTGGCCAACCAGATGTTCTTCCTGATCAGCCTCCTCTACTTCGGGGTCTGCTCCGGCGCCGCCATCTTCCTCTCCCAGTTCTGGGGGGCCGGCAACCGGTCCAGCATCCAGAAGGTGCTCGGCCTCTCGGTGCTCGTTGCCGGCATCTCCTCCCTGGCGATGGCCATCGCCTCCCTGCTCTTCCCCCACCAGATCATGGGAATCTTCACCGACGATGCAACGGTCATCCTCCATGGCTCCCAGTACCTGCAGGTCGTCGCCCTCAGCTACCTCTTCAGCGCCATCTCCCAGATCCTTGCCACGGCGCTGCGGGTCACCGGGCACGCCAAGACCCCGCTGAAGGTCGCCCTCTTCGCCCTGACCTTCAATGCACTGGGCAACTACCTCCTCATCTTCGGCATCGGCCCCTTCCCAGCCTGGGGCGTTGCCGGTGCAGCCCTCTCCACGGCGATCAGCCGCCTGCTTGAGATGGCCATCCTCCTCATCATCGTCTACAAGCGCCACCCCGTGATCGCCATCCGCAGCCTCGATGCCTTCCGCATCGACCGTCCCTTCCTCGCCCACGTCGTGCCCACCAGCCTCCCGGTCATCCTCAACGAGGTCTTCTGGGCCCTGGGTATGGTCGCCTACAAGATCGCATACTCCAAGCTCGGCATCGCCGCCATCGCCGCCATCAACGTCACCGAAGCGATCGGCAACCTCTTCTTCGTCGCCCTGATGGGAGTCTCCAACGCCACCTTGATCATGATCGGCATAAAGATCGGCGAGGGGGAGGGGGAGGTGGCCAAGCGGTATGCCAACCGCTTCATCCTCACCTCGATCGCAATCGGCCTCTCCATGGGCATCTTCGAGGCCCTCTTCGCCCCCTCCTTCACCCGCCTCTTCAATATCAGTGATGGGGTGCGAACGCTCGCGATCACCTGCCTCTACATCCATGCCGCGCTGCTCACGATCCGCTCCATCAACATCGTCGTCATCGTCGGTATCCTGAGAAGCGGTGGCGATACCCGCTACTCGATGTTTGCCGAGCTCTTCGGCGTCTGGGCGATCGGCGTCCCGCTCGCCTTCTTCGGCTCTGTCGTGCTCAAGCTCGACATCACCGGCCTCTACCTGCTCGTCGGCATGGAGGAGGTCTCCAAGATGTTCCTCGGCCTGGCCCGCATCAAAGGGGGAAAGTGGATCAATGACCTGACCACCGTTCATTGACCGCGGCTCCCTATGTTCGTATAGTTAAGGTATAGAGAGGTGTATCATGAACATGAGAACCGTTCTTACCAATGCGACAGTGGTCACTGGCTACGCCAAGCTTGACGACTGTGCCCTGTATATCGACGAGAGGGGAGAGATCGGGGATATCTTCAACATGAGGCGGCTTGCGAGCAAGCAGTTCCCCCCGGACACCCTCGTCATCGACGTCGACGGAGCCTTTGTAATGCCCGGTTTCATCGATAGCCACCTCCACGGCATCGGTGGCTGGGGAACCGAGGATTGCAACGCCAATTCAATACTCAACATGAGCGAACGACTGGCCGATTTCGGTGTCAGTGCCTTCATGCCTACCGTCTACACCGACAAGCTCGATGTGATGATCGCCTCCACCAGGGCAATCGTCGAGGCGATGGGCAAGGAGAAGGGCGCAAAGATCATGGGGGTGAACCTCGAAGGCCCCTTCATCTCGATGGAGCGCGTCGGCGCACAAAACCCCGAGGGGGTCCTCCCCGTCGACCTGAACGCATTCAACAAGCTCACCGAAGCCGGAGAAGGCAAGATAATCTGCATGACAGTAGCCCCGGAACTCAAAGGAATGCGTGAATTGGCACTCCTGGCTCGAGAAGAGGGTATCGTCCTGCTGGCCGGCCATACTGATGCAACCTATGAGAACATCATCGAGGGCATGCAGGCGGGCATCTTCCACTCCACCCACTTCTTCAACGCAATGAGCCGGCTCCACCACCGCAACCCCGGCACCGTCGGCGCCATCCTCATCCAGCGCGATATGCGGTGCGAGGTCATCGCCGATGGCATCCACATCCACCCCGAGCTGATCAAGATGCTGCTGCGTGACAAGCCGCTGGACAACATCGTGATGATCACCGACTCCCTCAAGCCCACCAAGCAGCGCAGTGGCCCCTGCACGGCAAATGGCATTGCCTGCAAGATCGGCAGCGACGGCGCCTTCGTTGCCCTGGACAACCCCGACCTCTTTTTGGGGAGCGGGCTCACCATGCTCCAGGGGCTGCGCAACATGATCAAGTGGGAGATACCGATCCAGCAGGCGAGCCAGATGAGCTCGACCAACCCGGCGCGGATCTATAACTTTAGAAAACAAGGCATGTTGGTCCCCGGCTACACCGCCGACATCGTCGTATTGGACAAGAACCTCCAAATGAAGGGGCTCTTCATCGACGGCAATCTTGTCAGGGACCGCTTTGCCTAATAATCAATCTCCAGGAGTCAACACAATGCAAGACGCAGTACGGGGCATTGCGCCCCAATCAGTATGGAAATACTTCAGTGACATCTCTTCGATCCCCCGCGAGTCGGGCAACGAGGCGGGCATGAAAGCCTACCTCACCTCCTTTGCCAAGGAGCACAACCTCGACTATACCGTCGACGGGACCGGGAACGTCATCATCCGCAAGGAGGCAGCACCAGGATTCGAATCGAAGCCCTCTGTTGCCCTTCAGGGCCATATGGATATGGTCTGTGTGAAGGATGAGGGTGTCGTTCATGACTTTGCCACCGATCCGCTGACCCTAGTCCGTGACGGGGATATCCTCAAGGCACAGGGAACCACCCTCGGGGCGGACAATGGGATTGCCGTTGCCCTGATACTCAGCATCCTGGGGGACACGGAGGCGCTCCATGGGCCGCTCGAGGGAATCTTCACTGTTGAGGAGGAGACCGGCCTTACCGGGGCCTTCGGCCTCGAGGAGCGGAATATCAAGAGCCGGCTCCTGATCAACCTCGACAGCGAGGAGGAGGGGATCTTCTACATCGGCTGTGCAGGCGGCATCGAGACGCGGGTGACCAAGGCGGTCAATTGGAAGGAGACCGAACAAAAGGCCAAGGCGTTCCTGCTCACCGCCGGAGGCATGCAGGGCGGTCATAGCGGAGGGGAGATCCACAAGCAGCGGGCAAATGCCATCAAGGCAGCGGCCCGGGTACTCACCCACCTCCCCTCATTCTCACTCTTCAGCGCCGAGGGGGGTACGAAGCGCAACGTCATTCCCTCACTCGCCACGTTCGGTTTTGTCATCGATGCAAAGGATGAGCAGCTCCTCTTCGATACACTCACACAGGTACAGGAGGAGCTGAAGAGCGAGTACGAATACGCCGACCCCGACCTCACCCTCACACTGCAGGAGGTGGAAACGCCGGCTATGGTCGTCGACAGGAGTGAGAGCAAACAGTTCATCACCGCCCTCTACGCGGCCCCCCATGGAGTCGATGCGATGAGCATGTCGATCCCCGGTATCGTGGAGACATCAACAAACCTTGCGATCATCTCCCTCGATAAGGAGCACGCAAAGGTCATCGCCAGCCACCGCTCATCGATCCTCTCCTCCCGTGATGATGTAGCCAAGCGCTTTGGAGCCATCTTCTCCCTCATCGGGGCCGATGTCACCTTCGAGGGCGCCTACCCCTCATGGAAGCCGAATCCCCACTCGAAGCTCACCGCCTTCTGTGCCAAGGCCTACGAGGAGTACACCGGCAAGGAACCCGTTGTCACGGCAATCCATGCCGGCCTTGAGTGCGGCATCATCAACAGCAGGGTGGAGGGCATGGATTCCGTCTCCTTCGGCCCGACCATGTGGGACGTCCACTCCACCAAGGAGCGGATCTCCATCTCCTCGGTAGCCTGGCTCGATGGCTTCACCCGCCACCTGCTGGAGATCATCGAGTAGGGATATAACACAAACATTCAAACACCCGGTCCCTTTCATAGATCAGGACCGGGTGTTTTTTCATGTACCAAGAGGCCCATCAGGCACACCTCCCTGCCACACGACGGCAGGGGAATCGATGGGCCAATGTCTGTCCCTTACAGCTCCTTGATCTCCCTGGCCATCGCCTTGGCAAGATCATAGGCCTTCTTCTTGTCCTCTGGTGTGGGAGAACCTGGGTACTCGATGCTCCCCTTGTAGTCGAGCTTCATCGCATCGACAAAGACATCGAACTGCTTTTGTGCACCGCCGGACCAGCCGAAGGAGCCGAAGCGCAGCGTCTTGCGTCCTTGGACGTGACTCCGCTCGAGGATGTCGAGGATGTGGTACATGGGCGGGAACATCTTGTATTCGTAGGTCGGCATCCCGATAACCAAGCCTTCGCTTCGCCACACCTTCTCCAACACGAAGGAGGCGTGGGTCTGGGGGACCTGGAGGATGTGGACCGGAAGCCCCTCGCTCTCGATCCCATCGACGATACTCTGTAGCAACGCCTCGGTGTTGCCGTACATGCTCGACCAGACGATGGCGACCTCCTTCTCCCTCGGTCCCTGCATATAGGAGGCGAGGCGGCTGTAGTGGTCGATGATCTGGCCCGGATTCGTCCGCCACACCACACCGTGGCTCGGTGCGATGACCTTGATCTCCAGGGTGGCGAGCTTGGAGATGCCACGCTGCACAAACGTGGAGAAGGAGGATACGATGTTGGCGTAGTAGCGCTCGGTCTCGCTGTCGAGGTGGGCACGTTCGTTGGCCCCGAGCTCATCATCAAAGCAGCTCTCATAGCGTCCGTAGGAGCCGAAGCCGTCACAGCTGAAGAGCACCCCATCCTCCTTGACGTAGGTCATCATCGTCTCGGGCCAGTGGATGTTCGGTGTCATGAAGAAGGTGAGCGTCTTTCCTCCCAGATCCACCACCTCGCCATCCTTGACGGCGCGGACATTCTTCTCGATCTTGTAGAAGTTCTTGATCAGGGGGATCGCCTTCTCGCTGGCGAGGATCTCGGCCTCTGGGTAGCGGGCGATGATCTGGCCCATCGCCGCGGTATGGTCGGGCTCCATATGGTTGATAATGATGTAGTCGAGGCAGCCGGCCCCGAGGCCGAGGCTGTCGAGCTGGGCGAAGACCGTATCGAGAGCCCCATCCCAATCCTTCACCAGATCGATGAGGGCCCGTTTTTCTGTGCCCTTCACCACATATGAGTTGAGCATCACCCCATCGGGGATCGGCCAGATACCTTCGAAGAGGTCCCGGCTTCCAACTTTGGCAGCAACGCGATAGACACCATTGGCAATATAGTCAGGTTTCATAGTACATCCTCCACGCATTTACCATACACAATCCCACCGCCCTTGGGAATCATCAGATGAGTTGGCTTTCGCTTTGTATCAGGGCAAGGGAGCGTTCGATACCCTTATAGGAGGGCATGTGCTCCTTGAGGAGGGCGTGGAAAGCGGGGGAGTGGTCGAAGTGGATGAGGTGGGCCAGCTCATGGAGCACCAGGTAGGCAAGCTGTTCATCACTGAGGGCCTGGCAGCGCAGCGAGAAATTGAGCCTGCCCGTTGAGGAGCAGCTCGCCCACCGCTTCTTCGAGTCCCTGACCGAGAAGGAGGGGGTGGCCACCCCCAGCCTCATTGCCCAGGAGGGGAGCATCGCCTGTACCCGAAGCCGGGTACGCCGTCGGTAGAGGACCTCCACCAACGCCCGGACATCTTCAGGTGAAGGGTCCGCCTCTGCGGTGGTGGCCCGGAGAACCCCACCCTCCTCCCAGATGCGGTTGCGTCCTCCCTGTTCGATGGCTAGGGAGACGGTACGCCCCTCGTAGAGGAACCGGTCCCCCTCCCGGTAGGTGTGCTGGGCAGCGGTACGCTCCCTGATGCGGGAGAGGAGTTTCTCCTCGTTGGCGAGGATGAACTCCTCGATGTTCGCCTTGGATACCAGGAAGGGGGCGCTGACCTCGACATGCCCGTGGTCATTGACCCTCAGTACGATGTTCTTGTTCGTCCTGCGCCGTGTCAGTGTATAGGGGATTTGTGCTACTTTACCCACTGTTTTCATTCTGCTACAGTATCTCCCATGCATGCGACCAACTCAATGACCCTCTCGCTCATCCAGCCCATCATCTACCAAGAGCCCCCTTTTGTCTACGAAGGGAGCGCGGAGGCGTACCAGAGCGCCCTCACCTACCTCGATGGGGCCGAGGTGGGCACCGAAGTGGTCATCGCCCTCACATCGACATCCCGCCTCCTCTTCGTCGGGGCCAAGGGGGCACCCACCCCAGAGGAGAGAGACGCCATCGAAAGGGGAGAGGAGCTGCCGCCCATCGACGGGCCGTACGCCCTGGAGGCGGGACGCTACGCCTTCACCCAACTCGCCCCACCCCCCTCCCTCGATCCCATCATCTCCCTGAAGCGCATCGCCATCGACGGGCCGTCACGAGTCTACGTGCGCCTCCTCAAGGAGAGCCCGCTCGCCATCATCGCCCAGGTGTGGATCGCTCTCTAGAAGAAGAGGGGGATGAGCAGGGGAGCGGCCATGCTCATGACCACCCCATGGTAGATCGAGGCGACCATCGTCTGCATCCCGAAGTGCCCTGAGAGCAAGACCAGCGTCACATCCATCGTCGTCGCCCCTCCGCTGCAGACGGCGGCAGG
>Ga0265295_1008600_pt1 | contig 11272 bp, 15 predicted proteins | sample Munlansysbiofilm_FD_192503 | JGI IMG/M metagenome (GOLD analysis project Ga0265295, IMG submission 192503) | Leachate microbial communities from a municipal landfill in Southern Ontario, Canada - Methane capture system biofilm | ecosystem: Engineered > Solid waste > Landfill > Unclassified ... | reverse complement strand
ATCCCCGTCCCGAGTGTACCGCGTGCCATAGTGCCCCCTATTTCCAGAAGTTCGACCAGCCGTTGGCCTCGCCTATGCCGCTCATCAGCCCACCGAGCAGCGAACCACCCGCGCCGATCCATGCGCCTGTGTTCGACGCGTTTGCGGCCTGCTTCGCCGCCGACTGCTGCGCGTTTGCAGAGAGCTGAGCGCCTGCCATTGGGGAGCCGCCACCGGCGAGGCCGAGGTAGTTCTCGATCTGCAACTGGTTGAACGCCTTTTGGTCATCCCTTCGCGCAAGCTGGTCAGCATAGGCCGCGTCAATCTGCTGGTTGCCGAAGTTGACACGGTTGCCGAGAAGCTGGTTGTTGTAGTCAAGCGCGGCTTGCCCGGCCTGCCACTGGTCCTTGTTCATGCTGTTTTGAAGGTCGTAGGCGTCACGGTAGTTTGAAGCGCGGTTGCTCTCATCCTGCATGATTACGTTGTCAGCAAGGCCGCGTGCCTGTGCAGAGCCGACCATGTAGTTCTGCGCCCCGTCCTGCAAAGCGCCGGACATCAGCCCGCCACCAAGGGAGCCGTAAAGCCCGTTCGCTCCGTACATATTTTTGATCTGGCCCTGCGACTTGTCCCACGCCTGATTCGCCGTGGCCATGTAGTCGTTTCGAATGCTATCAGCGTCACGGCCTATGCCGCTGTACGTGCCCTGCTGCGCGTTGTAGCCGCTGCCCATAAGCCCCGTGGCCTGTTGCTGCTGCGCGTAAGGGTTGGTCTTGTTGCCGCCCGTGTAGTCTGGAAAAGCTGGATTTGTGTTGGACTTGATGGCGTTCTGAGCGCCGGAAAGCCCTGCTGTGGTGTACTTTGAATAATCTGTCGCCATGTTATCCCCCGTGCTTGCAAGCGTCTGGGTGTTGTGGTAAATCCGTTAGAAATGGAGGCTGTATGAAAAAACTGATTATCGGCGTGATGATTTGTATGACAATGGGGTGCAGTTTTAGAGATGGCGCTTCGACGACTGCCGCGAGTCTGACAAGTGGTATGTGGGCTATAGTCGGAGCGCCTGACACTTACGATTCGTCGAAAGAGTTCTGGGACAAGAGATTTGAAAAGAAGAAGCAGACTCCTGAATCAATACGGGTTATCCCGTGATGCTACCTGCCGAATCCGGTCGAACTGCCGTCCTTGTCACCAGCATGGCCACCGTAACCGCCACCGCTGGACTTTCCGCCACTCCCACCGCCGGAGCTGTTACCACTGCCGCCTGAGCTTTTGCCACCACCATAGCTAGACGGGTTGCCGATGCCGAGCCCGGCAAAGCCGCCCATGCTTGGTCCGTAGCCACGATCAACGGCACGAGCGCCACCTGTAGGACCGCCGACGTTGCCCCACCCGCCGTAGGACCGTGAACCAGGTTCACCAACTTCCATGCCACGAGTAGAAACGGATCTGGGCGAGAATGACGGAGCGGGAACACCTGCGATAGCTGCCACTTTCGCCGCCTTGTTCACTGCCTCCGCAACCTGCGCGTTGATCTTGTTTGCCTTGTCCGCATAGGATTGAAGATCAGCATATCCGACGCGACCGCCGAAGTACCCGCTCTTGTCTTCTATATCGTCGCGTAACGCCTCTTCATTTCTGGCGTTCATGGCGTCCATTGCCCCATCTGCGACTACGCCGCCGAACATACCGCCGAGCAGCCCCCCAACAGGCCCAAGTGCCATCCCGAGCGCAGCGCCCGGGACTGCCGAAAGAGCATTCCCTAAAAAGCCTTGTGGCGCTGTTCCGAGAGCAGAGTTTATGCCGCGCCCCAAAAACCCGCCAATCGAGCTGGGAGAGGCGAGGCCGCCAAGAGCGGCTTGCCCCATCATTCCAGAGGGCATCCCCATTGCAAGGCCAGCCCCCATCCCGAGCGCAGTTTTCCCGGCAGCCGTGCCTAATGCGCCTCCGAGAGAACCCGAAACCCTATCCTTCGTCGCCTGCGAAGTCTGCGTGGCCGCGTTAGGGTCGCCTGGTGCGCTGTAGCCTGGCGTGTCGCCACCCTCCCACTGGTCCATAGACTTGACCCCACGGGGAGCCATAGCCTCTTGCGGATGCACGGGCTCGCCCATCGCTCCTAAGCCCCACGGGGTGAACGGAGACATAAGCCCACCCATCGGCTGTTGTAGCGCCAGCCCCCACGGGTTTGAATATCCGTATTGCATATTATCTCCCCACCACCGCAAACTCTGCGGTCAAAGAGTTAAGCACCACCCGGCCACCGAGCACGCGAACTTGCAGCGCCATAGCAGCGGCACGCGGCCCTCCGTAGAACAGTGGTTCGTAGGCAACTTGCGAATCGGAAAGGTCGTAATCGGCATCGGCTACCAAGTCGTGGGCTTCGTAAACCGGGGTCGCCGCGCTGCCTGCGCCCATCGTCACGGACCCGATAGACACGCGCTCCCTGTCGGTTGCGAGGTAGGCTTCAATGAGCACTTCTGCGGGGCGAATGGTGTCAAGGACGGCCTTTGTTTTCTTGAGGATCAAGTCCCCGCCAAGCCCCTCGAACGTGCGTGTCCGAAGTGTCGAATAGACAGGCGATGCAACATCATCGGCAAGCTCATCATAGCCGTCATTGACGAGACGATAGAGCGCACCATCATTGCCAGCGAGGTAAACAGTCTGCCCTACTTCAGCCACGGCCAAGGGAATGAACGAGCCAAAATCAACCTGCGTGAACGCGCCTTGAATGGGGTGCAAAATAAAGGTTCGCGCCTGTGACGCACTGCCGACGACGCACCAGATTTGAGCGAGGGATGAGAGGTAGGTGACAAGCGCCTTGTCTGCGGACTTGGCGATAGCTGCCACGAGCTTGTTGATTCGCACGCCCACAACCGTGTCCACGCCAACGTCGCCATACTGTCCGTTGGGGGTAGGCGACACGGCCTTGAAGCCGTTGGTGTCAACGAGGTAGGCCACTTCGCCCACGCCCACGATTGCGCCCTGTAGCATAGCGGCGTTCTCGCTTGAGATGAGCTTGACGAACCATTGGTCCACCGTGCCAGCCGTGCTAATCGCGTACATCTTCCGGCCAACCACCGCGCCCGTTGAGTCGCGCTTGACCTTGCTCACGATGAGCAGGTCGTAAATGACAGCGAACCCAGTGATGTCGTAGCCATCACCGAAGCCCGCCGCGATTGTCACCGCAGTGCCGGGGGATGTCGTTACCCAATCATCAAGGTCGTTCGCGCCGGAGAAATAAACGTAATCGGGCGTGTCTGCGGACGCACACACTACGCGGTTGGCTATGCTTGTCACGCACATGGGCTTGGCTGGTGAACCGGAGATGTATGCCGCCGTAGTGCCGTCATACTTGAGCAGGCCCGTTCCAGCGCCGTCGGCAATGAGCGCGGAGCCGTTGAAGGTGGTCATGGAGACGTGGCCCGCCGTGCTAATCGTCGCTACATCATCCCAAACAGCGGCATTTCGCTCCTTCAGCTTGCCATTGGACGCGCACAGGAGCAGCAGCGCCCCCGCTGCGTTGACGTAGGGATGCAGGGCGATAATGGGGTTAGTCAAAGTCTCTATCGTCTCACGCGCCAAGCCCTGTCGCACGCAAAGGCCACGTTCCGGCTCATACCACCAGTTGTGGGCGCGTGAGAGCATGTTATCCGCTATCGCGTTCGATGGCATGGAGAGGTCAACGCCGGATGTGGGGACTACCATGCGGCGGTCAAGGGTGGCGTGTTTTGAGGAGCGTCTAGGCATCTATTCACCCCCTGACATGAGGCCACGCACAATCAGGTCATTTCTTCCCGCGTACTCAGGAAACAACGCCCTGCGCTGGTCCATGTTCATATTCATGCGGTCTTGGACGGCGCGGGCTTCGGCTTCACCGGCTAGGCGTTGGTAAAGGTCATGCGCAACCGGGGAACCTGCTGCCCTACCATCCCCAGACAGGACGCCGTGCAGCGTAGAGACTTCTTGTCCGCTAGGGTGCGAGAGCAAGGCGGATTCAAGGCTGTCGTACGCCATTGGGTCAAAGGCTTCGCCCATTTCAATAGCCCTATCGAGCGCGGCATATTTCCAGTAGGTTGATTCCAGCCGTGGGTCTTTGCCTAGCAAGTCAACAAGGCGGTCGTTGGCTATCTGCTCCCACTGGTTGGGGCTTCCCCCCGCCGCAAACCCTTCGCGCCCCTGTACGGCGTGCTGGAGTTCGTGGAGGGTAGTGGAACGCGGGTTCGTCGTAATCGTGCCGCCGCCTACGCTTATCAAGTTCTCTGCCGGATCATATGAGCCGCCAAGCCCCATGCGCTTCTCAATGGCAAGGCCAATGTTGGGCGCATCTGGATATGCAGAAAAAAGTTGGTCGTGATTCACAGCCTGCCCGATAAGTCCTCGTGGAATGTCTGGATTTGCGTCTGCATATTTGAGTGCTTCGGACTGTAGTTCTTGCGGGACATTTGGGTTCCCAAGCGGCCACTGTTCTGTGCGTCCTTGTCCGCGCAAATACTCTTCTGCTATTTTGAGCCTGCTTTTACCTGCGGGGATGGCGTCAAGGTTAAAGTCAATGCCGCTATCATCAATCTCATATCTCCACTTACCCTCTGGCCCCTTGAACACGCCCAACTCTTGAAACACGCTCTCTTTCGGTACACCCTGCGCTAGTTTGCTCTCAGCCGTGGCAAGCATCCCCTTCGCCGCGTCGTCACCGAACAGCCGCGCAAGCCCCTTGGGGCCGATGAACGTACCTGGAACCATCATGTTGCTGGCAAGGTCGGCCATCAGCGCCGTGCCTTCGGGAGTCTCAAGGGGTGGAATCTTCTCAGGCTCTCTACCAAATGCGAGATTGCCGAGTCCGTGGGGGAACATGGCTTTGAAGGCCGCGCCAGTGACGCCACCTTGTGGTATGTTTGATTTCTCAGCGGCGGCATAAAACTTGCCCATAGGGTCGCTCGTCTTGAGCAGGTCCATGAGTCCCATTACGCCATCCATCCTCGCCGCATCACCACGCTAGGCTCTGCCCCTGCGAACTGTGCGACGATGTTGTTTTCGAGGTCTTGGAGCAGAGTAACATCCTGCGAGGCGTCCATTTCATCGTTGTTGAACAGCCGTATGCGTGTGTAATCCCCGATGATGTAGTCCAGCTTCCCGCCCCAAGGTGTCGAGCCGGAAGCCTCAAGGGTGGGAGCAATAGGCCAGTAGCGCAGGGACATTTCAATCACCGCGCCGGGAGTCTGGGCAATCTTCAGTTCTTCCCCGTCAATCGTGAACACGGAAGTATCCTTGGCGTAAACGATGCTCTCCCATTCGTCGCTCGACACATGGCGAAGCTGAGAGGGAACGTCCTTGCGCCATAGGCCATACACAGCCGCGAAGTCGCCGGGCACATCGTAGGCTTGCTGTCCCGCCACCGTGGAGAACTCACGCACTTTCCTGCCAAACGCGATTTGATTGCGCTGTAATATCCCCTGCGCACGCACCACGCCAACCTGTGCGGCAGAGATGATTTCCGCGTCGGTCCAGCGGGAGGCGGCGGCGCTACCGAGTCCACGACGGACGTATTGGAGAAGGTCGGAGACTAGCATCTATTTTCCTCCACCGGACATAAGCCCGCCGATGCGATTAAAGGCCCAATCCATTGCGCCGTCAGGCAGTACGCCCATAGCTGCGGTCTTGAGTCCGCCACCGAGGCCACCCGCGAACGCCTCAAGGGGATTCCATGCGTCTTGCAGCGGTGCGTCATTCTCGCGGATGCGTTGGATTGCGGCTGCGTCAGAAGGCGACATTCCGGCCATGAGGCCTCCTGCGGCGGCTACGGGGAGAGCAGCGCGGTAGATGTTGGGATCGTTGGGGTCGAAGGTGCCAGCATTATCTGGTGACTTTATTTTGCGCGAGTCGAAGACTGCATATGTGTCTGTTAGCTTCGTCCCCTTGCCGTTGTTGTAATCATCCTTGACGTTACGGATAATTACGCCATCGTGCCCGCCGTCCATAGCCTGCTTGATAACGTCGCTTGTTTTCCCAACACGTTGGGCGTCACGCCAGTTTGCCCCCTTGGCGTCAATGACAATCGGGTTTTCGATGTTCAAATATGCAGGGACAACACCCGGCTCTGCGTTCTGATAATCAAACGCACGGCGAGGGTCTGCGTATGTCTTGGCCGTGGCCTGCGATGGTGTAAACCAATGTACGCCAGTATCACGCCCAAAACCAAGGCGTTCCTTCTGACTCTTGAACGCACCATCTTCTGCGAGAAACCTAGTGTCCGGCGTTCCGTGATATAGCGTAAGCGGGTTGCCTGACGCATCAACGGCATGGCTTTTTCCAAACCATTTCGCAAAGTTTGGATTGTCAAATAGAGAGGCAAGTTTCTTTGCGTCCATGGTTCTCCGGCCCTCACTTTATGATAATATTCGGATTCCCACCGTGCGTCTTCATCGCCCGAACCGTCATGTACTCAGGGTTGTTCTTGAGATAGCGCACGATTTCGGAGTTCGTCAGTTCGTCGCCGTTATCCACAGCCCGCTGCTGCATCGCTAGGAACTCAGGAAGCGGGATTTCGCCGATGACGCGGTGGTTGCGGGACTTTGAGAAGCCATTCTTGCCGAACTCGCGCTGATACGTCGCCATGTCGCGGACAACTGCGGCGTCGTAGGTTGTGACGCGGGTGAACTTCGTGCGCTTGGTGACGCCCTTCCCTTCGTCCTCAATAAAGATATGATTTTCCATTTATTACTCGCTCTTGCGTTTGCTAGTGCGTTGATTTATATTTTGTGAAACGGGGGTGATGTATGGGAAGTAAACAGAGACAGTTGCGAGAGATTAGAAGAATGTACGATACAGCATGGTCTGAAGCATTTGTGACGTTGCCGCCGTGTAAGATAAGAATTATTTCTGGGTTCACGCCGGATAAAAAAGATAACGCGGAGACTGTGAAGGATGGGGGCATTGCGCCCCCAATAGCCTAGTTACTGAATCCGACAGTGCCGACGTTCTCCATGATGACGACGCGGGAACTGGATGCACGGAAGCCAAACAGCGTTTCGGCAGCGGCGTTGAACGTCGCGCCCCTGTTCGTACCGTTCCACGTCAAGCCGGAGGGCAGGAGAACCGTAGCCGTAGTTGTGGACGCGCCCGTCTGCGTGATGCAGAAGAACTGGCCCACGGTGGGGGTGTAAAGGATGGTTGCGTTCGCGGTGTGAGCCAGGGTGATGTAGGATTCACCATCGGCAATCGTACCGTTCACAACCGTGGCGTTGCCTGCGATGTTGTACGGGGTGAAGGCCAGCCCGTCTTTTACCACTACCGTTTTCCCGCTCATCGACAGCCCCGTAAGGTTCTCCGCCGCAAACGCGGAGAGGGGGATGAAGAGCAGGAGGAATATCAAAAGTCGTTTCATAGTATCCTCATGAAGGGGGCAGAAGCCCCCATCGGTTAAGCCTTAACGCGGGTCAGGTTGGTGATCTTGCCGACGCACTTCTTGCTTCTGCACTTCAGCGACTTTTCAGCCAGAAGCATGTACTTCTTGTTGTCGCCATCCTTCGCCAGCTCTTCACGCTGCACCGGACGGAAGGTCAGGCTTTCCAGTTTGCTCTTCTCGTAGATCGCCACACTGTCGTAGTACGGATCGGTTCCGGTGCGGGCGATGTGGCGTTCGGGGATGATGCTGATGATGCCGAAGTCGGTTTCAATGACCTTGACCGTCATGGTCAGCTTTTTCTGGTCCGCGTTGGTGTTGATGGTGAGGCGTCCGTCATCGGTCCATGCGCTAATCTTGCGCTTCTGGGCCGGGGGGCACAGGGCAGTGTCGGGCTTCGCTCCCAAATCCCACATGCTCTGCAACACATCGACGAAAATCTCTTCCGTCAGGTGGTTGGTTGCAGCTGGGGTGGCCGCGAAGGTGTAGGTGTTGTCGGCATGGGCGAAAGCCAAGAGGCCGTCCATCTTGCGGGCCGTGCCAGCAGCGCCAGCATTTTTCGCGTTGTTGATGGAGTTGTACTCAAGGTCGTTCGCCAGTTCCTTCATCTTCAGCCCGGTCTGGTAAGAAAGCTCGGACTGACGCCCATGCTTCTTGGTCTTTTCCAGAGAGCCGGAAATCTTGAACACCTTGGTCATGATCTGGGTGTAGTTCTCCAGCTTGGCGGGCGGGGTGATCGCGGTGGACACGGCGTCAAAGCCTTCAAGCTGCGCGTTCTCGGCAGCGTCGGCAAGCGTATCTTCCAGCCACTCAGGATGGACGCTCTCGCAGGTAGTCTTGCCGATGGTGGCAAGCAGGGGTGTTTCAGTCGGGGCGATATTGCCGATAATCTTGTCCACTTCCTCGGCAAGCGACTTGTCGTAGTTGGTGGTGTATGTAGTGGTCTTTACGTCAGACATGATAAACTCCTAAAAATTGAAAAGCTCTCCAAGTGCGGCTGTATCGCCGGACATGGCGCTGGATTTCAAATCGGAAAACCGCTTCTTGCGGGATACGTCCGGCTGCTCTGCGCCGGGGGCCTCAAGTAGCGGGGCCTTTGTTTTACGGTCTACGGGCTGCGGTGTCTTTGGCTCGGCCTTGGGTTCAGCCTTTGGCCGTGCGATTACCGATGCCCTGATGTGGTCGTATGTCTCGGAGAAGAACTCCGGGTCAGTGTCGAGGCGCTGGTAGGTTTCTTTTGCAAGTGCCGGGGGCAATGTCTGAAGCATCTTCCCGATCTCCGCATAGACTTCCTTGTAGTGCTCGTCCTGTTTGACCGCGCTAAGGGTTTCTTGAATCCGGGACTGGTGCTGCATCTGCTGAATGATAGGAAGGAACTGTTCGTTCACCTTGGCTACGGCACGCTGTTCAGCTTCCCACGCAATTCGGTCTATGGGGTCGCTTGGGGCTTCCTGCTGTGCCTGTTGGCGTTTGTACGCCGCAAGGTAGTCGCGGAAGCCGGGGTCATTGCGTAGAGCCTCGCCAAGCACTTCAAGGGACTGCACGGAGCGGCTTTTATCGGCCAATTCCTGCGTCTTCTTCGTGAGGTACGCATCTCGTTCACGCTCGCGGCTCAAGATTTTCTCTTGCGCCTCTGGAACGAGCGTGTCCCACCATTCCTTATCCGCATCTGACCAGTTGTGGGGGGCGGGAAGTTTTGGCTCTACCGGGGCGGCTTCTTCAGCTTCCGGTGCTGGCGGTGCTTCCTTCTCTCCAACCTCGTCATCTTCGGACTCTTCAGCTTCAGCCGGGGCGTCAAACATAGCCCCTAAATCCATCTCGGACATTTCGGCGGCGTCGATAGACTGCTCGGTGTCCGATCCTGTATCCTGCGGCATCTCATTGGACTGCAAGATTTCGCTCATAAATTACCTCGAAAGTTGTGGTTAACGCAGGATGTGCCAATCTTCAGCGAGCATGTCAGTCTGCGAAGCGAGCCACGGGACACAAGACTTCGGCGCTTCTGGATTGGTTGTCTGAAGGCCAGTTGTGTCGATGTAGATGTATGGTCTTGTCATTTTGCTGTTTTCGTCAGGGTTCTGGATAGCAATGAAAATTCCCTTTCCATTCCATCCACCTCTGGCACACTTTGAGCCAAGTTTCATGTGAAAGATCGCTTCACCGAAATTCATGTGTATTACCTCGAAAGTTGTGGTTATTCGTATTCGCCTACCCAAAAGACATTACCAGCGGCGGAAGACTTGAACCCAGACAGCGGGGCGGACGTTTCCCAAGTCTCGCCGGCAGCGATCGCTTGAGCCGTTCCGTCCGACCCGGAAAATAGAATCGGGGTGAGGGTAATGCTCGCACTTGACTGGAAAATGTGTTTCTTGGCATTAACCGGAAGACTTTGCGCGTCTCCAACGTCTCCAGCGCCGATGACAAATTTCTTTTGTTCTCTGACCGTTTTCATCTCGTAACCTCCGAAATTTTATACTGCTCTTGGGTAGCCAATAATCCATGGTGCTCCTTAAAGGTGGGACGGGAGGTGCTTTAGGTCTCCCGCCCCGGCGTCGGGTAGTTCCGCCGCATAGGCGAAATAAAACCCCTCATGGTCCGCCCTGGTGCCTGATGCGTCTTACGCTGGCGTGCGCTATCACCGATTTTCTGTTAGGCGCGAGGGGTGTTGTTCCAAAAAGTTGCCGTGACCCCGGTAATACAAGGATCATTACGGTAACGTCACCGACATGATAGATTTGGATCACCTCCGCACGGGCACGGGGGTTGACGTTTCTCAACGCCGGAAAAACACGAAATAGCTGTATGGATTGAGACTGAGCACCAGCATCCCGACTCCGGCCTTTGCCCACCCCTGCCAGCCGCCGTTGATTGCTATGACGCATTTGGCAAGGAGCCAATCCGCAAAAATCTTTGTTCGCAGCGACCCGCCCTGGTCGTAAAAAAGATCGTGCTCGTTGCAGCATCCCTCTTCCGGGAGCACTATTTTGAGCAGGCCAGCGAGCCACGATATAAGCGTGCAACCCTTGGTGAGCGTGCTCATTTCTTGACCTTCTCGAATGTGCGCGACCCGGTGTACCCAAGATAACCAGCGCCAAACAGCCACCACATTTCCTCGGGGATCGCGGCCAACCATCCCTTGACGCCAGCGGTCACGGCCATGGCCACATCCGCGCGAAACGCGAACAGGAATCCCATCGGGATTGCAGCAAGGATCATCAGGTACATGACGTACATGAACGAGGGCCTGGCGCGCGAGGTCCATGGGTCGTTGCTGTTTGCCTCTGCGACTATGGCCGCGAACCTGGCGTCAAGCTCCTTAAACTCCCCTGCCTGTTGCAGTTCCAGCAATTTGAGCTTGGCCTTTTCCGCCTCGGACTTGTCTGGCCAGAGCTTGTCAATGAGCTTGGACCCGAAGTCGAAGACTGAGCCGATGCCTGTGATGTCAAAGCCCATCAAATCACCTCCATGAGACTGCGAACACGATTGATCCAGCCGTCAAGGAATACGCGCCGGGGGTCGCCATTGCGCCCGCGCCGTCCGTACTCTGCCAGCCTGACCGCGCACATGGCGTAGGCAAGAGCGGATGCGTCTGCGTGCTTTACGGCGTCCATTGTGCGCGGCCCCATCTTGCCGTCGACAACGACATATGCGGACCCGGCCAGGCTATTGAGCGCGGTTTGAATGCACTGCACGGCGTAGTCATGGCCCATGTTGACCGCAGTATCGACTGCGACGGCATTGACCCTGGCAGGTAGCGCCTGCCAAAACCCAGAATATTGCGTGCGGTAAAAATCAGATACGAGCGAGGCGAAGCCTTGGTCTTCGGCGCGGCCACCGTCCACCCACTCCCACCCGGCCCACTTTGGCCAGTAGCGGCGGGAGATGCCCCACGCGGTCTGT
>Ga0265295_1008599_pt1 | contig 11272 bp, 10 predicted proteins | sample Munlansysbiofilm_FD_192503 | JGI IMG/M metagenome (GOLD analysis project Ga0265295, IMG submission 192503) | Leachate microbial communities from a municipal landfill in Southern Ontario, Canada - Methane capture system biofilm | ecosystem: Engineered > Solid waste > Landfill > Unclassified ... | reverse complement strand
AAACAGGAGCTTCTTCACCGACCCGAGGTACGCTGATCCGTACACGATCCCCACGCGGAGGGCGAAGTCCATGACCACCGCCAGGTCGGACGGGCGGCCCTTGTCGGGATCGTTCCGCAAGTGGCCCGCGTACTTCCGCGGATCGAGCTTGTCGTAGGGGAGGGCGAGGAGGGTGAACGGGCGGTCGGCGAACGGGGAGCGCTCGATGTCGGTTGGGAGCGGACGGAACATGTTGTCGGCGAACAGGGCGGTGAGGGCGCGGTCGGTGAGGAGCCGCACCGGGAGCGCGCACGCCGGATCGGCCCCCAGGGCCCGCTCCATCAGGAACAACCTGGGCTTGGCCGCGAGCGTTGCCACCGCATCGGAGGCGAGGAGCTCGAACGTCGCGGGCGCCATGGGGATGCAGTACGGGGACGTCCAGTCCACCTCGTCGTGGATCTCCGGGCGGTCCACGATGTAGGTGTCCTGCGGCCTCCGCCCGGTGGATTCGGGGGACGTCCAGGTGGCGAGCGCCCCCGAGACGCTCACGAGGGCCTCCCGGTGGGCGATCGCCTCCTGAATCGCGACCGCGCGGGGCGGGTTGGCGAAGACGCGGCCGTGCCGCCCCAGAAGCCTCTCCGCTTCCCGGTCAACGTCCATCGGGTACCTCTGACTTGGTCTCCCCCGGGTTGAGCAACACAACCTGGGTCGGGTAGGCGAACTCGATTCCCATCTCTTTGAACCGCCGCTTGAGCCCGAGATTGATCGCCTGTTGGGTGTCCATGTACAAGTTGTAGTCGGGGGAGAGAACGTAGTAGACGACCTCGAAGATGAGGGCGAAGTTCCCGTACTCCTTGAAGTGGGCCCGGTCGAACCGGGTGTTGGGGATCCCCGCGATGATCTCCCGCACCGTCTTCGGGATCTGCTCGAGGAGCTCGGGGGGGGTGTCATACACAACTCCAAACGAGAAGGCGATCCGGCGCTCCCGCATCCGCTTGTAGTTCCGGATTCGGCTGTCGAGGAGGGCGGAGTTGGCCAGGACGACCTGTTCCCCGGTCAGGCTACGGATGCGGGTCGTCTTGAGGCCGATCCGCTCCACCGTCCCGCTGATGTCCTCCACGACGATGAAGTCCCCCACGAGGAACGGCTTGTCCACCACGATCGAGATGGAGGCGAACAGGTCCCCGAGTACGTTCTGGAGAGCGAAGGCGATCGCAACCCCGGCGATCCCAAGCCCAGCGATGAGGGCAGTGATGTCCACCCCGATGTTCTCAAGCGCGATGAGAAGGACCACCGTCCACAGGGCGATCTTGGCCATGTAGCCCACGGCATTGAGGGTGGTGGCGGCAGCCGCGTCCTTTTCTTTCTCCAGATGGCGCCGGATCTCGCGGCTGACCCAGTAGGTGATGAGGCGATTCCCCCACATCGCGACCTGGGTCAGCAATGCGAGTATGGCCAGGATGCTTATGCCGCGGGACGCGGTGGGGGGGAGGTTCAACACGAGCGAGGCGGCGAATAGAGAGATCGCGAACAAGAACAGGACCTGGGTCCTCCGCGTGAGGTCGGCCATCAAGCGGGTGAACTCGCTGGGGGCTCGCTGCTCACGGGCGAGCAGTCGGCGATGGATCGCCCACTTCGCGAGCCGGAGGAAGGCGAAGCAGGCGACGCAGATCCCCAGGGCAACGAACCAGGCCCAAACCTCGTTACCGGCGATCACGCGGTGGAGGAAGGTCATGGCCTACTGCGTCTTGGTCTTTCGCCCCGAGCCGAGGAACGGGAGGATGATGAGCACGATCCCCCCAGCGAAGAGGACCACCGTGATCAGGGTGGAGAGGGGCGGGAGAAGGTTTCCGATCACGACCCCGAGGAGGGCGGTCCCGATAGAGAGGAGGACCCAGCGCATCCGAAGCCACGTTGTTCGCATCACGGTCGAGGGTACCCAGGGGGGGGCGGGGTGTCAAACCGGGGGGGCGCCAGTTCGTTTCCTGGACGCGTGGGATGTGGATTGGCCAGGGGAGGTGAATCGCGGGCTACCGAAGGCCCTCGCACCTTGCGGGGGGATACACTTGGGCGGCGCCGGGGAACGACCTCCCCTGGCGGGAAGGAGGTGGTGGGGAGAGGAAGACTGTGGTAGCGGATCGTCACGAGGAGAGATGCTTCCGAGGAGGGATGCCTGATGAAAGCGCGCAAGGTTGTGGTCGTGGGGTTGGCCATCCTGGCTCTCGGGCCGATGGCTGTGGCCCAGAAGGTGTCGATCGAGTTCTGGCACGCCGCCACCGGGGCGTTGGCGGCGGCCCTGACCGAGGTGGTGAACGGGTTCAACGCGTCTCAGGACCAGTACGTTGTCAACGCTGTCTACAAGGGCTCCTACACGGAGACGATGTCCGCAGCGATCGCTGCGTTCCGGGCGGGCCAAGCGCCGCACATTGTGCAGATCTTCGAGGTGGGGACAGCAACGATGATGGCGGCCGAGGAAGCGATCTACCCCGTCCATCAGCTCATGGCCGATACAGGAACGCCGTTTGACCCTGACCAATACATCGCCCCGGTGAAGGGGTACTACAGCTCGGCCGATGGGAAGATGGTCTCGATGCCGTTCAACAGCTCGACGGCCCTCCTGTGGTACAACAAGGATGCGTTCCGCGCCGCCGGGCTCGATCCGGAGAACCCGCCCCGCACGTGGGCTGAGGTCCGCGCGGCGGCGAAGGCGATCGTTGCTGCCGGGGCCGCGAAAATGGGCCTCTCTACCTCGTGGTTGACCTGGATCCAGTACGAGCAGCTCGCGGCCCTCCACGATGTCCCGTTCGCCACGCGGGCCAACGGGTTTGAGGGGATGGACGCTGAGCTCAACCTCACCCATCCGCTGTTCGTGCGCCATACGCAGACCCTGATCGACATGCAGGCGGAGGGGTCGTTCAGCTACGCCGGACGGGACTCGGCGCCCGACGCCCTGTTCGGGTCAGGGGAGGCCGCGATGCTCATGGCCTCGTCCGCCCTCCGGGCGCGCGTCGTGCGCGAGGCCCAGTTCGATTGGGGCGTGACCTACTTGCCCTACTACGATGAGTTCATCGCTGAGCCGAAGAACTCGATCATCGGGGGGGCGTCCCTGTGGGTGATGCGCCGTCCGGGGGCCAGCGCCGCGGAATATCAGGGCGTGGCCGCGTTCTTCTCCTACCTCGGCCAAGCGGCCACCGATGCACAGTGGCACATGATGACGGGCTACGTGCCGCTCACGCTCGCGGGGTACGAGGCGGCCAAGGCCCAAGGGTACTACGAGGCCAACCCCGGGGCCGACCTGGCGATCCTCCAGCTCGCCCGACCCAACCCGACGGAGAACACGCGCGGGCTCAGGCTGGGCAACCTCCCGGAGATCCGCGTTGTGGTGTACGAGGAGGTCGAGAAGGCGCTGCAGGGGCAGCAGACTGCCGAGCAGGCCATGGCCAACGTCGTCCGGCGGGGGAACGCCATCCTCCGTGAGTTCGAGGCCATCTACAAGTAGGATCGAGGGGGCACGCCCGACACCGGGCGTGCCCCTTGCCCTCTCAGGAGGTGAGCGCCGTGAAGGGCGAGGCCACGTTCTCGAACAAGTTCCTCCCCTATCTCCTCGTTGCCCCTCAGATCATCGTTACGGCCGTGTTCTTCGTTTGGCCAGCGGTCCAGGCGATCCAGCAGTCCGTCCTCCGCTCCGACCCGTTTGGGTTCCACACAACGTTCGTCGGCTTGGCGAACTTCAAGGCTCTGTTCGCTGACCCGTACTATCTGGGGGCGATCCGCCTCACGTTTGTGTTCTCCGCGGCGGTGGTGGTCGCCGCGCTTTCTGTCGGCCTCCTCCTTGCGGTGATGGCGAACAGGCCCCTTCGGGGGGCGAACGTGTACAAAACGCTCCTCATCTGGCCCTACGCCCTCGCCCCCGCGATCGCCGGGGTCCTGTGGCTGTTCCTTTTCCAGCCCTCGGTCGGAATCCTGGCCCGGGCGTTGCAGAGCATCGGCGTCCATTGGAACTACACCCTGAACGGGGGGCAAGCGTTGCTGATCGTGGTCCTGGCCTCGGTCTGGAAACAGGTGAGCTACAACTTCATCTTCTTCCTCGCTGGGCTGCAGGCGATCCCGAAGTCCCTCATTGAGGCGGCCAAGGTGGATGGGGCTGGGTCCACGCGCGCCTTCTGGTCCATCGTGTTCCCCCTCCTCGCTCCGACAACGTTCTTCCTGGTGGTGATGAACACCGTGTACGCGTTCTTCGACACGTTCGGGGCGATCGACGCCCTCACCAAGGGCGGCCCCGGGAAGGCCACGGAGACCATGGTGTACAAGCTGTACGTGGACGGGTTCAAGAACTTCAAGATCAACAGCTCGGCCGCTCAGTCCGTGGTCTTGATGGTGTTGGTGATCGTCCTCACGGCCTTCCAGTTCCGGTTCATCGAGCGCCGTGTCCACTACGTGTAAAGGGGGAGCGATGAAGAGGAAGCGCGTTTCGCGGAACTGGTTCGCTCACCTCGTCCTCATCGTTGGCGTGGCGGTGCTCGTGTTTCCGGTGTACATGGCCCTCATCGGCTCGACCCACGATGCCGCGACCATCGGGCGGGGCCGCCTCCCCCTCACCCCGGGGACCCACATGGCGGAGAACTACGTCCAGGCTTGGGCCTACGGCACAGGGGAGCGGGTGTCGGGGACACCGGTGCGGATCATGATGATGAACTCCCTCCTCATGGCCGTGGTGATCGCCGTGGGGAAGATCACGGTGTCCATCCTCGCCGCGTATGCCGTGGTTTTCTTTCGGTTCCCGCTGCGGATGTTCTTCTTCTGGCTCATCTTCATCACCCTCATGCTGCCTCTCGAGGTCCGCATCATCCCGAGCTACAAGGTCGTTGCCGATCTGGGGCTCCTCAACTCGTTGGCCGGCCTGACCCTCCCCGTGATGGTGTCCGCCACGGGGACCCTCCTCTTCCGCCAGGTGTTCCTCACCATCCCCAAGGAGCTCCTCGATGCGGCGAAGATTGATGGGGCTGGCCCGATGCGGTGCTTGTGGTCGATCATCCTCCCGCTGGGGCGACCGAGCATCGCTGCCCTGTTCGTGATCCTGTTCGTGTATGGGTGGAACCAGTACCTGTGGCCGCTCCTCATTACGACGGAGAAGAACATGGATACGATCGTGATCGGGATCGTGAAGATGCTCGGGACATCTGAATCCCTCATGGACTGGAACCTCGTCATGGCGACCACGGTGATGGCGATGGCGGTGCCGATCGTGGTGGTGATCCTGTTCCAGAAGTGGCTTGTGAAAGGACTTGTGGAGACCGAGAAGTGACGGGGAGGCGAGGATGATGCACGTGTGGACGTGGGTGGTGGTGGTCGGTCTGGTGTGCGCCTTCGCGTTGACCGCGCTCCCCGACCGCGCCCCGATCGCGGAAGGAGGTCCCGTGGCTCGTGTGTTGGTGATCGCCCACCGGGGGGCGCGATCGGTGGCCCCGGAGAACACCCTCGCTGCGGCGAGGCGCGCGGCGGAGCTCGGGGCGGATGGGTGGGAGCTCGATGCTCAGCTCACGAAGGATGGGGAGCTCGTCCTCATGCACGACGACGTGCTGACCCGGACCACGAACGCCCGCGAGGCCTTCCCGGAGCGCGCCCCGTGGCGGGTGGCCGACTTCACCCTGGAGGAGATCCAGACGCTCGATGCGGGGGCGTGGTTTGGGCGCGAGGATCCGTTTGGCACGATCCGCTCCGGTGAGGTTCGGGCGGAGGAAGCGCAGGCGTTCGGGGGGGAGCGGGTGCCCACCCTCCGCGACGCGCTCCTGGCCAGTTCTGAGCTTGGCCTGTTCGTGAACATTGAGCTCAAGGGGACGCCGTTTGCTCCCCTCTCCTCTTCCGGCCGGGAGATGGTGGAGAAGGTCGTCTCCCTCGTCCGCGAGCTGGGGATGGCCGAGCGGGTGATCGTCTCCTCGTTTGACCACGAGCGGATTCGCTACCTTGGGGAGATCGCCCCCGAGGTCGCGGGCGCGCTCCTCGTCCTCTCCCTCCCCCCCGACCCGGTGGGGTACGTGCGCGGGTACGGGGCGGAGGCCATCAACCCGCAGGCCAGTGCCTACGACCGGGAGCAGGCGCGCCTCCTCCACGAGGCGGGGTACGGGGTGTACCTGTGGACGGTGAACGACCCACGCGACCTCGCCCGATTCGCTGCGGAGCCCTATGTCTCGGGGATCATCACCGACTGGCCCCAGCGCCTGCGGCCGCTCGTCGCGGGGAGGTAGAATCCGCTCGGCTTTAGGCAAGGGGGTGAGAGCGGAGGGTACTGCGACCGGTGGAAGTTCCTGGTCAGTGCAGGTGAAGGAAAGGGAAAAGGAGGGAACGATGAAGCGTCTGGCGTTGATTGCAGGATTGTTGGTCCTGATGGTCGCTGGGTTGGCTCAGGCCAAGACAACGGTGGAGTTCTGGCACGCGATGAGCGGGTCTCGCCTGAAGGTCCTGGAGAAGATCGTCTCCGACTTCAACGCCGCCCATCCCGATGTGGAAGTGCGGGCCGTGTTCACCGGAACGTATGAGGAGACCCTTACCAGGTTCATCGCTGGCTACCGCACGGGCACGGCCCCTCACCTCGTCCAGGTGTACGAGGTCGGCACCCAGACGATGATTGACTCCGGGGCGATCATCCCCGTCTACCAGATCCCGGGGATGCTCGGCGAGACGTGGGACTGGGCCCAGTACGTGCGCCCGATCGTCCTCTACTACTCCGTGGATGGGAACCTCTGGCCTTACCCGTTCAGCTCCTCCACGTTCATGCTCTACTACAACAAGGATCATCTCCGTCAGGCCGGGCTCGATCCGAATAAGCCACCGACCACCTGGGCGGAGGTCGAGGAGTACGGGGAGAAGCTGATCCAGGCGGGGGTGGTGAGTAACGTCCTATCCTTCGGTTGGCCGGACTGCATCTTTGAGCAGGAGCTCGCCCTCCACAACTACCTCTACGCCGACAACGAGAACGGGCGGGCCGATCTCTCCACCCAGGTCACCTGGCCGGATGCGTTCAGCGTGAAGCTGTTCGAGACCTGGACAAGGCTTTCCCAGAAGGGGATCTTCCTCTACGGCGGGCCGGAGTACGACGCCAACGCCGCGTTCACCGCGGGGAAGATCTCGATGCTCCTCCAGTCCACCTCGTCCCTGGATGGGATCCTCAAGACAGCCCAGGGCAAGTTCGAGGTGGGCACGAGCTTCCTGCCCCGGTTTGCTGACGAGCCGTCGGGCAACTCGGTGATCGGGGGCTCAAGCCTCTGGGTCCGCAAGGGCCAGTCCGAGGCCGAACTCCGTGCCGTGTGGGAGTTCCTGAAGTACCTGAGCCAGACCGATGTGGCCATCTACTGGCACAAGGGCACCGGTTACTTCCCGACCACCAACGCGGCCCTGAAACAGCTCATGGACGAGGGGTGGTTTGTGGAAAGCCCGAACCACCTCACGGCGTTCCTCCAGATCCTGTCTGGACGCCAGGATACGGCGGCTGCCCTCGGCGCCCGCCTGGGGCCGTTCCCGGAGATCCGGGACTACATCCGGACGGCGATCGAGAAGGCGTGCGCCGGGACCCTTGCTCCCGAGGCGGCCCTCGCCGAGGCGGCGGCCAAGGCCAACCGGGCCCTTCAGGAGTACCGGTCGTTGATTAAGTAGGCACGGCCAGGGAGCACCGGGGCAGGGACGCTTCTGCCCCGGTGCGTTCTACCTAAAGGAGATCATGTGGAGGCAAGGTTTCCCGGGTACCGGCTGCTTCCCTATGCCCTGATACTCCCGTCCATCGCCGTCATCATCGTGTTCCTCGTCGTGCCGTTCGCCATGGCGGTCCAGCAGTCCTTCTACCGGACCTCCCCGTTTGGGACCACGACGCTGTTCGTGGGCTTCGATAACTACGCCCAACTGTTCTCCGCGCCCGAGTATGTGCAGAGCCTCCTCACCACCCTCGCGTTCGCTGCCCTGGTGATCGGTGGGGGGCTATCGGTATCGCTTGCCATCGCTATCCTCGTTACGAGGAAGATCCGAGGGGTTGGGTTCTACCAGGTGGCGTTCATCTGGACGTACGCCCTGTCCCCGGCCGTGGCCGGGATCATCTGGGCCCTCCTGTTCGACCCGTCGGTGGGCCTCGGGACCTACCTCATTCAGCAGCTGACCGGGTACCGGGTCAATATGAGGGTCAGCGGGACCCCAGCCCTCCTCATCGCCTCCGCTGCCGCGGTGTGGAATATGCTTGGCTACAACATCTGCTTCTACATCGCCGGGCTCCAGAACGTGCCCAAGGAATTCGAGGAGGCGGCGCGGGTGGATGGGGCCAGCCCGTGGCGAACGTTCTGGCGCATCACGTTTCCGATGCTCTCCCCCACAACGGCGTTCCTTCTCTTTACGAACACGATCTACGCCTTCTTCCAGGTATTCGGTCTGATCGATATCCTGACCCAAGGCGGGCCGGGTGGGGCCACGGAGATCCTCGTGTACAAGCTGTACCGGGATGGGTTCATCCGCCTGCGGGTCAACTACGCCGCGGCCCAGTCCGTGCTCCTGTTCCTCATGGTGGCGGCGATGGCCTTGTTCCAGCTGCGGGTGACCACCCGACGGGCTGAGTACAGCCGATGAGGTGGGGATGAAGAAGAAGACGTTATACAAGATCGGCGTACATGGGACGCTCATCCTCATCCTCGCCGCCGTGGCCTTCCCCCTGTACTTCACGTTCGTGATGGGGACCCTCAACCACCAGGAGGCCTATGCGTTTCCGCCGAAGCTCATCCCGGGGAACCGGCTGTTCGCCAACGTGGCCGAGGCGTGGCAGCGGGTGAACCTGGGCCGGCTCATGGTGAACAGCGCTGTGGTGGCCCTCGCGGTGACCGTGGGGAAGATCCTCCTTTCCATCCTCGCCGCGTTTGCCTTCACCCACTTCCACTTCCGCGGTCGGATCCTCCTCTTCCCGCTCTGCATGGTCACCCAGATGCTGCCCCTCCCAGTCCGGATCATCCCTGCCTACGGTCTCATGGCCAGCTTCGGCTGGCTCAATACGTACTACGCCCTCATCATCCCCTACCTCGCGAGCACCACCGGGCTCCTTTTGTTCCGCCAGTTCTTCCTTACCGTCCCTGACGAGCTGCCCGATGCGGCGCGGGTGGATGGGGCCGGTCCGTTGCGGTACCTGTGGCATGTGCTGATCCCGCTTTCCCGGACCAACATCGCGGCCCTGTTCGTCATCGAGTTCGTGTACATGTGGAACGAGTACCTGTGGCCGCTCATCGTCACGACGGATCCCAAGATGCGGGTGGCCCAGATCGGGCTCAAGATGCTGATCACCACCGAGCGCACCACGGCGGAGTGGAACATCATCATGGCGGGCACCCTCGTGATCATGCTTCCCCCCTTGGTGATCCTGATCCTATTGCGCCGCCAGTTCGCGCAGGGGATCGCGATGCAAAGTACCAAGTAAGGGGATAAGGGTGAAACCAAAGCCCGTGACCACTCCGACAAGCTCGGCTAGGTTTTGGGCCTTGATCGAGGTGGTACTGGTGGCGTTGATCTGGTCCTCGTCGTTTGTGGGGGTGAAATATTTACTGGACTATGCTGGCCCCTTCACCGTGGCTGGGTTGCGCTACTTCCTTGCATTTGTGTTCCTTTTGCCCTGGCTTTGGCGAGATCGAAAGGCCCTAGCGACGTACCCGCGCTCCCTATGGAGAAAATTCGCCCTGATTGGCCTTTCCCAGTACTCCGTGGGAAATGGGGCCCTGTTTTGGGCTCTAAAGTTCCTCCCCGCCACTGCCGGATCGCTCATACTATGCCTGGTCCCCATCCCTGTCCTTTTTCTTGGGATCCTGCGCCTTGGAGAATGGCCGCGCCCCATCCAAATGGTGGGTCTGGGGGCAGCTTTGGGGGGAAGCATTTTATTTTTTGTGCCAGGACTTGGGCCGGGAGAACCTCTAGCGTTGGCCGTTCTCATGGTGGCGCTGGTGGCGTTCGCCGTGTTGCCGGTGTGGGGACGGGAGGTGGCCCGCGACCGCCTGGCCGGGAATGTGGCCCTGACTGGACTTCCTCTCGCCATCGGCGGGGGGTTGGTGTTGATTGCAGGCTTGAGCTGGGAGGGGTTGCCCCGCCTTCCGCCCTTGGGGTGGGGGGTAATCGTGGGCTTGGCGGCGGTGAATACTGCTTTCGCTTACCTTCTGTTCAACCACGCCCTCCGCCAGCTCACCGCCACCGAAGCCAACGTGATACTCAACCTCTCCCCCTTGGGCACGGCACTTCTCGCCTGGGCCACGTTGGGTGAGCACCTCTTGGCCATGCAGTGGGGAGCGATGGGAGTGGTGGTGGCTGGGGTCACCTTGGCCCAGTGGAAACAAGGCTGGGCGAGGGCCGGCTGACATGATCCGAGGATACCTTTTGGACCTGGACGGCACGGTTTACCGGGGGGAGAGGCTTATTTCTGGAGCAGACCAGGCCATCGCCCTCCTCCGCGCCCGGGGACGGAGGATTGTGTTCCTCTCCAATAAACCCCTCTCCTCCCGCCAGGATTACGCCGAGAAGCTCAGTTCGCTTGGGATTCCCGCCCAGGAGGACGACGTGATCAACTCCTCCTACGTCCTGGCCCAGCACCTCTCCCGGGAGGCCCCGGGCGCCAAGGTGTTTGCCATCGGGGAGTTGCCCCTCCTGGTGGAGCTTTGCCGCGCTGGCCTCGCGCTCTGTGAGGATCCTGAAAAAATCGAGTACGTGATCGCCGCGTTCGACCGGACCTTCGACTACCGCAAGCTCAATATCGCATTCCAGGCTTTGCGGCGCGGCGCCCACTTCTACGCTACCAACCCAGATCGCACCTGCCCGGTGGAGGGAGGGGAGATCCCCGATGCGGCGGCGGTGATCGCGGCCCTCGAGGCGACGACCGGTCGTGAGGTGGAGCGCGTGTTCGGAAAGCCGTCTCCCCACATGGTCGAGCTTGCCCTGGCCACCCTCGGCCTCCCCCCGGCGCAGTGTGCGCTGGTCGGCGACCGCCTGGAGACGGACATCCGCATGGCCAAGGACCACGGGCTTTTGGCCATCCTGACCCTGACCGGGGTTACCCACCGCCGCGACCTCGCGTCGTCCCCCGTTCAGCCCGACCACGTGATCGAGGGGATCGGGGACCTGCCGCGGCTCGATTGCGAACTCAACATGAGGTGATGAAGATGAGTGAACGGATAGTGATGGTTCCGGTGGAGGATCTTCGCCGGTTCGTGCGGGACGTGTTCGTCGGGGTCGGCACTGCGCCTGAGGACGCCGCGATCGCGGCGGAGGTCCTGCTCGCCTCCGACCTGCG
>Ga0265295_1008598_pt1 | contig 11274 bp, 10 predicted proteins | sample Munlansysbiofilm_FD_192503 | JGI IMG/M metagenome (GOLD analysis project Ga0265295, IMG submission 192503) | Leachate microbial communities from a municipal landfill in Southern Ontario, Canada - Methane capture system biofilm | ecosystem: Engineered > Solid waste > Landfill > Unclassified ... | reverse complement strand
CATCGCGGTTGAAGTGGCTGATCAATGTATACAATTACTCGGTGGTTACGGATATATTCGTGACTATGAAATAGAACGTTACTTACGTGATGCTAAAATTACGGAAATATATGAAGGCACCTCCGAAGTACAACGTATGGTTATTGCCGGAAAGGTGTTGAAATAATGAATATAATTGTATTAGTAAAACAAGTACCAGATACGACAGCGATTAAGATTGATAAAGAAACAAGCACGCTCATTCGTGTCGGTGTCCCTAATATTATTAATCCTGATGATCTTGCTGCAGTTGAAGAGGCTTTAAAGTTAAAAGAGCGCTACGGCGGCAAAGTAACGACCATTACAATGGGTCCACCGCAAGCAGAGGCGATGTTAAGAGAGTTATATGCTCTTGGAGTGGACGATGCCTACCTATTAACAGATCGGCGCTTTGCAGGCTCTGATACATGGGCAACTTCACGCATCTTATCTGCTCTACTTGAAGAGTTACAATTTGATTTAATTATTGCAGGCTACCAAGCAATTGATGGCGATACTGCCCAAGTTGGGCCACAAGTCGCAGAGTTTTTAAATATCCCACAAGTTACACATTTACATCAAATTGTCGGCTTAGATAAACATGAACTTATTGTCGTCAAACAAACTGACTATGAATTAGAAACACTCGCAGTTACGTTACCCGCACTAATAACAGTGCGTAGAGAAATGAATGAACCGCGCTTTATGAATGCTTTCGATTTATGGAACTGTTTTGATAAAGAGTTACATATCAAAACATTCGATGATTTAAACCTAGAACTCCAACATATAGGTTTAGCAGGCTCACCAACAAGAGTGAAAAAAACATATACAAGACCAGTGATGACAAAAGCCGCTAAAGAGGTAATGGAACCAGAAGCAGCTGCCAAAAAAATAGTCGATTTACTTTATCCATATATGGAGGTGAAAAATCATGGCTAAACTAGGTGTATTTATTGAACAAAAGCATGGTCGAGTTTTACCAGTCGGTCTAGAACTTTTAAGCGAGGTCAACAAGCAATTAGGAACACGCAAAGTTGAAGTTGTTGCTCTAATCGTCACTAATCACATCGAGACTGAAGAGCTGAGTAAAATTAAAAATTGCGGTGTAAACCGTATAATTATTGTTGAAGATGAGTGTTTTGCTAATTACGATACTCACTACTATAGTGAGGCCTTAGGTGAAATATTAAAGGAAGAAGACTTTGATGTTTTCTTAATAGGCTCAACTTTAGTTGGGCGCGACTTAGCACCAAGACTATCTGCACGTGTTCATACGGGTCTGACAGCGGATGCAACAATTCTTGAATTTGCTGGTGAACATAATCTTGAATTACAAGCGACTAGGCCAGCTTTAGGTGGAAATATTATGGCAACAATCATTTGTCCAAATCATCGTCCGCAAATGGCAACAATTCGTCCAGGTGTCTTTTCTATTTATGTAAACGAGAGAAAAGACACAATAATTGACCGCAAAAAGCCAACCAAACCATCGCCTTCAAAAATCCGTTCTATTTCAACGACAACTTTAGAACGCTCAAGTGTTGATATAAGTAAGGCAAAGATGATTGTTGCTGGTGGAAGAGGTGTTGCGACAATGTTTGAAGATTTACAAAGTGTCGCTAATTTAATTGATGGCGAAGTCGCAGCTTCAAGAGCTGTCATTGACGCTGGTATCCAAGCGCGCGAAAGGCTTGTTGGTCAAACAGGCACGACGGTTAAACCAACAGTTTATTTAGCGCTAGGAATAAGTGGAGCAATTCAACACATTAGTGGCATGGATAAGTCCGAACTCATTATCGCGGTTAATACTGATCCAAGCGCGAACATATTTAATATTGCTGACGTTTCAATCATTTGTGACGCAACAAAGGTCATACCTTATTTAGAACAATACTTACAAGATATAAGAAATATAGTTTGATTAGTCGTTTTTTTCAGTTTTAATAGCCTTAGCCCTAACTACTAAAAATTAGGGTTAGGGTTTTTTTGTGTGGAAAACGAATAAATCATTAACTAAATGAAGATGGTTTTTAAAAGGTGGTTTTAGACTTACATTTTTCTTTTAAACATAAAGGTTAATAAGCGTTTAGTTCTTAAATAGCAAAATCCTAGGTTATAATATAAAATGAGTTAACGTATATGAATAACATTTACAACAAAACCATGAAAAAGGCAGTAAACCTTGCGATTAAATGTGCAAGAAAAGGTGGAGGAAAACCCTTTGTTCCTTTTTACTTTGTCGCAATCGATAAGAAAACCGAAGATAAATTTTATTTTTTTATAGGCGAAGGTTATCAAAGTGCTGATTTTCTAGATTTAGAAAAGGGAAAATATAACCTATATCTTCCTTATGAACCTTCAAGTGGTCTTTTTTTACATCAACTACTTGAAACTATTAACATTGCTAAAATTATTATTGGTGTCGATAATCTCGAAATGCCTGGTGCCTTTGAAAGGGAAGCTAAAGCCCTCAATTTCGATATTATTCGCGGTGTTACTAGTAATGAAACTCGACAACTTAATGAAGTTTATATATATAATTTCACCCACAAAAAACCTTACATCGTTTTAAGTTTTGGCATGTCGCTTGATGGAAAAATCGCGACTAAAACAGGCGATTCTCGCTATATTTCTTCTCCAGAATCGCGCGTGCTTGTCCATGAGTTACGTGATCGTTATGACGCTATTCTTGTTGGTATTAATACAATTAGAGTTGATCACCCTACTCTTACAGCTAGGCTAAAAAATAAGACGGCGCTAGATCCTATTCGTGTCGTCTTAGATTCTCATTTATCTATAAATTTAGAAGAACCCATTCTTCATCTTTCAAGTGCCACAACACTTATTGTTACGCTTAAAAATAGTAATAGTGCGAAGAAACAAGCACTAGAACAAATAGGGGTTGAAGTAATCGAAGTTGAACAAAAAGACGGAAAAGTATCCCTCGAGCACGCGATGGCAGAATTATATAAACGTCGCATTAATTCAATTTTTGTTGAGGGCGGCTCAACCGTTCACTTTAGTTTTATTAGCCAACAGTTATTTAATAAGATTTACGCCTATATTTCTCCGCTTATTATTGGTGGTGTTTCCGCCCCTTCTGCGGTTGGGGGTGAAGGCTTTGGTTATTTAAAAGATGCAGCGCAACTTGATTTTATTAGTTATAAACGATTAGGAAAAGACTTGGTAGTTATTCTTAGTCAAGCAAGAAAGGATTAATTGTATGATTAATTATGTGGCAGTCGAGGAAGGTTTACGCCAACTTAAAAGTGGATTAGGACTATATTTAGTTGATGACGGCGAGGAACAAGAACTCGTTAATACAATTTATTTTTGTGAAAGTATTAGCCAAAACACTGCTGAAAAGCTAGAAGTAACGGAAGAACTTTTAATCGCCTTTGATTATGAGCTTTTTGGTTTAGTATCAGGACAGATGAAAAATGTTTATATGGAATACGATGTCAATTATATTGCAGCAAAAACAGTAAATAATGCATCACTGTTTTCTTTAATTCAACATTTTACAAAAGACATTAACCGTAAAGATAGACTATCGTTTGGGCACGGATTTAAACTTATTCCAACAAGGCTCGGTGGTGTTTTAAAACGAGCCGCAACTGAGGAAGCTGTTGTCGACTTAACAAAAATTGCAAAAGTGCTGCCTATTGGTATTATTAGTCCAAAGATGGACAAAGATAAAGTTATGACTGTGGCTGATTTACAAAAGAGTGAACAACATGTTAATGTATTAAAAATTGCCGACATAATTAAATGCCGCCGTCAAAACGAATCATTAGTAACCCTTGTTTCGCGGGCTAAAATGCCAACAAAATACGGTGATTTTGAAATGGTTGGCTTTATTAATCAACTAAACGGCGAACACCACGTCGCCCTTGTAAAGGGTGATGTAACGACAGATGAACCAGTTTTTATTCGTGTTCACTCAGAATGTTTAACGGGTGATTCCTTTGGTTCTATGCGTTGTGATTGTGGCCAACAATTACATACAGCAATGCGAAGAATAGAGAAAAAGGGCCGTGGTATTTTACTTTATATGAGGCAAGAAGGCCGCGGGATTGGTCTTATTAATAAAATTAGAGCTTACGCCTTACAAGATCAAGGTTTAGACACCGTGGAGGCTAATATTGCTTTAGGCTTCCCCGATGATCTTCGTGACTACGGTATAGGTGCACAAATATTACAACAACTTGGCGTAAAAAGTATTAACCTGATGACTAATAACCCAGCAAAAATTGCTGGTCTTTCCGGATACGGCATTAAAATTAATGAACGTGTAAAAATTCAGTTAAACCACAACGAACGTAATGAGTTTTATATGCGGACAAAAAAAGATAAAATGGGTCATATTCTAGACTTTCCTAAACATAAAAAATAGTTTCATTTCTACTTATTGTTTTATTTAGAATATTATATTTATAAATATAATACTTGAATTTTCTTCTGTTTCACTTAAATGAAGATAATTAAGCTTCTATACCTTATAATTAACATGTACTCAAATTGCGTTAAATGCGGGTAAATAGTAGAAGCTATGATAAAATTTAGAACAACTAGTTATATAATTCTTACTACAGTTATAACTGTTTTATTACTTTCAGCCTGTAATAACAATATTACTTCCTCAACTAATGAAAGCTCATCTTTAAGTACAACGACTACTAGTGAAGTGTTTCCTGTTATTTACACTGTCGTCTTTGATGCACGTGGAGGTAGTGAAGTGGAAGCCCAACAAGTAGGAGAAAACGAACTCTTAATTGTTCCTCATACACTTAAACAAGGTTACACGCTTGAAGGTTGGTATACATCACTTGAAAATAACTCAACGAGGCTAAAATGGGACTTTAGTGTGGATAAAGTTACGAGTGACTTAACTTTATATGCTAATTGGAGTGTTAATGAATACACGATAAGTTTTGTTAGCAATGGTGGCAGTGAAATTGCCTCTATAAAATAAGAATATATGACGATAGTCACTGAACCGCAACAACCAAGCAAAACCGGTCATACATTTATTGGCTGGTTTAGCGATGAAAATCTTAGTGAGGCCTACACTTTTACCACAATGCCAGCAGAAAACATCACACTTTATGCTAAATGGAGTATTAATGCATATACGATAAGTTTTGACACTAAGGGAGGCGACGCAGTTACAAATATTGTTCAAGAATATGACTCTATTTTGACATTACCAACCTCTAGTAAAGTAGGTTATAGTTTCGTTGCTTGGTACATGGACGATCAATTAACTATCGCTTTTACGCTTCTAAAAATGCCCGCGGAAAATATCACGCTTTATGCCAAATGGAGCATTAATGAATATACGATAAAATTTGTTAGTAATGGTGGCAGTGAAATTGCTGCTATACGTCAAGAATATTCGACGATAGTCACTGAGCCGCAACAACCAACTAAAACTGGTCATACATTTGCTGGCTGGTTCAGTGATGAAAGTCTTAATGAGCCTTACATTTTTACGACAATGCCCTCGGCTAATATTACGCTTTATGCCAAATGGGAAGCATTGCAATATTCACTTACGTACAAAGTTTTACAAAATTCTACAGTTAAAAAACTCTTTGCAGGCGATCGTAATGGTTTTGCAATTACGGCAAATAACCGCGTTTATGCTTGGGGTAATAATGAATTTGGACAACTTGGTAATGGGACAAAATTTAGTCGTTCGACACCTATTGAAATAACAAATATGTTTGAAGACACTGTTATTTCTCTCGCCGTTGGTACACATTTTACTGTTGCTTTAACAGCAAACGGAAGCGTTTATACGTGGGGTAATAACTCAATCGGTCAATTAGGCAACGGAACACTAGATGAAGAACTAAGCCCTATTAATATAACGGCCTCATTTGATGATAAAGTCATCTCCATTGTTTCAGGCGGCTATCATACTTTAGCCCTGACTTCTAAGGGAGATGTTTACGTGTGGGGTTCGAATTCTTATGGCCAATTAGGTGTAAGTGCTAATAATACAATCACGAGAAAAGAACCAGTGAAAATTACCGCTAATTTTGATGAAGAAATCGTTAGTTTAGAAGCAGGCTTTTATCATAGTTTAGCTTTAAGTATCACAGGCCGCGTTTATACTTTCGGGTGGAACCAATATGGCCAATTAGGGGACGGTACTAATGTAATGAAAACTGTTCCTGTTGAAATAACTTCACGTCTAGAAGGACGAGTAGTTACTTTATCGGCAGGTCATTCGCACAATCTCGCTCTTACTTCAACAGGCCGCCTCTATGCATGGGGGAGTAATGATCATGGCCAATTAGGGGACGCAACAACAGTGGCGAAAAATAGTCCCGTGGAAATAACTTCATACTTCAGTGAAAAAATTCTTTCTTTAACAAGTGGCTTTTATTTTAATCTTGCCCTAAGTGAAAATGATCTTGTTTTTGCGTGGGGTAGTAATGATTATGCGCAACTTGGTGATAACACAAAAACAAAAAGACTAATAGCAATTGAAATATCGTCCCGCTTTAACGGTATTGTCACAAGTGTTTATGCCGGTCAATATCATAGTCTTGCTCTTACAAGTAATAATGAATATTATGCGTGGGGATATAATAGTAACGGACAGTTTGGAGACGGGTCAACGACAAATCGTTTTGTTCCATTGAAAATAGAAGATTATTTTTATGATTTTGTTGTCTATTTTGTTGAGTATTACGACTTTGGTAGTTCGATTAATAACATTCAAGAACCGAGTAAGCCAGGATACATATTCCATGGTTGGTATAGTGATAAGGATTTTCTTGATCGATACACTTTTGGCTTAATGCCCAACGATAATATTATTTTATATGGCTATTTTAGTAGTAATAGTTGATTGCATTATTTTTTTGAAAGTCTGCATCTATAAATACTAGCTAAAGCTAAAATTAATGATGAATAGGAGAATAAAGTGAAAAAATATTTACCAGCAATATCGCTCATATTGGGCGGATTTACTTGTTTTTTAAGTTATATGCTAATAGGTTCTTATGTCGATGAAGCCGGAGTGTTAGTCGAACCATTTTTCCTGATTCCCCTTGCATATATCTTTTTATTGTCTGGTCTTATCATCCTCGTTGTTTTAGTGCTAGTAAAGTGTAAAATAAAGAAGAGGGTATAAATTATGGAAAAGAAAACAAATAAAATTAGTCCACAAAATAATTCTGCGAATATGAAAAATCCAAATAAGGGAATAAAAGGTACCAACCGACAATATTCTCAAGTACAAGGAAACCGTGGCGCACAATTAAACCGGAACAAAAACGGTAAATAGTCGTGCTTTCGCTAAATTTAATGAGAATCATTTTATGAATATCCTGATTATAGGTGTAACTGGACTCTTAGGTAGTGAAGCAGCTGAACAATTACGGCTAAAAGGCCATAAAATTCGCGGTTTAGCCTTGCCCCCACTTCCGAAAGGCTTAAATCTTTCGCCGGAAATCGAAGTCTTTTTTGGTAATTATATTACTGGGGACGATGAGTTATTTAATAAGATATTTACTGACATTGATGCCTTTATTTTCGCCGCGGGTATCGATGAACGTATTGAAGTTCCCGCCCCGGCTTTAGAAGTATTCAATAAGTATAATGTTGATCCTTTAAAGCGACTTTTTCACTTTGCTAAAGCCCACGGAGTTAAACATAGTGTTATTTTAGGTTCATACTTTACACATTTTGTGAAAACGCGACCTGAATTACATTTAACCAAGCATCACCCTTATATACAAAGTCGTCAGTTACAAAAAGAACTCGCCCTTAGCCAAGCTAGTGACAATTTTAGTGTTGCCCTATTAGAATTACCTTATATTTTTGGTACACAACCAGGCCGTAAACCTGTTTGGGTTTTCCTCGTAAAAATGTTAAAAAAGATGAAAGGTGCGACTTTCTTTCCACGTGGAGGAACAGCAATCGTAACTGTGCGCCAAGTCGGCCAAGCTATTTGTGGGGCCCTTACACAAACTAGTGGTGGCGTTGCTTATCCTCTTGGTTATTACAATTTAACCTGGAAAGAATTGTTCACACTCTTCCATAAATATATGGGTGTTCCTAAAAAACCCATTATTACCATTCCAAATTGGCTCTTTAAAATTGCTGCGAATAACATTAAAAAGAAACAAAAAAAAGATGGCTTCGAAGGTGGGCTAGATTTACCTGAATTTACAAAGATGCAATGTTCCAAACAATTTATTGATGCCAACCTAGCGGCGATTTCTCTTGGTGTTAAAGAAGATAATTTAGAACAAGCGATTGCCGCTTCGGTTCAGCAAAGTGTGAACGCGATGAATAAAAGTAATGATTATATAGAGATGAAAATCTAGTTTGCTTGTTTGAGAAAGATTAACCCGTTAATGACGGGTTTTTTGTTTGTAAATTAAGCTTTCTCTCTATTTATCTTTAGTCATCTAACAATTATTATAGAGTGCTAATTTTAAAATATATAAGTCAAATAAGTTTACTCTCTCTAATTATCATTCTTATAGGGAGGTAATAAATGAGAAAATATACCGTATTCGATTATTATTATTTACGTTATTTCGCTAGATAAACTTACTCATTATGCGACGAACAAAGTTATCGTTGTATTTGGACTACGGCGATAGGTTACTAGTTTTAGGTATTGTAGATATCACGGCACTAAATAGGGATCTTTCTTTTTTAAGCAAAACTAATCGAACCGAGGATTTTTTCTCTGTTTTTCCCAGGTTCTTGATTGTATGACATTTTAAATACTAAAAAAACTCTTACTATCCCTCAATTGAACGATAATATTTTATTAATTTACACTTAATTTGTTAAAGGCTTTTAGTAATGTTCATGGAAGTGATAAAATTAATAGAAATTTGAAAGTAGAGCAACTTATGTATATATCAAAGTTAACAATTAAAGAAACACAACACGCAATAAAAATTGTCAAAGATAATTTTGAAAAGCGCTTAAGTGAACGCCTAAATTTATCACGCGTGTCTGCCCCTATTGTTGTTAGTAGTGGTGGCGCGATTAATGATGATCTTGGTGTCAAAAATAGTGCGCTTAAATTCAAAATTGATTCATTAGGCTATGACGTTGAAATTGTCCAATCACTAGCAAAATGGAAGCGAATTGCTTTAAAAGATTATGGCTACGATGTCTATGAGGGTATATATACAGACATGAATGCGATTAGACCTAAAGACGTCTTAGATAATACTCATTCCCTCTATGTTGATCAATGGGACTGGGAACTAGTTATAAATGAAAAAGATCGTAACATTAACTTTTTAGAAAATATTGTCCGCACAATTGTACAAGTTTTAAAAGAGACAAAAGACATCGTTCGTAAAACTTATCCTATGCTTGATGATCATATAACTGAAGAAGTATTTTTTATTGATGCAGAGCAGTTAGATAACATGTATCCAAATTTAACGATGCGTGAAAAAGAGCACCACATCACTAAACTCCATAAAACCGTTTTTATTAAAAAAATTGGCCAAGTTTTTACAAATGGCAAGCAACATGATTTAAGAGCACCTGATTATGATGATTGGAGTTTAAATGGCGATATTTTAATTTGGAGCAATGTTTTAAACGAAGCAGTTGAGCTATCCTCAATGGGTATTCGCGTTGATAGTGCCTCTTTACTTAGCCAATTACAACTAAGTAATCGTCTAGATCTAATTGATCACCGTTATCATCAAATGGTCTTAAATGATCAACTCCCTCTCACTATAGGCGGAGGAATTGGGCAATCCCGCATTTGTATGATTGTCTTAGAAAAGTTGCACATTGCCGAAGTGCAAGCTTCGCTTTGGAACGAAACTGAACTTAATTATTTTAAAAACAAAAAAATAAACATCTTATAGACATATTACACTTTATAAGAGCGTTTTTTGCCAATAAAAACTTGCTTTAATGTAATATTAAACTATATGAAAAAAACATTTAAAATTATAGCAATTTTTTCTTTAAGTCTATTCTTAGCGCTTCTTCAAGCTCTAAGTATGTTACTATTATTTTCCCTTGCTAAAGTTGACGCGAACATAAGCGGTTACGACTGGAATGAAGACACGACTTTTAGTATTAATGAACACACAAAAACAGTCCAATTTAGCGATGAAATTGATATTTTGTTTTTAACCGACCTTCATCATTTTGGCTATTTTGATGAGATAACTTCAAATAATGTTAGGTCTATTGTTACTAAAGCTGAGCCTGATTTTATCATTTTAGATGGCGATAACACTTTTACAACCTTTAACCGGCGAGCATTAAATAATCTTATTAAAGTGATGGATTCTTTTTCGCTGCCTTGGACCTTAGTATTTGGTAATCATGATGACTTTGGTCGTTATACTAAAAACTATATGGCCAGACAATTAATAAACTCAACCTATGGTATTTTTACTTTTGGACCGAATGGCTTTAAAGGGGCAGGTAATCAAATTATCAATTTAGAATCTGGTGGAAATATAATACATTCCTTAATCTTACTAGATACAGTAAGAAATGGCCGCGTTTCGCCACCAATTACTAACAAGCAAATTGGCTGGTATGAATGGGCAATTAATGGTTTAGAAGAAACTAACCCACTTATTTTCCACACCTCGTTAGTGACTCACGTTGCCTTACCTGAAATGGTCACCGCGATTAAAGAAGGTGTAACGCTCGACGGCCGCCAAGGCGAGAATGTTTCCTTAATGGCAAACAATGGTTTATACGATAGAATTGTTGACTTAGGTTCGACTAAATTTCTTTTCCATGGTCATGACCACTACAACAATAATATAACTTTATATAACGAAATTTATTTTACATATGTCATGCAAGCGGGAGCCTTAACATATGGCTACAACACTAAGGGTGGCACGCTTTTTAAAATGAACGCGGAAGGCCAAAGTTCGCTTGAACTTGTTATTATTTAGTCTCCCTAAATTGTTTCCATATTTCTAAAATCGAGGATTTGACAAATAAATATGAATATTCACTTTATATACAAGTATATAAATTTTTTTTGGTGTATAATCTCCTTTAGCACATAGAAGAGGCCGTATATGATTAATTTTTTAAAACGATACATAGGAACAAAAAAGTTTTATCAAGAACTTTTAATTGTAGCTCTCCCAATTGCCCTCCATCAGCTGCTATCGGCTCTAATAAACTTTTTAGATTCGGCGATGATAGGCCAATGGGGCTTAGAAAAAATTGGGAGTAGTGAAATACTCACATCCTCGGTGATGATCGCAA
>Ga0265295_1008597_pt1 | contig 11275 bp, 8 predicted proteins | sample Munlansysbiofilm_FD_192503 | JGI IMG/M metagenome (GOLD analysis project Ga0265295, IMG submission 192503) | Leachate microbial communities from a municipal landfill in Southern Ontario, Canada - Methane capture system biofilm | ecosystem: Engineered > Solid waste > Landfill > Unclassified ... | reverse complement strand
AATTAACTATAATGAAATTACAAAAGTGGGAGAAAGTGGGAGACAATATGTTCTTTGGAACCTTTTATCACAATCTAGATAACAAGGGTCGAATGGTGATACCAAGCAAATTTCGCAAAACATTAGGCGAAAATGCCAAGGTATACATCGTCGAAGGTTTTGAAGGTTGTCTTAGCATTTACCCCGAACAACACTTTAACCAACTCGTTGCTTCTATGCAAAATTTAAAATATACAAATAGTAACGATAGAGCTTATATCAGAACTATATATGCAAGTATGGTTGAACTAGAAGTTGATAGTAGTAATCGCCTGTCATTGCCAAAAGCAGTTTTAGATGAATACCAAATATCACAAGAAGTAAGTATCGTTGGTGTTGGTAATCACTTTGAAGTATGGAATCAACAAACATTTAAGGAATATCGCAGTCAAACAAGTCAAAACTTAAGTAGCATTGCTGATAAGTTAGGCGGTACTCGTGAATAGTCATGAACCTGTCCTCCTTAACGAAGTATTAGAGGGACTCAATCTCAAAGAAAATAGTATTGTTGTCGATATGACTCTTGGCCGAGGCGGCCATAGTAGTGAAATACTAAAACATATCCCCAAAGGCCATCTCTACACCTTTGATCAAGATAGTGTAGCCCTCGTTGAATCGCGACCACGTCTAGAAAAAATAGCGACAAATTTCACACTCATTCATAGTAATTTTGTCAATTTAAAAGACAATCTTGAATATCTTAATGTTACTAGTGTTGATGCGATGCTTCTCGACCTCGGTGTCTCTAGTCCGCAGTTTGATGAAGCAGGACGTGGATTCTCTTACCGTTATGATGCCCTTCTTGATATGCGTATGGATCAAGAACGTAATCATCTGACAGCCGAAATTGTTGTTAACACTTATTCCTTACAAGAACTGACCAAAATATTTAGAGAATATGCCGAAAGTAAGTTTGCTGGTCGTATTGCTTATAACATTGTGAAAACACGTGAAGTAAAACCTATACGGACGACGTTTGAACTAGTAGAAGTCATTAAAAAAAGTCTCCCTGCCAAAGAATTAAGTAAAAAAGGTCACCCGGCAAAAACGATATTTCAAGCCTTACGTATTGTCGTTAATAACGAACTAGAAGTCTTAGAAAATTGTTTAGGCCAAGCTTTGGAGTTACTAGCTGTTAACGGAAGAATTGCCGTCATAAGCTTCCATAGTCTTGAAGACCGTATCGTAAAAATAATATTCAAAAATGTCACAAGTAATGATAACGGCCGCCGCAGCCCTCTTCGCCATCCAAGTGAAGAAGTAGGACCGAGTTATCAACTAGTTAATCGTAAAGTGATTATTGCTAGTGAACAAGAAAACATGTCAAACCCGCGCGCCAGCAGCGCAAAACTACGAATCATTGAAAGAAAGCGAGGTAGTTAATATGATGAGAGATAAATTAGTTAAAACTGGGCATAGGGCCTGGTATTACCGTTTCCGGAAAATAGGTGTTTTCACCGCCTTCCTTGTGGCTGGTGGACTTATTGCCATCGTACCTGCTCGTCAAATTTCGATTGAAATTCAAAACCTTCACGCCCAACAAAATAGTGAAGAAAATTCGCACGAAGAACTAGTGGTTACGACTGAAGAAACAACACTTATTAGCAATCAACTACTTGATTTTTAATATAGGCTTAACTGAGTGCAAACTCAGCGATAACTAAGGGCTCACTGAACCTCTCTCCTTCAATGGCCCTTTTTTGTTTGTTTTATAGTATAAAAATAGTAATAAATTAGTTAATATTTTAAAATTATAAAGATAATACCCAAAATCAGTAAACTATTAGGGTTTTCTTGTCAAAGCTAATTATATAAAGTATAATTACTTGTAGTAAATATATATTATGGATAAAGCAATTAATACTCTTGAAATCGGCCATAGCGGCGTAAAACTCGTCATTGGCTACCAAATTGAGCATAAACCAGTCGTCATCTATGCCAATACTTTTAGTTATGAAAAATCAATTAAGAATGGTGAGATTATTGAACCTGCACTCGTTGCCAACGCAATTAAAGCCCTCCTTAATAGCGCCCATGAAAACCTTAATATTAAAATTGATGAAGTTGTCTTGTGTTTACCAGCGATAGATTTAGAAATATTTGTTGGCCGCCAACAAACGAGTGTTCTTGCTGCCAAAATTGATAAGGTCGATGTGACAAATGTGACAACGCTTTTACGTAAATCTAAAATTGATGCCCAAAAACATATTGTTAGTATTGTCCCAATTAATTTCATTCTTGAGTCTGGCAAATCATTTTATAGTGCCCCTATAGGTGAACCTAGCAGTGTCCTCTCGCTTGATGCTTATTTACATCTACTCCCTTTATGGGTTTATAACTCCTACCTTAATGTTGTTGAAAACGCTGGTATTAAAGTGTTAAAAACTTTTGTCGAAACATACGCTTTAGGCGAATTGTATAACGACCAAAAAGATATAGCTGCTAATTATATTTTGGTCGACTTTGGTTCTGAACGAACTAGTGTCAGTCTTATTGCACAAAATCGTCTTTATTTTTCTAAGAGTTTCTTCTTAGGCAGTGATCATTTGACTGAACATCTAAAAAATAAATTAAATATTTCGTCTGAACGCGCTGATGAATTAAAACGCATTTACGGCTATGATGAAAGCCCGATTAAAACGCAGTTTGCAATTGCCAGGAGTTTAGATGATGCTAAGACTAAGATTACGACAAGACAGCTAAATGAAACAATATATGAGTTTTTGCTTGATCATCAACGAAACTTACATGATACCTTAGAAATAATGGCGAAAATTCAACAAATAAAATCAATTAAAGACTACCAAATAATTTTAACTGGTGGGGGAACTAAACTACACGGCTATAGTGCCTTTCTTGCCAAAGAAGGACGTGGATATAACTATATATTCGCGCAAGCTAACATTATAGGTGCCCGCAGCCCTGAATATGCTACATGCCTAGGACTCATTAAAGCTTATACACGATATGCAATGGAAATTGGCGACGAGCAAACGCCCGTTGGACCACTCTCAAGGAAATAGAGGTTACAATATGAATAATTTAGATGAATTTGAACCAGTTGCTCGCATTGTTGTAATTGGTGTTGGCGGTGCTGGTAATAACGCTGTCAACCGCATGATAGATGACAAAATCGATAATGTTTCCTTTTGGGTTGCTAATACTGATAAACAAGCACTAGCGACAAGTCGCGCAAAAAATCGCTTAATCTTGGGCGAAAGCATTACGCATGGTCTTGGCGCGGGTGGCGAACCTGCAATGGGGCGCGATGCCGCTGAACATAGTCGTGAAGAAATTGAAAAAATCGTGGAAGGTGCTGATTTAGTCTTTATTGCTGCCGGAATGGGTGGCGGAACTGGGACTGGGGCAGCTCCTGTTATTGCAGAAATTGCTAAAAGAAATGGGGCTCTTACAATCGCGATTGTCACAAGACCATTTACTTTTGAAGGTAAGAAACGTATTCAAAATTCTGTCGAAGGCTTAGGTAACTTAAAAGATATCGTCGATAGCATTATTGTCGTTAGTAATGACAAATTATTAATGGTTAATGGTAATCGTCCAATTAGTGATGCCTTTAGTGAAAGTGATAAGGTTTTAGCCCAATCGGTCAAAACCGTTGTTGATCTTATTTTAATGCCGGCTGTGATTAACTTAGACTTTGCTGATGTGAAAAACACCCTTAAAGATTCAGGTATCTCACTTATAGGTTTTGGAATGGGAACAGGCAAAGATAAGGCGCGACAAGCTGCACAAAACGCGGTTAATTCGCCACTTTTAGAAGCCTCACTCCACGGAGCAAGAAAGGCCATTGTTGCCGTTACATGCGGCACTAATGTGAGTCTTTATGAAGCTCAACACACTGTGGACTGGATTATTGAAACGAGTGGTTCAAATAATATCGATATTAAATTTGGTGTCGCACTAAACGACTTACTTGAAGATTCTATTCTAGTAAGCGTTATTGCAAGTGACTTTGAAGAAGCTTATGACTTTACCAAAGTGCCAACGCCAACACTAATTCGTCAACCCTTGCAAGAGGAAAAAGATGATGATGAAGAAGAACAACGCCAAGATAATGAAGACGGTCTTGATATTCTCCCCGACTTTTTAAAAGGAATGTTAGACGACAACGATTAACATTTGCGCTTTGACGTTAATTATTTTATAATTAAGCATAAATCGAAGATGAAGATACGAAGTTAAGACTAAGGATATGACTAGCGAATTAGGGACGGTGGAAGCCTAAGCAATCAACTTAACTTTATCACTTCAGAGTGGATTGGCGATATGTAGTTAATCCCGGGCTCACCGTTATCGAGATTGAGTGCTAGTGAAAACTAGAATTAAGGTGGTACCACGGTCATGCGTCCTTATTCATGGGACGCTTTTATTTTGGAGGAAATTATGAAATTAAAAGATACATTACTCATGCCGAAAACAACATTTGAAATGCGCGGCAATTTAAACAAAAAGGAACCCCTTTATGTTAAAAATTGGCAAAAAGAAGATTTATATGCCTTAATGCGCGAAAAAAATCTTGGGCGAACACCCTATGTTTTACATGACGGCCCTCCATATGCGAATGGAAACATTCACTGTGGGCACATGCTTAACCGTATTTTAAAGGATTTTGTCGTCCGTTTTAAAAATATGCAAGGCTATGACACTCCTTTTCGCTTAGGTTGGGATACACACGGACTGCCAATTGAAAACCAAATTACAAAAAGCGGGATCAACCGTAAGGAAATGAGCGTTCCTGATTTTCGTAAGTTATGCGAAGACTACGCTCGCAAACAAGTAGCCTCACAAAAAGAACAAATACGCCGTTTAGGCATCGTTGGTGACTATGATAATCCATATATGACTTTGACAAGTGATTATGAAGCAAGCCAACTTGAAGTATTTAAAAACATGGCCTTAAAAGGCTTAATATATCGCGGACTTAAACCAGTTCATTGGAGTCCAAGTAGTGAAAGTGCTCTAGCGGAAGCAGAAATTGAATATGCTGATGTGAAAAGTCACGCTATTTATGTTATTTTTCCTGTTGTTGATGGTAAAGGGGTGCTCACGGATAAAGATCAATTTATCATATGGACAACGACGCCATGGACACTACCTGCCAACCTCGCGATTTCGGTCCATCCAACTTTTGATTATGGTTTATATGAATCAAGTGTCGGCCGTATTGTCTTACTTGACGAACTCGTGGAAGCTTTTAAAATAGACACAGGTGTCGAAATTATCAAAAAACTTGCTAGTTTTAAAGGCCAAGATTTTGAATATATCACAACCTCACATCCTTTATTTGCTAAGACTTCACTCGTTATTGTTGGTGAACATGTCACTAATGAAGCAGGAACTGGTGCAGTTCATACCGCTCCGGGCCATGGTGTTGAAGACTTTATTGTTGGCCAAAAATATAATTTAGAAGTGCTATGTCCAGTTGATGAAAAGGGTGTTTTTACTGCCGAAGCCGGCAAGTATCAAGGACTCTTTTATGAGAAAGCTAATGCAGTTATTTTAGAAGATTTAAAAGCACGCAATCTGCTTGTTAGCCATAAAATATTTACCCATAGTTACCCTCATGACTGGCGTACAAATAAGCCACTTATTTTCCGGGCGACACCACAATGGTTTGCTTCAATTCAACCAATTAGAAAGCAATTACTTGAGGAAATTAATCGCGTAAAATGGACCCCAGAATGGGGTAAAATCCGCATTACAAACATGATTAAAGACCGAGGTGACTGGTGTATTTCCCGTCAACGTGTGTGGGGCGTTCCCATTCCTATTATTTATAATGAAGATGGTTCAGCCATTGTTGAAACAGAAGTTTTTGATCATATTATTAAACTCGTTAAACAACGGGGTAGTAACATTTGGTTTAGTCTTGACGTAAAAGATTTACTACCTCCTGGCTACACAAATCCAGCTTCGCCTCATGGTCTTTTCCGTAAGGAAACCGACATCATGGACGTTTGGTTTGATAGTGGTTCCAGTTCAATCGCTGTCTTAAAAGATAAGGGCGAACCTTATCCTAGTGATCTCTACCTTGAAGGTAACGATCAATATCGCGGCTGGTTTAACTCTAGCCTCATTATTAGTGTTGCCGTCAATGGTGTGAGTCCTTATAAAAATGTTGTGAGCCACGGCTTTGTGATGGATGAGAACTGGGCGAAAATGTCTAAATCTAAGGGTAACGGCATTGATCCTTTAAAAATCGCTGATGAATTTGGCGCTGATATTTTGCGGCTGTGGGCGGCGACCATTAATTATCAAGATGATGTACGTATTAGTGAAGCCATTATTAAACAAGTCGCGGAAATTTACCGCAAAGTTCGTAATACTTTTAAATTCATGCTCGGAAATCTTCAAAATGGTGAGACTGAGTATGACTTTGACCAAAGTCTAGCTTTTAATGACTTTAGTCTCGTCGATAACTTTATTTTAGCGAAACTTGAAGATGTTAAAAATCGTGTCGTTGAAAGTTTTAACCGCTTTGATTTTGCTAATGGTGTCACACATTTGCTCAACTTTATAAGTAATGATCTTTCAAGTTTTTATTTAGATATCACTAAAGATATTCTCTACTGCGAAACAGTTAGCTCTAAACGTCGCACACAAGTTCAAGCCGTCATCGCAAGAACAAGCTTGACACTCATGAAGTTATTTACGCCCATTCTTAGTTTTACGATGCAAGAAGTGTATGACAATAGTCCAATTAATGACCGAAAGGCTAATGTTCAACTCGAAGACTTCCCGCTTATCACGCATGAATTTGACGAAAGCGTCCTTGCCTTATACGCAAACTTTAATCGCCTTCGTGATGAAGTGTTAGCCAAACTCGAAGTAAGGCGCGGTGAAGGTCTAATTGGTAGTTCGCAAGAGGCCGAAGTTACTTTTCCTGTTAGTGACATCAAACTCAAAAATGCACTCCTAACCTTAGATAAAGACGAACTAGCACGCTTATTTGTTGTTTCTAAGGCAACGATATCTGAACAAGCAAGCGTTAGTGTTACACTAGCAACAGGTGAGAAATGTGAACGGTGCTGGAATTACCGTGAACTTGAAAGCACAAGTGTTGGCCATATTTGCCACCGCTGCCACGAAGCAATTGGAGATTTTAATGAAAAGTAATTTTATAAAAAAACTTTCTTGGAAAAAGGTCTTAATGAGTTTTTATTGGCTTATTGCGCTTTTAATCATTGTTGATCAAGCAAGCAAGGCAACTTTTCTTTACTTAGAAGCAACGAAGGGGCCACATTTTCAAGTCGCAGTTATTAATAATTTCTTCTATTTTACATATCACCGTAATACAGGAGCGGCCTGGTCGATTTTACGTGATTCAGCGTGGTTATTAACGCTTATTAGCATTGCAGCAGCGACAATAATGCTTTCCTACCGTATCATTAAGCGTAAGGAACTCCCCCCTCTTTATAAAGCTGCTTGGGCTCTTGTTATTGCCGGAACCTTAGGCAACTTTATTGATCGCGCCTTTTATAAGTTAATAACAGGCGTACCTGGTGTCGTTGACTTTCTTCATTTCCAATTTGGCAGCTATCACTTCCCTGTTTTTAACGTCGCTGATATGTGTCTCGTTGTCGGTTTATTTAGCCTGATAATTTTAAGTTTTATCGATGAGAACAAATCAAAAAATAACGATAAAATTGCGAAAACGGAAGTAACAAAAGATGAATAATAAGCAAAAAATGACCAAATTTAAGGTTGACGAAGCTCACGTTGGGATGCGAATTGATAAGGCTTTAACTTTGATGCACAAAGATAAAAGTCGCTCTTATATTCAGCTTTTAATTGATAATAATCTTGTGTTTGTTAATGAAAATGCTTGTAAGGCTTCTTACAAGTTAAAGTTAGATGACACGATTGTTTTTGGTGAACTTGAAGAAGAAGCAAATGAGATTAAGGCCAACGATATTCCCCTTGATATTGTCTATGAAGATAGTGACGTCCTTGTGGTTAACAAAGCCCAAGGCATGGTTGTTCATCCTGCCCACGGCCACTATGAAGACACACTTGTTAATGCACTCTTATTTCATATTAAAGATTTATCAACTATTAATGGGGTTAAACGCCCAGGTATCGTTCACCGTATTGATAAGGATACCTCGGGGCTTTTACTCGTATGTAAAAACGATAAGGCCCATCAATTTATTGCCAAGGAAATTAAAGATCATAAAGTTGAACGCTTTTATTTAGCCCTTGTTATGGGAGTAATTAAAGAACCAGGTGGTACGATTATCGCTCCACTAAAACGCGATGTAAAAAACCGTATGCGCATGGGCATTAATCTTGATGAAGGTAAGGAAGCGATCACACACTTTCAAGTAGTTGAACGTTTCGCTAATCATACACTAGTCCGTCTTAAATTAGAAACAGGTCGGACTCATCAAATTCGTGTCCACATGTCCTATATTGGCCACCCAGTTGAAGGTGATCCACTTTATGGTCGTAACAATCGTAATTTATATAAAAACGGGCAACTGCTCCATGCTGAACGGCTCATTTTTATGCATCCAACATTAAAAAGGCGCATTAATTTATTCGCGCCACTGCCATATTATTTTGCTGATATTATTGATAAGCTAAGTCGTTAGACGTTGATAGTTGATAAAATTTTGTTTAACGATACTATCAAGCGCGGATTGTCCGTGCTTTTTTAAAAATTCACGGGCGAAATCATCGACCTTTGTGGCTGCTCCAAGGGGAATAGATGTTGCAAATTTGGCATTTAATTTTTCGATTTCTTTAAGGAAATAGTAGCGTGCCATGATGCTAGCAAGTGCGACACTAGGATAGAGTGATTCGCCTTTTTCCTTCATGACTAGATCGCTAATTTTGTCCATACCTTGAGTGTATTTAGCAAAGTTTTCATAACTAGCAAATTGATCAATAAAAGAAGTTGCTTCGATCTTAAGTTCGTTTTTTAAAAGTTGCAAAACGTTAACATGTAGCATTGCTTTGATTTTATTCATATTGTAACCTTTTTTTGTTAAGGCATTAAATTTAGGATTATCAACAATGTTGACCTTGTGTTCAACACGCTTTAATAAAAGGGGAACAGTCGCTAAAATGTAATCATCAGTTAGTTTTTTGCTATCACGAATAATGAAATCATTAAGCGCTTTATATTGGGTCTCATCGAGGTAGCAAGCAACAACAACAAGGGGACCAAAAAAGTCGCCAAAACCGACCTCATCACTCCCATATTGCGGGCCAAAATAAATAAATTCATTGCTCGCCGATGTCTTTGTTGGACTTGCGGTTTTATTAATTACATAACTACGACTCCATAAATTTAGCTCATCTTCGATCCGAGGACCATTAAAGACGACCTTATAGTGGTCGGGGTTTTTATTAGAACTATAAACGGTAATTTTACTAGTTTGTTTAATCGCAAAAAAAACGACGTAATCGCCTTTATTTTCACTTTGGTATTCAAGATAGTGTGATTTGAATTTAGCAAAGTCGCTTTTTTTTATTTTGATCGTGCTATATTTAATTTCCATAAAGATATTTTATCATAAATAACAATCACTTGCCCTAAGTTAGTCAGTGGAATTTATGTATTTAACGCTTATTTTGTCAAGATAATATGATAATATTATATATATGAAATCAATATTTGATATTTTTGAATTTAACGAAATTAGAACACGTCTTGCTAGTTTCAATAAAACGATTAGGGGCCGTGATTTATCACAAAAACTAATGCTTTTTAAAGATTTACCCGCGTTGCAGGATGAATTAGCCTTAATGAAAGAAGTGCAAACGTATTTATTTCAACATGGAGAATTAGCCCTTAATAACTCTAGTGACCTGAGCCTTGCTTTTAAAAGTGCAAGAAGTGGAAACGTTTTAACCCCTGCTGATTTTGATCACATCAATAGTGATATTAAGGCCAGTATAAAAATCACGAGCCAAGCCCAAGCTAAAATTAGTAAGGACAGCCGCTTGTCTCTACTTATTGCAACATTCATTGATTTAAGTGTAATTAGTGAAAAAATTGAGAGTATTATTAGTCCTAACCTCACAATTAAAGATAATGCTTCCCCGGCCTTACGTAAAATTAGGCGCGATATTTTAACGATTGAAAACAAGATTACACGAACAACTGGTGACCTTTTAACGACATATAAAAATGTCATTAGTGATTCGCTTGTGACGATGAGAAATGGTCACTATGTTATTCCGATTAAGGCTAGTGAAAAATATAACGTCAACGGCATTATTCATGATATTAGTCAAAGCGGACAAACCGTCTATATTGAACCAAGCCAAATCGTTGAATTAAATAACCGGCTTATAAATGCGAAAAATGATGAATTAAGTGAGATTAACCGTATATTAAGGGAACTAACACTTGATATGCTTAAAAATGAAGATGCGATTTTATTAAACAATGAAATTATAGCCCGCCTTGACTTTTTGTTTGCTAAGGCTCTTTTAGGACGCGCGATGAATGGATATGTCGCAACTTTGAGTGAAGAACAAGAAATATATCTTCCTAAAGCACGACACCCTTTAATTAACGAACAAGTCGTCGTCGCTAATACTTTTGATATTAATATTAATAATCACATTGTTGTCATAACCGGTCCTAATGCCGGTGGTAAAACAGTTGCGCTTAAAACAATAGGTCTTTTAGTGATGATGAACCAAAGTGGGCTCCTACTACCAACTGATGGTGAAGCACGTCTTGGCTATTTCCGTAGCATTTTCGCTGATATTGGTGACCAACAATCACTAAGCGACAATTTATCGACATTCAGCGCTCATATTGCTAATATCGCCGATATTACTAGCCGTGTTAAAAAAAGTGATCTCGTCTTAATTGACGAACTAGGAACAGGTACTGACCCTGTTGAGGGCGAAGCACTTGCATTAGCAATTTTAGATTACCTTAAAGATAAGGGCGCGATTGCAGTTATTTCTAGCCACTTTTCTAAACTTAAAACATATGCTTTTTCAACTAGTGGCGTCACAAATGCGAGTATGCTTTTTGATGAAAAAGCGCTTAAACCACTTTATATTTTTAAATTAGGCTTACCTGGCAAAAGTTATGGGCTAAGCGTGGCGACCAAACATGGGCTTAACGATACAATTATTAAAAGTGCCCAATCATATATGGAAGGGGCTGGAAATTTAAAAATTGAAGAAACACTGGCCCGCCTCAATGAAGAAGTCGAAAAAAGCGAACAAGAAAACGTGCGCATTT
>Ga0265295_1008596_pt1 | contig 11277 bp, 8 predicted proteins | sample Munlansysbiofilm_FD_192503 | JGI IMG/M metagenome (GOLD analysis project Ga0265295, IMG submission 192503) | Leachate microbial communities from a municipal landfill in Southern Ontario, Canada - Methane capture system biofilm | ecosystem: Engineered > Solid waste > Landfill > Unclassified ... | reverse complement strand
ACAATTGGTGTATCCTCGGCAAATTGCCATGTTCCTCTGCCGTAAAATGACTGATGCTTCTTTTCCGCTAATTGGCGACCAGTTTGGAGGGAGAGACCATACCACCGTAATGCACGGGGTGGAAAAAATAGAAAAAGAAGCGGCTGCGGACCAGGATTTGTTAGCCACCCTGGAAAAGCTTTGTAAACAACTCGACCCCAGGGCAAGCTTATAAAAGCTAGTTTATAAACAAGCTTGTCCACCCCGTTGAGAAGAGGTACAGTGAAGCATAACAACACTTGTACACATTTTACACACTACTACTACGGTTACGACTAGCTGTTATTAAATAAAAAAGATAAATAGGGGGCCAAGACAATGAAATTTAACATTGAGAAAAGAGAAATATCTACCCTTACTACTCTGGTACATCGTGCGTCGTCGAGTAAGAATACCATTCCCAGCCTATCCGGCCTGCATATCAGCTTATCTCATGACAGCGGTTTAACTATGACTGCCACCGATATGGAAATAGGTATTAAAGCCTCAACCTCTAATGTTGATTTAATTGAAGAAGGAAAAGTACTCGTTAATGCCAATTATTTTGCTGATTTAATAAAACTCCTTCCTGATACTTTAATATCCTTTGAATTAAATCAGGAAACCTCCCGTCTTAATATTAGTTATGGCCGTTCATCCAGCCGGATAAATATATTCCAGGAAACAGAATATCCGGAGTTACCTATCGGTAAAATGGAATATCTTTTCTCCATTCCTCACGATGTTCTTAAAGAGGGACTCAAAAAAACTGCCTTTGCTGCTGCGACTAATCATTTTCGCCAGGTTTTCACCGGGGTGCTTTTTGATATTATCGGCGGCGATACTCTGAAAATAGTTGCCTCAGACACCCATCGTCTGGCTTACTATACATATACACTGGAACAAAAGGATTTAGAACCTTTAAAATTCGTCATTCCCATCCGGACAGTTAATGAATTACTGCGCTTCCTTGATGATAGCTCTGAAAAAATAAATATTGGTTTCTCCGAAAACAACGTTATTTTTTATCAAGAAAACTTTATACTGCTTTCACGTTTAATTGAAGGGCAGTATCCCAACTATGAGACGGTTATTCCAGCGTCATTCAGCACTGAAATAAATATAAAAACCTCGGTTCTGGCCTCCAGCCTGGGAAGGGCCAAAATAATGCCCACTGATGATAAGTTTCAAATACAACATGTCCAATTTGCTTTAATGGAGAATGAGGTTCAATTGAACTCTTTTTCCGAGAGTATGGGTGATTTATCAGAAGTCATTGATGAGATTAAAATCGAGGGAGAAAGAGATATTAAAATAGCATTTAATACTAATTATTTTTTGGATGCGGTCAAAATATTAGAGAGTGAATGCGATGATATTATTATAAATTTATCGGGAGCCTTAAGCCCCGCCCTGATCAAAAATCCCGAAAAAGAGAATTATTTATATGTCCTGGTTCCGATGCGAACCAACAACTAACGAAGGGTGCAGGTTCTGTTTGAAAATTGATAAATTGCAGGTTAAGAACTTCCGCAATATAAAAAAATTAAATTATGAACCATCACCTAGTCTAAATATTTTTGTGGGAGATAATGCCCAGGGGAAAACAAATTTATTAGAGTCTATTTTCGTGTTAGCGACGGGCAGTTCATTTCGACGGGCAAATGATGCCAATCTGGTAAATTATGAAGCGTCCGGTTATGCTATAAATGGGTTTTATAATATAAACGAACGTTCAATGGAAGCCTCTCTGCAGTACCACCTGAATACCAAAAAAGATTTCATAATCAACAATAAAAAAAGCAACCAGAACCATAAAGATAGATTACGGGTGGTTCTTTTCACACCGGATGATCTTTTTTTAATTAAGGGATCTCCGGTCAAAAGGAGAGCTTTTTTGGATTTTATCCTAAAGCAGCTATCAGGGGAGTATCTTTTTTTTATGGATAATTATGCTAATATCTTAAAAAAAAGGAATTTGTTTTTAAAAAGAGAGCAAACTACAGGAAAATCATTTAAAATAGTAAATGATTTGTTTATTGAAAATGCTATTCGCTTAATAATTCAACGCATAAATTTCGTTAATATTTTAGAAGAAATAAGCAGGCCTATTTACCTGGAAATAAACCAGGCGCAAAATGAATTAAAAATGAGATATGCTCTATCTTTTGCGATAGATAATGATAAAATCAATATGGATGTTTTACAGATTGCTTTACGCCAACACATCGAAGAGCACCTGCAAGAAGAAAGATTTAGAAGAAAAACTATGGTAGGACCTCATTTAGATGATATTAATTTTTATCAGGACGGGCGCCTGGCCAGAATTTACGCTTCCCAGGGGCAGCAACGCAATATATCAATAAGCCTTAAATTGGCGGAATTATATACTTTTAAGAGGATCAAGGATTGCTATCCGGTTTTTTTACTGGATGAAGTTTTATCTGAATTAGACGAAGGGAAGAGAAAAATGCTTATGAAGCATTTGCGGCAGGCTGATTTTCAAACGTTTCTTACGGCGGTAAATATCGATAAAATTAATGAACAAGATAACAATTACATCGTTCAAGAAGGCCGATTGCTGCGAAAGGAGTTTTAACTGTGTACTTGCATTTGGGTGATGATAAAGTAATATTAGGGGACAGTTTAATCGCCATACTCAACCTGGGAGATCCGGTATCCTCGGATTTAATTGAAATTATAGAGAATGCGCAACTGGAGAAGAAACTATTCAATATCAGCTTAAAAGATAAAAATAAGTCCCTGGTGGTGTGTAATGACAAGCTTTATCTGTCACCTATATCATCAAATACTCTTTTCAAAAGGGCAATTTATTTCCGTAGGGAGGTTTAATTTTTGAAGAAAATAGAAAATGGCTATAATGCCTCTGATATCCAGGTTCTTGAAGGCCTGGAAGCCGTTCGTTTACGGCCGGGCATGTATATCGGTTCCACTGGGCCGAAAGGACTGCACCATCTGGTTTTTGAAATAGTAGACAATAGTATAGATGAAGCAGTGGGAGGATGCTGTGATAGGATTGAGGTCGTAGTAAATGCTGATAACAGTGTTACGGTCAGCGATAATGGGCGCGGCATACCGGTAGACAACCATCCGCTGATGGGGATACCAGCCATTGAGGTCATTATGACTACCCTGCATTCAGGGGGAAAATTTGGCGGCAGCGGTTACACCATCTCAGGCGGGCTGCATGGAGTTGGTTTATCGGTTGTCAATGCACTGTCAGCCAGGATGGAGATAACGGTTCGCAGGGATGGGCATGCCTATCGACAAGATTACGGAAGGGGCAAGCCCCTAACCAGCCTGGCAATCCTTGGAGAAACTGATAGCACAGGAACGACCATCAACTTTCATCCCGACCCCGATATATTTGAGGAAATTGTTTTTGAAAGGGATATTCTCATCCAGAGACTGCGGGAGCTTGCCTATCTTAATAAGGGACTGCATATAATATTCACTGATAAAAGGGAAGAGGAAATTTTCAAAAAAGAATTTAAATCAACCGGGTTGAAAGACTTTGTCGGCTATATTAATAAAAGCAAAGAAGTTGTAAATCCAGACCCCATATATTTCGATGTTAAAAAAGACGATGTAGTGGTTGAAGTAGCGCTGCAATACAATAACGGTTACAGTGAAAATATTTATTCCTTTGCTAATAATATCCGCACCCAGGAAGGTGGAACCCATGAAACCGGTTTCAAGAATGCCCTTACCCGGGTCATCAATGATTATGCCAAAAGGAATAATATCATAAAAGAAAACGAACCGAATCTAGCCGGGGAGGATATTCGGGAAGGTGTAGCAGCCGTGATTTCAGTGCTGGTTAAGGATCCTCAGTTTGAGGGTCAGACCAAAACCAAACTTGGTAACACCTATATCAGGGGGGTAGTTGATTCTGCGGTATATGAGAACATAGAAGATTACTTAAATGAATACCCGGCTACCGCGAAGAAGATATTAGAGAAAGCTATATCAGCACGACGGGCCCGGGAAGCAGCCCGCAAAGCAAGAGAGCTTACCAGGCGTAAGAGTGCCCTGGAATCGACAAGCTTACCAGGTAAATTAGCTGATTGCAGCAACCGTGATCCGGCCCAATCGGAGCTGTTTATTGTGGAAGGGGAGTCGGCCGGCGGTTCGGCCAAGCAAGGCAGGGATAGAACTTATCAGGCTATTTTGCCCTTGCGGGGTAAAATTCTTAATGTAGAGAAAGCTCGGCTTGATAGGGTTTTATCCAATGAGGAGATACGCAACCTGATAACCGTTATGGGGACCGGGATAGGGGAAGATTTCGACATCAAAAAAGCCCGGTATCACAAGTTGTTCATTATGACTGATGCGGACGTGGATGGTTCTCACATCAGGATTCTACTGTTGACTTTTTTCTATCGCTATATGCACGAATTGATAGAAAATGGCTATGTATATATAGCCCAGCCGCCGTTATACGGCCTAAAAAGGGGCAAAGAGGTACACTATTTCTATAACGACGCCGAAATGAACAAATTCATCGAGGAATCAGACAAAAAATGGTCGACCCAAAGATATAAAGGCCTGGGGGAAATGGATCCTGAGCAGCTATGGTCAACAACCATGAACGCGGACAACCGGACCATTCTGCAGGTGACCATAGATGATGCCATTCAAGCGGATGAAGCGTTTTCCGATCTGATGGGGGAAAATGTTGAACCCCGCCGCGAGTTTATAAACGCTAATGCCAGATATGTAGTCAACCTGGATATTTAGGGGGTAATTTGATTTGGGACAGGACAACCTTTTTAGTAAAGTCATTCCTATGGACATAGAAAAAGAAGTAAAGAAGTCTTTCCTGGAATACTCAATGAGTGTTATCGTATCAAGAGCTTTGCCCGATGTCCGGGATGGACTTAAACCAGTCCATCGACGCATACTGTATGCGCTTTACGACCAGGGGATGACCCATGACAAACCACATAAGAAATCAGCCAATATAGTTGGAGAAGTAATGGGTAAATATCATCCCCATGGAGATTCCGCTATTTATCAGACCATGGTTAAGATGGCGCAGCAATTTTCCATGCGCTATCCCTTGGTGGATGGTCATGGAAACTTTGGTTCTATCGACGGAGATGCAGCTGCCGCCATGAGGTATACAGAATCACGCATGGCCAGGATTGCCGGCGAGATGCTCAAAGATATTGAGAAAAACACCGTTGACTGGCGTCCCAACTATGATGATAGCAGGGAAGAACCGCAGGTTTTGCCTAGCCGCATACCTAATTTATTGATAAATGGTTCATCAGGGATAGCCGTTGGTATGGCCACCAATATTCCTCCCCATAATCTGGGCGAAGTCGTGGACGGGATAAAAATGGTTATAGACAATCCTGAGGTTACCATTGACGAACTTATGGAAGTGATTCCCGGACCGGATTTTCCAACCGCTGGAATTATGGGAACCAGGGGGATCAGGCAGGCGTATACTACCGGGCGGGGGAGTCTCAGGATAAGATCCCGCTATACCATTGAGGAGAAAAAGGGCGGGCGTAATGCTATTATTATTACTGAAATCCCTTACCAGGTAAATAAAGCGCGGGTAGTTGAGAAAATAGCGGAACTAGTGAGGGATAAAAAAATAGAAGGCATTGTGGACCTGCGAGATGAATCAGATCGTAAAGGTATTAGACTAGTTATTGAGGTACGCCGGGATGTAAATGCAAATATAGTAATGAACAAGCTGTTCAAACATACCCAATTGGAGGACAGTTTCGGAGTTATAATGCTGAGCCTGCTTAACGGGGAGCCCAAGGTGCTTAACATTAAACAAATGATGCAGGCGTATATAGAACACCGCCAGGAGGTAATTACCAGGCGGACTTTCCATGAATTAAAAATAGCCAAGAATCGCAAGCATATTGTGGAAGGATTGCAGGTGGCCATTGATAACCTGGATGAAATCATCGCCCTGATTAGAAATTCTGATAACCGGGAAACAGCCCGCAATGCCCTGATCGCCAGGTTTGATCTGAGTGAAATTCAGGCCAATGCTATTTTAGATATGCGTTTTGCGCAATTAACCGGCTTGGAACGAGCCAAGCTTGAAGAAGAACTTAGGGAATTGCTGCTCAAAATTGCTGATTATGAAGATATTCTGGCCCGTCCTGAAAGGGTCTTGGAGATGGTTAAGGAAGATTTAGATGAAATTAAGGCTAAATACGGAGATAAAAGGCGTACCGAAATAACCGGTGACAATTCCGACTATGATGAAGAAGACTTTATCGAAGACCATGAAGTGGTAATCACTCTTAGCCACCGGGGCTATATAAAAAGACAGCCTCTGGATACCTATAAGGCGCAGAAAAGGGGCGGCAAAGGGATAAGCTCTACGAATACCCGTGCCGAGGATTTTGCGCATGATATCCTGGTTACCGGAGTACTTGCCAACATCTTTTTCTTTACCAACCAGGGCAGGGCATTTAGTGCCAAAGCCTATCATATTCCGGAATCCTCCCGCCATGCGAAAGGACAGGCGCTGGTTAACTTCCTGGAACTCAGGGAGGGAGAAAAAGTTAGTACCATAGTGGCAGCGCGTTCATTGGATGAGAAACGGCATCTTATTATGGTAACTAAGAACGGGGTTATAAAAAAAGTAAAGCTGTCAGCTTTTGCCAACATCAGGAAAAACGGAATTATAGCTCTCAATCTGGCTGAAGAAGATGAATTGGTAGGAGTAATCAGGGTGGATGGTCAAGATAGATTGATGCTGGTTACATCGCGCGGACAATCGATTATGTTTGCTGAAGAGCAGGTTCGAAGTATGGGTAGAACGGCCGCAGGAGTGAGGGGCATCAAGCTGAATAAGAATGATTTCGTCGTCGGTGTGGATAAAGACCGGTCCGGAGCACAGGCTTTTATGGTTACGGAAAACGGCTACGGGAAAAAGACGCCCATGACTGAATTTAAAACTCAGAACCGGGGCGGAAAGGGATTAAAAATCATCAATGTTGACAAAAAGAATGGTCCCATAGTAGGCTTTAAAATAGTGGCCGAGGAAGAGGAACTGATTATCCTTACCAGTGAGGGTCATATTATAAGGCTGGAGGCCGGAGATATTTCCACCCAAAAGAGATATTCCCGGGGTGTAGTTCTTATGAAAACATCGGAGAACGACCGCGTTGCAGCGGTAGCCCGATTCATACCAGAAAAGGAAGAATAGACGGGGCGAAGGATACCGGCCCTAACGTCGAGGTAAGTACGATTAAACAATGCAAGCAGATAGGCAGAATTTATGGCAATCAGGGTCTAATGTTTGAACTTTGGGAGGAAAACACATGGAAGAGACAGGAACATTTAAAGTAAAATCGGGTTTGGCGCAAATGCTTAAGGGCGGGGTTATTATGGATGTAACCACCCCGGAGCAGGCTATAATAGCGGAAGAAGCCGGGGCTTGTGCCGTTATGGCTCTGGAGAGAGTTCCCGCTGATATAAGAGCTGCAGGTGGTATTGCGCGCATGGCAGACCCCGGTGTCGTGCTAAAGATTATGGAGGCCGTTACCATACCAGTTATGGCCAAATGCCGGATAGGACATTTCGTCGAAGCCCAGATCTTGCAGTCCCTGGGTGCTGATTACATCGATGAGAGTGAAGTGCTTACACCCGCCGATGATAAATATCATGTCAATAAGCACATTTTCAAGGTACCGTTTGTCTGTGGGGCTAGAAATCTGGGAGAAGCCCTGCGACGTATTGGTGAGGGAGCAGCTATGATCCGTACCAAGGGTGAACCTGGAACCGGTAATGTCGTGGAGGCAGTAAGGCATATACGCCAGGTTAATGATGAGATCCGCTGGCTCAGCAACCTGCCGGAAGAAGAATTGATGTCGGCAGCCAAAGAATTACAAGCTCCTTATGAATTAGTAGTAGAGGTCGCCCAACTTAAAAAACTTCCGGTAGTCAATTTTGCGGCCGGTGGGATAGCTACCCCGGCAGATGCCGCATTGATGATGCAATTGGGTTGTGATGGAATCTTTGTGGGTTCAGGAATTTTCAAATCGGGGGACCCGGCCCGCCGGGCCAAGGCTATCGTGGCTGCTACTACGTATTTTAAGGACGCGGCTATACTGGCTGAAATATCCAGAGATTTAGGGGAGGCCATGTCCGGTATAGATATTCTTACCATTAAACCGGAAGACAGGATGCAGGATCGTGGCTGGTAAAAGGGTTGGGGTCCTAGCTTTACAGGGTGCGTTTGTTGAGCACGAAGCTGCTCTGCAAAAATGTGGCGCCCGCCCCTGTCAGGTGCGAACGGTGCAGGATATGGATGAAATTGACGAGTTAATTATCCCGGGTGGCGAGAGCACCACCATAGGCAGATTAATGCAGGCATATGGACTGATTGAAAAAATTCAAAACCGTTATGCTGAAGGAATGCCCATATGGGGAACTTGCGCGGGGATGATCCTACTGGCCCGTGAAATTGTGGAGACGGAACAGGTACACCTTAACCTGATGAACATAGCGGTGCGGAGAAACGGGTTTGGCCGTCAGGTAGACAGTTTTGAAACCGAGCTGCAGGTAGAGGGTATAAATCATTGCCGGGGAGTTTTCATTAGAGCCCCTTATGTGGAGAAGGTTTGGGGAAATGCCCGCATATTAGCCTGCCACCAGGATAAGATTGTTATGGTTCGGGAAGATAAACTACTGGCCACCTCTTTTCATCCGGAACTAACCGAAGACCCAAGTATACATGACTATTTCTTGGAAATGTTATGATGCCTGTATTGCCAAAGGCATATTAGTATAATATAATTTACCACAAGCGAAAACTTCATTAAGAGCGATGAAGGGGAACAGTAAAAACTGGAACTATTCAAGAGAACTGGTGGGTGGTGCGAACCAGTATAGGCAGGTTTTGAATCCACCCTGGAGGTTGACTGTAAAAAGCAGTCGCGGTGGTTCCGTTATAACCAAAAAGTGGGCGCATCAGCGCCAACAAGGGTGGCAACGCGGGAATACCTCTCGTCCCTAGCCGGGGCGAGGGGTTTTTTTGATTTTAAAGGAGGGTAGTCTATACAATGAAAGGCGCACAGTATCTCTTGATTCCTGGACCTACACCAATACCACTTCGAGTAGCCCGGGCTATGGATAGACCGATGATTAATCACCGGGGGCCTGAATTTAGAACCATTATTGAAGAAGTAACTGCGGGGGTTAAAAAGGTTTATCGAACGAAAGAAAATCTCCTGATTTATCCTGGTTCGGGAACCGGGGGATTGGAAGCAGCGGTTGTCAACTTCATATCACCCGGGGATAAAGTCCTGGCTATTTCTATTGGTGTATTTGGGGATAGATTTGCAGAAATAGCGACCCGGTTTGGAGCCCGGGTGGAGAAGATGGATTTTGCCTGGGGAAGCGGAGCGGATCCGGAGAAGGTTAAAGCTCGGATAAAGCAGGATAAAAACGGGGAAATTAAAGCCGTACTGATTACGCACAATGAGACCTCCACTGGTGCTTTTAATGATATTAAAACCATACGTCAGGCCATGGGGGAGCATCCGGCGCTGTTTATGGTAGATGCAGTTAGTGGATTAGCGGCCCTCGATTTAAGGATGGATGAATGGGGTTTGGATGTGGTGGTCAGCGGTTCACAGAAGGCGTTTATGATTCCCCCGGGGTTAAGCTTTCTGGCCTTTAATCAGAAGGCGCTCCAAGTGCAGCAAGGGAACACCAATAGCCGCTACTATTGGGATGTAGGTATAGGATTGAAATATCAGGAACAAGGTCAGACAGCGTTTACCCCTCCCATATCACTTTACTATGGTCTCCAGGAGGCATTAAAGATGGTAATGGAGGAGGGCTTGGAAAACATATTGATTCGACACGCCAATTACCGGGATATGGTGCGGGCTAGCGTATCCGAAATGGGATTAGAGTTATTTACTGAAGATAGATTTGCTTCCAGTGCGGTAACCTCTATTCGAGCACCGAAGGAGATCGGCGCCAATCGGATACGCAAGTATATGCTGGAGGAATTTAACATAATTTTAGCGGGCGGTCAGCAGAGCCTTGATGATGTAATTTTTCGATTGGGTCACCTGGGCTATGTAAGGGAATTAGATATTATATCAGTACTGGCGGCACTGGAATTAACCCTGTTAAAATTCAAGTTTGAACTGAAACTGGGGGCGGGAACTAAAAAAGCCCAGGAAATTTTATTAAAACGTCACATCAATCAGGCTGATTAAGAAGGAGGAAACCAGATGGAAAGGAAAAAAGTTATAGTAACGGAGAGCATTGCAGAAGAAGGCTTGAATTTACTTAGAACCGAACTGGATGTCGATAATCGCAATGGGATATCCCGTGAAGAACTATTGGATATCATTGATCAATACGATGCCTTGATTGTAAGAAGTGTCACCAAGGTAAACGAAGAGTTAATCAAGAAGGGAACCAGGCTCAAAGTAGTTGGCCGGGCTGGCAATGGGATTGACAATATCGATGTGGATGTGTGCACCCGTCACGGTATTATTGTGGCCAACACCCCTGACAGCAACACGATATCGGCTGCTGAACAGACCATAAGCCTGTTGTTGTCTTCAGTCAGAAATACGGCCTGGGCCAATGACGTGCTCAAGGGCGGAACTTGGGATAGATCCCCCTTCCGGGGCAGTGAGTTATATGGCAAGACGGTGGGTATTGTGGGTTTAGGGAGAATTGGATCTATGGTGGCTACCCGCCTGAAGTCTTTTAATATGAAGGTAATCGCTTATGATCCTTATATATCCGAGGAGCGTTTTGAGCGTTTTGGGGCGGAGAGAAAGACTACTCTGGAGGAGCTGGTTCGCGAAGCGGATTTTATTACCGTTCATACCCCCCGTAACGAGGAAACTATGCACATGATAAATGAGAGTATATTAAAATTGGCTAAAGACGGGGTAAGGGTGGTAAATTGCGCCCGGGGCGGAATCATTGAGGAAGCAGCTCTGTTAAAGGGACTGGAGAGTGGTAAAGTTGCCAGTGCCGGGTTGGATGTTTACGAAAAAGAACCAGCTCAAAATAATCCCCTGTTTAAGTTTACGAATGTGGTTTGCACACCTCATCTGGGAGCAGATACATTCGAAGCCCAAAAAAGGGTGGGAGAAAATATTGCTGAGCAGGTGATAAAAGCCTTGCAGGGCGGAATCGTCCCCAATGTGGTGAACCTTCCTACTGTATTAGGGGAAGAGTTAAATTATCTGCGTCCCTATATCGCCTTGACTGAAAAGA
>Ga0265295_1008595_pt1 | contig 11278 bp, 5 predicted proteins | sample Munlansysbiofilm_FD_192503 | JGI IMG/M metagenome (GOLD analysis project Ga0265295, IMG submission 192503) | Leachate microbial communities from a municipal landfill in Southern Ontario, Canada - Methane capture system biofilm | ecosystem: Engineered > Solid waste > Landfill > Unclassified ... | reverse complement strand
TAACTTATTCAATAATCATGGACGACATATCCCCTTTCGTTTCCGTTACGATTTTTTCTTTGACGGTTTCGTAGTCCAAATTTTGCCCGAGCAGCCACATCAATTTCACGAAAACGGATTCCGTTAATTGGTCGACGGCGTCAACGGCGCCCGCTTCTTTCATGGCGAGCCCCGTTTCGTAAACGTTTAAAGAGGTTCTTCCGCGGATGCATTGAGACGTCACGATGACGGGAATTTTTTGTTCGGCGGCTTTCTTTAATGAGGGAACCCAGTCATCCGAAACGTGCCCGAGTCCGACGCCTTCTAAAACGATTCCGCGATATCCGTTTTTGATGTAATCTTCCAATATTTGGGGGTCGGAGCCCGGGAAAAATTTAATGATTGCGCATTTTTCTTCAAGCGCCGGCGTTATTTTCAAGGTTTTTTCTCCGCGTTTGTCATACCGTACAAAATCGGAAACAAATGTCGTTTTTCCCGTGAAATAATCCATGTTCGCAATCGGGCTCATGTTGACGGATTGAAACGTGTCTCGGCGCGTGGTATGCATTTTTCGGGCTTTGACGGCGCGGTGAATCGCGCAAAAGTTGTCCGATGTCGTGCCGTGCATCACAAGCAAAACTTCGGCGATGTCGCCGACAGCGGTTCGCGCGGCGCATATCATGTTCATGTGATTGTCGCTGCTCGGGCGGTCCGGGCTTTTTTGTGAGCCGGTAAACACAATCGGAACCGGGGTGTCAATCATATAAGCGACGGCGGCGGCCGAATATGTCATCGTGTCGGTTCCGTGCGTGATGATGATTCCATCCGCGCCGGCTTTGATTTCTTCGTAAATGACGTTGGCCAATTCTATCCAATGTTTCGGCTTCAGGTTTTCGGAGAGCAGGTGAAAAACATCCCGGATTTTAAAATCGGCGAAGCCCTCCAATTCGGGAACTTCCAATATCAAATCCTCTCCCGAAAAAGACGGGCGGATGGTTCGGGATTCGGGATTGACGTAAGACGCAATCGTTCCGCCGGTTGTGATGACGGATATTTTTTTGCCGGACGGCGGCATTTGAATGCCGAGGCCTTTGACGGTGTTTCGAACCACTTGTTTCGGCGGCTCAAAGGGATTGTCACTCTGAGGCAAAACGGTGACTTTGACCTCATTTTTCAAAAAACCGGCGACATAACCGCCGCCGACCATTTTTAATGTGATGTATCCGGCATCGCCCGAAATCACGTGCCCTTCAAAAAACGCGCCGTCCCTTTCAACTTTAACGAAATCTCCTGTTTGATATGACATCCTGCTTCCTCATTTGTTTTGATTTAAAATTTTGATAGAATGTATTGAAAAATGATTGATATAATATTTGAATATGATATTTGATAATGATGGATACTCTCTATTGAAAACTTATTGATAATATTTATTGAAAAACTTAATATTATTGACAGAAAATTATTATTTCTATCGATTGAATGACGCAAAAAACGTATTGATTTTAGAGGCCGTTTATTTAAATGATTTTTGCTCGTCGTTCATCATAGAAAACATATGAAATCGTTGATCAAATTGAAATAAAAATAAATTACAAAATTTGAAACGAAGTAAATCAATTGAAATAAATCCGTTGAAATAAATCCGTTGAAATAAATCAAATGAAATAAATTGAAATAAATCGAATTGAAATAAAACGAAATAAAACGAAATAAAACGAATAAAATTATATTTCAAAATTAAACTGTGTTTTAAAAAATAAAATGAGATGTGTTTTAAAATAGAGAAGCGATTTTAAATTCGTTTTAAGAAAAACACCTCAAAAAACGAAACGTGTGAAAGAAACACACTTTTTGTTTCTTAAAAATCGGCGGCGTGTTTAAGCGGTAAACGCGCCGATATCCGTTTGCGTAAAAGAACATGTCACTCTTGTTTGGCGTTCTTCAAATTGCTCGTAAAAAAGAGCTCTTTGAATCAATCCTTTAAAATATTCATTTGTTTCCGTTTTTTTCGTTTCGCTTTTTTTGTTTTCGGTTAACGTGTCGGGCATTCTCTTTGAAATCGGGGTTGTGGCATCCATGATAATCAATCTCCGTCTTTTTATTTATTCTCACCTTTAAAGACTGTAATCCTGTCATTGTCTTTTTTAAGTATTAAAGGGGGGCTAAGCTGGGTGAAAGTATTGATGCGCTTTTCAAAAAAAGAATGCTGTGCAAAGGTTTGTTCTGTTTGCCGATCAACGGGACCGATTTTAAAGGAGACGCAATGTTTTGACATCGACATTTAAATAGGGTATGTCTAATTCAACTAGGATGTATTTTATGTCCGAATATAATAACGACGCAAACAAATCCGGGCTTTAAAGTTTTTCAAAATTGTTCGCTTTTAAAGAAAGGCGCAAACAAAGGGTGATTCGCTTTTGGGCGGTTGCTTCATTTGAAGGGTTTTGCCCGGGGGTTTGTATTCTTATTCGATGTATTCCGTCCGGAAAAAGAGGAGGTGTTGACATGGATTCAAATGAACTTGAAAAATTAATTGAAGAAAAGGATTATATCCGGGTTAAAAAAATTTTATCGGAAATGAACGAAACCGACGTGACGGAGATTTTAGAGCCTTGTGATCCGCAAAAGACGCTGCTGTTATTTCGGATGTTGCCGAAAAAATCAGCGGTGGATGTTTTTGCGCGTTTCTCTTCCGAGAAGCAATTGAGCATCTTAAATTCCGTGACGAACAGAGAATTAAAAGACATCATCGACGAGTTGTTTTTCGATGATATGATTGACTTAATCGAGGAGATGCCGGCCAACATCGTCAAAAAAATCCTGCGCGCCACCGGGGAAGAAGAAAGAGTCTTGATCAATCAGTTTCTCATGTATCCCGAGGATTCGGCCGGGAGTTTAATGACCATCGAATATTTGAATTTCAAAAAAACCATGACGGTCAAAGAGGCTCTTTTGCATGTGAAAAAAACGGGAATCACCAAAGAGACGATATATACGTGTTATGTCACCGACAGCAAAAAACGGCTGGAAGGGTTCGTTTCTTTGAGAAGTTTGGTCACGTCCGATGAGGATTTGCTTGTTGAAGAAATCATGGAGCCCAACGTTATTTGCGTTAACACCCACGACGACCAGGAGTTTGTCGCCAACGCGTTTAAAAAGTACGGATTTTTAGCGCTGCCCGTCGTTGATAATGAGCATCGGTTGACGGGAATCATCACGGTGGACGACATCATGGAGGTCATGGAGCAGGAGGCGACGGAAGACTTTCAAAAGATGGCGGCCATGTCTCCTTCCGAAGACGCTTATTTAAATTCAAGCGTGTTCGCGCTGGCGAAACACAGGCTTCCGTGGCTTTTAATTCTTATGATTTCGGCGACGTTTACGGGAAGGATTATGGGGCGGTTTGAGGATATTTTGACCCAAGTCGTCGTTTTGAGCATGTTCATTCCGATGTTGATGGACACGGGCGGAAATTCGGGCAGCCAATCTTCCACTCTTGTCATCCGTGGGCTTGTCACCGGCGAAATCACGATGAAGGATTGGTGGAAAGTTCTTTGGAAAGAGTTTCGGGTCAGTTTTTTAGTCGGGCTTATTTTGGCGGCGACGAATTTTATCCGTTTAATCGCGCTTGAGAGAATAGACGTGTTAATCGCGTTTACCGTTTCCGTTACCATCGTCGCGACGGTGATGGCGGCCAAAGTGGTCGGCGGCCTTTTGCCTCTCCTGGCGAAGAAATTAAAAATCGACCCCGCGACAATGGCAGGCCCCCTCATCACAACGATTGTGGACGCGCTGGCGCTCATCGTTTATTTCGCGACGGCTTCGATTTTGCTGGGGCTTTAAGGTTGGGATTTAAAGTTGAAGTTTAAGTTTGAAGTTTAAGTTTGAAGTTTAAGTTTGAAGTTTAAGTTTGAAGTTTAAGTTTGAGCTTTAAGTTTGAGCTTTAAGTTTGAGCTTTAAGTTTGAGCTTTAAGTTTGAGCTTTAAGTTTGAGCTTTAAGTTTGAAGTTTAAGTTGAAGTTTAAGTTTAAGTTTGAAGTTTAAGTTTGAAGTTTAAGTTTGAAGTTTAAGTTTGAAGTTATCCTTCCTTCAAAACAACTCCCTCCTTTGTTCCGATGATATTTGTAACGCGGCTATTCCTTTGTATAATACGAGAAAAGTATAAAAGACAAGAAGAAACACACCCGTTTCTTTTTTATATTTATTTTGACTTTTTAGAGCCGCAATTTTAAACTTCTCTTTTTAAAACGTTAAAAATGACAAAAAATTTTGTTCGGTGAAATCGCATCGAGAACACATCAAAATCATGTTACGTTTTGACAATATTGTATTAGAATTCCATTAAAATTGTATTAATACCGTATCGGAATTATATTTAAATCACATTAAGAAATTATAATAACATTCTAAAATGAAGAATGTCAGCCGATTTCTTTTTTGGAAAATCCAAATTTCACCGTATTTTTATATTTTTCCCTTTCCTCTCTTTTATCATTATCCTTTTGGATTACAGTTTTAATTCAAATCCTAACCTATATATTCTTTGCCGAAACTTTTTGTGATTATATCTGCAGATTATGAAGCAATTGAATCGTAAATGATTTGCATCGATGAAATTTATATTTTATTTAATATATACTGGGAAAACAGAGTGGTTTCTTTGACTCAAAAAGAGAATTCGAAAAAACTTCTACAAAGAAGTGTTTTGTTCATATTGCTGATATTTTTAATGTCCGCATTTGTACCGATGGCAATGGCCGGTGATGGCGACAATGAGTATACGGTTGTTGCAAAAACAATCAGTAACAGTTCCCTTGTCGGAAACAATTTCAAATTTGAAAATATTCCCGCGGGCAATTACGTCATTTTGGCGGGATATACCGGAACAATGGGCGGTAAACCTACTTATTATATTGCTGTCCAATCAATTGAAATTAAAGACGAATCTATTTCATCGGTTGATTTGTTAGGAGTCCGAGTTAAAGATGATAATAAAGAACTCACTTTTTTGAATGAATTATATGATGATTTGGTATTAAAAACACCGACTGGAAGTATCGGGTCATATTCAATAGAAGGTGCAATGAAAGCTCCCAAAATGAACGACGACCCTATAAATAAAGAAGATGTGACTTTAATTTTAATTCAAAGTCCGATTATTGGAAAAATATCATCAACAGAAGAAAATGATTTTTGTTCAATCAATGTACCCGCGTACGGAGCAAGTTCTGTTAAAGTTAAATACAACAACAATTTCGGAGTATTAACGGAAAACGATTCGCCTGAAAAGACCGATGATAACTATATTTTTAAAATTAATAAATCAGACCTCATTGTAGGAACAAATTCTGTAACAGTAACAGCAATTTCAGGCGGCAAAGAGATTTCAGAGACATTTGAGTTTTATTTGGTCGGAACGGAATATGAGGTTGTTGCAAAAACAATCAGTAACAGTTCCCTTGTCGGAAACAATTTCAAATTTGAAAATATTCCCGCGGGCAATTACGTCATTTTAGCGGGATATGTCAGTGCAATGGGCGACAATATTGCTGTTAAATCAATTGAAATTAAAGATGAATCCCTTTCATCAGTGGGTTTGTTAGGAATCCGAGCTAACAAGATAGAACTCATTTCTACGCATGAATTATATGCTGATCTGATATCAAAAACACCGACAGAAAGTACCGGATCCTATTCAATCGAAGGCGTAATACAAGCTCCGAAAATGAAAGCGGATCCCGAAAATAAAGAAGATGTGACTTTAATTCTTTTAAAAGCACCTGTTATTGCGGGTATTTCCAAAAAATTAGAAGAAAACCAATATACTGTTAATGTAGTTACGATTGATGCCGAAAATGTAAGTATAGAATATAAAAACAAAAGCGATGTTATCAATACTTTTAAAAATGAAACTCCGATTCAATCCGACCAAATCAGTGCCGCAAAAATCTTTTCATTCACGGTTGATATAAATGATTTGAATGACGGATTTAATGATGTTTCCGTTATTGCCTATTCGGCGGATTCAAATCATATGGAAGAAATAACGCTCGGAAAAGCAGACCCGGCTTTGCTCAACGCCCCAAGAAAAGTCGTTCTTATCAGCGGATATGAAACCCATAATAAAATCATTTCAAACCTTTCCAATAATTATTCTAAAAACGGCAGCAATGTCGAATTGGTTTCTATTGAAACGAAAAACTTGGTCGGCAGAGATAAAACCGAGCTGAGAGAAGCCATACAAGGCGCCGACGTCATCTCAATTCACATGGTTTCAACGACTCCTACGTGGGACCATATTAAAGATATTTTAATGGAAGAATGCCGAGACGGAACGGTGGTTTTGTTGGATGACAATTCAACGCGGCAAAGCACGTCTTACGGCACGTATAAAATTCCGGAAGTCCCGGGAATATCGGACACGCCCGATAATACGGCGAAGTATAAAGCAAAAATCGCCAATTATTGGTCCAACACGCCTTATAAGCATGTGAATTTGGAATACATGATCAATACGATTCTGATTGACTATTACGGGCGTTATGACTTAGACGAGCCCAAAGACGCTCTTGAGCTTCCGATAAAAGGAATTTATCACCCGCATTTGGAAAACTTAATCGAAAGCGAATATTCCGATTATATCACTTGGTATTCCTCCAATGATGAAAAATGGGACGGGGAAGAGACGGCTTATCAATACGACCCCAAAAATCCGACGGTCAGCATCGCGTTTTACAAATCCTATTATCCGGATAAAATGGAACCCATTGCGAAAATGATTGAAGAACTGGAGAAAAAAGGCGTCAACGTCATCGCGACGTATTGCGAAGCTCCTTCTTACTTTGACGCGGAAGAATACGGCGGCAAATACTTCATCGCCGGCGAGCTTGACCTCATTTTGAGTTTCCGATACATCGGAGAACACCGATTCAATCAAACGGAATTGGACGTTCCGATTTTTAATGTTTTGATTGTGGACACGGCCGAAGAATGGGAAGAATTGTCCAATCCGTTTAAAAACGCCTCCATGAAATTAATCAATCCGGAATTAATCGGAGCCATCGACCCGATCGCGGTCGTTTCAACGGAAAGTTACGACGGCGTCGTTCAAACCAAACCGATGCTGGAACAAATGGACTGGTTGGTCGGAAGAGTAGTCGGACAATTGAATCTCCAACTCAAAGAAAACGCCGATAAAAACGTCGCCGTCATTTACTACAACCACGGCGGCGGAAAAGGAAACATCGGCGCGTCCTACTTAGACGTTCCCGCCAGCACGATTACGCTTTTGGAAGCGATGGATAAAGACGACTACAATATCGATACCTCCCTGATTCCCGACTCAAAAACGATGGTTGACGCCATGATCACACAAGGCATCAATGTCGGCGGATGGGCTCCGGGAGAACTTAAAAAACTCATCGGCGACGTCGACACCACGGACCAAAAAGAGTTTTACGACACCGGAAAAGCGATTTTAATCTCCAAAGATTTGTATGAAAAATGGTTTAAAGAAATTTATTTGGGAGAATGGTTTGAAGAATCCATAAAACTGTTAACCGATGAAGAAAAAGAAGAAAAAATAGAAAAACAAACGAAACTGTACGAAGAAAAGAAAGCCGAAGTGACAAAAATGTGGGGAGCAGCCCCCGGAGACATTATGGTTTATCAAAACAAATACATCATAATTCCCTACATCGATGTCAGCGGAAACGACGGAGAAGGCCGCGTCATTTTAATGCCGCAACCGTCCCGAGGCCATGAAGAAAATATTGAAACGCTTTATCACGACGCGAACATGCCGCCGACGCATCAATATATCGCCTTTTACCTCTGGCTCCAAAAAGGCGGAAAAAGCGAACTTTTTAAAACCGATGACGGCGACGGCGTCTATCCCGCCGAAGGCGATGTAAAAAGATTCGCGGCAGACGCTTTGATCCACTTGGGCCGCCACGGAACTCAAGAATGGCTGCCCGGAAAAGAAAGCGCGCTTTCCAGATACGATTGGCCCGCCGTGATGACGGAATACGTTCCGGTCGTCTATCCCTACATCGTTGACGGTGTCGGCGAAGGAATCATTGCCAAAAGACGCGGAAACGCGGTTTTGGTCGACCACATGACGCCGGCAATCGTATACGCCGGACTTTACGGAGATTACGGCCTCCTCAGCAATTCGATTCAAAGTTATGAAACCGTTGAAAACGAAGACGTGAAAGCCGGTCACGCCGCATTGATCGTTCAATACCTCTTATCCACCGGACTGAACTCCCGCTTAAACGTCACGGAAAGCGAACTCCAAAACATGAATGAATCCGAATTCGATGACATGCTTCACGATTTGGAAGAAATCTTGGAAGATTTGAAAACCAGCTACATGCCGTACGGTCTTCACATATTAGGAAAAGAGCTTACGGGAGAACCCTTAAACGAAATGGTTTATTCCATGCTCGGCGCCGACTACATACGAACCGTGACAGCCGTTAAAGGCGCGTCGGACGAGGAGGCTTACGCCCTGTTGGAACTTGTTTTAGACGGAAAAGATTCCGAAGCCGCCGTTACCGAGGTTTTCCAATCCAAAACGAACAAACCGACGGATGTTCAAAAAGGAGATATCGTTTCCTATTTGGACACGGGTAAAACATACGCCTCGAATTTAAGAGCGTCCGCCGATGAAATAGACGGCGTATTGGACGCATTAAACGGAAAATACATTCGCTCAAAAGTGGGCGGAGATCCGGTCACCCGACCCCAGGTTCTTCCGACAGGCGGCAATTTCCAAACTGTCGATCAGCGCCGCGTTCCGACAAAAGTGGCTTGGGATTTGGGGGTTAAATTAACGAACGAACTTTTAGCCTCTTACTACGAAGAAAACGGGGAATTCCCAAACAGCGTCGGCTACGTTTTGTGGGCCGGTGAAACAACGAGAACGGAAGGGGTTTTAGAAGCGCAGATTATGTATTTAATCGGCATCAAACCGATTTGGGCCGCCAGCGGCAATGTCGATGCGACAAAGTTTGAAACGATTTCGGCAAATGACTTGGTCGTAACGCTGGCAAACGGAGAGACCATTAAAAGACCGCGTATCGACGTTATTGTTGAAATATCGGGCGCGTATCGGGATCAGTTCCCCGAAAAAGTTTTAATGTTGGACCGTGCCATTCGGCTGGCTTACGAGCAAACGGACGGAGACAACCATATCCGAACCAACACGGACAAAATAATCAGCAGCGGTTACTCAAAAGACGAAGCGCTTTCTCGAATCTTTGGTCCGCAGGCGGATTCTTACGGCGCCGGAATGGATAATTTAATCGGCTCCACCGATTCGTGGAAGGACAGAGACCAATTGGCGGAACACTTCATCAATCGGATGGGATTCGTTTACAACAGCCTGGGAGGTTGGGGAAATACAAACGACAAAGAACTTTATAAGTCCCATTTGGCAAACGTGGACGCCACCGTTCACAGCCGCTCGTCCGCTCTTTACGGCGCGGTTGATATTGACGACTTCTATCAATATTTGGGCGGATTGAATTTGGCGGTCAGCTATTCGCGCGAAGACGGTCAAATGCCGAATTCGTACGTTATGAATCTTCAAAAAGTCGGAGACGCAAGCGTGGATTCTTTGAAAGATTTCATTGAAAAAGAAACGTACGCGCGTTATTTGAATCAAAAGTGGATGGACGGCATGAAGCTTCACGGATATGCCGGCGCGCGCGAAGTTGCCAAAATGTTTGATAATTTGTGGGGATGGGAAGCTTTGGACCCGTCTTTAATTTCCGATCAAATGTGGACGGATTTGTATAACCATCTCTTGACCGGAGAAAACGGCGATTGGCTCAAATCCGACCCGCAATACGCCCCCAGTTATCAATCTTCGCTTGCGCGTTTGATTCAGGTGGCTACAAAAGACGACGGGAAATATTGGAACGCGGATTCAAACACCCTCAATCAATTGGTTTCGGATTACGTCAAATCCGTCGTCGAATCCGGCGTCGCCTGCTGTCACCACACCTGCGGCAACCCGACTTTTGACCAATTCATCGCCGGTCAAATGTCGGTTGCGGGCGTGACAAAAGAGGACCAAGAAACCTTCTTAAAGATTCTGCAAGACTCAACGGAACGATTGATACCGGAAGACAAACAATCCGGAAGTTCAAACGGAGCCGGATTCGGAATGGCTTCAATCGCGGGTGCCGGAACAAGCGACGGCGAGGACCAAGAACCCGAAGGAGAGCAAGGCGGCGGCTACGGAACCGAATTGGGAGAAATAGCGGGGGAAGTCACGGGGTATGAGATGAAAGTATCCAACGCGTTTGGAGATTCGATGTCAAACCTTCGAGATTTCATTAACAATCCGACTTTTTCGGCATCCAGCATCACGGCCATCGCCATGGTGGTTTTGGTGGTCGGCGCCGTTTTCTTCGGCTCCCGCAAAAAAATCTGAAACAATCAAGGAGTAATCTCTTTTTACTCCTTCTTTTTTTATTTTTTAAAAAACGATACTGTATAATTTATAAAAACCATAATGTCGTTTATATTATTTATCAAAAAATCAAATATACAATTCTAATATTATTCGAATTTATAATTCTATAAAAAATAATCACTCTGTTAAATTAAAATATTAAATTTAAAAAATTAAATAAAAGAATGCCGGTTAAGTCAAAAAATCATTTTAAATATTTTTTTAATTTTTCCGGGGATTTTAAAACTTTTATGTTTTCCATTTCTTTTAATTTTTTAGAATTCTCAAGGTCGATTTTTCTCATTTTCAATGTAAACTTTCGGCCGTCGGGAGCTTCCGTTTGGATGAGTCCTTTCTTTTGATCCACCGGATAAATGTAAATCGGAACGTCCGTTTTCGCCGTTTGCGCGACCGCGTTCGTCAAAAGGGTGTCTTCAATGCCGCAAACGATTTTCGCGACCGTATTGGCGGTGGCCGGAGAAACAATCAACGCGCCGTATTTTCCGGTTTGCAACTCTCCCAGAATAAACGGCGAATTCGGACCCGATTCCACTTTACAGGAATTAAAACCGCGAGAAACGGTCTCAAACAACTGATATCGTCTTAAAACGTATTCCCCTTCCCGCGATATAAAAACGTCTATCGAATAACCGTTCTCTTGAATCTGTTTCATCACTTCAACGGTTTCGGCCAATTTATCGCCGGCGCCCGTAATTCCCCATGCGAGCGGCTTTCTTTGAAGCGCTTCCGTTTGGAGCGTTTCTGTTTGGAGCGTTTCTGTTTGGAGCGTTTCTGTTTGGAGTGTTTCCGTTTGGAGCGTTTCCGTTTGGAG
>Ga0265295_1008592_pt1 | contig 11279 bp, 13 predicted proteins | sample Munlansysbiofilm_FD_192503 | JGI IMG/M metagenome (GOLD analysis project Ga0265295, IMG submission 192503) | Leachate microbial communities from a municipal landfill in Southern Ontario, Canada - Methane capture system biofilm | ecosystem: Engineered > Solid waste > Landfill > Unclassified ... | reverse complement strand
TGCTGCCCTACAGCCTGGCCACCGCCCTGACCGTGCGCACCGGGTTCGCCATCGGCCGGCAACGGGTCCGGCGGCTGGCGCGCATCGTCCGCACCGGCCTGGGCCTGGCCCTGGCCGGGTCCACCCTCACCTGCCTGTGCATCGTCGTCTTCCGGGAACAGATCGCCGCCCTGTACACGAGCGAGCCGGCGGTGCGTGCGCTGGCCGCCTCGCTGCTCGTCTACGCGGCGTTTTTCCAGCCGGTGGACGCACTTCAGGTGAACTGCAGCGGCATCCTGCGCGGCTGCCGGGACACGCGCGTGCCGCTGGTGTTCATGCTGGTGGCGTACTGGGGGATCGGTCTGCCGCTGGGCTACGGCCTGGGCATGGCGGGATGGGGGGGGATGGCGCCCGGACCGCAGGGGTTCTGGATCGGGCTGATCGTCGCCCTGGCGGCGGCTGCGGCACTGCTCGGCGGCCGGGTGCGGGTGACCCTACGGCGGCTGGAGGAAGGGTCCGGCGGCCTACTCAGAGCAGACCGTCCATGACCGCCAGGCACATGTCGGCGCGGTTCAAGGTGTACAGGTGGACGCCGGGGGCGCCGCCCTCGATGAGGCCGCGCACCTGCTCGCGGGCGTAGGCCACGCCGATCTCGTAGACCGCGGCCGCCCCGCCCCGCTCGTGGGCCTGCATGATGCTGTTGATCAGCTGGCCGGGCACACGGGCGTTGCACAGCTGCAGGGTGAAGCGCAGCGAGGCCAGGCTGCGGATGGGCAGGACGCCGGGAATCACCGGCACCGTCACCCCCAGGGCGCGCAGCCGCTCGACGTAGTCGAAATAGACCCGGTTGTCGAAATAGAGCTGGGTGATGACGAAATCCGCGCCGCAGTCGATCTTGCGCCGCATGACGGCGAGATCGGCGCTGAACGAGGGCGCCTCGGCGTGGGCCTCGGGGAAGCCGGCCACGCCGATGGCCAGCTGTGGCTGGCGCTCACGGATGTAGCTGACCAGGTCGGCGGCGTGGGGAAACACGGCGAACAACTCCTCGTCCGTGCCGGTGAAGCCGGCGGGCCGGTCGCCGCGCAGGGCGAGCACGTTGTCGATGCCCAGGGCGCGGATCGATTCGAGAAAACCGTCGATCTTGGCGCGGTCGGCGGTCACCCCGGTGAGATGCGGCATGATCTCGAAGCCGCAGGCGTCGATGAGCCGTTCACAGATCTCCAGGGTATTGGCCTGGGTGGAGCCGCCGGCGCCGTAGGTCACCGAGGTGAACAGCGGCCGCAGCTGGCTGAGTTCCCGGGCCGCGTCGACAAAGGCCGGCCACTCCTCCCGGTTTTTCGGGGGAAAGAATTCCAGAGAAACAAACGGCCGCCGGCCGGTGATCAGTTTTGGAATCTGCATACTCTTCCTCGTTGTACGTTCATGGCGCCGGGGCGACCGGGCCTCAGCGTTTCCTGGTCTTGCGGCCGCTGCTCCACAGGGGATCCTGGCCGAAACGGGCCTGCCACCACTCTTCGGGATCGTACAGGTCGGACTCCTCGTCGTTCCCCTGCCGCGAGAGCGGAAAGCGGTATTCGCTGCAGTAGCGCATGAGCAGCTCGTAGGCGGCGGTGATGCGAACCATGCGCTCGCTGTCCGAACCGTGGCCGGCCGTGTCCGGGTGATGCAGCTTGCTCTGCCGGTGGTAGGCGCGCTTGATCTCGGCGAGCGTCGCCGCCTCGCCCAGCCCGAGCAGGTCGCGCGCCCGCTCGATGGCCTGCCACTCCTTGCGGTTCACTCCTCTGCCCTGTCCCGCTGCTTCCAGGACTTCTCGGTACCCCGCACCAGGCGGCTGATGTTCTGGTAATGCTTGGCCCAGATGAGGGCGACGATGAAGGCGGCCAACTGCAGCTTCCAGGCCGGCGCACCGAGCAGGGGCAGCCAGAGGAGGATTGCGGCCGAGCCGACCAGTGAGCCGAGCGACACGAAACCCGACATGCGCACGGTGAGCAGGAACACGACCAGGCAGCCGACCACGGCCAGCGGCGACAGGGCGAGGAAGGCGCCGAGCGCCGTGGCCACCCCTTTGCCGCCGCGAAAGCGCAGGTACACGGAAAACATGTGGCCGAGCACCGCGGCCGCGCCGCACAGGGCGATGATCAGGTCGCGGCGCGGTTCGCCCTGGACCAGCGGGGCGACGAGCACCATCGGCGCCCAGCCCTTGACGATGTCGAGCGCCAGCGTCAGCGCGCCCTTCTTCCTGCCAAGCAGGCGGGCCACATTGGTCGCGCCGATGTTGCCGCTGCCCTGGTTGCGGATGTCGATACCACTGCCGCGGGACAGGAGCAGGCCGAAGGGAACAGCGCCGACAAAGTAGGAGACGAGGATGCAGAAGGGACCGGTCAGGGACATGGGCGGGTGGGTGCGGTTTGCAGGGGTTCAGGCCTTGTTGTAGCGGAAGACCAGGTCCAGTTCACTGGCCGCGGCAAAGGTGGCGATCTCGTCCTGCAGCAGGCGGACATAGGGACAGTCGAGGACCGCGAGCAGACTCCGGCGGAGGCGCCAGCCCGGCCCGGCTTCGTTTGCAAAGGGTTCGAGCACGTAGGGGAAGATCTGCGGCCGCCGGCAGACCTCGGGCCGGTCCGGGTAGATGCGGCAGCGGCCGTCCGCGGCCAGGTTGGGGCAGCGGGACGCTCGCGGCAGGATCAGGCTCCAGCCGTGCTGCCAGCGGACCAGCACTGGGGCCTGCCGTTCGTAGAAGGGGCGGCCGTCGACCAAAAGGGGCGCCTCGTCGTCGGCCCGGTGCGTGCGTGTGGTTGGGGTGTCGAAGCGCGCCACCGCGAACCGGTCGGCCTCACCCCCGGCGAGCGGGATCTCGAAGTAGGCCTGGTGCATGGTCCCCTCCGGACCGACGCAGCAGAGGGTGCACGCGCAGGGGGCGCAGAGCAGGCTGTTGATCCGCTCCAACTCCCGGGTGAGCACCTGCTGGTCAACGAGAGCCGCGGCCGCGGTGAGCGCGTCCACCGGCTGTCCGTCCGTGTCCACGATGCGCGCTGCCGGCGGCCGGCCGGCCTTGGCGTCGATAAACGGTGCGAACAACGCCGCATGGGGGCGCAGGTCGCTGGCGGCGTCAACATAGTGCGCGTCGTTGGTCTCGATATTCGGGGGCAGCTGGCCGATCACCTCCGCCGGTGCGGCAAAATCGCCGGTCAGGTAGAGGAAGCGGATCATGGCCACCAGCGGCAGCAGCGGCCGTTGCAGCAAGTCCCGTCCCGCCGCCAGCGCTTCTTTATCGATCATTGATCCCCCTTGCAGAATTCGGACCGCACCCTACACAAAAACACCGCGAAACACAAGCGACCACCGCGACCGAGTCCCAGCGCGGGTGAGACGCCTTTACAAGGTCCGGCAAACTGATTACATAGAACCAAAAAAGGGGCCACAGGCCCCAATTCCGCGACAACCGGTGCCGCCGCACCACTGCAGCAGACGACTTCCATGGCGATCCGAACCATCATTACCCACCCCCATCCGGTGCTCCGCCAGAAGGCGGGGCAAGTCACCGAGTTCGACGACGAACTGCACACCCTCATTCAGGACATGGCAGAGACCATGTTCGAGGCCCCGGGCGTCGGCCTGGCGGCCAACCAGATCGGCGTAGCCCGCCAGGTGGTGGTTGTCGACCGATCCACCGGCGACGGCGAGCATCGCTACCAGGCCCTGATCAACCCGGTGCTCACCAACGGCGAGGGCAGCGTGGTCGACGACGAAGGCTGCCTGAGCGTGCGCGAATGCTACGACCGGGTCAAGCGGTTCCGCAGGATCCACGTCACCGCCCGGGACGAACAGGGCAACCCGCTGGAATTCGAAGCTGAAGACCGTTTCGCCCGCATCCTTCAGCACGAGGTCGATCATTTGAACGGCATCCTGTTCATCGACCACCTCAGTTCCCTCAAACGTGCCCTCTACAAGAAAAAACTGAAGAAAATCCTGCGGGAAGAGGCATGAGCGGCCCGCTCACCATCGTCTTCATGGGCACGCCGGATTTTGCCGTCCCCTCGCTGCAGGCCCTGCTGGACGGGCCGGACCGGGTGTCGGCGGTGGTCTGCCAGCCCAACCGGGCGCGCGGCCGCGGCAGGAAGGTGAGCCCGCCGCCGGTCAAGGTGCTGGCCGAGCAGGCCGGCCTGCCGGTACTGCAACCGGAGTCGGTGCGCACCCCGGCCTTTCTTGAAACACTCCGCGCCTATGCGCCGGACTTGCTCGTGGTGGTGGCCTACGGCCGCATCCTGCCTGAACCCCTGCTCCGCCTGGCGCCGCTCGGCGCGATCAACGTGCACGGCTCGCTCCTGCCCCGCTACCGGGGTGCGGCGCCGATCCAGTGGGCGATCATCAACGGCGAGCGGGATACCGGCATCACCATCATGCAGTTGGACAAGGGCATGGACACCGGTCCAATACTGCTGTCGGTGCCCGAGCCCATCGGCCAGGAGGATACGGCCGGGGCGCTGTTCACCCGACTGGCTGATCTGGGCGGCCGTACGCTGGTCGCGGCCCTGGACCGGCTGCACCGGGGTGAGCTCGTGCCGGTCCCCCAGGACCACGGCCGGGCCACGCTGGCGCCCATGCTCACCAAGGAACAGGGCCATGTTGACTGGCAGCGGCCGGCTACGGAGCTGCACTGCCTGATCCGCGGGCTCGATCCCTGGCCGTCCGCCTACACCTTCCTCGACGGCCGCCGCCTCCGCCTGTTCCGGCCCGAGGTGGTCCCCACCCCGGCCGACTTGGCACCCGGCACCATCCGGAGCGCCGACAGCACCGGCCTGCTGGTGGCCACCGGAGCGGACAGCCTGCGCCTCCGCGAGGTCCAGCCCGAGGGCAGGAAACGGATGACTGTCTCCGCCTGCCTGAACGGCCTGGCCCTTCCCGCCGGGGCGCGGCTCAGCTGATGCGCATCGCCTACCTGGACTGCTTCTCCGGGGTGAGTGGGGACATGCTGCTCGGCGCCCTGCTTGACGTTGGCCTGCCCGAACCCTTTCTGCGCGAGGTGGTGGCCGCGCTCCAACTGGACGGGGTCACACTCGAAATCAGCCGCCCGGTGGTGCAGGGGTTCGCCGCCACCCGCGTGCAGGTCCATGTGCCCTGCCACGACCACGATCACCACCACGCCCACCGTCACTTGGCCGAGATCGCCGCCCTGCTCGAGCGGGCCGACCTGGACCCCGCGGTGCGCGCCCGGGCCCTGGCCGTGTTCATCCGCCTGGCCGAGGCCGAGGCCGCGGTCCATGGGACCACGCCGGATCGCATCCACTTCCACGAGGTCGGTGCCGACGACGCCTTGGTCGACATTGTCGGCACCGTGGCCGGTCTGGCTTGGTTGAGGGTCGACCGGCTGGTCTGTTCGCCCCTGCCCCTGACCAGCGGCTGGGTGGCCTGCGCCCACGGAGAGGTCCCCCTGCCCGCGCCGGCGGTCTGCCGGCTGCTCGCGGACGTACCGGTGTACGGCGAAAATCTCCGCCAGGAACTGGTCACGCCCACCGGCGCCGCCCTGGTGCGGGAACTGGCCGCCGGTTTCGGTCCGCTACCGCCCCTGCGGCTGGAGGGCACCGGCTACGGTGCGGGGATGAAGGAACGGAGCGATGGCCGGCCCAACCTGCTGCGGCTGCAGCTCGGGGATTCGCTGGAGGCGGTCGAGGCCCAGCGGGTCGAGGTGCTGGAAACCCATCTGGACGACTTGAACCCGGAATTCTGGCCCTACCTGAGTGGCCGGCTGATGGCCTCGGGCGCCCTGGATGTCTGCCTGGTGCCCATGCACATGAAAAAGGGGCGACCCGGCTTCCTGCTGCGGGTGATCACCGCACCCGCGTCCGCCCAGCCCCTGATAAAGTTAGTGTTCAGCGAAACCACCGCCATCGGCCTGCGCCGGCGCAGCGAAGAGCGGGTCACCCTGCCCCGGGAGACGGTCACCGTGCCCACCCCCTGGGGTCCACTGGCGGCCAAACGGGTGCTGACGCCGAACGGCCCGGTGCTCACCCCGGAATACGAGGCCTGCCGGGCCGTGGCGGAGCGGCATGGGGTGCCGCTGCACGCGGTCTACGATGCCGTGCGCTGCGTCGATGGCGACCGCTGACAGGAAAACCATGGATCGGCTCTTGATGTTCATCGCCACCGGCGCCGGCAGCGGCTACCTGCCGAAGGCGCCCGGAACCTGGGGCACTCTGGTCGGCCTGCTCCTCTGGTGGCCCCTCGCCCTGCTCCCCCTGACCGCCTACCTGGCCGCAGTCGGGCTGCTGTTTATCGTCGGCGTGGCCAGCGCCGGAGCTGCTGAAAAGATCCTCGACCGGGGCGATCCCGGGGTGGTGGTCATTGACGAGATCGTCGGCGTGCTCATCGCCCTGGCCGCGGTCCCGCTCCACCCGGCCGCAGCCCTCGCCGGCTTCGCCCTGTTCCGGCTGTTCGACATCGCCAAACCCTTCCCGGTGGGCTGGGTCGACCGCCACCTGCACGGCGGCCTAGGCATCATGCTCGACGATGTGGCCGCCGGCCTCTACGCCCTGCTCGTAGTCCACCTCGGTCTCTGGCTGCTGGCCTGAACCGCGTGATGCGGCCATGAGCGGGATCATCGACTTCCACACCCACGCCTTTCCCGACCGGGTCGCCACCTCGGCCATCCCGGCCCTGGAGGCCGAGGGCAACATCCGCGCCCACCTGGACGGCACCGTGGCCGGGCTGCTCGCCTCCATGGACCGTGCCGGCATCGGCCAATCGGTGCTCTGCTCCATCGCCACCCGGCCGGAACAGTTCGAACCCATCCTCCGCTGGTCGCGGGCCATCCGCTCCGAGCGGATCATCCCCCTGCCCTCCCTGCACCCGGCCGACCCGGACCTGCTCGATCACCTCGCACTCGTGCACGCCGAGGGGTTCAAGGGCATCAAAATGCACTCCTACTACCAGAACTACCTGCTCGACGACCCACGCCTGGACCCGCTGTACGCGGCCCTGGCGGAGACCGGACTGATCCTGGTGATCCACGCCGGCTACGACATCGCCTACCCGCGCGTGCGCAAGGCGGATCCACATCGGATCCGCGCTGTCTGCCGGAGGTTTCCCGACCTTAAACTGGTGGCCACCCATCTGGGCGGCTGGGATGAATGGGAGGATGTGGAGGAGGTGCTGGTGGGCGAGCCGGTGTGGATGGAACTGTCGTTCGCCTTGGACCATCTTGAAGCGGAACGGGTACGGCGGATACTGCTCGCCCACCCGGCCGACCGGCTGCTGTTCGGCACGGACAGCCCGTGGACCGACCAGGTGGCCTCGCTCGAGCGGTTGGGCCAACTCCACCTGCCGGCGGAGTTGCTGGCGCGGATCACCGGCGCGAACGGCCGCCACCTGCTCGGCGACTAAGCCGGCCGCGGCCGGGTCTCAGGCCAGGCCGGCGATCAGGCCTGCTTGACCCACTGGAAGATGCGCATGGGCGGGATGTTGAGGAACTCCATGGAGCACTGGCCGCAGCCGAGGAACGGTTCGCAGAGCGTGGCCACCTGGCTGTTCACCTGGTAGGCGACAAAGCGGCCGTTGGCCTGCAGCACCGAGGACACGGTCGCGAGGATCTGCGAGCCGATGCGGCGGTCCATGGTCGAGAAGGGGATGCCGGACACCACTGCGCTGGGTGGGGCCAGCGCGTAGCCGGCCATGATCTCCTGCAGGTCCGTGGCGCTGCCCAGGTGGGCGATGAGCCGCTGGTCGCCGATGCGCTCCACCCAGGAATGAAAATTGGGGTTGATCTCGATGCTCAAAAGCCGCGCCTCGGGGCCCATGGCGCCGAGCAGTGCCCGAGTGATCCCCCCCACCCCGGGGCCCAGTTCGACGATCACCTCGCTGTCGGCCGCGCCGGCCGCCTCCACCACCCGCCGCTCCAGGAATCGAGAACTGGGGATGATTGAGCCGATCTGCAGCGGGTGCTTGAGAAATTCCTGGAGGAACACCAGGCTGCCACTCACCCGGGAGCCGTTCGCTTGTCTGTTCATCGTTCGCCTTGTTCAGCCTTTCGTCTATCCTGTTACCATTTGCCCCCTCTCCGCCCCTTGCCCGCCGCTCAGCCCAGTGCTTCGCGAATCAGTTTCATGGCCCGGACCACGTTAGCCTCGCAATTGAAGGCGGACAGGCGGATGAAGCCCTGGCCGCAGCGGCCGAAGCCCGCCCCGGGCGTACAAACCACGCCGGCCCGGTTGAGCAGCAGGTCGAAAAATTCCCAGGAGTCACGACCGCCGTGGATCCACACATAGGGGGCGTTGTCGCCACCCACGCAGGCGTAGCCCAAATCGGTCATGGCCGCGCTGATAAGGGCGGCGTTGTGCAGATAGCCGTCGATCAGGGCCGTACACTGGGCCTGGCCCGCGGGTGAGTAGACCGCCTCGGCGGCCCGCTGCACCGGATAGGAGACACCGTTGAACTTGGTGCAATGACGCCGGTTCCAGAGCGGGTGAATGGCTTGCCGGTTGCCCGCGGCGTCGAAGGCCATGCACTCCTTGGGCACCACTGTGTAGGCGCAGCGGGTGCCGGTGAAGCCGGCGCTCTTGGAGAAGCTGCGGAACTCGATGGCCACCTCGCGGGCGCCCGGGATCTCGTAGATGGAATGCGGCAGGTCCGGGTCGCGGAGGAAGGCCTCGTAGGCGGCGTCGAACAGGATCAGCGCCTTGCTGTCACGGGCGAAATCCACCCAGACCTTGAGCTGCTCGCGGGTGATGGTCGAACCGGTGGGGTTGTTTGGAAAGCAGAGGTAGATCAGGTCCACCTCCTCCTGCGGCAGTTCCGGCACAAAGCCGTTCGCCTGGGTCGATTCGAGGTAGACGATGCCTTCGTAGCGGCCGTCACGATAGCCCCCGGTGCGGCCGGCCATGACGTTGGTGTCCAGGTAGACCGGGTAGACCGGGTCCGGTATGGCGATCTTCGCCGCGGTGCTGAACAGTTCCTGGATGTTGCCGGTGTCGCACTTGGCGCCGTCGCTGACGAACACCTCGTCGGCCTCGATCTCGGCCCCGCGCGCCCGGAAATCGTGGGCGGCAATGGCCTCGCGCAGGAAATCGTAGCCCTGCTCCGGGCCGTAACCGCGGAACCCGGCCACGGTGCCCATCTCGTCCACAGCCTTGTGAAAGGCTTCGATGCAGGCCGGGGGCAGCGGGTTGGTCACGTCGCCGATGCCCAACTTGATCACCTCGCGCTCCGGATGGGCGGCCTGGAAGGCGGCCACCCGTTTGGCTATGTCGGAGAAGAGATAGGAGGCCTGGAGCTTGAGATAGTGTTCGTTCACCTGCAGCATAATGAAATCCTTGAAGAAAGAATAAACGTCGGGCCGGCCAGGTTACATCTGTACCTTGACCGCACCGCTGAAGTCGTAGCCGTCGCTGGCCAGATCGTAATCCATCCGGTCGGCGGACAGGTTCAGGTCCGGCCCCCGCAGGCGCACCGGCCCGGGGCTGACCACCATCTTGGTGGCATCGTAGTAGTCGAGTAGTTCGGAGAACAACTGCTGATTCTTGGTCGGCTTGTTGATCACCACCTTGTCGATCAGGGTCAGGTGCCGCTCGTCGATGCGATACCGACCCCGCAGGCTGGTGATGTTGGTCGGGTCCTTCTCCGTGCCGATGTACATGGCGTTGACCCCCTCCATCTCGATCACGTGATCGTCCGTGCCGGTGTAGGCGCGGTCGGCGTCGACCTGCCACTCCTCCGCACCTTCGCTCGTCAGAGTGATGGACACCTGGTCCATGCTGAAATTCTGCACCGGGGTCTGCTCCTCGATCTCGGCCAGCTTGGGGTTGTAGCCGCCGCGCGGGGTGAGGAAACGTGCCACCGGCGGCTGCCACAGCGGACTGGTGAGGAAGATGAGCAGCGGGAGAATCCAGAGGAGGTTGCGGGGATTTTTGATCATCGATCGAACCTGGCGAACAGCCGGTCCAGGTTGCCCTGGGCCTCGAGAATGAGATCGCAGACCTCGCGCACCGCGCCGCGGCCGCCAGGCCGCTCGGTGGTATAGTGGACGCGCAGGCGCACCTCCGCCACCGCGTTGGCCGGGGCCACGGCCAAACCGACCCGGTTGAGCAGCGGCACATCCATCCAGTCGTCGCCCATGTAGGCCGCCTGTGGCGGCCGCAGGCCGGTTTCGCGGAGGATCGCCTCAAAGGCGCTCAGTTTGTCGGCGGCGCCCTGGACCACGTGCGCGAACCCCAGTTCAGCGGCCCGGCGGAGCACCGCCTCGGATGCGCGGGCGGTGATGATGCCCACGACCACGCCGCTCTCCTGGAGCAGCTTCAGCCCCAGACCGTCCTGGGTGTGGAAGCTCTTGGTCTCGATCCCGTCCGTGCCGTAGGTGATGGTGCCGTCGGTGAGCACGCCGTCCACGTCCAGGAGCAGCAGCCGCACCTGCCGGGCCCGGCCCAGGACGGCCTGCCAAGCCGCGCTGCGCACCACCGGGCGGTTGCGCTGGCGGGCGCGCTCGCGCAGGGCCTCGGTGAGTTCGCAGTCCGTGGGATAGCTGCCCCCCGGTTGACCACAGCCCTGCTCACTCATCGCTCACTCCGGCGACCGCAGCGCGGATGGCGAGCAACTGGCGGAGCAGCGACTCCACCCCGGCCAGCGGCAGGGAGTTGGGGCCGTCGCAGAGGGCGTGGTCCGGGTCCGGATGCACCTCGAGAAACAGCCCGTCGATACCCGCGGCCATGGCCGCCCGGGCAAGCGGCGGAATGAACTCGCGCTGCCCCCCGGAGGACCCGCCGGCGCCGCCCGGCAGCTGCACCGAGTGGGTGGCATCAAAGATCACCGGGCAGCCGAGACCGCGCAGCACCGGCAGGGAACGCATGTCCACCACCAAGTTGTTGTAGCCGAAGCAGGCCCCCCGTTCGGTGAGCAGGATACGGCGGCCGCCGGCGGCGCGCACCTTGTTTACCGCGTAGGCCATGTCCCAGGGGGAAACGAACTGACCCTTCTTGATGTTCACCACCTTGCCGGTGCGCGCCGCAGCGACGAGCAGGTCGGTCTGGCGGCAGAGAAAGGCGGGGATCTGGAGGATGTCCAGGGCCTCGGCGGCCAGCTCGGCATGGGCCGGCTCATGGATGTCGGAGACCACCGGCACCTTCAGTTCCTGACGCAGCCGGGCGAGGATACGCAGCCCCTGCTCCGCCCCAGGTCCGCGGAAGGAGCTGAGCGAGGTGCGGTTGGCCTTGTCGAACGAGGCCTTGAACACGTAGGACACCCCCAGGCGGGCGGCGATGGCCTGCATCTCGACCGCCACCTCGCGGGCCAGTTCGGCGCTCTCGAGCACACAG
>Ga0265295_1008590_pt1 | contig 11280 bp, 12 predicted proteins | sample Munlansysbiofilm_FD_192503 | JGI IMG/M metagenome (GOLD analysis project Ga0265295, IMG submission 192503) | Leachate microbial communities from a municipal landfill in Southern Ontario, Canada - Methane capture system biofilm | ecosystem: Engineered > Solid waste > Landfill > Unclassified ... | reverse complement strand
TCATACCTCTTTTCCTTGCGTGGCATGAATGGTCGAACTTTCTGTACGATGAGGCTCACTGTGAGTCATGATGCGTGTTCCGTCACGTCCAGAGAAGAAGAGCATGTGCTCTGGTCGTATCACAATGGTGACAGTTATTCCGATCTTTAAGGGTTGATGAGCAGGCACGAGCAAACGGAGCGATGTATGAGGCTGCAGCTTGGGTTCACTTTTAAGCTTTTTTAGAGAAGAGAGAGCAGAACTATCGTTTGTTGTTGGGTGGTTTGATGTATGATCGGCAGACAAGCGTGTTAAATCGACTCGAATGAGATTATCTCGTCCGATGGTCTCTTGATAAACAATCGTACCCGAGAGTGTGAAGTTTAAAGGGGACTGCGGGGGGCTGCATCATATTGAACTGTGGCTAGTTCAGGACGGTTACCGATGAAGAATTGAGCGGTTTTTTGAAAGAATTCCTGAAAGGCAGGCCCAAGTGGCTCAGGGATGGCCAGCGATTGAATCGTTGTTCCTTGCTCATCTATGAGATCGAATGATGAACGCGCAAGGTTGCTCTGTGCTTTTAAAATATTGATGGGTGGTGTTCCTAAAAATTCGGCGACGAATAAATTGTTTGGTGCATCGTACATGGTTTGTGGCTGATCGAATTGTTGCAACACACCATCTTTCATTAATAAAATTCGATCGGAGATACTCATCGCCTCTTCTTGATCATGGGTGACGAAGATGGTGGTAATACCAACTTCTTGTTGAATGCGGCGAATTTCTTCTCGCATTTCGAGGCGGAGTCTCGCATCGAGGTTCGAGAGTGGTTCGTCTAGCAGTAATACTTGAGGTTTTTTGACGAGTGCTCGGGCGATGGCCACACGTTGTTGTTGGCCACCGGAAAGTTGTGCTGGTTTACGATCGAGAAGATGATGAATTTTGACCAGTTCAGCGATGGCTTCGACCCGTTCTTGTTGCTCGGCTTTCGGTACTTTTAACATACGTAAAGGAAAAGCGATATTTTGTCGCACGGTCATATGTGGATATAGCGCATAGTTCTGGAAGACCATGCCGATATGACGATGTTCAGGCTCAATATCGTTCATGATTTTTCCATCGAATAAAATGGCACCGTCGGTCGGCTTATAGAGTCCAGCGAGAAGAAAGAGGGTAGTTGATTTGCCACAGCCACTCGGTCCGAGAAGCGCAATGAGCTCACCATCTTCAAAGATAGCATTCAAGTGGTTGACAGCGAGCACATCACCAAAGCGCATCACCAAATCTCGAAGTTCGATCCTCAATCGTATCACCTCATGATTGTATGATTCGGAGGAAAAGTGTGAAACACAATCGAGAGGGGTTAAACCCATAGATGAAATGGTGTCAGGATTGGCATGCCGCTCGTGAAGGGGCAGCACTTAAATATACCACATCGGTTTCGACGGTTTAATCAATAAATCGTAAATTTTTTGTAAAGAAAATGTAAAGGTAATGTAAAGAAACTGTAAAGCAACTGTAGTTTTTGTACATAAAAGCTGTTTTATGCGCCAGTCCGTTTGGTGTCTGTATAACAAACATATCAAACAATAAGGGTTTGACCGTGTATCCTATGATGTGTATAATGTATATAATAATATATACAGTTTGTTGTGTTCTTTGATTTCATGCTGTTGAATGAAGCGGTGCAGAGCTTAGTATGGCAAAGATCACGACTTCGTGTACTGAACGTTGCTGATTAGGATGATGAAAAAATGAATGATTTACCTTTTCAACTTGATCCTGATGATGCCACACCGTTGTATGAACAGATTAAACGTCAGTTGAAAGAACTTATTATGAGTCGCATACTTTTACCCGGATCGCCTTTGCCGTCGATTCGTGCCTTGGCAGAACAACTGAAAGTCAGCGTGATTACAACACGTCGTGTTTATCAAGACTTGGAACGCGAAGGGTGGTTGCGTTCAGAACAAGGGCGCGGCACGTTTGTACGAGAACGCAGTGAAGATGAAGTTTGGGCTGAACGCCTTAAGTTGGCTGAGGAGACGCTGCGCCAAGCTGTCGAACGGTGCCAGCGTCTAGGATTGAAGACTGAAGACATTGCAAGTCTCCTGGACGATTTATTGCGATCGTAAGCATGTTTAAAACACACTTATGTGTGGAGGTGTTGGCGATACATGTTAAAAGTGAGGACACACAACGTATTTGATGTCCGTGATGAAGCAACCATCAGAAGTCAACGGTTTGATTATGAAGGTCCGATCGTCAGATTGGATGGTGTTTCCAAAAAATTTTCTCATTTTATGTTTGGACCTGTTGATCTTACGCTGGATCTAAAACCGGAGACAGTAACGGCAATTGTTGGTACGAATGGTAGTGGGAAAACAGTTCTTTTAAATATGTTGGTGCATTGGATCAAACCGACGCATGGAACCGTTTATATCTTTGGGAAACGTTATTCTGAAGCCGAAAGATGGATTAAAAGCCGCCTCGCTTATGTACCGGATTTTCAGGAGATGTTTTATGGGTTAACAGTCCGAGATTTGATAAAACAGCATGAGCGCTTTGCTCCTGATTGGGATGGTGAACGTTTTAAGAGGTTAGCCAACGTTTTTGAGTTGACATCGATTGATGTACCGTTTGAATTTCTTTCCAAAGGCAATCGCGAACGTGCTCTTTTGGCGCTCATGTTATCTAGGCGTGTTCCGCTTTATATTTTAGATGAGCCGACGAATGGACTCGATCTCTTCGTTCGTGCACGTTTGTATGATGCGTGGCGAGATATGTTGGAAGAAGGTGCTTCTATACTCATGGTTTCACATGATGTATCACTCCTGGAACGGTTTGCAGATGTGGTGGTCGTTATGCATCAAGGGCGTGTTTTAGGGGTGTACGAAAAAGATGCGCTCTTAGATGATTGGGCGCGGTTTATCGTGGAAGATGAGCAAGAGGTAAGGAAAGATTGTGTTTCACACTTCGATGCATGTTCAAAAGAACAGATGACGTCGGCAGGGATGATGGCCTTAGAAAAAGGCGTACTTTCATCGATCGTGAGCAGTGATCGCGTAAAAACGAGAGCCTATTTGAGCGAACTTGGGTACCGTTTTCAGGAGCATCGCATGTCTTTGGAAGAGATCATCAAGGCCCTAATCGATTTTGTAAAAGAGGATCAGCGTTCATTGCATCGTTAAGAAAAATATAACGATAAGGAGGTTCACCTGTGACCCAAAATAAGCTACTTATGTCGGAGTCGGACGGACCGACGATACTTCATGAACGTCTTGTTTCACTGGATATACTGAGAGGGCTAGCCATTTTGATGATTCTTTTTGTTAATATGCCGACGTTCGTAGCCCCATATTTATTTGATCCAGTTCCACTTATCCATGGTGCTACGGACCGTTCGATCCGTCTCATCTTTGATTTATTGATTGAAAACCGTTTTTATCCGATTTTTTCATTTTTGTTTGGTGCTGGTTTTTATATTTTCATGACACGCCTTAAGACGCGAGGTTTGCCTGCTGGATGGTATTACGTTAGGCGTATGGTGATCTTGTTACTGTTTGGTCTTTTGCATATGCTTGTTTTTTGGCCCGGGGATATTTTGCATACGTATGCCTTGCTTGGTTTTGTTCTTTTACTATTTTTAGGGCGAGCGCCGAAGACGGTGTTCATATGGGCTAGTGTTTTACTTGTTCTGAATGTTTTACTCTATGGGTTGATAGCGGTTCCGCAAACATGGTTGTGGAACACAGCGGTTCGGGTATTGGAGACATCTTCAACGCAGACGCTTGGTAGCGATTTGCAATGGGTGCTACAATCGGCACATAGCATAAATGCTGCGCTCCAGCCGAATTTAGAACGTATGAATGCAGCGATGCACGTCTATACCGATGGAGACTGGGGATCTTGGATTATGTTCCATCTAAGACAAGAGATGCCGATGGTTTTTCAACGAGAAATATTCGCTTTAATGGGTGTTTTTCCTTTCATGCTTTTTGGGTTGTATGCTGCCAAGCGTGGGATATTCTATCATCCTACGGATAGCCGTCGAGGTTTGATGCGTTTGTTGATGATAACGACGGCCATCAGTATCCCTTTGGAGCTTCTGATCCTTTATTTAAGCTTGACCCCATCTCCTGAGTCTTTGCTGCGGTTACAAGGATTTGTTGTTCAATTGTGGGCCGGGTTGGCTGGATGGGCCATGAGTTTTCTGTATCTTGCACTTTATTTTTTATGGGGTGTTGGTGAGCGGTGGCAAAAGCGTTTAAGGTTTTTGGCGCCGGTCGGACGTATGGCGCTGAGCAATTATTTAATGCAAACGATATTGATGACATTGATGGTTCGCGTGTTTGGACTTTATGGCAAGACACCGCTATGGCTTGGGCTGTTGATGGTCTTGATCCTCTTGCCCATCAATATTGTGGGCAGTCATATGTGGTTGCGCACGTTTCGTTATGGACCGTTCGAGTATATATGGCGTGCTGGTACGTACGGGCGTCTGTTTCCTCTCAGAGAACCTTGTTTGAAAACGAAACGTTAAACGGCTCGTGAATGCCTAAGGTCATAACAATAAAAGAACGGTTAGGGGGATAACACATGCATAAACTCCTCTCTTGTACAGGAGAAGTCAACCGTGTACAAGACAAAGATGCTCCTTTTTCAGACCATGATCCTATGAAACTGGAGCGTGTGCGTTGGTCGGTTGTCAGATCGTTGGTCAAGGAATTGACGGTTCGATATTTAACTGGAAAGTTTGGGATGACGAAACATGGTTCAACAGTCCAGAACCATCGGAAAAATGATTTGCGTAAACTTTATCCTGTGTTGTTATCACTTTACTTCTTAGTGATGCTGTTTGTCATCAGTGGTTTTCTCATGAACTCGCTTCAAGATATGGCTAAGTTGGACTTTCCTCGCTTAGGCGATGGGGATGGGCAGTTAAAAAATACAATTGGCTTAAGTTTTTACATGAGCCTGACATTTATGCTTACGATTTGGAACGTCTTTGTGTTGTCTGTCAATCAACCGTATGCTTTTTTTCCATATAGTTTGTATCCGGTGAAACTAATTGAATTTGTATGGGCACGACTGATATTTTCACTACAAATATGGAGCATCTTTTTAGTCGGCATGGTTGTGTTTTCTGCTTGTTTTAAAGAGTCGTCATGGGGGGCGTTTTGGGCAACAACCGTACCATTTTTCTTGGTTATTGCGAGTATGGTTACGATCATAAGTAGCATATCCATTTATTATGATTTAGCAGTTATGAAAAAACGGCTTTTTATGCATCTGTCGTTGTGGATTTTATTTCATATTTTGATCTTTATCCAGGTTGATTACTGGATTCAAAGTGCGTACCTAAAAGGAGAGAAGTATGAGTTAGGCTTTGGTGTTTTCTGGGGTTTATATCAATTGGTTTATGGATGGACACATCCATGGATGGTGGCCATTGTTTGGATCTTCTTAGGGCATATGTCTGCGCTTTTTTGGAGCTGGATAGCGTATCGAACCATGTTGCTGAGGGACCGTGTATAATCCGGGTAAGCATCCATACGGTCTATGTGTCATTTCATGTGGTGTAAGTTCATATCGTCTGCGTTGGTGTAAGCCATATAGCATGTTGAAAGGGCGTTTTCTATGCGAGGACATAAGAGATGTCTCATTCAAAAGATGGTGCAACTTGCGTTTTGGGTCAGCATGGTGGTATGGATGGATACAATGTTGAAGACAACGGTTTTTTCGGAACATGGATCCATTCGCGGTGGGGAGAGTCCTAAAAATATATTTATCACATCGATATTAGTGGCCATTTTCGGTTGGATCGTGCTTCGTTCTAAGTGTAGAATGCATGTTCAAAAAGATGCCGAGGTCGGAGAGATGACAGAAGGATTGTGTGACAGCATTGAGCGAAAAGATCATTTACCTCAATTAGAATCGATACACATGCGCGCCGTCGTAGGGGGACAGATGGCTCTTTTGGTGGTCGGCCTGATTCTTTGGGTGTGGCTATCGGGAGGGATTAAGGCAGTAGTACAAGCGCTCATGAGGATGGAGCATCCGTTGTTGGAGGGGATGCTTATCGTACTTTCGTCGATCGTATTGGGTGTTTTGAATTTGATGCTTGATCGTTTCGCGCGGCGTCACTTTCCAATGCGCTGGTGGTGGGATGCGTCGTTTATGTTTTTGTTAAAACTGTCAGGTGTACGTCTTTTGCTCATCACGTTTCTTGTGGCGATCAGTGAAGAAATTTTTTTTCGAGGATTTGTCTTAACGTTTATGATGCAACTTTTCCGTTCATCTTTGGTGGGTGTGGTGCTGGCGTCTTATGTGTTCATGATCATGCATGTGCAGTATCAACGTAAGCCAGTGTTACAGTTTGCTGTGTTTTCGAGCGGGGTCCTCTTCTCTTTACTATACTTATGGACTGGGTCGATGTTTGTGGTGATCGCTGTGCACTTTTTGTATGATTTTATGCTTCTTATGGTTTTGAAACGTTGGTCTAATTTATATGAAAATGACGTTCGCTATGATGCGGCTTTGAGTGCAATCGAAGGAAGTGAACAGATCGATGGTGCGATCAGACGCGCCTATGAAAGGGAACGACAATTAGAGCGTGCGTTGCGCCTTCGCATACAACGGTGGTGCGTGTCTCTGATTCGTTTGCTTACAGTGACTGCCTCGGGCGTGGCCGTCGGCCTTTTCGTATGGATGATGTTCGGGGTTAGATGAGGATGACCATAGAATAAGATTGTTGTGTCAAGAAAAAAACTTGACACGATGCATTTCATCGCTTATAATGACGATGGTTTGTTGCGCTTCAGTGAGAAGGGGGATGTCGATGGCCGAGGACCCTCTTTTGGAGAAAACGACGCGGATGAATGAGCTGATGGATTATTATGGTGAGCTCCTTCCGCCTAAACAGCGCGAAGTTTTACGGTATTATTATAGCGATGATCTCTCGTTACAAGAGATCGCAGAGATGTTTGGTATGAGTCGACAGGCGGTTTATGATCTCATCAGGCGCGGAGAAAAGTCACTACAGGAGACGGAAAACGCGCTGGGATTGATTCGCAAAGAACGGCTTCGTCAGGCTCAACTTCAAAGACTGAAAGTCTTATTAAGCCGCCATCTCTTAGATGATGGCCCTGATGGAAAGGCAATTTTAACCCTCGTCGACGAAATGATGCGGCTTTAAAATGACTGCGGTCGGAAAACCTGTTCAAAACATGTTCAAAGCGTTGGATCGTCTTCTGGTGCTGTGAAAAGTTGAGGAGGAGGTGAAACGTGTGGCGTTTGAATCGTTAACGTCGCGACTTTCGGAAACGTTTCGCCGGCTTCGGGGAAAGGGTAAGCTCACTGAAGCGGACGTTGATGCTGCTTTGCGTGAAGTGCGTCTAGCGCTTTTGGAAGCGGACGTCAACTTTAAAGTGGTGAAAGATTTTATTGGTAAGGTTCGCGAACGCGCCGTCGGTGTAGAGATTTTAAAGACGCTCAATCCGGCGCAGCAGGTGATCAAGGTTGTCAATGATGAGCTAACTGCGCTGATGGGCGGAGAAGTTGAAGGGCTTCATTTTGCCAAACATCCACCGACCATCATCATGATGGTCGGTCTGCAAGGGGCCGGGAAGACGACGACGACTGGGAAGCTTGCTAAGTATTTGTTAGGGCAAGGGAAAAAACCGCTCCTCGTCGCTGCAGATATTTATCGTCCAGCAGCCGTGAAGCAGTTGATGGTGTTAGGCGAGACGCTGGGTGTACCCGTTCATGAAGAAGGGACGGATGCTTCACCGGTCGTGATCGCGCAACATGGCGTCGAACGGGCGCGTTCGGAAGGCCGAGATGTCGTGATTGTGGATACGGCGGGACGTCTTCATATTGATGAAGCGCTTATGGATGAATTGGCCCAGATGAAAGCGGTGCTCCATCCGCAAGAAATCTTGCTTGTGGTGGATGCGATGACTGGACAAGAAGCGGTGAACGTTGCCGAACGGTTTCACGAACTCCTGGACATCACGGGTGTTGTCTTGACCAAGTTAGACGGGGATGCCCGGGGCGGGGCAGCGCTTTCGGTTAAAGCTGTGACCGGTCGACCGATTAAGTTTGCAGCAACAGGTGAAAAACTGGACGCGCTTGAGCCATTTTATCCCGATCGTATGGCCTCACGCATTCTCGGGATGGGGGATGTGCTTACGCTCATTGAAAAAGCGCAGGCTCAAGTGGATGAGGAAAAAGCGCGGGAACTCGAAAAAAAGATGCGCAAGGCAGAGTTCACACTGGATGATTTTCTAGACCAGTTGCGACAGATTCGCAAGATGGGCCCGCTTGAAGATTTGCTGAAAATGATTCCGGGTATGGGACAAAAGTTAAAAGGAATCCAGATTGATGAACGGCAACTTGTGCGGGTTGAGGCGATTATCCAGTCGATGACGCCAAAGGAACGGCAAGATCCGTCGGTTATTAATTTTTCTCGACGTAAGCGCATTGCTGCGGGATCGGGTACGACGGTGACAGATGTCAATCGTCTGTTGAAACAGTTTGAAGAGATGAAAAAGATGATGAAGCAAATGACGCAAGCCGCTCAAGGGCGAGGTAAGGGTAAAGGAAAGGGGAAACGTCCCAAAATGAATTTTCCTTTTTTACCGTAACACGTTATCAATCGTTGCATGATGAACGAAACATATGATGATCCAATGCATGATAAGATGAAATGATTTTAGGAGGCGTATAGACTATGGCAGTAAAAATTCGTTTGCGTCGTCTTGGTGCAAAAAAAAGACCGTTTTATCGTATTGTTGTAGCGGATGCTCGCGCACCGCGGGATGGCCGTTTTATTGAGGAAATTGGTTATTACAACCCATTGCTCGATCCAGCTGAAGTGAACGTAAAGACAGATCGTGCACTGTATTGGCTTCAAAATGGTGCGCAACCGACAGATACGGTTCGATCGCTGCTTCGTCGAGCTGGGGTCCTTAAGGCACTGGCTGAAGCAAAACGCGCCGTCAAGCACGGAGCAACGTCACCTGAGGCCGGTGCTTAAACGTAAAGTTTGAATGGTGTGATGATCAAATGAAAAATAGTTTATTTGAGAAGACTTTCATCTTTCATATAGAACATAGAGACGGCTTGAATGGTCGTCTCTCTCTTTAACTTTTTAACTTTTGATTTGGACGAGGTGGACACGATGCGGGAAGCCTTGGAGTATTTGGTACGCGGGATGGTTCAGCATCCGGATGAAGTCCATGTCAGCGAAGCTCAAGATGGGGAGATGACGGTTTACGCCATTTGGGTGCATGCAGAAGACATGGGTCGGGTGATTGGCCGTGCAGGGCAGACGGCTCATGCCCTAAGGCAAGTCGCCTATGCGCTTGCTTCTAAAGAAGGTAAGCGTATTCGTATCGATATTGTTTCCTAGCGCTGTTCGATACGTCGTTTGGGGGTGTGTCTGTGGAATATTTTCGTGTAGGCAAAATCGTTCGCCCTCAAGGGTTGCGGGGTGAAGTGCGCGTTGTGATCACAACAGATTTTGTGGAGGAGCGGTTTAAACCTGGAACGACATTGTATGCTTTTATGCCAGATGGTGTCCAATCGACAGGGAGTAAAGACCCGTTGCCGCTTGAGGTAGAACGCGCCCGTCCACATAAAGATATGTTGCTCGTTAAATTTGTGGGGTTGGATCGGATTGAAGATGTCGAACCACTACGCGCTGCTGAATTGAAAATAGCTTCCGTGGATCGTTCCCCGCTTCCTGAAGGGGAATATTATTTTAATGAAATTATTGGTTCCCAAGTATATCTTGAATCGGGTGAACGATTGGGGGAAGTGAAAGAAATTTTACAACCTGGTGCCAATGATGTTTGGGTGATCAAACGTCCAGGAAAAAAAGATCTTTTACTGCCTTATATCGAAGCGTGTATTGTGACAGTAGATGTTCCGGGGAGAAAAGTCGTGGCTCGGCTTTTGCCTGGTTTGGATGAAGATGAAGCATCATCATGACGATCCAATGCAGTAAAGATCGGTATGTCGTGCGAGGATGGTGTTGGAAGGGGTAGCACACAATGTGGCAAGCAACGATTTTAACCCTTTTTCCAGAATGGTTTCCGCCCATTTTAGATGCGAGCATCTTGGGGCGGGCGCGGCAAAAGGGTTTATGGGACTACACATTGATCAATTTTCGCGATTTTACGGATGATCGGCATCAAAATGTTGACGATGAGCCCTACGGTGGGGGCGATGGCATGGTCTTAAAAGTGCAACCGATCGATGCCGCACTCGCTTCAATTTTTCCAGAGGCTCAAGCTTTTTCTAAATGGCTGGCGTTGCCTAAAGAAGCACGTAAGCCACGTGTGATTCTTACGACCCCGCAAGGCGATGTATTTAGCCAACGCACGGCGGAGCGGTGGGCCAAGGAAGAAGCGCTCATTTTTTTGTGCGGACATTATGAAGGTTTTGACGAGCGTGTGCGTGAACTGTATGTGACGGAAGAAGTATCCATCGGCGACTTTGTTCTTACCGGGGGAGAATTAGCGACGATGGTTATGATCGATGCGACGGTGCGTCTGTTGCCGGGCGTCTTGGGCGGGGAAACGTCAGCCCTAGAAGATTCTTTTTCCCGTGATCGTCTGGAATATCCGCATTATACACGGCCGAAAGAATTTCGCGGTCTTCAAGTACCGGAAGTCCTTTTATCCGGTCATCATGAGCGCATTCGGTTGTGGAGAAAGGAACAAGCCTTGTTGCGTACGCTTCTTCGTCGCCCTGATCTTCTTAAAAAAACGCCTCCTGATGAAGAAGAAGCAGCGTTTTTACGCAAGTGGAAAGCAGATGGTGCACTGTTTTTGACGATAAAAGAAGATGTCGAGAACAATGATACATAAATGCGCATCAAAGCCGCTTCCATCCGGTCATTGGGATGTACCGATGGATGCTACTTATTCGTGTTATTCGTGCTGCGGATCCGTGCCTATTGAACATGAAAAGTTGGAGCAGTTTACTAAGAACAAGGAAAGTTGGTGAACAGTTGAATATTCAATGGTTTCCTGGACATATGGCCAAAGCCGAGCGGGAGATGCGCGAGCGTCTTGACCTTGTTGATATCATTTTTGAGATGTTGGATGCGCGCGCGGTGCGTGCTTCACAAAATCCTTTATTGGAACAGGTCGGGAAGCATAAACCACGTCTGATTCTCCTTAATAAAATGGATCTGGCGGAAGCACATGTCACGCGCGCCTGGTTGAACTATTTTAAAACCCAAGGACGGGACGTTTTACCCATTGATGCAAAAAGTGGTAAAGGTATCGA
>Ga0265295_1008589_pt1 | contig 11281 bp, 8 predicted proteins | sample Munlansysbiofilm_FD_192503 | JGI IMG/M metagenome (GOLD analysis project Ga0265295, IMG submission 192503) | Leachate microbial communities from a municipal landfill in Southern Ontario, Canada - Methane capture system biofilm | ecosystem: Engineered > Solid waste > Landfill > Unclassified ... | reverse complement strand
ACAGGGGCTGAAACAGAGCTTGACATGGTGATTGCCATTGTCGGGGTTCTCATCGGCATCGAGCTTGCGAGAAGGGTGGTGGGCACCGTATTTGTCTTTATCGGGGTGGTGATGCTTGTCTATGGCATTTATGGTTATAATGCGCCGGATCTTATCTCCCATGCTGGAGCTCCTTTTACCGAGCTTTGTGTCAGCATCTTTTACAAGAGTGACGGTGTGTTCGGCGTCATGGCAAGCGTCCTTTCCACTTATGTGATTCTTTTTGTTCTGTTTGGTGCCTTTCTTGAAAAATCAGGTGCTCAAAAGTTTTTCATTGACTGGCCCCTTGCTGCCGTAGGCCATAAAATTGGAGGGCCTGCCAAGGTATCGGTCATTGCATCTGGCCTCATGGGATCTATTTCAGGCAGCGCCATTGCAAATACTGTATCAACGGGCATGTTCACCATTCCCATGATGAAAAAGGCCGGGTTCAGGCCCCATGTGGCAGGTGCCATTGAGCCTGCCGCTTCCATCGGCGGGATGTTCATGCCGCCAATCATGGGGGCTGGCGGTTTTATCATGGCGGAACTCACAGGTCTTCCCTATTCACGGATCATGCTGGTGTCCATCTTTCCCGCCTTAATGTATTTTTTTTCGGTGTTTGTCATTGTTCATTATGAGGCAAAGATGCACAACATCGTGGGGGAAAAATCCAAACACTCAGCAATGGAGATCCTGAAAAGAGAGTGGTTTTACACCCTCCCCCTGGTTGTTATAACCATCTTTATGCTGACGGGTTATTCTCCAGCCTACTCGGCAGTTCTGGGTATTACAACCTGTATTGTGATCTCCTATTTCAGGCGGGAAACCCGTATAGATCTCCCACATTTTATCCAGGCTTCAAGGGAGGGGACAATCAACAGCCTGAAGATCGGTGCCACCGTAGGTATCATCGGCATCATTATCGGGGTGCTTACCTTTTCAGGGTTAGTGCTCACCTTTGCAGACATCATGATCGAGCTTGCAGGTGGTTCATTGCTCCTGACTCTTTTTCTCATCGCTTTTGCATCCCTGATCCTTGGCATGGGGGTCCCGGTCACTGCCGCCTACCTGATAACCGCTGTTGTTGCAGTTCCGGCCCTTACCCATCTCGGTGTGAACGAGCTTGCAGCCCATATGATCGTCTACTGGCTATCCCAGGATTCAAACATAACGCCGCCAGTCTGTATTGCAGCTTTTGCAGGCGCTACCATTGCAAAGGCAAACATGTGGAAAACCGCCTTTACGGCATTTAAATTTGCCAAATTCCTTTACATTGGCCCCTTGATCTTTGCCTATGTACCGGGCTTTTCCCTGGATGGCTCTTACATGGACATTGTCAAGACGTACATATATGTGTTTTTTGGAACATGGCTCTATGGGTGGGCGATGAGCGGTATCTGGATAGGGTCAATCAAAAGAGCTTTTACCCGAGCGGTCAACTAATTTTAGGTTTATTTTAGATTAATCGGCAGGAGATAAACAGAACGCCATGATATTACCCGAAGTTAAAATAGAAAACATCCTTTATGCAACGGACCTGTCGGACAGTGCGCGCCATGCCTTTGCCTATGCCGTCAGCCTTGCCGAGCACTATGGGGCAAAGATAACCATTCTCCATGTCATCCCGGAACTCCATGATTCCCTTGAAAAAAACCTACTCGGCTATGTATCCAAGGATGTCTGGGATGAAATTAAGGTTAGAAATCTCCAGGAGACCCGGCATTCACTTATCGGTAAAAAACGGGACAACGTGATGATTCACGAGGTGCTGGCACGTTTTTCCGACGAGGTGAAGCGTGAATCAACGGCTGAAAAAGTATTTGCCGATGAGATAGTCATTGACCGGGGAAACCCTGTAAGGCAGATTCTAAAACAGTCTGAAGAAAGGGATTGCGATATCATTGTCATGGGCACTCACGGCCAGAGCACCCTTGCCGATGTAGTGGTGGGAAGTATTACCAGACGGGTATTAAGAAGGTCTAAAAAACCGGTGCTGGTTGTGAGGTTGCCGGAAAATAAAAGATAATTAAACTTTAAAAACCCCCAAATATCCACGCATCCCTGAGCGATTCTCGTTTTAGGGATGCGTGGACTATTGCAAGAAAATCCCTTCGAGAAATTTCAACGCCGCCCATGGAGACGAGATGCTCGCTCCTGACCTGGCAGTCAATAAGGTTAAATTTTTTTTCCACAAGCGAACGGTCCAGAGCAGCCAGGGCAACCTTTGAACTGTCATCCATGGTTGAAAACATGGATTCCCCAAAGAAACAGCCGCCCAGGGCTATACCATAGAGCCCCCCCACAAGTGTTCCATCCTTCCACGTTTCAACGGAGTGACCATATCCTCTCCTGTGTAAATCACAATAGGCATCAATCATCTCCGGCACAAGCCAGGTGCCACCATGACCTGGGCGGTTGCGTAGATCAGCACAGGCGTTTATAACCCGGTTAAACGCCTGATCCATGGTGACGGTATAGACCTTTCTTCTGATCTTTTTTTGAAGGCTCCTGGAGACCCTTACCTTGCCTGGAAAGATCACAAGCCTTGGGTCGGGGGACCACCAGAGAGGCGGGTCATCCTCGGAGAACCAGGGAAAAATTCCGTTCTGGTAGGCGGCAAGGAGCCTCTCAGGGGTGAGGTCTCCTCCAACACAGAGGAGACCGTCATGCCTTGCAAGTGCAGGATTTGGAAATACAGGTCTGTCAGAGAGTCTGAAAACCGGCATTCACTGTTTAAAGCTGAAGGTAAGTGCGTCGTTTTTAAGCCCAAGGGTTACCTTGCCACCCTTTTCAAGGGCCCCGAACAGTATCTCGTTGGTCAGCTTGTCCTTGATCTCTGTCTGAATTAGCCGATCCAGGGGTCGTGCTCCAAATTTTGGATCAAACCCTTTCCTGGCAAGCCAGGCTCTTACCCTTTGGGGATACTGAATTGATATCTTTTTGGGTTTTAAAAGGTCCCTCAGTTCCTGCATGTTTTTATCGACGATAAGCTCCATGATCTTCTGGGAGAGCGAGTGGAATTGTACAACGGCATCCAGCCGATTTCTAAATTCAGGGCTGAACGTATTTTCAACGGCCTTTGCACCCTTGGCGTCAATATCCAGGAGCTGGTCCCCGAAACCGATGCGGTTGGTGCTCATCTCCCTTGCCCCTGCGTTGGAGGTCATGATGATTATGACGTTCCTGAAATCGGCCGCCTTTCCGTTGTTGTCAGTCAGGGTGGCATAATCCATCACCTGGAGCAGGATGTTAAAGAGATCCGGGTGGGCCTTTTCGATCTCGTCCAGGAGCAGAACGCAGTGGGGGTGTTTTCTTACGTTGTCTGTGAGTATTCCACCCTGGTCAAAACCAACATAGCCTGGCGGTGCCCCGATGAGCCTTGATACGGCATGTTTTTCCATGTATTCACTCATGTCAAACCTTAGAAATTCAATTCCAAGATTTGCGGCAAGCTGCTTTGCTACCTCGGTTTTTCCAACGCCTGTGGGACCGGTAAAGAGAAACGAACCAATGGGCCGTCCAGGCGATGAGAGCCCGGCCCTTGAGCGCTTGATAGAGGTGGCCAGAGTCTCGATGGCATGGTCCTGGCCAAAGATAGTCTGGGCGAGCTTTTCATCAAGCTTTTCGAGGTTGTTTTTATCAGATGCCGTGACATTCTGGGCCGGAATCTTGGCCATCTTTGCAACGGTTCTCTCAATATCAAGGGGATGAACCTTTGTCCGCCTTGAAGACCCTGACAGTCTTATAAATGAGCCTGTCTCGTCCATCACATCAATGGCCTTGTCCGGCAGGAACCTGTCGTTAATGTGCTTTGCCGCAAGGCGTGCACAGGCCTCAATGGCCTCGTCAGTGTATTCAAGCCCGTGATGCTCCTCATAGCAACCCTTGAGACCCTTGAGGATCTCGATGGTCTCCTCCACCGTTGGTTCTGCAACTTCGATTTTCTCAAAACGGCGGGACAGTGCCCTGTCCTTTTCAAAGAAATTCTTGTACTCCTCATAGGTGGTAGACCCAAGGCAGCGAAGTGATCCCGAAGAAAGGGCCGGCTTCAGGATGTTGGATGCGTCCATGGACCCGCTGCTTGTGGCTCCCGCTCCCACAACAGTGTGAATTTCATCAATAACCAGCAGGGCATTTTCTTTCTCCTCAAGGGCTGAGATCACATCCTTGAGGCGCTGTTCAAAGTCTCCCCGGTATTTGGTACCGGCCAGTAACGACCCCATGTCAAGGGAGAACATCTCTGAATTTTTGAGGAAATCAGGTACGTCATTATTAAAAGCCTTGAGGGCAATTCCTTCGGCAATAGCTGTTTTTCCTACGCCTGGATCACCCACGAAGACGGGGTTGTTCTTGCGTCTTCTGCACAGCACCTGCATGGCCCGCTGGGTTTCATTTTCCCTTCCGATGAGGGGATCTATTTTGCCAAGACTTGCCTTTTCAATAAGATTGGTCGTAAAAAGGGCCAGGGGATCGGGTTTTCCTGATTTTTTTGGCTGTTTCCCCGGACGTGTAAACCCCTGGTCAGATCTTCCAAGGGTGGCGGCGGCCTTGGGCGGAAGGTCAGTACCGTGGGAGATATAGTTCAGGACATCTAGGCGTGTTATTCCTTCAGCCTCAAGGAAATAAGCGGCATGGGAATCTTTTTCCTGGAAGATAGATGCAATGATATCCCCAAGGCTCACCTGATTCTTTTCAGATGATCGGGCATGGTTGATGGCCCTCTGGATCATTCGCTGGAAACCTATTGTCTGCTGGAGAACATACTCCTCCCCCTCGGCCATAACAGTCATCTTTTCTTCAAAAAAAGTGTTGAGATTTTTCTTTATAACTTCCGGATCACCACCACATTTCTCAATGGTTTCAGAACCGGTTTCATTGTTTAAAATTGCATAGAGGACATGTTCAACGCAGACATACTCGTGGCGTCTTTTTTTGGCTTCCCTTACGGCCGACCCGAGGGTTGCGCTCAGCTCTTTGCTTATCATGTGGTTACTCCTTCTCCATAGTGCTCTTTAAAGGGAATCCCTGCTCCCTTGCCAGGTGATGAACAGTATTTACCTTGGTCTCTGCAACTTCCCTTGTGTAGGACCCGCAAACACCCTTTCCCTGATTATGTATACTAAGCATGATTAAGGACGCTTTTTCAAGGGATTTCCCAAAAACCGTCACAAGAACCTGTACGACAAACTCCATGGTGGTGTAATCGTCATTGTGAAGAATGACCCTGTACATGGGCGGAAAGTCTTCCCTTAAGTCAACTTCCGACCTGATTTTTTTCTTTGTTTTTGTTTCGTCTAAACCCATATCTTTTTTTAAATCCCACAACATTTTTTATACTTTTTACCGCTGCCGCAGGGGCATGGATCGTTACGCCCGACCTTATCCCCGGAATGACGAATCGGTTTTTTGACACTCGGGCCATCGGAATGGGAAAATACCAGATTCTCCTGCCTGGGTTTTTTAATGGGTTCAAGGGGTTGACTTTGGGCTATCTGAATTCTGAAGAATATTGCAAGGGTCTCCTCCTTGATCCTCTCAACAAGATCCTCAAACATCTCATAGCCCTCTTTTTTGTATATGACCAGAGGATTCTGCTGGGCATAACCCCTGAGGCCTATTCCCTCCTTAAGATGATCCATGTTCAGGAGATGATCCTTCCAGAGGCTGTCAACGGTCTGGAGCATGATGTATCGTTCAAGACGCCGGGTGTCAGTTTCCCCCAGAAGGGCCTCTCTTGCCCGGTAGGCCTCCCCGGCGGTCGATTCAATAAGTTCACCAAGGGCGTCTGCGGTAAGATCCTGGCAGACCTCTTCGGACAGATCCATGTCAATGTTAAACTGTTTCTTGACGGCATCCTTTAACCCTTCAAGATCCCACTCCATAACGTGCTGCTTGTCATCCCGGTACATGGCATGGATCTGCCACGAACGGTCCTGGACCATCTCCATGAACAGGGCAGAAAGATCGGTATCCGTCAGGATCTGGCGTCGCTGGCGGTAGATAACCTCCCGCTGCTGGTTCATCACATCATCATACTCAATGAGCTGCTTTCTGATTTCAAAGTTGTGCCCCTCAACCTTGGACTGGGCATTTTCAATTGCCCGGCTGATCAGCCCGTGTTCAATGGGTTCGCCCTCGTCGATGCCGAGTTTGTTCATAATGGCGGTAATTCTGTCGCCGCCGAAAATCCTTAGAAGATCATCCTCGAGGGAAAGATAAAAGCGTGACGAACCAGGATCACCCTGGCGGCCTGAACGGCCCCTCAGCTGGTTGTCGATTCGCCTTGATTCATGGCGGCTAGTGCCAAGGATGTGAAGACCGCCAAGTTCCTTTACCCCTTCTCCAAGCACAATGTCGGTTCCCCGGCCGGCCATGTTGGTCGAGATGGTTACAGCCCCCTTCTGGCCTGCATTAGCTACGATCTCAGCCTCTGCCTTGTGGTGCTTGGCATTAAGAACTGTATGGGGAATCCCCTTTTTTTTCAGCTTATCACTGAGATCTTCGGACACATCGATGGATATGGTTCCCACAAGAACCGGCTGGCCTTTTTTGTGAAGGGCAATGATCTCCTGGATGGCTGCCAGATATTTTTCCTTCTTGGTCTTATATATAAGATCTGGAAAGTCTTTCCTGACCATGGGCATGTTGGTTGGGATGACCATCACGTCGAGATCGTAGATTTTTTTGAACTCTGCGGCTTCTGTTTCTGCAGTTCCGGTCATGCCCGAAAGCTTGGTGTACATCCTGAAGAAATTCTGAAACGTGATCGAGGCAAGGGTCTGGTTCTCATTGGCTATTTTTACCCCCTCCTTTGCCTCCAGGGCCTGGTGAAGGCCTTCGCTGTAACGTCTTCCCGTCATTAAACGGCCTGTGAATTCATCAACGATCACAACCTCATCGTTCTTGACTATATAGTCCACGTCCTTTTTGAAAAGAGTGTGGGCCTTGATGGCCTGATTAAGGTGGTGGAGGATCTCTATATTGGCAGGATCGTAGAGGTTCTCAACTCCAAGAAGCTTTTCTCCAAGGGCTACTCCTTCCTCAGAAAGGGTTGAACTCTTTGCCTTTTCATCCACGTTGTAGTGAATGTCTGGTTTGAAAGCCGAAATAATGGCATCAGTTTGAGAGTAGAGTGCCGTGGATTTTTCCGCAGGTCCAGAGATGATGAGCGGGGTTCTTGCCTCGTCAATCAGAATACTGTCCACCTCATCCACAATGGCAAAGTTGAGCTCTTTCTGGGCCAGGGAGTCACGGTCAAACTTCATGTTATCCCTTAAATAGTCAAACCCGAACTCGTTGTTAGTACCATAGGTTATGTCAGCTTCATAGGCTTTTTTTCTCTCTTCGTCCGTAAGATCATGGACTATGACTCCCACGGTGAGCCCCAGAAAGTTGTAGATGCCGCTCATCCATTCGGCATCGCGCATGGCAAGGTAGTCGTTCACAGTTACAATGTGAACTCCTTTTCCGGAAAGGGCGTTCAAGTATGCGGGAAGAGTTGCGGCAAGGGTCTTTCCCTCACCTGTTTTCATTTCGGCAATCATACCCCGGTGAAGGGCAATTCCTCCGATGAGCTGGGAGTCAAAATGGCGCATCTTCAAAGTTCGAAGGGACGCTTCCCTTACCAGGGAAAAGGCTTCACACATAAGATCATCAAGGGTTTCACCATTGGCAACTCTCTGTTTAAAGCTCGATGTTGTTTCGGTAAATTCTGAATCGGCAAGTTTCTGGAACCGGGGCTCAAGGGCATTGATTCTGTCTACCAGGGGCTGCATCTTTTTTACAGCCCTTTCATTGCTAGAACCAAACACTCGTGTAAGAAAATTAAGTACCATATGGATTTTTTACCTTTAACATAATGGTTAGGAGTTCCAAAAAGTTACATTGGGGCTTCCTGGTTGAGTTAGTTGTACTAAACATATAAGCACTATTTCAAAAAGTTAAATTGTTTTTTCAATAAAGATTATGGATCAATCAGGATTCTGGGAAAGGGAACAGGATAATGTCAGCTGTTTCAGTTGAGGATATAACGTTCAGGATTTACAGGTGCCCCGTTTATTCTGACCTCATAGTGAACATGGGGTCCTGTGGTTCGGCCTGTATTGCCCATGAGACCCATGATGTCACCCCAGAAAACGAAGCCTTTTTAAGCCTTGAGTAATCATATCCAACATAGGCAGAGGTTGACAGCATCATAAGGGAGACGAACATAAGGAACGTAAGCTGTGTCTTTGACACGGTGAACTCGCGTATGTCTGAAGTTGAGCCTAGGTGAGGCCATATTTTTATTTTCTTTTTCATATTTGCCTTTTAGTTAAATCAAATAAAAGCACCTGTCAAGATTTCTTGCAGCTTACCAGCACTTCTAATTCTGGTTTTACACTAAAACTACAGGCAACAGTCGGTATCCCCACTCTGAAGTCCAAAACTAAAATTACCGCCTACAACCAACTATCCACTACCAACTATCTACTCCTTACAGCGCCCCCTGGAAAAGCTCAAGCCCTGCCTTTTCTGCCAGACCGAACATGATATTCATGTTTTGAACGGCTTGGCCGGCTGCTCCTTTAAGAAGATTGTCAATGGCCGACACAAGGATGAGCTGACCGGATTTTTCATCTAGGTGGCATCCGATATCGCAGAAGTTGGTCCCCCGAACATGGCGGATGTCTGGGAATTCATCCTGGGGAAGCACCCTTATGAAGGTTTCCGATTGGTATTGGGCCAGGAGGGCGTCTCTTACCATGGATTGGGTAATTCCTGTTTTTACACGGGCATAGGTTGTGGTGAGCATCCCCCGGGTCAGGGGCAGAAGATGGGGGACAAAGGTGATGGCAACCGGTTTTTTTGCTTCAAGACTTATAACCTCTTCCATTTCAGGAACATGGCGGTGACTCCCGATCTTGTAGGGCTTGAATGACTCGTTGACCTCGCAGAAATGGGTGCCAAGGGACGCTGCGCGACCGGCACCGCTGACCCCTGATTTGGCGTCTGAGATAATGCCCCAGGTGTCAATAATTTCCTGTCTGACAAGGGGAAGAAGGGGGAGAAGGACGCTTGTGGGATAACATCCCGGGTTTCCAACAAGATTTGAACCGATAATTTTCTCCCTGAAAAGTTCACTCAAACCATAGACAGCCTGGTTTAAGAATTCCTTTGCCGAATGCTTCTGGTAGGCTGCCTCATAGGCTGAGACATCTTGAAACCTGAAATCAGCAGAAAGATCAACCACCTTTACCCCATTTTTCATCAATTCAGGTGCATAGTTCATTGAAACCTTGTGGGGAAGGGCAAGAAAGATACAGTCGGCACGCTGGCTTATGGCCGTGGTGTCAAGGGTTTCGCAGGTAAGGTCCACAACGCCTCTCATGGAGGGGAATACATCCTGAATGGCCCTTCCCGAGTAGGATTGTGAGGTTACAGCCACAAGTTCGGCCCCTGGATGACCGGTTATTAGTTTTACAAGTTCTGCTCCAGTGTAACCTGTAGCCCCTGCAATGGCGACTTTGATCATTTTTTTCTCTCCTGTGCCCTCTGTTTTCCATACCGGTCCATCACCGGCTGGGATAAAATAATTTTCAGTGACTTTAACAGACGGTTCGGTTCTTTTCAAGTGAAGAATGGTGTGCTACTATGCCTATAACCCACGCGTCCTGGCGGACACAACGAAGGATGAAACTCGATAACTAATAGCTAATAGCTAAAAGCTGTTTCTTAATAAAAACCAAATTTAGAATTACTGAACGGAGATGGAGATCGTTTAATGAAGGTAAGTATTTTATCAACCGGAGATGAAATCATGTCCGGGGGGGTGGTTGACACCAACTCTTCTTTTCTTGCCGCAGCACTTTTGAGCCTCGGGTTGAAGGTTGACCGGTTTGTTGCCGTTGGCGATGATCTCCAGACCATGAGTCGAACAATTTCGGAGCTGGCCAGGGAAACCGATTTTCTGATTGTGACTGGAGGATTGGGCCCCACCAGTGATGACATGACAGCGGAGGCAGCAGCAGGAGCTTTGAAGGTCAGAACTGTTCTCAACAATGAGGCCCTTGACCTTATCAAGGCTTTTTTTGCCGGCAAAGGGTGGACCATGAGTCAGTCCAACCAGAAGCAGGCAATGCTCCCCGAGGGCTCCCTGGTCATCGATAACAGGGTTGGCACGGCTCCCGGGTTTTGTCTTTCTATTTCAGGCTGCCAATGTTTTTTCCTGCCCGGGGTACCAGAAGAGATGAAGAAGATGGCAGGCGAGTTTGTTCTGCCTTGGATTTACCACCATGCCGGGCTGTCCCCGGATCTGAAGCCCATGGACCTTACCCCAGAGACGATTATTGTATTTGGCCTGCCCGAATCTGAGGTCGGGGAGCTGTTAAAGGATCTTCCCAGGCTATTCCCGGGCGTAAGACCGGGATTCAGGGCGGATTTCCCCCTGATCCAGGTAAAGCTTTATCCTGAACCCGGAAGGGGTGTGGAGGGGAAAAAGGTCTTTGACCGGGCAAAGTCGTTTATTGTCGACACCCTTGGTCACCGGGTGGTCTCCTTGGATGGCCTTACCTTGCAGGAGGAAGTGGGCAGGCTCCTTGTTCAACAAAAGGCTACCCTGGCCCTTGCCGAAAGCTGTACTGGCGGTCTTGTGGCAAATATGATCACGGATGTTGCCGGAAGTTCCGACTATTTTCTCTTCTCCGGAGTCACCTACTCAAACGAGGCCAAGGTTCGTGTTCTGGGCGTAAGCCAGGCAACCATTGACAAACACGGGGCTGTATCCGAAGAAACAGCAGAAGCGATGGCAGTGGGGGTCAGGCGTTTGACCAGGGCCACCTATGGTGTTTCAACCTCGGGCATTGCAGGCCCGGGCGGAGCAACTCCGGGGAAACCTGTGGGAACGGTTTGTATCGGCGTTGCAGGGCCTAGTTGCTGTGCGACAAGGCGCTATGTTTTTTCCTTTGAAAATCGAATTTTGAACAAGCAGATGTTTGCCGTACGGGCACTTGGGGATCTTAGGTACAGGATGCTCAAGGAAACAGGCAGCGCTTGAACCAGTTGGCCGTTTTCCAGGCAAAGTCCTGCTGGTGATCCTTATCGGACATCCTGTGCCCGCCATTGGCATGGATGACAAGTTCTTTTGGATCCTGTGCAAGGTCAAAGAGCATCTGGGCGTTTTCAACGGGAACCACCTCGTCTTTTGAGCCGTGGAAGATAAGGAGGTTGTGAACCTTTGCCGCAGATCCGGTGATATCAAAGAGCAGATTTTCTTCGAAAA
>Ga0265295_1008588_pt1 | contig 11283 bp, 9 predicted proteins | sample Munlansysbiofilm_FD_192503 | JGI IMG/M metagenome (GOLD analysis project Ga0265295, IMG submission 192503) | Leachate microbial communities from a municipal landfill in Southern Ontario, Canada - Methane capture system biofilm | ecosystem: Engineered > Solid waste > Landfill > Unclassified ... | reverse complement strand
TCACGGATGATGACGATGTTCTCCTTCCAGCTGTAGCTTTCGCTGATCGGGTACTTCTTCTTGACCGCGATGATGAACGAGGTGACCATCAGCGCGAGGGTGAGCAGAAGACCCGGCAGATAGCCGGACATGAACATCGTCGAGATCGACAGGCCGCTGCCCGCCGAGACGATGTAGTAGATCATGTTCTGGCTCGGGGGGATGATGACGCCCTCGACCGAACTGGTACAGGTGACGGAAATCGAGTAGTCGGCGTCATACCCTTCCTTGATCATCGACGGGATCAGGAAGGAGCCGATGGAGGAGACGTCAGCGATCGAAGAGCCGCTGATGCCGCCGAAGAACATCGAGACCAGGCAGTTGACCAACGCCGTACCGCCGCGAACCCGTCCGACGAGCACGTTGGTGAACTTGGTCAATCGGTCGCTGATACCGCCATCGGTCATGATCTGTGCCATGATGATGAAGAACGGCACACACATGAAGGTGAAGCTGGTGATCCCCGTCGCCATCTTCTGGAAGAGGTTGAAGAAGGGAATACCGAGGTAAAGGCCGGTAAAAAGGCTTGCCACGCCGAGGGCGAAGGAGATGGGGAAGCGGAAGATCATCAGGAAGATCAGGCTTCCAAAGAGAATTAAAATACCAATCGTTGAGCTCATAGGGTACCTCCACGCTCAACCATGAGCTCTTCGGCGGTCGCGGGCGAGTCGCTCGCCTTCTGGTAGGCGGAGCGCGGTGTCAAAATCGTGTCGACGAGATTGAACAATGAATAGATCAACATCAGGATTCCACCGAAGACCAGCGGTGCGTACATCAGCGACTGGCTGAATTTGGTGGCGGGCATCCGTTTGGGGGCGTTGAGTTTGGTGATCATCCACCCGTAGCGGATCATCTGGCTGAAGAACCAGGTCAGGAGGCCATGGCGCATGATATCGGCGCTCTTCTTCAGCGTGGGATTGAGCTTCTTGTGAAGGAAGTACAGGGCTGCGTGGTCATCGGTATAGATGTCGATGGCCATGCAGAGGTAACCGAACCAGACCAAGAACATCAGGGTGACCTCCTCGGACCAGGAGAACGGAGCCCTGAAGACAAAGCGCATGGTTACCTGGACGAAGGTGATCAGGGTGACGATGATCAGCACGATGCTACAGACGTAGCGTTCTACGTGTATCACCTTCTCAAGGCCCGACCTGATCTTGAGCGTCGTTGATTGTAAATTGTTCATATATTACTCCACGAGAGGTCGGTGGGCCTTGGACCAAGGCCCACCCCCTGTCTGATTCTTAGTTGGTTGCTCTGATCTGCTCGATCACGTTCTTGTACTGTGGGTACATGGCGTAGATTGCGCTGACCATGTCTTGGAAGGGCTTCACTTCAACGTCGAAGACCTGACAACCGGCTGCCTCAACGGCGGCCCTGCTCTCATTCTGGAAGTCATCCATCGCCTTGCGCTGCCAGACGGCGGCTTCCCTCGCAGCCTCACGTACTGCCTTCTGCTGGCTCGCATCGAGCTTTGCCCAGGACTTGGCGCTCATGATGACGACAGCCGGGGGAGCCATGTGTCCGTCGAGGGAGAAGTACTTGGCGACCTCGTAGTGTCCGCTGGTGTAGTAGGAGACGAAATCGTTCTCCGCCGCGTCGATGACGCCGGTCTGCAGGCCTTGGTAGACCTCGGCGTATGCCATCGGGGTGGCGGCGCCACCGAGCAGCTCAACCATCTTGATAGCCACTTCGCTCGGCTGGACACGGACCTTCAGGCCCTTCATGTCAGCAACGCTCTTGATCGGCTTCTTGGTGGTGTAGAAGTTACGCGATCCCGCTTCCCAGAACTCCAGGCCGACCATGTTGTACTTGCCCAGCGCGTTCATGACCTCGGTGCCAATGGCGCCATCGAGCACCTTGTACTTCTGTTCAGTGCTGGTGAAGACGTACGGCAGGGTGAACACGCCGACCTCATCTGCCGTCGTAGCAAGGGCGGAGGTGTTGACGCGGGCAAGATCAAGCGTCCCGGCCTGCACCTGGTCGATGGTCTCGCTCTCATTTCCGAGCTGTGCATCCATGTAGACTTCGATCTGGACACTACCGCCGGTCTTCTCCTTGACCAGGTCGGCGAACATCAGCATACCCTTGGAGATGGGGTTGTTGGCGGGCTGGTTCTCAGCAAGCTTGAACTTGACCACACCTTTGGTCTCCGCACCACCCTGTGCAAACAGGACAGTGGCCAGCAGCAGTACTGCCAGGATTGTCACAATTTTCTTCTTCATACGATCCTCCTTCCTACGCTGTAGGATTTTTATGTTTACCATGCAACCAGCTTGCTTGCTGATTCACGGTCGATGAACAGATTCCAATCGGGATGGGTCTTGAGCAGGGTGGCCGGAACCATAGGATCGAGGCTCTTGGTAATGGTGTTGTAGACCGCCTCAGCCTTCACGGCGTGGGGCACGGCACTGACGATGTGCTTGCACGAGAGGATCTGGCGCGGCGCCATCGTGATGGCTTTCACCGGGACATCGGCGGGGGTACGGAACCACCCCTCCCCTACCTGCTGCTGCTTGCACCGGTCGTCAAGGAGGACGATCTTGTACGGTTCATCCGTCTCGAAGTCAGCCGGTGGATCGTTGAAAGCGATATGCCCGTTCTCCCCGATGCCGATGACACCGACATCGACCGGCTTCTTCTTCAGCTCGACGCCCAGGGCGGCGATGTTCGCCGCCACATCCCCCTCGCCATTGACGAAGTGGGCGGCCTTCAGGCTGATCTTGCTGACAAAGCGCTCCTTGAGGTACTTGCGGAAGCTCGCCGGATGGCTCTCAGGTAGGTCGACGTACTCATCGAGGTGGAACATCTCGACCTTGGACCAGTCGACATCGCTCTCGATGAGGGCCTCCATGGTCTCGAATTGGCTCGCCCCGGTGGAGAGGATGATTCGGGCCTCCCCCTGAGATGCGATGGCTTCGTTGAGAAGGGCGGCGATCTTCGCCGCGGCACTCTTGCCCAGTTCTTGCGGATTGTCCGCAATGGTGACGGTGATACTCATGGTAACTCCTTCTTATGTGGTGGTCGTCTCGACTCCCGAGACGAAAACCCGTTGTACGTTGATATGCTCATCAAAGAGGATGAGGTCGCTCGCCTTGCCCACCGCGATGGAGCCGGTCTGATCCCCAAGGCCCATGAAACGGGCGGGCAGGAGGGAGGTTGCCCTGACTGCTGCTGGTAGAGAGAGGCCCACGTGCTCCATCAGGACACGGACGAGGCGATCGGTGGTGGCGACGCTGCCGGCAAAGCTGGTGCGGTCGGGCATCTTGGCGATGCCGTCTTCGACGAAGACCTCGGTGCCCCCCTTCAGTGGCCCGAGGATTGTCGGGCCCGGCCCCAGGCCGGCTGCACGCATGCTGTCGGTGGTGGTGCAGATCTCATCGTGGTTCTTGCACTTGAAGATCAGGCGCAGCAGCGGCGGCGGCAGGTGCAGGCCGTCGGCGATGATCTCAACGGTGAGCCCATCGATGAGGTAGCCGCTCTCGATGACGCCGAGGATGCGGAAGCCCCCGCGTCGGGTTATGGTCGACATCGCCGAGTAGAAGTGGGTGAGGTGGGTAAAGCCGTGGTCGAACGCCTCGCTCATCTCCTCATACGTGGCCGAGGTGTGGGCTGCCGTGGGGCGGATGCCCTCCTTGACCAACAGATCGGCCATCTTCAGGGCACCCTCGAGCTCAGGGGCCAGCGACCAGCGCCAGATGCTCCCCTCAGCCGCCTCGATGATGGGGCGATAGTGCGCCTCCTCAGGGAGCTTGAGGTGGCGCTCCTCCATCGCCCCCTTCTCCTTGACGCTGAAGTATGGGCCTTCGAGGTGGAGGCCCGGCAGGTGGGGAAGTCCTGTGGTCGTTGATTTCACTCTCTTGAAAATATCCAGTGCCCGGTAGAGGTCCTCATCGGTGGAGGAAAGCGTGGTGGGGAGGATGGTCGTCGCCCCAAAGCGCATGTGCGCCTTGGCCGCCCCTCTGAACGCCTCCTCACTACCGTCCATGTAGTCGTGGCCACCACTGCCGTGGGTATGGATGTCGACAAAGCCGGGGGAGAGGTAGAGGCCTCTACCATCGATGGTAGAGGCGTTCAGGCCAGCAGGGCCCTTCCCTTCTCCGTATGCGGTGATGATCCCATCCTCTTCGATGAGATGCCCATTTTCTATGATCGTGTCTTCCATGACCAGGTTGATGTTTGTGAATAATTGCACTGTCAAACCCCCTCTCCAGTCCTAATGGATATCTAACTATCGAATTGCTGATACACTCATGCTATCACCGCATATTGGCACGCTCTATATGAAATTGATGCAGTGATATACTATATTGATGCAATAATCCGTGATAAAAGGCGCAAAAATAGCTCATAAAGCAGGAAGCCTCACACAAAGTTCGGGCCGATGATGTGATCATCGGCCCAGAGTGTGGTGCTGTTTTGGTGCGTCTAGAGCGGCAGGAAGGCAGCCGACCCCGCATCGAAGGTGAGGCTGACCGCCTCCCCCGCCTCGTGGATCTTCATCCCCCGCACGAAGGGGACCATCGCCTTGACGGTCGACCCATGTGCAAGCGTTGCATCGTACTCGACGTGGCTGCCGACGAAGATTGCGGAGGTGAGCGTGGCGGGGAAGGTCCCCTCTTCCGCTGTCCGCTCCCCGACAGTGATGTTCTCCGGCCTGATGACCAGGGCGGCCCTCTTGCCAGTCTCGTAGAGGTTCTGCGTCAGCTCGTGGTGGTCGGGCTTGAGGGCACGGGCGGTGAAGAGGGTACCCTCGGGGATGGCGGCGGTGAGCGTCTCCTCGTTGACGGAGGCGACCATCAGCTCGACGATGTTCGCCTGGCCGATGAAGTCGGCGACGAAGACCGACTGGGGGTTGGAGTAGATTTCGAAGGGGGTGCCCACCTGCTCGACCTTGCCCTTGTTCATCACCACGATCCGGTCGGCCATGGTGAGGGCCTCGCTCTGGTCGTGGGTGACGTAGAGGCAGGTGATACCAAGCTTCTTCTGGAGGCTGCGGATCTCGGTACGCATGTGCAGGCGCAGCTTTGCGTCGAGGTTTGAGAGCGGCTCATCCATCAACAGCAGGTTGGGCTCCATGACGATGACACGGGCAAGGGCGACGCGCTGCTGCTCCCCGCCACTGAGCTGGTTGGGGTAGCGGTTCTCTGTGTTGGCAAGGCCGACGAGATCGAGGGCACTCTTGACCTTGTCCCGGATATCCTTGTCCTTCTCACCGCGGGCCTTGAGGCCGTAGGCGACGTTGCCGTAGACGCTCATGTGGGGAAAGAGGGCGTAGTTCTGGAAGACGAAGCCGATACCCCGCTTGTTGACGGGCATATTGGTCATATCCTCACCCTGGATGGTGATCGCCCCGCCGGTGGGCAGCTCGAAGCCCGCCACCATGCGCAGTGTCGTCGTCTTGCCGCAGCCCGATGGGCCGAGGAAGGTGACCAGCTCACCTTGGGCGACGGTGAGATTCACCGATTGGACAGCGTGTACCTCATGTCCATCCTTGGAGAAGGTTTTCGATACGTTATGTAGTTCAAGCGCCGATGATGTCATAGGAGGCCTCCTGTGGGCGTTGGAAGTTTGCAGTGATCAGGCCAAGCATGCCGCTCATCAGGGCGTCGGCTGCAAAGACGATCACGATCAAGACGATGGAGAAGGCGGATGCCTGGGAGAACTGAAGTTCGGTCATCGACTCCAGGATCCGGGTGGTGAGCAGGGTCCAGCGCACCGAGACGAGGAAGATCGTCGCGCTGATGGCGGTCATGCAGTGGATGAAGAGGTAGCGCATGCCGGCAAAGACCGCCGGGATGATCAGGGGGATCGTCACGTGGGTGAAGGTCCTCAGGCTCCCCGCCCCCAGGCTCAGCGATGCCTCCTCGAGGGCCGGGTCGATCTGCTCCAGCGACGCGACCACCGACCGGATGCCGGTGGCGTAGTAGCGGAAGACATAGGCGGCCACCAGGATTGTCAGCGTCCCGGTGAGGAGAATCGGCTTCCGGTTGAAGGCGATGATGTAGGCGATACCGATGACGGTACCGGGCAGGGCGTAGTTGAGCAGGCTGCTGAACTCCAGAAAGCGCTTTCCCAAGAAGTTCTTGCGCTGTGAGATGTAGCCGATGACCACCGCGAGGATCGAGCCGATGACGGTGGAGAGGAACGCGATGAGCAGGGTATCGCCGATCGCCTTGCGCCCGTGTTTGAAGACGTATCTATAGTGCTGGAGCGTGAAGGTGTTGTTGACGCTCCACACCTTGACGAAGGAGCCCCAGAGGATGATGGCATAGAGGTAGAGGATCAGGGCGACCATGAACGTACAGACGACGACGATGATGGCCACCAATGCCTTCGGCAGCTGGGCGAACTCGGTGCGCGCCCCGTTCTTCCCGGTGACCGAGACGAAGCTCTTCTTGCCGAGGAGCTGGCGCTGGAGGAAGAAGACCACCAGGGCCGGGACGAGGAGAAGGAAGGAGAGGGCCGCCCCACCCCTCAGGTCGAACATGCCGGTGATGAGGAGGTAGGCTTCGGTGGGCAGGACCGGGAAGGTGTGGCCGCCGAGGATCAGGGGGGTGGCGAAGTCGGCGAGGCTGGCGCCGAAGAGGAGCAGGATCGAGTTGCCGATACCCGGCAGCGAGAGGGGGATGGTGACGGTGCGCAGCATCCGCCAGCGCGAGGCGCCCAGGGAGAGGGCGGCATCGTCGAGGGTGGCCGCCATCGTGTTGAGGATGGCGCTGATGACCATGAAGGCGACGGGGAAGTAGGTCAGCGTCTCGCTGATCCAGATGCCCAGGAAGCCGTAGATCGAGAAGTTCTTGATCCCGAAGAGCTTGAGGAGCATCCCGTTGGGGCCGAGGGCGAGGGTCAGGGAGATGGAAGAGGTGAAGGGCGGGGAGATCAGGGGAAGGATCGTCACCGCACTGAGCAGGGCCTTCACCGGCTTGGGGAAGTTGGTGCGGGTGACCGCCAGGGCGAAGATGTAGCCGAGGAGCGTACCGCTGATGCTCACCGCGGTGGCGAGGATCAAGCTGCCGTAGAGGGCACGTACGTTGTACCGGGCGCTCCAGACCTTCCTGATGTTGGAAAAGGAGAAGGAGCCATTGACGCGGAAGGTGGTCCATAAGAGCGAGAGCAGGGGAAGGAAGATGAAGACGGCAAAGGAGAGCCAGACGGCCACCAGTGCCGTGAAGAGCACCGGATCGCTCTTCATCAATGAGCGATGGGGTTTCAGGGATTCTTGTGTTGTTCTCATCTCACCTTCCTTCTCGGATATAACCGGGGATCGTCGCCGGATGGTGACGACCCCCATCAGGATACTGATTAGCGAATCGAGCGGTCAATTAGTTCTGGATGACCTCTTCGATCCAGCGCTCGACGAAGTAGTTGCGCTTCTCACCCTTCCAGGCGATGTCGACGTCGATCAGCTTGACCTGCGACATATCCAGGGCGGGGTTGGTGACCACGACGTCGGGACGGGTCGGGATGTAGTTGATCATGTTGGCGACCATCACATCACCGAGGCGCTTGGTGGAGGCCCAATCCATCAGGGCCTTGGCAGAGGCGAGGTTCTTTGCACCCTTGACGATACCAGAGCCCTCGACGCCGTAGCTCACCCCTTCCTTGGGATAGGAGATGACCAGGTCGTAGCCCTGCTGCTGGATGTCCAGTGCGTCGACGATGTAGAAGACACCACTTGCGGCCTGGCCCATTGCGATCGGCATGGCACCGCCGGCTCCGCCCTTGGTGTAGAGCTGGATGTTCTCGTGGAGCTTCTTCTGGTAGCGATATGCTTCGTCCTCACCCCAGATGTTGACCAGGGAGTAGATCCGCTCGGTGGCGGTGCCGCTGGTGCGCACGTCTGCCATCTGCAGGCCGTTCTTGTAGGCGGGATCTAAGAGGTCGTTCCAGCTCGTCGGCGCCTTGAGGCCGTTCTGCTCAAGGAACTTGGTGTTGGTCAGGAAGGTGAGGGGGATGACCCCGATACCGGTCCAATAGCCGTTGGGGGACTTGAACTGGGCAGGGACCTTGTCCGCCTCGGAGGGGACGTAGCTCTCGAAGACCCCTTCGAGCACGCCGGCTTCATAGGTGTCGGCCGGTCCGCCCCAGAGGGCGTCAACCTGGGGGTTGGCCTTCTCGGCGATCAGACGGGCGAGAGCCTCGCCAGAGGAGAGGCGCACGAAGTTTACCTTGATACCGGTATCCTTGGTGAACTCCTCGAAAATCTGGGTAGCATACTTTTCAGGCATGATGGAGTAGACGTTCAGCGTCCCCCCGGCCTTCTGCTCGTCCTTGGTCCCTTGGGCAAAGAGTGTGGTTGCAAAGAGCGCAACCAAGCAGATTACGGTCAATCGTTTGAGTACCTGTTTCATGACATTCCTCCTTGGATCATGAGCGTGGGTGAATTCCAGCCTGATGACGCAGGCCCACCCTCAGTGTCGGTCGACTTCAGCTCTGGCGCAAGTTACAAAATCGTAACAATTCAACTGTTGGTGAGCAGATAGCCGTAGCCCCAGCGGTTGAGGAGGTAGCGGGGGTTGGCCGGATCGGCCTCGATCTTCTTTCTCAGCCTGCTGATATTCACCTTCACCATCTCGGTACCCTGGATCCACTCATCGGCTTTCCACACCTGCTGCAGCAGTGTTTCACTCGATACCGGGGTATGGGCGTGCTTGGCAAGGATCTCGATGATCTTGTACTCGGTGGGGGTCAGGTTTATCTCGACGCCGTCGATGGAGAGCTGCTGGCGTCTGAGGTCGACGACCAGGGAGCCGATGGTGATGAGCTGGGCAGCCTCCCCTCCCCTCGTTCGCCGGATGATCTTCTCGATGCGCAGGAGCAGCTCCTTGAGGTTGAAGGGCTTTGAGACGTAGTCCTCGGCCCCGACCTCCAGGCCTTCGATGATCTGGTCATCGCGGTCGTGGGAGCTGAGGACGATGACGGGGATGGAAAGGTCGACCAGAAGCGGGCAGAGGTCGAGGCCGCTGAGGCCGGGAAGGCCGATGTCGAGGATGACGAGGTCGGGCTGGTGCGCCTTTGCGAGTGCCAATGCCTCGTCTCCGCGCCCGGTCGACTCCACCTCGTAGCCTGCATCCTCGAGGACAAAGCGCAGGACATCCTGGATGTCTTGTTCATCGTCTACGATCAGGATCTTGGTCTTCATTGGTGTGCCTCCGCCGGGAGCGTGAATGATACCATGGTCCCCAATTCCTTGGAACTGGTGATATAGACGTGCCCGCCATGGCGCTCGATGATGGTCCGCACGATGGAGAGACCGAGGCCGTAGCCATCCTGGTAGGCACCCTGCTGGTTCTCCTGGTAGAACTCCTCAAAGAGGGTTGTCCTGCTGTTTCCGATGAGGCCCTGGCCGTTGTCGGTGACGGTGACGACCACCTGCTCGTCATCCTGGGTGGTGGTGATGAGGATGAGACCCCCCTCATCGGTGTGCTTCGATGCGTTGTGCACGAGGTTGACGAGCACCTGGTGGATCCACGTCTCATCGGCCTTGGGCCGTGAGAGGAGGGCCGGGAAGGAGTATTGGATCTGCTGTCGCTTGAGGTCGATCATCGGCTGCATCGCCTCGACGACCTGCTTGACCAGGGCCCTGAGGTCGATGGTCGAGCTGAGGTTGGGCTTCCACTCCTGTTGGAGCTTGATGAGGCTGAGCATGTTCTCGCTGAAGGTGATGAGGCGCTGGGTGTTGATGTAGATCGACTCCATGAACTTCAGCTGGCGTGGGTTGAGCGGTCCGGGCACCTGGCTGATCAGGACGTTCTGTGTCGTCTGCATGATGGTCAGGGGGGTCCGGATCTCGTGGGCGAGGGTGGCGATCATCCGGTCATACGCCTCCTTGGTCATCTGCTGGTCACGTCGTTTGAGAAGCGGACGCCAGTACTTGGTTCCCAGCGAGATGAGCGAGACTGCATAGAGCAGCAGGAGGCGCAGGACGATCTGCTCGCCACGGGCCAAGAGGAGGGGGAGTGCCATCATAAGGGGGGCGCCGGCTATGAGGCGGATCAGGTCGAGGTTCTGGTGCACCCTCCCCCGGCTGTAGCGCAGTGCCATGTAGAGCACCTGGACACAAAAGGAAGCCAAGGCAGAGGGGATCAGGGCGGCGGCGAGGGAGATGATGAGGTGCTCACCGACGAGCTGGGCCACAAGGTAGATTCTCTTCATAGCGTCAACTGTACGCCTCAAAGAGGCGGAAGGTAGCGGGGTTGAGGGTCAGGCATACGGTACTTCCCACCTCATGCTGGAGCGCCTCGCCTTGGATGTTGGGCTGCACGACACGGATGGTGGTGCTGCCGAAGCTCACGGTGTATTCGATGGAGTGGCCGGCAAAGATGGAGTGCTGGATGGTGCCCTCACAGCAGCCATCCAAGCCCGCTCCATCTGATGGCCTCAGGGCGATGGTGATGGGGTTGATGGCCACCAACACCACGTCATCGCGCTCTGGTATGTGGTCACAGTTCTCCAGAGGCACGGAGAACTCAAGCTCCTGGAGGGAGATGAGCATCGTCTCTGTGCCCACGGAGATGACGTAGGCGTCATAGAAGTTGGCGTTGCCGATGAAGTCGGCGACAAAGGGGGTCTTGGGATGGTCATAGACATCCCTCGGCTTCCCCTCCTGGATGACCCTGCCCTTGTTCATGACGATGACCCGGTTGGGGCTGCCGAGGGCCTCTGCCTGGTCATGGGTGACGTAGAGGACGGTGATGTTGAGGATTCTCTGCATCCGCTTGATCTCGGCCCTGGTCTGGATGCGTAGCCGCGCATCGAGGTTTGAGAGCGGCTCATCGAAGAGGATGATCTTGGGTTTGAGGACCAGGGCCCGGGCAAGGGCCACGCGTTGCTGCTGGCCATCTGAGAGTTCATCGGGAAAGCGGGTCTCGATGCCAACGAGGTTGAGCATCTGGCACATCATGGCAACGTCGTGGGCGATGGCATCGGGGGGAAGCTTGCGTGCCTTGAGGCCATAGGCGATGTTCTCGAAGACGGAGAGGTGGGGAAAGAGGGCGTAGTTTTGGAAGACCATGGGGATGTTACGCTCCTCAGGGCCGAGGTCGTTGACGAGCTGGCCGTCGATGTAGACCTCTCCGCTGCTGGGTTTGGCAAAGCCCCCGATCATCCGCAGCGTCGTTGACTTGCCACAACCGGAGGGGCCGATGAGGGTGACGAACTCACCCTCATGAACGACAAAGGAGACGGATTCGACCGCTACGACCGATTCACTCTTGGAGATGTGATAGGTTTTGCTGACAT
>Ga0265295_1008585_pt1 | contig 11285 bp, 19 predicted proteins | sample Munlansysbiofilm_FD_192503 | JGI IMG/M metagenome (GOLD analysis project Ga0265295, IMG submission 192503) | Leachate microbial communities from a municipal landfill in Southern Ontario, Canada - Methane capture system biofilm | ecosystem: Engineered > Solid waste > Landfill > Unclassified ... | reverse complement strand
TTCTAACATTTCCAGTGTTAAACTCTAAAATATCTCCAGAGGTTATAATTTCTAAACCTCCGTCTACTGTTTCTCCTTCTTTATTTTTGTAGATATTCTTTTTTAAATGTCCGGTAACGCGTATTAGCGTACCGTTAGCTAATATTTCTGGTTTTAGATTCTTAAAAAATACTTTTACTTTCCAAGACTCTTTTGTATCATTTGTAACTATGTATCCTAAGACTCCGCCACCGTTAGCGAAGTCTATCATGTTTGAAAATGTAATTTTACCATATATGGTTATAATTGGTAGAGCTTGTAGAAACTCTTTGTCTAGTGTTTCATATACTATTATTAAAGATTCTTTTGTCATTTTTAGCCTCCTATTCTAAAGCTTTTAAAGCTTCATCCATATTCATATTTTATTATCCTCCAATAAGGTCTTCTGTATCTTCTCTAACGACCAATTAGCCATTAAACTAGCTGTCTTTGAGTCGTAACCATATTCTTTTAGCTGAGCGTAGTTACTACGCCTTAAATCATTCTTTTTATTCTTATTAGAGACGTAGTATTTCTTAGAAGCCTTCTTTTCTACATTAGCTCTTTTTTGTTTGGCTGTAACTACTTGCTTTAACATCATTAGCCTTCTTAAATTAGGTAATGTCTGGTCATTTAATTCATAAGTACCATTCATACCTCTAATTAAATAAACCGGTTTTGTCTCTACTAAACCTCTAGCTAATACTTTAGGCTCTAAACTTTCATCTACCACTCTCTTAGTTTTACCTACGATAGCCGGTACATGTCTTAACTCTTCTACTACTTTACCCAAATCTTGCCAATTATAGTTTGAGTTTTGATTTACTAAGCCTACAGAGACTAATACTCTTACTTTAATATCTACAAGCTCAGAGTTATTCTTTGCCATGATACTTAGTACATTATACCAATCAAAGTCTTTTTGTTTGGTCTCTTCATCCATAAACTCCTCTAGTGATATACCTTCTGGATTATGTACATCTACAGCATTTAGACCACGTTTTTTAGCCGTCTTTTTACCCTCTTCATCTTCATAGCCATAGCGTCCAGTACCTAAGCAAACTATATTTTTAATTTCTGAGGGCTCTTCAAAGTAGCCTACGGTTTTTGGATTTCTCCATAAGTCTTTTGGTAACATTTCTGGCGTACCTTTCCAGATTACGGAGTCGGTCATAGCCAAAATCGGTATACCTCCAGCCTCTTTTATAATGTCGCAAGCTTCCGAGATTTGGATTCTAGTTTGTGCCGTTATCCAAGTCGCGTAAATTGGATTAAAAAACTCTCCGGCACGGTAACCAGCTCTAATAATGTTATCGTTTTCCATTTCGTAGGTATTTACAGCTTCCATAGTCAACCCATAAATACTAGCTGAGGTTATTTTAGCTGTATAATCCTTATTCAAAGGTTTTAACTTTGCTCTTAAATCTGTAAGACTTTTAGTTACGATTGCTATAGGAGATAACTTTCCTTTTGTTTCGATATTATACCAAGTTTCGTTTGAAAATGTAGCTCCACGCTTAACTAAGTAATCTCTCTCGTCTAGTGTATAACTAGCTCTATACTCTCCTACCGGTCTAATATTAGTTATATTAGAAATAGGGTGTTTAACGGTTAGAGGGTGGTATATAATGTGGTTTGGTATATCTACGTCTCCTCTAATTAAACAATAACTAAAAGGTGTTTTTGGTGGTGTACCTTGACCGGTTGTTATTTTACAATCTCTTAAATCCCAAAGCTTTTCAGCCCAAGCTGGATATGCTTGAGTTAAATCGGCTATAGCCCCCTTTTCAGCTGTACCATAAGCCCAAGCTTCAATCTCTCCTCCAGAGTAGGCCTCCATGGATAGAGCGTATAAATCTTTTAAGAAATCTCCTCCATATTTGGTATACCAGCTATCGTAGTAATTAATAAAGGCAATTGATTTTATATCATTGGAAACCTTTTCTAATAAGTCATAATCCTCTATCTCTTTTGTAATATCTAAGTTATACATGTTACAAATCGTAGCGACTATAGCACTTCTAGCTAAAGAGCCTTGTGATATTAAAGTCTTAGGATAATACTTAAAAGATTCTTTAAACTCCTCTTGGATTTGATAGGCTAAATCATAAACAGCTCTAGCGTCTAATTCATTGGACATCAATACGCCTTTTCTAAATGTTTCGTCATTATCAAATCTAACCCAATCTATTTTATGAAACTCTTCTGACATCTTAGTATAATAAGGTAATCGTTTATTTAAGTACTCTCCAGTTTTCTTATCCTTTTTACCTAGTGCCGTAGCCTCTAAACCACCTTGAAATAATTGAGCTACGTCATAAGCCCATACTGTACGTATAGGATTACCTTCTTTATGAAAATAAAACTGTACTGAGGACCTAATTACATTTTTTATACCAAACTTATAACTACCAATATTTATCTCTACTACTGGAGGTACATCCCACTTATATTCTTTATTATTAAACTCTCCAGAGATTTTAGCAAATTGATATAAGGCTCTATTTCTATCCTCTTCTGATAAATAATATAAAAACTGTTTGAATAATACAAAGGGGTCTAACCTATTCCAATAAACTAGAGCTCTATCTTGTCTATCAGCATATCTAACTACTGAAAATAATGACTCTATCCAAGTAGCTTTATAATAATGATTATACTTTTGACCATTATAGAATCCTAAGAGCTTTAACTCAGAAGTTTTATAATCGGTTTCTAAATCTAGACCAATAACGTTTATCGGTTTCGAGGATATTTTATTAATATTAATAGTACCATACACTTTGATTAATGACGGATGTTTTATCTCTCTCCCCTCTATGTTTAAATATTGTTTACCTATAAATAACTCGTTATTACGTCTAGCCATTTTAAACTCCTTTATTTGATTAAAGCACTATAACTATATACAGCTGACTCTGTAACTTTATCGGCTGTTACTCTATCATGCCAATCGTCAATATTTTCATTTTCTATATAAGCATAAAATGCTACTGTATAGCCATAAGAAGCGTTAACATCAAACCCTTCTTTTAAATTAATCTTTTCAGCTTCTCGCTCGATAAAATCCGGAAACTCTTGCTCTTTGGCCCAGTTTCTCCAGTTATCTTGTCTAACGTCTCTATCTGATTTACCATACTTAACCTCTCTAGGTCTTTTTTCTGGAGTAATATATCTAGCTCTCTCTTCAATAAACTTATATGAAGACTTCTTAAGCTTTTGAGCTGTCTTAATATCGAGACCTTTTTCTCTAGCATATTGATATTTAATAATCTCCCTACGCTTTTTAGATAAAGTCTCTTTAGTGTACTCTTTAATCTTTGGGACTTTTTTAGGGATTCTAACCCCAGTCATTTCAAGGATAAACTTCTCGGAGTTACCTCTATATTTTCTAGCCGTTTTAGGCTCTACACCAGCATTAATTAAAGCTCTATAGATTCTACGCTCTTTTAACGCTCTAGGAGTGTTAGACTGTTTTTTAGCCATTATTTACCCCTCACTTGTTTTATGTCGTTTAGACGTCTCTCTTCTAGTGTTTGAAACTCTTTTACGTGTTTCTTTTGACTTTCACATAAAGAGTTTACGGTTGATAAAGCTAGGTCTTTATATTTATTAGCTTCTAGATAGCTAAACCCACACTCTACAAGTTTTCTGTACTTCATTCTACGTCTTTCATCTCTACTCATAATTGCACCTCCTTAGTGCTTAATTTCAATTTTCACAGCATTAGCTAAACTTATAGGACTTTTGGCCTTTGCTACTTTAAAATATGTTTGTTTGCTTGATTCTGTACAGTAACAATAAAACTGCCACCCACAAGCCCAGTACTCGATTTTATAAACTAAAGGAGTCTCTGTTACTTTAAACTCTAACTCTTCCATTTATATAACCTCCATAACAAACCAAGTATATCTCTTACCGTCTACAGAGCCTATAAAAGTAGGTTTATCTTTAAAATGACCGCTCTTATTAGTCTTAGTTTCAAAATAACCTTGTTTCTCTAAAAACTTTTTAGCGTCATATTCAGATTTAAACGATAATACATTACCGCCAATCATTAAAGGCTGTTTCTTTTTATTCAATAGATTAAACATTATTCCACCCCCTTTATATTAATAAAACTATTAATAACGATTAAGATAGTAAAACTACCTCCTAAGAATCCTAAACAAAACACTAATATTAATAATGACATCATTTTTTATACCTCTCTATGTATTTAACAGTCATTTCGTTAAACTTTTCTCTTGCTCTCTCTTCACAATAGTATTTATTTTTATACTTTACTACTCTCCAAGATGTATCTACGATAACTACTATATACTCTATATATGCTATGTAGCTATCTCCATTATGAAACCTCCAAATAGGGTGTTTCTCTATAGTAATTTGAAACTGATTTATGAGACTAGAGGCTATTACTTCAAAGCCTCTAGTCATATATTGATAATATGTTTTACTCATTATGCTATTAATACCAGAGTTATAACTAGATAATTTTTAACTCTAACTCTTCCAGTGTAACGCTCATATGTATTATTCTTTGACTTTAAAATTAGGAAATCTACATCCACTGTAACGGTCTCTGTCTCGTCCTTTTGAATTATCTCTGCTTTAATTACTTCAATATATTCAGATTGGTCTTCTATAGCTTTGACGGCTATCGCTAAGGCGTTTGTAATCATATTTTTAATCCCTTTGAAAGTATATCTGTTAAATGGTCTAACTCTATACGCTCATCTCTTGATAACAATCTGTTTGTATATGTATCTTTTATGTATAACACCATAAACCTATTAATAGATTTGTCTCGTAGCTCATTTTCAATAACATATTTTTCTAAAGTGCTACTTTGTACTCTTACAAAACCAGCCATATCTTTATTTTCAGATGTTAAAATAAATTTGATATCTTGATGATAAACATCTTTTTCTAGAATCCTATTTACGTTTTCATCATATTCTTTTTTGGAAATTTCTCTCTCTGACCAACCACTATTTGAGTAGTATTTTCTACCCCTCTTGTAATAACTAACTCCATTATTTCCGGTATACATGATATTAATCTCCTTCTCCTCATCTCATCAGATACACTTTAAGAGGTAGTGTATGACTAGGCCTAGCCTAGTTTCGATTTAGTGAAATTGTACTGGTAAATCATAATCTTTATTAATAGATTTGTCTTGATTTTTTGGATACCATATTAATTCATTTAAATCTTCAGCAGTAATTTCTTTTACCTCAAAACCGTAAACATCATTTTTTAAGTTTGTTTCTTTTAAATAACGGTTTAAATCTTTTCTAGTCCTAAATACTTCCACACCGTTTGTAAATCCTAAACCCACCACATTTTTTGTACTCCATTTAATAATATAATAGTTTCTCATTTTAAGTCTCCTTTTCTGAGGGTGTACCCCTCCCCCTCAAGCTGTTTCTTTGAGGTAGTTTCATTTTATCAAAAAAGCCCTATGGAGTCAAGGGCTTTGATGAAAGTTTATTAAATATTTTTTGACCGTCTGATTTTACAGTACTATTTGTAACTAATTCTTTAGTATCAAAATAAGGAAATAACGGCCTACCGTCGAAGTTAAACGTGTTTATGTATTGGTAATAGTTATGTAAGTCAAATAATTCTACAGTAGCTGTACCTTTTATCTGATTTCCATAGATATCCTTAATTTCTGAAAACTGAAACATGTACTTTGTATAGTCTCTCAGAGGTTTAGCTACCTTTGAAAAAAATTGGCTTGACCAGAAAACGTAGATATTACGTTTACGTATTTGAGATATAAAGATAGAAAACTCTTTTACATCCTTTTTAAATACATTATAAATGTTAGCTCCTACATGTCCCTCGTCCAAAAGTACTATACCGTCTTTTACCCAGTCTGGAAAATTAGCTAAATCCTCTACTGATATAGGTGTATATTCTATACCGTACAAAGTAAAGTTAGCAAATATATTTCTTTTCTCAGCGTTTGACCTAGCTAAGTAAGCTAAATATGTAGTCTTACCAGTCCCAAAGTCTCCAATCACACAAGAGATACAAGGCTCAGCCATATTATTTACCTAAGAATCTTGAGCGAGGCTCTGGCATTTCAAAGTCTACGCTTGGTTGCATACTTTTAGAGACTTGTACAAACTCTTTACGGCCTTGACGTTTCTTAGAGACATTTAACTCTTTAAATCTCATAGAGACAAACTTAGCTATAGGAGATTTAAATCTTCTCGCGTAAGCGTCCAGCTGAGTTAGAGCTATAATCTCAGCTGTATTTAATTCAGTTTTTAATTCAATATCTTTTTTACTGTAAACCTCTTCTAGTAACCTCTCCAAGTGGGCTGTATTGCTAGGCATTTGCTCAGTTTGAATTGGTTGAAATACGTTGTCTAGACTGTCTCTAGATTTAAAGTTATTTATTTCTAAATCATGGTCTTTAACCTTTTTAGCCATTGTTAGCCTCCTATTCTAAAAGCTTCTAGAGCTTCTCTAATTTCTTTTAATGAATCTGATAGAGTCGTAAACATGAATATTAGACCTAAAAGAGACATGATAGATAAACCTATAGAAATCATAAATAATTTATCCATACTTCCAGTAGCCTTCATTAGAGAGTCAAATACTCTAGTCTCTGCATATTGATATAAACCCTCAGAGGTCATATTTAACTTAGCTGTAAAGTTAAGAGGATTAATAGGAGCTACTGTATCGTATTTATACATGTAACAGCGTCTATTTTTCATATAGAAAATGTTTTCTGAATCTATGATAAATGTTTTTTTATCTACAGTTACAGCGTTATTTTTTGGTATTACCCAAAACTCTTTTGATGTATGGTCTGGATAATGTATTAATAACTTAATGCTTTTCTTTTTCTTAAAATGTTTGTTTACAAAATTACTCATTTTCTTTTCCTCCCAGAAATTAGATACTCAATAGCTAGAGGTATCCATAATATTTCACAAGCTATAATAGTCAAAATCGCTATCACTCCATATACTCCTACAATCATCATTTTTGATAACTTACCTTGTAACGTGTTAGGTAAAGCTTTAACATACTCTCTTTTAAGAGTAGGATATTTTTCTTTAGCCCAATCGTACATATCATCAAATTGAGTAATTGAAACTATAAATCCGATAAACAAATAAATATATAGATATATCATACTAGTATCCTCCAGCGAAAGTATCATAAACTAACCAAATAATAGCACCGATAAATACAATTAATACCGGTACAAAGCTTAAATACTGATATCCTAACGATACTATACAGCCTATAGCTAGTAAGTTAAAGATAGTGATATCGGTTTTGTATCTCATAAAAATGAAAAACATAGTCATGAGTCCTAATAATAAAATCAATGTAGTTTCTAAAGTCATTAGTCTGTCCCCCTTACCCAAGAAGCTAGCATAAATATAGCTACAAATCCAAACGGTATAAATAGTAATACATTTAAAAATGTCGGTACACCATATAACCTAAATGTTAAGAGTCTAAACATAGTTTGTAATAATCCAAAAGCCGATACTAAATTATCGTCTGGAAGCGTTACATCTACGCTTGTCCCTTCACTATAAGCTATCTCTACAGAATTAGCTAAAAGTACTGTAAAGGATATAGTTAGTACCATGATAAATACCCATGTATATTTACTCATTTTAAGACCTCCATTTCATAATCCCTAAAAATAAAGCTATATCTACTAATACAAATAAGATTATCGCGTACGGTGTTAACCAACCCATATAACCCCATAAAATAGTTAGAGCCATAAATAGGATTAAATTAATTAAATCTGGCGCTCCTATAGCTGATAACAATATAACTAAACCTATTAAGATAAACACGTACAGAATCATAAATCCAGCGTTATTATATAATCCAAAATTATTCATAACTGTATTAATAAGATTAGGCGTTTCCTCTGTAGAAATGATTGGTAACCATTTAGCATAAATGGTTAAATCGTTTGTTATAGGTGTACTTGGATTAAATGGAGTAGTAAAATTAGCGTCTAAATACCAACCATCAAACGTGTTTCCAGCTTTAGTAACTATACCGCTAAAAGTCCAGTCTTGAAGATTGTTTAATACAGTATCATTATACTCTACGTTTAATACTGGTAAGTAGCATACTTGCCATGTACAATATGTAAATTGTCCTCCGTTAAGTGTTAAATCTACTTGATGTACGTTTCTACGCCATAAAGCATAGTAAGTTTGATTGTTTGTTACTGGTATCGTGTAAATGTCTACTACGCTATAAGGCTCATCAAATCCTATTACATTTACGCTTGCATAAAATGAATCATTACTCCAACCTAGAAACTCATAACCTAATCTAGTAGGAGCTGTAAATGTACTTAGATATTGATTTGTATATTTGTTTTGACTCGCTACAGCTGAGCCGTCATTTACATCAAAACTAACTGTATATAAACTAGCTACCTTTACCCTAATAGATATTTCAGCTTGAGGATAATTTAAATATGGTATACTTCTATTTAATCCATTATAACTAAGTAATAAGTACTCGGCTTGGAAGTCTCCTCCAGTTTGACCATAAACTATATTATTAATAGTTATGTTTTGTAACTTAATATTTAATAAGGTTTCCGATTGATAGTTAAAGAGGTCTATAATCTCCCAAGGTCCACCAATACTAACCTCGAAACGCCATAAATTACCGTCTGGAAGTGTAGTATCTATACCATTAGTAGCTATCTCGTTAGCTATTGCTCCTAGTAAGATTTGAAACTCTTCGTCATTAGTAGCTATAGGCTCTATTTCAGCTTTTACGAAGTCATAAAAGTAGTCTAAATTATACTGTCTATTGTTATTAGTATAACCATTAAAATAGTAATAGTCTTCATCTGGGCTATAAGTCCAAACATCATGAGTAAATGTATAATCTTCTAAAGCGTCTACGTAGTAACTAGCTGGGATATAGTAAAATCCTAAGTCAATTACGTTATTTCTGTATAAGTTATCAAAGTCTACTACGATAGTCTCTATAGGATTCTCAATCCCTCCTATATAATAAGTGGCAGAATCTGCTGTAAGAAAATACTGGGATGTGGCATTTATAGCATAATTAAAAGTGCCGGTATAAGTTAAGTTTTGAAAGGTAATTACAACCTCGTCGAAACTATAAGAGCCTAGATAATTATGAAAATAATTTTCATCAAAAACTGGAAAATTAGCGTTACTACCAGCTTTGGCATAATCAAATACACCAAACTTAACAATATTTCCAGCTGATTCTGGGATATTTAATCTAATCCCTCTCTGATTTACATAAATAAGATACTCGTCTATGTTAGTAGCGTACTCTGTAGCGTCCGTTGAAATACTTCTAAGATATTCAATATGGTAGTTTAAACTATTAGCCGTATAATTAGGACTAGAAACAGCTAACTCGTCGACTGTATTAGTCCAAAATACTTGTGGACTTACATCTCCTATACCGTTAGTAAAATTAAAATATGTATCCCAATAGTTATTATATTGATTATTAATATAATCGTTATAATCTATACTGGAAGCTTGTATTTTTACACTAAATAGTACTAGAAACGTAAAACTTAAAAACATGATTAATTTTTTAAACATATTAAGCTCCTCCTTTAATCATGAAATATATAACTCCTAAGAGTATTAATCCTACTATAATAACTAGATAAATAGGATACCAGCCGAAGACTGTAAACATAACAAATAATACCATATCAACCATTAGGATAGAAAACGTCTCTACTCCCATGATAAATAAAATAATAGATATTGAAACCATTAAAACTAAGCTAATTAGTATTTTTATATAATCTCCTAGTCCAAAATCATCTAACCAATCGTTTATTTTTTCTATAACAGTCCTATTGTCTGGTATAACCTCTTCTCTGGTGTATGTAGCTTCCATTGAGTAAAACAATAACAATGTTAAACCATTAGACCATACAGAATCTGTTTGATATTTATAAAAATATGTGTCCATTTGGGTAACAGTTAGGGCGGATATGCCGAGAGATGTTAAATCAATAGCGTGATTACTATATACATATCTCATAGAAAATGTAGTGTTAGCGTCTGCAATTTGTATACTTGAATTTGCTATATTAATAGTAACAATTCCCTTTTGTATTTTTCTATCTAGTATAGTATTAGTAGGTAAATAATTAGAGCCGTTATTATACATAATATATGTTGTATTATTAAAGTTTTCAACATCAAACCTTAAATATAATTTTGTCCCTACTTGTAATGTCGTATATTTATACGCTACATCCCATTGGTTGTTAGCCAATATTTCAAGTCTATTATTTACTATTTGTAATATTTCAAAAGCCCCACTATAAAACTCTATTGTAGAATTGTTATAATTAGGGTTAGTAAATAAATTACCCAACTCAAACACTTCTCTTAACGTGTGGTTGTTTAATTCGACGATAGGTATTTCATTAGGACTTTGTTTATAAGCGGTCAAGCTAAACCAAGTGGCGTTTGCTGGCGGTGTAACGTTTATAGTAGTATCATTTAAATACTTAGTACCCTCATAACCTCCAGAGCTAGGATTATAATAACCCAAATAAACCGTATCAGACCAAAAAAGAATATGACTAAAATAGAGGTTATTTAAAGTAATCATATCCTCTCTGATTCTAACTCTATTACTTGACATATAATTTGTATTAGTTAAATAATTACCGTTATTAATATCCCATTCTTTATTATCTGTATACGTAAGCGTGTAATCTATAACCTCTGTAGCTCCAAAAATTGTTATAGAGCTTAAATTAAATATAATACCTAAAAACATTATTACAGCTAGTAATTTTTTCATATTTTCGTCCTCCTTGATTTTATTCTAGCTTCTTACCCTCATAATGTCAAGGGTAAAATAAAAGAGACCTAAATATAGGCCTCTTAATTTAGACTCTATTAGTCTCTATTCATATACACATACGCTACAATACCGACGATTAAGACGATAACGTAAAGAGTAGGTACTAAATCGACTAACGGAGCAACTGGAGATAGCTCTAAAGCTCCACCAGTACCAGTTAAATCGGCTGAAAAGCTCGCTACAACTGGTAGCAACGCTAACCCAATTACTGAGCCAATCATTGCTTGAATTAAACTCTTGACCATGTTTTTCTCCTCTCCGACAACTCTTAAAGGTTATCTATTTACAATTACAATATACCACCGTTATTATAGGGAGTCAATTAGTTATCAATACTATTATATAAAAACATGTAGGGCTCT
>Ga0265295_1008584_pt1 | contig 11286 bp, 8 predicted proteins | sample Munlansysbiofilm_FD_192503 | JGI IMG/M metagenome (GOLD analysis project Ga0265295, IMG submission 192503) | Leachate microbial communities from a municipal landfill in Southern Ontario, Canada - Methane capture system biofilm | ecosystem: Engineered > Solid waste > Landfill > Unclassified ... | reverse complement strand
CGGCGGCCACCATATGGCGGATGGTCTCCAGCGATGAGCCTTCGAAGGTGCGCTGGATGCCTTCGCTGGAAGCCGAAAAGCGCGACAGTTCCGGGCACACCTCCAGTACCTGATCACGGAAACAGTGGCCAGCGCCCAGCAGCAGCATGGTTTCTTCCTTGAGTCGCCCGGCATCGATCTGTGACTCTTGCGCCCAGGGATGATTGTGCGGCAGGGCCACATAAAAAGGTTCATCGTACAGGGCACACTGCGACAGCCCCGAATCCGGCAGCGGCAAGGCGACGATCGCGCAATCGACCTCGCCCTGGCGCAGCAATTCCAGCAGCCGTGCCGTATAGTTTTCCTGAAGCAGCAGCGGCATCTGGGGCGTGCGGCGGATCTGTTCGGGGACCAGATAGGGCAACAGGTAAGGTCCCACGGTGTAGATCACCCCGACCCGCAGCGGACCTTCCAACGGATCGTGCCCCTGGCGGGCGATCTCACGCAGATTCGCGCCCTCTTCCAGGACTTTCTGGGCTTGAGCGACGACCCGCAGCCCGATGGGCGTGATGCCGACTTCGGCGCCACCGCGCTCGAACAGCACCACACCCAATTCTTCTTCCAGTTTGCGAATGGCCACGGACAGCGTGGGCTGGCTGACGAAACAGGCTTCCGCCGCCCGTCCGAAATGGCGTTCCCGCGCCACGGCAACGATGTATTTCAGTTCAGTCAGCGTCATGAGGGCTCCTTTCAGCTGCGCAGGTATTGATCGGCACCCGCCATCCAGCGCTGCCGATGGGCGCGGGCGTGCTCGGGAAAATCGGCCGACAGCCAGGCCGCAGCCTCGCGCGCCTGTTCCAGCAAATCTTCGTCGGAATCCAGATCGGCAAAGCGCAGCAGGGCCTGCCCGGACTGCCGCAGGCCCAACAGTTCCCCCGGCCCCCGCTGGGCCAGGTCGCGCCGTGCGATCTCGAAACCATCCGTCGTCTCGTACATGGCCCGCAGGCGTTCCCGGGCGATGGCCGACAGGGGCGGCTGGTACAGCAGGACGCAGGTCGCCTCGCCACCTCCCCGCCCGACCCGGCCACGCAGCTGATGCAGTTGCGCCAGGCCAAAGCGCTCGGCGTGCTCGATCACCATCAGGCCCGCATTGGGCACATCGACACCGACCTCGATGACGGTCGTGGCAACCAGCAGATCGGTCTTTCCGGCCCGGAACGCATCCATCACCTCGGATTTTTCGCGGGCCGGCAAACGGCCATGCATCAGGCCGACCCGCAGGTCCGGCAGGGCCGCGCACAGCAGTTCATGGGTATCGACGGCGGTCTGCAGTTGCAGCGCCTCGCTTTCCTCGACCAGGGGACAGACCCAGTAGGCCTGGCGTCCGGCGCGCACGGCCTCGCCCACGCGGGCCAGAACCTCGTCGCGACGCCGATCGTCGAACAGGCGCGTGCGCACCGGCACCCGGCCCGGCGGCAGTTCGTCCAGCACCGACACATCCATATCGGCGAAGAAGGCCATTGCCAGGGTGCGCGGGATGGGCGTCGCGCTCATGCTGAGCTGATGCGGGCGATAGCGGGCATGGTCACCCTTGCGGTTCAGCGCCAGGCGCTGGCCTACGCCGAAACGATGCTGTTCGTCGCTGATCACCAATCCCAGGGATTCGAATTCCACCTTGTCCTGGATCAGGGCCTGGGTGCCGACTGCCAGCCGGGCTGCGCCGGTGGCCATGGCGTTCAGCGCCTTGCGGCGTTCGGCCGCCGGCAGGCCGCCCGTCAACCAGACTGGCGTGACACCCAGCGGCATCAGCCATTCAGACAGTTTGCGCCAGAGCTGTTCGGCCAGGATTTCCGTCGGGGCCATGACCGCCACCTGGGCGCCGGCCTCGATGGCCTGGGCCGCCGCCAACGCTGCCACCAGGGTCTTGCCGCTGCCCACATCGCCCTGCAACAGACGATGCATAGGATGCGTGCGCGCCAGGTCGGCACTGATCTGCGCCACGGCCCGGGCCTGGGCCCCGGTAGGCTTGAATGGCAATCCGGCCAACAGGCGATCTGTCAGGCTGCCATCCCCTTGCAGGCTGCGCGCAGCCTGGGCGCGCCGCGCCGCGCGGGCATCGGCCAGGGCCAGCTGCTGCGCCAGCAATTCGTCGAACTTGATGCGCCGCCAAGCGGGATGGCTGTGTTCGGCCAGCGCTGCCAGAGAAATGTCCGGCCCTGGATGGTGCAGCAGGCGCAGGGACGGTTCGAAATCGGCCAGCCGATAGGCGGTTCGTACAGCAGCCGGCAGCGTATCGCCCAGATCGGCCTCGTCCAGGGCACGGGCAATCGCCTTGCGCAAGGCGGCCTGGGACAGCCCCTGGGTGGTGGGATAGACCGGCGTCAGGGTATCGGGCAGCGGCGTGCCCGGTTCGGTCACCAGCGGATGGACGATTTCCAGGCCATGGAAGCCCGCCCGGACCTCGCCCCGCGCACGGATGCGCCGCCCGGCATGCAGGCGGGCCTGCTGCCCCGGATAGACATGCAGCCAGCGCAACCCCAGGCGGCCAGAATCATCGGCCAGCGTGGCCTGCAGCGTTCGCCGCGGCGAGAAGCGGATCTCGCTGTCGGTAATCTCGCCTTCGAACAGGGCATGGACACCGGGCCGGGCTTCGCCGATGGGCGTGATCCGGGTCTCGTCCTCGTAGCGCAACGGCAGGTGTGTGACGAAATCGGCCGGCGTGCGCAGGCCCAGCCGCTCGAACAGGCGGGCCTGCTGGCTGCCCGCCGGCTTTCGTGCGCCGGGCACCGCTTGGCGCGGCTTTTCAGCCGGATTCACGGCGTACTGCCTGGCAGATGACGGTAAGAGGTCAGAGCGCCAGAATGGCTTCGACTTCGAACTGGGCGCCTTTGGGCAGGCTGGCGACCCCGAGGGTCGAGCGCGCCGGATAGGGCTGGGGGATGATTTCAGCCATGATGGCATTGGCACTGGCGAATTTGCTGAGATCCGTCAGGAACAGGGTGAGCTTGACGATGTCGTTCAGCGTGCCACCCGCCGCCTCGATGACCGCCTGCATATTGGCGAAGGATTGGCGCACCTGGCCTTCGAAGTTTTCCGATACCAGTTCGCCGGTGCCGGGTTCCAGGCCGATCTGGCCTGACAGGAATACCAGTTTTCCAGCCGGCACGCTGACCGCCTGGGAATAAGGGCCGACGGCAGCCGGGGCGGCATCGGTGTGGATGATTGCCTTGCTCATGATGGGCACTCAGTTCAGTGTGGTTTGAAAGACTATCAGAGTGTACCGATCAATAGCCAGAAATAAAAGCTGCGTGGTGCCCGCCACCCAGCTTATTTTTCGGCAAACGCGCGTTCGTAGACGTAATCGCCCGGTTCGCCGACACCGGGCGAAACGACGAAGCCACGCGCATCCAGCATGGCGCGGATATCGGTCAGCATGGCCGGACTGCCACAGATCATGGCGCGGTCGACGGCTGGGTCCAGCGGCGGCATGCCGATGTCTTCGAACAATTTGCCGGTTTCGACCAAGGTCGTCAGCCGGCCCTGGTGTTCGTAGGGTTCGCGCGTCACGGTGGGGTAGTAGATCAGCTTTTCGCGCACCATTTCGCCCAGGTATTCGTCCTGGGGAAGTTCGTGGCGAATGTAGTCGGAATAGGCCAGTTCGCTGACGAAGCGCACCCCGTGCATCAGGATGATTTTTTCGAAACGATCATAGACCTCGGGGTCCTTGATGATGCTGAGAAACGGCGCCAGGCCCGTGCCGGTGGCAAACAGATACAGACGGCGGCCCGGCCGCAGGTCATCGGTCACCAGCGTGCCGACCGGCTTGCGGCTGATCAGCACGGAATCGCCCGGTTGCAAGTGTTGCAGGCGCGACGTGAGCGGGCCATTGGGCACCTTGATGCTGAAGAATTCCAGGTTGTCCTCGTGGTTGGCGCTGGCGATGCTGTAGGCCCGCATCAACGGTTTGCCTTCGACTTCCAGGCCCAGCATCACGAAATGGCCGTTGTGGAACCGCAAACCGGGATCACGGGTGGTCTTGAAGGAAAACAGCGTATCGTTCCAGTGACGCACGCTGAGGACTTGCTCGGAATGGAAAGCGGCCATGACGAAAGTCGGACTCCAGGTATTTCAGGGATCTGTGAAGAATGTTACGGCGATGATCGGGAAACTCAAGGCCGGCCCCTTCTCGTGGCAAGGGTTTTCTTGATTTTGCGCAAGATTGAACGCGATACCTGGCGGATATCCTGGATCGCGCCGCATTTTATCGCGTTCAGCTTGCTTTGATCTGACCGCAATGATAAATTGCATATCCGTTTTGATAACCATTCTCATTTTTCATTCCTGCATACGAGCACCTTCATGCCGACCCGCACCCCCGCCCTGCCCTTCATCCGACGCCTGTCCCTGCTGGCCGCCGCCCTGCCGCTGATGGCAGGCGCCGCCGTGGCAGCAGAAGTCAATCTGTACACCACCCGCGAACCCAAGCTCGTGGAACCGCTGATTGCGGCCTTCACCCAGGACACCGGCGTCAAGGTCAACACGGTCTTCGTCAAGGACGGCCTACTCGAACGGGTACGCGCCGAAGGCGCGCAATCGCCCGCCGACGTGCTGATGACCGTGGACATCGGCAATCTGCTGGATCTGGTGGACGGGGACATCACCCAGCCGATCGATTCGGCGGTGCTGCAGGCCGCCATCCCGGCCAACCTGCGCGCGGCTGACGGCCAATGGTTCGCCCTGTCCCTGCGTGACCGGGTGGCCTACGTCGCCAAGGACCTGGACATCCAGTCCTTTCACTACGAGGATCTGGCCGACCCGCGCTGGAAAGGCAAAGTCTGCATCCGTTCCGGCCAGCACCCCTACAACACTGCACTGATTGCCGCCCTGATCGCCCACGATGGCGCCGAGGCGACCGAACAATGGCTGCGCGGCGTAAAAGCCAATCTGGCCCGGCCCGCCACAGGCGGGGACCGCGATGTGGCGCGCGACATCCTGGGCGGGATCTGCGATATCGGCATCGCCAATGCCTACTACGCCGGCCATATGAAAAACGCCGCCGAAGGCAGCGACGCCCGCCGCTGGGGCGATGCCATCCGCGTCATCCGGCCCACCTTCAAAAACGCGCCCGGCACCCACGTCAATGTCTCGGGCGCCGCCGTGGCACGCCACGCGCCGCACCGCGCCGAAGCCATCCAATTGCTGGAATACCTGGTCTCGGACAAGGCGCAAGGCCTCTATGCGCAGGCCAACTACGAATACCCCGTCAAGGCCGGCGTGACCCTGGATCCGACCGTGGCAAGTTTCGGGCCGCTGACCATCGATGCCCTGCCGCTGACCGAGATTGCCCGCTACCGGAAACAGGCCAGCGAACTGGTCGATCGCGCCGGCCTGAACCAATAAGGCCTCTCCATGACCAGCAGCAGGCTCCAGTCCTGGCCCTGGCATGCCGGAACGGCGCTGGCGGCGCTCGGCGTGCTGGCGCCGATCCTGGCCCTGGTGGGCCAGGCCGGCCAGGGCTCGGGGGCTCACTGGGGCCACCTGCTGCAATTCGTCCTGCCGGACGTACTGGCCCAGACCCTGGGCCTGCTGGCTGGCGTGGGCCTGCTGGCGGCTGCCCTGGGCGTGGGGGCCGCCTGGCTGGTCACGGCCTATGATTTCCCTGGCCGCAAGGCCCTGTCCTGGGCACTGTTGCTGCCATTGGCCGTACCGACCTACATCGTGGCCTACGCCTATCTGGACATCCTGCACCCCATCGGTCCGCTCCAGGAAGCCATTCGCGCCCTGCTGGGCTATTCCAGTCCGCGCGAATTCCGCCTGCCCGATCCGCGCAGCCTGCCAGGGGCCATCGTGCTGCTGGCCTTTGTGCTGTATCCCTACGTTTACTTGACCACCCGCAGCCTGTTCGCCAGCCAGGCGGCGCACCTGATGGAGGCCGCCCGGCTGCTTGGTTACGGCCCCTGGGGCGCCTTCCGGCGCGTCGCTCTGCCACTGGCCCGGCCCGCGATCGCCGTCGGCCTGTGCCTGGTGCTGCTGGAAACCCTGAACGACATCGGCGCATCGGAATTCCTGGGCGTCCAGACCCTGACCGTCGCTATCTACACGACCTGGATCACCCGCTCCGACCTGGCCGGAGCCGCCCAGATCGCGCTGGTCGCCCTGGCGCTGGTCACGGCCCTGATCACGATCGAACGCTACAGCCGGCGGCGGCTGCGCTATACCGGCAATCGTCGCGCAGCACCCATCCGCCCGCAACGGCTCAGCGGGCTGGCGGGCTGGCTGGCCACCCTGCTGGGCCTGACGCCCATCGTGATCGGTTTCGTTGCACCGGCCACCTATCTGCTGGCGCTCACCCTGGAACGCCTGGGCGCCGGCCAGGGGCCCTCGTCCGCCCTGCTGCGGGCCGCTGGACAGACGCTGGGGGTCTCGGCCCTGGCCACGGTCATCGCCCTGGGCCTGGGCCTGGCCATCGCCTGGAGCCGCCGCATCCTGCCCCGGGCACGCGCCTGGCAGCTCGCCCTGTCCCGGCTGACGACCCTGGGCTATGCGGTGCCCGGCACGGTCCTGGCCATCGGCCTGCTGTTTCCCCTGATGGCGATCGAACATGGTCTGGCGGCACTGCGCGCAGCAACCGGCCTGGACCCCGCAGGCCTGGTGCTGCTGGGCACCCCAGCCGCCCTGGCACTGGCCTATGTCATCCGTTTCCTGACCATCCCCGTCGGCACCCTGGAAGCCGGCCTGGATCGGATTCCTCCCTCCATGGATCAGGCAGCGCGCCTGCTGGGCGAAAACGTGCACGGCATGCTGCGGCGCGTTCACCTGCCCCTGCTGCGCCCGGCCCTGGCCGCCTCGGCGCTGCTGGTGTTCGTGGATGCGATGAAAGAACTGCCGGCCACGCTGCTGCTGCGGCCCCTGAATTTCGACACGCTGGCGACCTGGCTGTATGCCGAGGCCGCGCGCGGCACTTACGAAGAAGGCGCCATCGCCGCCCTGGGCATCGTGGCCGCCGGCCTGCTGCCCGTCATCCTGCTGGCCCGCCTGATGGACCGGCCAGCCTCTTGAGACCCGATATGCTGGAACTGGACCGAATTTCCCTGAGCTACGCCGCCGACGGCGGCCGGCGCACCGTCCTGCGTGAACTCGACTTGCACCTGGAACGCGGGCAGATTGCCTGTCTGCTGGGGGCTTCGGGCTGCGGCAAGACCAGCGTGCTGCGGGCCATTGCCGGCTTCGAACCGCTGGACAGCGGCACGATCCGGCTGGATGGCCGGCTGCTGTCGGGCACCGGTTTTCGCGTCGAGCCCGAACAGCGCCGCGTGGGCATGATGTTCCAGGACTATGCGCTGTTTCCTCACCTGGACGTAGCGGCCAATGTCGGCTTCGGCCTGCGCCGCCTGGATGCGTCCGAACGCCGGCGGCGCGTGCGCGACCTGCTGGACCTGGTGGGTCTGACGGGACAGGAAACACGCCGCCCGCATGAACTGTCCGGCGGCCAGCAGCAGCGGGTGGCGCTGGCCCGCGCCCTGGCGCCCGAGCCCGATCTGCTGCTGCTCGACGAACCCTTTTCCAACCTGGATGTGGATGCCCGCGAACGGCTGGCGTTCGAACTGCGCGACCTGCTCAAGGCGGCCGACCGCACCGCGCTGCTGGTCACGCACAACCAGGCCGAAGCCTTTGCCGTCGCCGACCGGATCGGCATCCTGAAAGCAGGTCGGCTGGCCCAATGGGACACGCCCTACGGCATGCACCACCATCCTGCCACGCCGGAAATCGCGGCTTTCATCCACCGCGAGGCCCTGATGAGCCGCCGCGCACAGGCCTGCCTGCGCGGCGCCCCCTCAGTGGCGGCCTGAATTCCCGGACTCGTCCACGGCTTCGTCTTCACCAGGCGCATCCAAGCCCAGTTCCCGGCATTTGCGGGTCAAGGTATTGCGGCCGATCCCCAGGCGCAAGGCGGCTTCGCCTCGTCGGCCACCGGCCTGCCGCAGGCCCGCTTTCAGCAGCACCCGTTCAAAATCCCGCAGCATCGTGTCCATCACGCAGGGTTCACGGCGCACCAGCCGGTCGCGCGCTTCGGCTTCCAGGCCGGCGCGCCAGTCCGGGCGCAGCGGGGACGCAGCCGATTGCGCAGGCGGCACGACGGCCTTGGCATCCACCGTGGCGCACAGCGCCGCATCCGGGCCGGGCCCAAGGCCGGACACGGGCATCATGGCCACTGCAGAGCCCAGAATTTCGGGCGGCAAGTCCTCGATGCCGACTTCCGCGCTGGGCGCCATGACCGTCAGCCACTGGCAAACGTTTTCCAATTGGCGAATATTGCCGGGATAGTCGAAACGGCGCAGCGCTTCCAGCGCCGCCGGGTCGGGCCGGCGCACCGGCACGCCGAGTTCCGCCGCGCTGCGCGCCAGAAAATGCCGCGCCAGGGATTCGATGTCCTCGCGGCGTTCCCGCAGGGGCGGCAGGCGCAGGCGGATGACGTTCAGGCGGTGAAACAGATCCGCGCGAAACAGCCCGGCCTGCACCCGCGCTTCCAAAGGCTGGTGGGTCGCCGCCACGATGCGCACATCCGCCTGGACAGGCCGCGATCCCCCCACCCGGTAGAAAGCGCCCTCGGCCAGCACCCGCAGCAGGCGGGTCTGCAGTTCGGCCGGCATGTCGCCGATCTCGTCCAGAAACAAGGTGCCGCCATCGGCCTCTTCGAAACGTCCCCGGCGCGACTGGACCGCGCCGGTGAACGCGCCGCGTTCATGGCCGAACAATTCGGCCTCCAGCAGGTCGCGCGGGATGGCCGCCGCATTCACGGCCACGAACGGGCCAGCGGCACGGCGGCTGTGCCGATGCAGCGCCCGGGCCACCAGTTCCTTGCCGGTCCCGGATTCCCCGGTGATGAGCACGGTGGCACCCGACTGGGACAGGCGGCCGATGGCGCGAAACACATCCTGCATGGCCGGGGACTGCGAAGGCGCCATTTCCGCCTCGCCGAGCACGGGACAGGCTTCGGCTTCGGCCTGGGATTCCCGAGCGACGCCGGCCCCAGGCCGGGATGGCGCTGCCGACTGGGCCGCCCGCGCGATCAGGTCGACGGCCGCCTGGATATCGAACGGCTTGGCCAGGTAATCGAACGCGCCCTGTTCGAAAGCCGCCACGGTCGTATCCAGATCCGTATAGGCCGTCATCATGATGACGGGCAGGTTTGGCAGGCGCGCGCGCACGGTCGCCAGGACGCTCAGGCCATCGGGCCCGGGCATGCGGATATCGGAGACCAGCACCGCCGGCGCCTGCGAGTCCTGATCGTTCTCCAGGGCATCGAGCGCCTTTTTCAGCGTCGTGCCATCGGCAAAACTGCGGACCGGCCAACCCGCCTTGTCCAGCGCTTTTTCCAGTACCCAGCGCATGCCGGGTTCATCATCCAGAATCCAGATCGTATTCATGCGCCCCCCTGCTTCATGCGATTTCCAGCGGCAACAGCAGGCGAAACTCGGTGTGCCCCGGAATCGAGTCGAATTCCAGCAGCCCGCCCTGCCGCTGCAGGCATTCCTGGGCCAGGCTCAGGCCCAGGCCGGTGCCCTGCGCCCGGCCCGTCACCAGGGGATGGAACAGCTTGTCGCGCAAGGTCTCGGGCACGCCAGGGCCGTTGTCGAGGACGGCGATCCGCAGCCCCATGCGGTGCTGACCGTCGGCCAGAACCGGCTGATGCAGGATGCGGGTGCTGAAGCGGAGCACGGGATCGACCGTTTCCGGGGCTTCGACCAGCGCCTGTGCGCCATTGCGCGCCACATTCAGCAGTGCCTGCAGCAATGGATCACGGTCGGCACGCATATCGGGCACGGAGGCATCGTAGTCGCGTTCCAGCTGGATCCGTTCACCGAATTCCAGCCGGATCAAGGACAGGACCCGTTCGCACACCTCGTGGACATTGAATACGCTGGGCACCACAGGCGACTGGCTGGGCGAAGCCAGCCGGGCCACCAGACCGGCCAGGCGGTCGGCCTCGGCCACGATCACCTGGGTGTATTCGCGCAGATCGTCGCGCGGCAGTTCCATTTCCAGCAACTGGGCGGCTGCCCGCAGGCCCGCCAAAGGATTGCGGACCTCGTGGGCCAGGTTGCGCAGGCTTTCGCGCTGCGCTTCCTGGTTGCCCCGGGCCTGCCGCAGATCATCCAGATGGGCGCCCTGGTGCACGGGGATTTCGATCAGCCAGGCCCAGGGCTGCCCATGCAGCGGCGTTTTCAGGACGCTGTCGCGCCCGTCCAGCCAGGGCTGCGCGGGCTGCCCCAGCAATTGCCGGCGGGATTGGCCCAGCAATTCCTCCGCCGCGCCATTGGCATGGCGGATGCGGCAGGATTCATCCAGCAGCAGGACCGCCGTGCGCAACAGATCGAGCGCATCCAGGCCGTTTTTCAGCGGCCATGAAGATGACAGGCCAGAGGCGCCGCGCAAAGACATTTACAAGGTGTAGTACATGTCGAATTCGACCGGATGCGGAGTCACGCGCAGACGATCGATTTCGTTGGACTTCAGGTCCAGGTAGGCATCCAGCAGGTCATTGCTGAACACCCCGCCGCGCGTCAGGAATTCACGATCGCGGTCCAGAGCTTCCAGCGCCTGGTCCAGCGACGAGCACACCGTCGGGATCTTGGCGTCTTCCTCGGGCGGCAGATCGTACAGGTTCTTGTCGGCCGGATCGCCTGGGTGGATCTTGTTCTGGACGCCATCCAGGCCAGCCATCATCAGGGCCGAGAACGCCAGGTACGGGTTGGCCAGGGGGTCCGGGAAACGGGTTTCGACCCGGCGTGCCTTGGGGTTGCTGACGTAGGGGATGCGGATCGAGGCCGAACGGTTGCGTGCGGAATACGCCAGCTTGACCGGAGCCTCGTAGTGCGGCACCAGGCGCTTGTAGGAATTCGTGCCCGGATTGGTGATGGCGTTCAGGGCGCGGGCGTGATGGATGACGCCGCCGATGTAGTACAGGGCGAATTCCGACAGGCCACCATAACCGTTGCCGGCGAACAGGTTCTGGCCGTCCTTCCAGATGGACTGGTGCACGTGCATGCCCGAGCCATTGTCACCCACGACCGGCTTGGGCATGAAAGTCGCCGTCTTGCCATAGACATGGGCCACGTTGCGGATCACGTATTTCATGATCTGGGTCCAATCGGCGCGCTGCACCAGCGTGGAAAAGCGGGTGCCGATTTCCAGCTGGCCGCAGTTGGCGACTTCGTGGTGATGGACCTCGACGGGCACGCCCATCTGTTCCATCAGCAGGCACATTTCCGAACGCATGTCGGCAAAGGAATCGATCGGCGGCAC
>Ga0265295_1008583_pt1 | contig 11286 bp, 11 predicted proteins | sample Munlansysbiofilm_FD_192503 | JGI IMG/M metagenome (GOLD analysis project Ga0265295, IMG submission 192503) | Leachate microbial communities from a municipal landfill in Southern Ontario, Canada - Methane capture system biofilm | ecosystem: Engineered > Solid waste > Landfill > Unclassified ... | reverse complement strand
TGGTGATAACACGTGAAGATACATCCATGGATGCCATGCATAGTCTGCGTCGCTTGGGCGTTGACATATTGACGGTACCATCATCAGACGTTCTTTCAAATGAAACAAAATGGATCGTTGAGGCAACCGCTGATGTGGATCACCAAGCTCAAGATCAACAACACCAGCATGATCAAAACAGAAATGTCAATTTGCAACAAGCGTTGAAGTTACTGAGCGACCGTGGTGTACAATCGGTCTTGGTAGAAGGTGGCGGAAACTTAAATGCTTCTCTTCTTCAAGAAGGTTTGGTTGATGAAATGTTACTGTTTATTGCGCCTAAAGTGATCGGCGGTGTCGCAGCCAAAACACCAGTGGAAGGTAGCGGATTGGCCCAGATGGGGGCGGCTTATCCATTTGAAATTATGGCAGTTCAACGTTTGGGCGAAGATATATTGATTCGTACGCGTCTCAAGCATTAGGCGATCTGATATGAGGGGGAGGACGATGTCATGTTTACAGGGTTGATACAGACATTGGGTACCGTTGTACATGTTGTCTCAAAAGATGACGGTGGTGTCTATCTTACGATTCGCCTTTCAGAAAGGTGGTCCGATCTCAACCTTGGTGAAAGTGTTGCTGTCAATGGTGTGTGCTTGACTGTGTTATCGGTCAATGGAGAGGATGCTCCATTGTTGACATTTGAACTTATGGTTGAGACGCTAAAGCGTACGACCTTTTTGAATATGAGGAAAGGGACGCTTGTGAATGTGGAACGCGCTTTATCTGTCGGCGATCGTTTAGGGGGTCATATTTTAACGGGTCACGTTGATGACGTTGCAACGATCGTTGACAGGAAATCTGTTCAAGGCGCCACGTTGTTTACATTTCGTACGTCCAAAGAACGCTTAAGTGAGATTGTTCCACAAGGATCGGTAGCCATAGACGGGATCTCCCTCACCGTCGTGGATGTTGCAGAAGATGATTTTACCGTATCCATCTTACCGTATACGCTCACTCATACCAATCTGAAAGAACGTAAGATTGGCGATGGTGTTCATCTGGAGACAGATATGTATGGAAAAATGATCAAACGTTATATGCAGATGTATGTCAAACGTTAACGACGATCAACGTGATCTAATTAATATATTAAATATATTATAAAAGGAGTGGTGACGACCATGAAACACGAGGGTGCTGCGTGGACGCCTGCTTTTTCTACCGTTGAAGAGGCGATCGATGTTTTAAGACGAGGCAGGATGATCATTCTGGTCGATGATGCGGATCGTGAGGATGAAGGCGATCTGGTCATGCTGGCTGAATATGTGACGCCAGAAGCGATCAATTTTATGATAACGTACGGGCGAGGACTCGTCTGCGTGCCCCTTACGGCTGAACGCGCCAAGCATCTTCGGTTGCATCCAATGGTGGACGATGAGGCGCAAACCGATCCACATCGTACGGCCTTTACGGTATCGGTTGATGAATATACGACACGTACGGGTATTTCTGCTTACGAACGGGCCAAAACGATTCGTGCCTTGGTGGAAGAGACGACACGCCCTGAAGATCTGCGGCGGCCAGGGCATATCTTTCCACTCGTTGCTCGACCTGGTGGTCTTCTGGAACGGCGCGGGCACACCGAGGCCAGCATCGCGCTTGCTCAACTTGCGGGTGCGCAAGAAGTCACCGTCATATGTGAGATTGTGGCCGATGATGGTACGATGGCACGACAGGCGGTGTTGCAACGTTTTGCGGAGCGACACAATTTACCGATGCTTACCATTGCTGATCTCATACGTTATTTAAAAGATACAAAAAGCAATATGGATCAATATGTTCATTCGAGTCATATGCCCGCGAAGGATATAAAGATGCTGAAACAAAATACACAGAAACCTTCTTTAGAAGAAAGGATATCAGAAAAGGATGCGTTGGTGTCATCGGACGGGGCAAAGATGCTTGAAAAGACGGATGCAAACCATCTGAACGCTGTTTTTAAACAAATGGCTGAGCGGCTTGAACGGACGATGCCAGTACCTTTGCCGACACCATTTGGGACATTTTCATCCATTGCCTATCGAGATCGGGTGACAGGGGTAGATCATCTTGTCCTTGTGATGGGAGAGATTCACTCTACCGTCCCGACCTTGGTGCGTATGCATTCGGAGTGTTTAACTGGGGACGTCTTTGGTTCCAAACGTTGTGATTGTGGACCTCAGTTGCATCAGGCCTTGCAACAGATTGCCCATGAAGGTCAAGGTGTGATCTTGTACATGCGTCAAGAAGGGCGGGGTATCGGTCTTTTTCATAAACTGCGTGCGTACGCACTGCAAGATCAAGGGCACGATACGGTGGAGGCAAACCGATTGCTCGGTTTTCCAGATGATGCGCGGGATTATGCTGCTGCAGCGTATATCTTACGCGATTTGGGTGTCGCCTCTATCCGCCTTTTAACGAACAACCCCCATAAACTACGAGCGTTAGAGTTTTTTGGATTCCACATTGACGAGCGTGTACCGCTTGTCCTTCCAGCAAACGAGTACAATGCGCGTTATTTACGAGCGAAATCAGAAAAAATGGGTCATCTGCTCGGTTCACTGACGGTTCAATAGCCCATGTGCCACTTCATGTTTTTTAAAGGACGTCTGAACGATCAAGACGATCATGGTCGATGAGCAGAGGTTTGACACCATGGTTTGAAGATCAGCGGTTAGATGTTAGATGCAAAGGAGGAGCACCATGGCGCGACAGGAGGAACACATGAAAGTATGGGAAGGATCACTGGTCGGAGAAGGTGTCACCATAGGTATCGTCGTCAGTCGGTTTAACGAATTCATTACGCGTCCACTCTTAGAAGGCGCATTGGGAGCTGCCAAACGGCACGGTATAAACGAAGAAAACATTGAGGTTGTATGGGTACCAGGTGCGTTTGAGATACCCGTTACACTCGATGTCCTAGCGCAAAGCAGACGGTTTCACGCGCTTATTGCGCTTGGAGCGGTGATTCGCGGTGCTACAGCCCATTTTGATTATGTTGCTGGTGAGGCGGCGAAGGGAACGCTCAGTGTTTCCCTTAAATACGGATTACCCGTTATTTTTGGCATATTAACAGTCGATACGATCGAACAAGCCATTGAACGGGCAGGAACGAAAGCTGGGAATAAGGGTTATGAAGCGATGGTGACAGCGATAGAGATGGCTGATGTGATCAAGCAGCTTAAAGAACATGCTCAGTCCTCACAGCGATAAACATGTCCTAAGCAAACGCCCGGAGTGGAGATAAAACATTGCGGTGTGTCAAAGAATATCAAAGAAGATACTTGTATTTGAGTTAAAAACCTGATACTATAGCATTAAGGATGATAATGAGTATCAATTGATAGGCGGTGCGTCTGATGGGACTCTTTTCATCGGTTATGCCGTACAATGATCTCACATCTTTAGAAGATCGTGTGCAAACCAAGTATGTACCGCTTCCTTCGCTTAAGGTTGGTCAACATGCGGTGGTGGAACGGTGGGACACATTGCCACATGTTATGCAGGAACGACTGTATACGCTTGGTCTAGCGCCTGGTGAGACAGTTCGCGTTGAGCGTAAGATGTTCTCACGAGGACCCGTGGTGATTGCTTTTCGCGGTCAACACTTTGCATTACGATACGAAGATGCGAGACATTTACTGGTGCGAGAAGGATGAACATACAATGCGATTAGCGCTTTTAGGTAATCCTAACACGGGTAAAACATCCCTTTTTAATATGCTCACCGATACGTATGCGGCGGTTGGTAATTGGAGCGGTGTGACCGTAGAAAAAAAATCTGGATATATTAAGGCATTGAATGCAGAGCTCGTCGATTTACCGGGGATTTATTCTTTTAAACCATTATCTTCCGACGAACAAGTCGCTGTGCGCTTTCTGTTTGAAGAACCGGTGGATGTGCTTTTAAATATTGTCGATGCTTCGCAATTGCGCCGCAATCTCCAATTGACACTGATGCTACTGGAGATGGATACGCCGCTTGTTGTCGCCTTAAATATGATCGATGTGGCGAAGGCGCAAGGGCACTCGGTCGATGCCGATCAACTCTCTCAAGTTTTAGGTGTTCCGGTGGTACCCATCGTTGCTCGCCGCGGTGTTGGCAAACAGGCTCTTTTATCGACACTTCAGGACGCAAGGCTTAAGGCTCAAGAGGTGTCGGTTTCAAAGGAACTTCTCTCATCAGCTGGCAGGCGTGCTACTGTCGATTACGGTGAACTTGTCGAACGCACGGTCGCTGCGATGGAAGCACGGCTATCGTCACTTCCGCATCGTCGTTTTTTAGCGATTCGTTATCTTGAAGATCATCCTTATGTGACAAACTGGCTTGAATCGATTGATCCTACCCTTCGCACGTTCAAAGATGCTCTCGCCCGGGAGATTGAAAAAGACGGCATGACGTTAGCAGCGTATCTAACAGCCAAACGATATGCATGGATCGATCAGCATATTGTAAAAGATGTGGTAAAAAAAATAGAACACACCGCACCTGTTCTTTTTTCTCAGCGTCTAGATGCGATCGTGACACACCCGATCTGGGGCATCCCTATATTTCTCGGCTTGATGTATGTTATCTTTCAGTTGACGTTTGACTGGCTGGGAACGCCACTATCAGATGCGCTGGATGCATTTTTTTCTGGACCCTTTTCTACGGAGGTGACATGGCTTTTAGAGTCGATCGGTGCTGCCCCCTTTTACCGCGCGCTGATTGTCGAGGGGATCATCGCTGGTGTAGGGGGGGTGCTTGTTTTTGTTCCGCAGATTTTCATTTTATTTTTCTTTATTTCACTCCTTGAAGATTCTGGTTATATGGCGCGCGTAGCCGTTGTGATGGATCGTCTGATGGATCGCTTTGGTCTAAGTGGTAAAGCTTTTATTCCGTTGATCATCGGTTTTGGTTGTAATGTCCCCGGTGTGATGGCTTCGCGCACCATTGATTCCCCCCGTGAGAGACTTCTCACCATGCTTATCGTACCATATATGTCTTGTTCGGCGCGACTTGCGGTGTACGCACTTTTTGTCGGGACATTTTTTAAACAGGGGCAGGGTCTAGTGATTTTGTCGCTTTATGTTCTCGGCATTGTGATCGCCTTGTTGACAGCCAAATGGTTAAGTCGAAATACCCTTCATCGCCTTCCATCGCTTTTTTTGATTGAACTTCCACCGTACCGCTTACCCCATGGCCGCACACTTTTTAGAAGTACATGGGAAAAAGGAAAAGGGTTTGTGAAAAAAGCTGGTACATTTATATTGGCAGGGAGTGTTGTTATTTGGCTTTTAAGTTATTTGGGTCCGCATGGGGTTGATGTGCCGATTGATGAGAGCTTTTTAGCCAAACTAGGAAATTTCATGGCACCGATGTTTGCGCCGCTCGGTTTTCCTTTTTGGCAAGCCGTGGTCGCTTTGATCACAGGATTTTTAGCTAAAGAAGTCGTCATTTCAACTTTAAACATTGTCTTTTACACAGGATCTGAGCAGATGCTTTCGCAGGCGCTTTATGCGCATTTCACACCACTTTCTGCTTACGCTTTCCTCGTATTTATGGCCCTTTATATTCCATGTTTGGCCACGGTGGCTACACTTTTTAAAGAGTCAGGTTCTAAAAAATGGATGTTTTTTTCGATAGCCTATTCGTTGCTTGTGGCATATGGTATCAGCTTTGTGATTTATCAAGTTGGGCGGCTTATCGGTCTGGCATAACGTGTTTACTGTATAAACGTTTTTACTGTTAAACAGGAATTAAGGCGTGTTTAACGTCTTTAAGCCGTATGCTTTTAGAGTGCCTAGGGGGGAAGATCAGATGGGCGCGTTAGTTGTCAATGTGTTGCTTGGTGGCATCATTTTTGGGTACACTGTGTGGCAGCTCGGACGTTTTTTTGCCAAAAGAAAAAAAGGTGCTTGTGAAACATGTATGTTAAAGGATAGCTGTAACGGTCAATCGTGTGCGATCGGTCGTTTGACCATCCCTAAAAAGTTTTCTTCACCAGAATAAAAAAAGCATGGTATCATCGATCTTTCGATCATCATGATCTTTAACAAAGCGTTTATTTTTATGAACGATTCACTTCATTTGTTCTGTGAAAATGTCACATACGGCGGTAGGACATTTTCACAAAAGCGTTACATGAAGGAAGCGTTACATGACAATATCACAGAACAATAACAAAGCGATTGCGGTCGCTTGCTTTTTTTGTTAACACTGGCTATACTAACCTTAAGTGTGTTTGGCACGGCTTCCCTCTGTTTGCGCGGTGACGGACAACCGCACTATAGGAGGCGTTGGTTTGCCTAAGGTATCTCAAAAAGTGTCCATCCTCGCTCTGGGCGGACTCGGGGAAATCGGCAAAAATATGTATGTTGTGCGTTATGGGGATGACATCATCGTCATCGATGCCGGGCTTAAGTTCCCTGAAGAAGAGATGTTGGGTGTTGACATCGTTATTCCAGATTTATCGTATCTTGAAGAAAACCGTGACAAAATTCGAGGCATTGTGCTCACCCACGGGCATGAAGATCACATCGGGGCGATTGCCTATGTGCTCAAGCAATTGAATGTTCCTGTCTATGGAACCCGTCTTACGCTAGGGCTTGTTCAAGTGAAGCTCAAGGAAGCAGGGTTGACAGGAAACGTCCGACTGCATGCGGTCACAACAGATTCTGTGATACGTCTCGGATCGATCATCGTATCGTTTTTCCGTGTGAATCACAGTATTCCAGACGCCGTGGGGATCGTGTTAGAGACGCCGGAAGGTATCATTGTGCATACGGGGGACTTTAAATTCGATTTTACGCCTGTGGGTGGCGAGATCGCTGAACTCAATAAAATGGCTGCGCTCGGTGAGCGTGGTGTCCTTGCCTTGCTTTCAGACAGTACGAATGCGGAACGGCCCGGACATACTGGCTCGGAACGTAAGGTCGGTGACAATCTTAAACGTATTTTTAAGCAGACGACGTCTCGCATTATCATTGCGACGTTTGCTTCAAATGTTCACCGCATCCAACAAATTTTCGAGGCAGCAGAAGTAACCGGACGTAAAGTCGCCATTGTAGGGCGGAGTATGGTCAATGTCGTAAATATTTCTCGGGAATTGGGGTATCTTCATATTGAAGATGACATGATCATCGATCATGAAGATGTCAGTAAACTCCCCCCAGAAAAGATCGTCATTCTCTCTACAGGCAGCCAAGGTGAGCCGATGTCCGCGTTGGCCCGCATGGCTAGAAGTTCCCACCGTACCCTTGATATTTTACCGGGTGACACAGTCATTTTATCTGCGACACCGATCCCCGGCAATGAGCGTTTTGTTGGCCGCACGGTCGATGCGCTCTTCCGTCTCGGGGCTGAGGTGATCTATGGCCCCGGCTCAGAAACTGGTGTGCACGTCTCTGGTCACGGTTCACAAGAAGAGCTTAAGCTTATGCTTTCTTTAATTCGTCCAAAATACTTTATACCGATTCACGGTGAATACCGCATGCTCCGCCGCCATGCGATGCTCGCTGAAGAAGTCGGTGTTCGCGCTGAAAACATTTTTGTCATCGATAACGGTGACGTTGTGGAAATTGAACAAGGGATCGCGCGCCTTGGTCCGAAGGTAAGCGTTGGTCAAGTTCTCATCGATGGTTTGGGCGTCGGTGATGTCGGAAACATCGTCTTAAGAGATCGCAAGTTATTATCTCAAGATGGCATCTTGGTCGTTGTTGTCACTTTAAGCAAACAGAAGGGTGCGATCCTCTCCGGTCCGGATATTATCTCGCGTGGTTTTGTCTATGTGCGCGAGTCAGAACCGCTGATGGAAGAGGCAAGTAAGCTCGTTACCAACACACTGAACAAACTCATGCATGATAACGTCAGTGACTGGTCTTCACTCAAAAATACAGTTAAAGATACATTGGGCCGTTTCTTGTTTGAACAGACGCGGCGTCGTCCGATGATTCTTCCGATCATTATGGAGGTTTAAAACACGTTCGTCTATGATGGACATATGATCATTCGATGAAATGATTTCCGGGAGTGCAACGCTTATGCACATCCCGGTTTTTTTATGGTTCACATACAATGTTATACTGGACATAAACGTCCAAGGACATGGTATGATAAGTATGAAATGGAGAGATGCCCGTGAAAAAGCCACAATCGCCGGATCATCAGGACATCCAAGCGCGAAATGAGAATAAGGACCGACCTTACCCTCTAATAAGTGAAAAGGAAAAAAGGACATCTACCCAACACACGTCAGACGATGAGGGAAGGCGCGCGTATCTGATCGCGCTTTCGATGAGTACCCCTTGGAAAAAGAGATCCGGCAGCCGACGTCCTACGGATGAACCGTCACCTGAAGAATCATTAGAAGAGCTTGCTCGGCTTGTGGAGACAGTAGGCTTTGTCGTCGTTGGACGGGAAGTCGTTCGACGGGAAAGGCCCGATCCCGCGACTTATGTCGGTTCGGGGAAAGTTGAAGCACTTATGACCGGTGTAAAGGAAGGTCGATTTGATGTGGTTGTATTTGATGATCCGCTTACACCGGTACAGCAACGGAACCTCGAAAAGCTTTTAAACATTCTTGTTCTAGATCGAACGCACGTCATCCTCGATATTTTTGCGGGAAGAGCCCAATCGCGCGAAGCAAAACTGCAAGTCGAGCTGGCCCAGCTTGAATATCTGCTTCCACGTATCACTGGACGGGGCATTGAGCTTTCCCGCCTTGCCGGGGGTATTGGCACGCGAGGGCCTGGCGAGACAAAATTGGAAGTCGATCGCCGACGTATCCGGGAGCGCATGACGGCCCTGCGACGTGCTTTGGCCGATGTTCGAGCGCATCGCCAGCGATTACGTCTCAAACGTGATCGACATGCAGTACCCGTCGTTGCTCTAACTGGATATACAAATGCTGGTAAGTCTACGCTTCATCGAGCGCTTGCAGGATCCGATGTTTTGGTAGAAGATCGGCTTTTTGCTACATTGGATGCCACCACACGTCGCGTTAAACCGAAAGTCGGCGAACCCTATCTCCTTGTCGATACAGTTGGTTTTGTGCATAAACTCCCCACCACGCTGGTTGCTGCCTTTCGTTCGACTTTGGAAGAAGTAGCAGAAGCGGATCTGATCTTACACGTGGTTGATGCGTCACATCCACACATGGACATGCACATGACCATTGTTCGTCAGGTTCTTGAAGAGATTGGTGCCTTAAGCCGTCCCATTCTTACGGTTTATAATAAAATAGACAGGCTGTACCCAGAAGGCTGGCCAGACATTGTGCCTTTTGCACATTGGGATGGGGTGATCATCTCCGCTCAGCGCGGCTTAAACTTAGACGCGCTACAAGAAGCGATTCAGAAACATCTTGCTGCTCGCCGCGAGGTTGTTGAAGTGTTGATCCCTTATGATCAAGGTCAATGGGTGGCCTGGGCGCATCAAGCAGGTTGGGTGCTTCGTGAAGAAGCGCGCGCAGAGGGTATCTTTTTACGCGTTGAGCTCGAAAAAAGTTTAGCAGCCCGTCTGCGGATGGAGATAATGACTTTAGGATGATGCTCTGAGATGGTCTAGATTTTTGAACATTTTTTGTAAGGGGCTCGTCTTAAACGATACATGTCCAAAACATCCCTCTTTGCTGGCATAAACTTCTACCAGGAGGGATGATGATGGGCGAGATTGGTCTGTGGCAATCTGTCGTACGCGAAGGTGCATTTGCGGCGCTTTTTGTATGGTTGTTATTTTATGTCATTCGTTCCACAAGTGAACGGGAGCACGTTCTTTTGCAACTGATTGAAACACTTTCGCAAAAGTATGATACTTTGGCGCGGGAGATCGAGGAGATTCAAGCGTATCTTAAAGAGCGACTCAAATGAGCACCAGAACCAAGAGCGATGTGCAAGAGGGGCTCTATCGAGCGGAGCATCGATCCCAAACGCTGTGTTAAGAGGCGAAAAAGCTTACATGAAATCAGTCCATCTGCAAAGACTATCCACGAGCCCTTCACGAACCCTTCACGAGCCCTTCAAGATAAAGACGTGTTATCTATAAAAAGGACGTTGTCTCCACGATGCCTCAAACCATGTGAGGGTCATCATAAATGATTGAGAAGGCTCACAAGGTTTCTTCAAAAACATGCACATGGAACAGAAACGGAAGGAGCCCACACGATGCACCCATTGAATCATGATATGAACGAGCGATCCATGGATAAACCTCAGGGTGACCGAGAAAAAATAAGCGAGCAAGAAAAAATAGGCGAGCAAGAAAAACAAGCGGATGCTGAACTCAGTCAGCAAGTGATGCAAGCCATACGGAATCTCGGTCAAACAACAGTCCCAAGTGGCGATGCTCGCTTGTTTACGTTAACGATTATTGGGCAGATTGAAGGACACTTGACCTTGCCGCCGCAAAACAAAACCACGAAATATGAACATCTGATTCCGCAGTTGGTCGCTGCGGAACAAAGTCCAGAGATCGAGGGTGTTTTGATTATATTAAATACCGTCGGTGGAGATGTAGAAGCAGGTCTGGCCATTGCGGAGATGATCGCTACGCTTAGCAAACCTACGGTTGCTTTGGTGCTTGGGGGTGGGCATTCGATCGGGGTTCCGATTGCTGTTGCTGCGGATTACAGTTTTATTGCTGAGACAGCGACGATGACCATTCATCCCATACGCTTAAATGGTCTCGTCATCGGTGTTCCACAAACGTTTGAATATATTGATCGCATGCAAGAGCGTATCATTCGTTTTGTCGTCAAGCATTCACGGATTGATGAGCACATGATGCGTGAACTGATGTTTAAAACTGGTGAGCTCAATCGTGATGTTGGGACAAACGTGGCTGGGGAAGAAGCCGTTCGTTACGGTTTAATCGACGAGGTGGGCGGCATCGGACAAGCGCTTGCAAAACTCAAAACCTTGGTTGAAGCGCGGAAACAGTCCATCGGCAAGATCGGCCAGTTCGTGCAATAACGTTTGTACCCTGATTGCATAATGGCATCTACTACATCTACTGCATCGATTGTAAGACGAAAAAAAGGAGGATCAGCTCCATGTATGATGCGCTATATCCACCAGAGGTGGTATGGGCTGGTTTTTCTGATTTAAAACACACCTCGTTCTTTGTCTCAGATGGTATTCGAACGTTTGAGGTTGTGCCGACAGGTTTATTGACCTTTTCCCTGATACGTATGATGAGTCCGCATGCCGAAGATTATTTAGATGCGCGCTATCAACCCGGACGAGAGATAACATTTACATCGATGCGCCTAACAGATGCATCATTTT
>Ga0265295_1008582_pt1 | contig 11288 bp, 11 predicted proteins | sample Munlansysbiofilm_FD_192503 | JGI IMG/M metagenome (GOLD analysis project Ga0265295, IMG submission 192503) | Leachate microbial communities from a municipal landfill in Southern Ontario, Canada - Methane capture system biofilm | ecosystem: Engineered > Solid waste > Landfill > Unclassified ... | reverse complement strand
CCCGTATTGAGGTTGGCAGATACCCCCTGTGTCAGGATAGTTGTCACCCTCCCATTTCAACTAAAACAGGCGGTAAAGGACACTCATCATGGCCCGTTATTCCCATGAACGTAAACAAGCGGTACTTAATAAATTACTCCCCCCTTACAACCTGACGGTTGCCGAACTGGCCCGTCAGGAAGGCATTAGTGAAGCAACCCTTTATAATTGGCGTAAACAAGCCAAATCAGAAGGACGCCCTGTGCCAGGATCTAAACCCAAATCAGAACAATGGTCAGCCCAAGCCAAGCTGGCGACCGTCATTGAAACCGCTACACTGTCTGAGGCGCAGCTCAGTGCGTATTGCCGTGAAAAAGGGCTTTATCCTGATCAGGTCAAACGTTGGAAAGAAGAGTCCTTACAAGGCTTTGAGCGAAGTGCCGAGCAAGAGAAAGCTTTGCGTAAGCAGGCGCAGAATGACCGTCAGGAGATTAAAAAACTGCAGCGTGAATTACGGCGTAAGGACAAGGCTTTGGCTGAAACGGCGGCCTTGCTGGTGCTGCGAAAAAAGCTCAATGCGCTCTGGGACAACAGCGACAGCAACGAGGAAGAATGACCTCAACCCCAGAGCGCCAAGCCATCATCACGCTGATCCAACAGGCCAATGCCGATGGTGCCCGCCTGGTCCGGGCCTGCTCAGAGGCAGATATCTGTCTGCGCACCTATCGACGCTGGGTCCAAGCTGGTGCCGTGCAGCACGACAAGCGTCCTATGGCCGTCAAATCGGCACCGCCCAACAAGCTCTCACCCCAGGAGCGGGCAGACATCATTAAAATCTGCAATAGCACGGCCTACAGCCAGTTGCCACCCAGCCAGATCGTGCCTGACCTGCTGGACAAAGGCATTTATATAGCCTCGGAATCCACCTTTTACCGTGTGCTCAGCGAGGTTGGGCAACTGCATCACCGTGGCCAAAGCCTGATACCCCAGCGTCGGCACGAACCCACCACCCACCAGGCCGATGGGCCTTGTGAGGTCTGGTGTTGGGATATTACTTACTGCCCATCAACGGTACGAGGGCAGTTTTACTATCTTTACCTGTTTGAAGACCTGCCCCCTGTGTCAGACTAGTTGGAACCTCAACCGATGTTAGAATTTAACTCATCCTAAGATGGGGGCAAAGAAAAGGTTCCTATGAAATACTCACCCGAACGCCGAGAAGCGATACTGGCCAAATTAATGGCTCCCCATAACCGAACGGTTGCTGAATTAGCCCAGGAAGAAGGCATTTCCGAAGCGACGCTTTACAACTGGCGTAAACAGGCACGTGATCAAGGCCGGTTATTACCAAACCAAGCCAGCACACCGGAAGGTTGGAGCTCGGCAGAAAAATTCAATGCTGTCCTGGAAACCGCTGCCTTATCCGAAACGGAACTGGCCGAATATTGTCGCCGTCGTGGCCTGTATGTTGAGCAAATACGTCGGTGGCGCAGCAGTTGTGAACAAGCCAATGACGTCAGTGCCAAAGCATCCGCACAGCAAGCAGAAATCACTAAAGCAGAACGTAAACGCATCAAGGAACTGGAGCGCGAACTACGTCGTAAAGATGCCGCCTTGGCTGAAACGGCGGCCATCCTGGCCTTGCGAAAAAAAGTCCAGGCGATCTGGGGGGACGAGGAAAAATGACCAATGCCACAGATCGCCGCCAAATTGTTGAATTGGTCAATGAAGCCCGGAAGGCGGGTGCCCGACTGCAACGCATTTGCCAGGAGCTGGGTATTGGCCTAAACACTTACCGCCGCTGGTCAACAGGCACAGAGGATCAACGCCGGCATGCGGTGCATCCTTTACCTGCCCATGCGCTGACACCAGAAGAGCGTCAGACCATTCTGGATACCTGTCACCGTCCCGAGTTTGCCAGTCTGCCACCTGCGCAAATCGTGGCCCGGTTACTGGATGAAGAACAATGTTATCTGGCTTCAGAGTCCAGCTTCTACCGCGTCCTGCGTCAGGCGGGTGAACAGCATCGCCGTGGGCGCGCGGCGGCACCACGCCATAAAGGTCCGCCTCGTCGTCATTGTGCCGATGAACCCAATGTTTGCTGGAGTTGGGACGTGACTTATCTGCCAACCTCAATACGGGGCCTATCTTTTTATCTGTACCTGATTATGGATATTTACAGCCGCAAAATCGTGGGCCACGAAGTCTTCGAGGCAGAAAACATGAATAACAGCGCCACCCTGATTCAGCGGGCCGTACTGCGTGAAAAATGTGCGCATAAGCCGCTGGTATTGCACGCGGACAATGGTTCGGCCATGAAAGGCTCCACCCTGTATGCCAAACTGGACAGCCTGGGTATTACGCCGTCACACAGTCGACCTCGTGTATCCAATGATAATGCGTATTCAGAATCGCTCTTCCGTACCTGCAAATATCATCCACGGTTTCCAACCAATGGCTTTAACCAGATTGAAGATGCCCGCCAATGGGTTCATCACTTTGTGCGATGGTATAACGAAGAACATCGTCATAGCCAAATCCGCTATGTCACACCGGCTCAGCGCCATGCTGGCCAGGATGAGAATATCCTACGGGCTCGCCACGAACTGTACCAACAGGCCCAACGTGCCAATCCCGCCCGCTGGTCAGGTCAGGTCAGACACGTAACTGGCAACCGATTGGAGAAGTCTGGCTCAATCCCGATAAAAACCTGGAGATTATTCAACAGGAAAAAACGTTAGAGGCGGCATGATTCACGTTCCAACTACCTTGACAAACACCGCATGCCTTGCTCAGCCAATTTCAAAATAGCCACAATCTGAGTTTCTGTAAATTTAGATCGCTTCATGATTTCCTCCATCAAAGATGATAATGGCAGAAATCTCTGGTTTTGGCTTGTGCCTTTTTAGGGTAAGTTTACGAATTAACCCCAGAGTTAGTGGGGTCAATTCTCTCTCAAGCATCCCCCCCAAAAATATCCCGCGTATAAACTTTACCCATTACATTATCCAGTTCGGACTCTGGGCGATTAGCTACGATCACATCCGCCAATTGTTTGAACTCTTCCAAATCCTCAATCACCCTCGATCCGAAGAATGTTTTGTCTGCCAATACCGGTTCGTACACCACAACTTCAATACCCTTAGACTTGATGCGCTTCATCACTCCCTGTATGGCAGATGCCCTGAAATTATCCGATCCGGATTTCATTACCAAACGGTAAATCCCTACTACCTTCGGCTTCTTGGCCATGATCGAATCGGCAATGAAGTCTTTACGAGTACGGTTGGCATCCACAACCGCTTTAATCAGATTGTTCGGCACCTGGTCATAGTTAGCGAGTAGCTGCTTAGTATCCTTCGGCAGACAGTAACCACCATAGCCAAACGAAGGATTGTTGTAGTGCTTGCCAATACGTGGGTCAAGCCCTACCCCCTCAATGATCTGTCTTGTTTCTAAACCATGTACCTGTGCATAGCTATCCAATTCATTAAAATATGCTACCCGCATAGCAAGGTAAGTATTAGAAAACAGTTTAATGGCCTCGGCCTCGGTTGAGTTAGTATAAAGTATCGGCACATCCTGCTTGATTGCCCCTTCCTGTAGCAGCCTAGCGAATGTCTCCGCTCGTTTACTTTGCTCGCCAACAATTATTCGTGAAGGATATAAGTTGTCATAGAGCGCAGTGCCCTCACGCAAAAACTCAGGAGAAAAGATGATATTATCATTACCAAATTGTTTCCTTACTGACAGTGTGTAGCCCACCGGCACGGTTGACTTAATAACCATCACAGCTTGCGGATTAAACTTCAGAACGTCCCTTATAACCGTCTCAACGCTACTAGTATCAAAAAAGTTAGTTCTCGGATCGTAATCCGTGGGCGTAGCAATGACTACAAACTCTGCGCCACTCAATGCCTCCTCTTTATCCAATGTAGCTATAAAACTCAAATTCTTGTTTTTCAAGTAATCTGAAATTTCGGCATCTTCAATAGTCGATATCTGGTCATTAAGTAAAGCTACTTTCTCTGGCACAATATCAAGTGCCATTACTTCATTATTCTGCGCTAACAGAACAGCATTTGATAATCCGACATAGCCAGTACCAACAACAGCTATTTTTTTCATTACGCCTACAACTCCAGATTTTTTGATAACTATATCTCATAACAACAAACCTAAAATAGATTATTAATCAATATAGAAATAACTTAAAACAACGATCATACAAAATAATATATAACAATTACTTATTAGCAGTATTATTACCAGCTAGAAACTCATCAAAATAAGAAATCGTCTTCTTCAGCCCCTCGTCCAACATAATACTAGGTTGCCAATCGAGCACAGTTTTTGCTTGTGTTATATCAGGCTGGCGTTGCTGCGGATCATCCTGTGGCAAAGGGCGAAATACCAAGCGTGAGCTACTGCCAGTAAGTGTTAAAATGCGCTCAGCAAGCTGACGAATAGTAAATTCATTAGGGTTTCCAAGATTTATTGGTCCAATAACATTGTCTGAGGTATCCATTAGGCGGATAAATCCATCAATTAAATCATCAACGTAGCAAAAACTACGAGTTTGCTCACCCTCTCCATAAATGGTAATATCTTCCCCTCTCAAAGCTTGTACAATAAAATTACTAACGACTCGACCATCATTAATATTCATTCGAGGTCCATAGGTATTAAAAATACGTGCGATCTTAATTTTCAGTCCATGCTGTCGGTGATAGTCTGAAAAAAGAGTTTCAGCACAACGTTTACCTTCGTCATAACATGAGCGTATGCCAATCGGATTAACTCTACCCCAATAAGTTTCTGGCTGAGGATGCACTTCAGGATCACCATACACTTCACTAGTTGAGGCTTGAAATATTTTAGCTTTTGTACGTTTAGCTAAACCAAGCATATTAATGGCACCATGAACGCTGGTTTTGAGCGTCTGCACTGGATCAAACTGATAATGTATTGGGGATGCAGGACATGCCAAATTAAATATCTCATCCACCTCAACATAAAGCGGAAAAGTAACATCATGACGAATAATCTCAAAGTAAGGAGCATCTAATAAATGCACAATATTTTCTTTACGGCCAGTGAAAAAATTATCAACACAAAGAACTTCACACCCATCTTTAAGTAAACGTTCACACAAATGAGAACCCAAAAACCCTGCGCCACCTGTTACCATTACACGCTTCATAGCCCTTTCCTTATAAATCTGTAATACACCCCGCCAAATGCGTGTGTTAAAGAAAACAAGAATGCCTGCAATTTATTACCGCCAGGCAACTCTTTGTGCACCATATAAACCTTTTTCAACATTGATATTTTATTTGCCGAGATCTGGCCAGCAATATGCCTATACTTAACCAATGGGTAACAGACTTTATAATTATTTTTTCCACTCGAAAGAATACGTAACCAACAATGATAATCCTCAACAGCCTTATACCGAACATCCTCATTAAAGGGAAAATTCAAGATTAAAGAACGCCTCACCAAAATACTTGATGTTGGCATTGCCCCTTTTATACGCTGCAGCTGAAAGGTAAGCTTTTTATGCGAAACAGTTCTTATTGCTTCAAAACTTAATTTAGAATCATCAGTAAAACTTTCCATTTGAGTGGATAAAAACTCAGCATCTTTTAACTTTGCTACTGCCATCTGCATCTCTAGTTTTTGGGGATGCCATATATCATCCGAATCAAGAAATGCTATCCAATCTCCTTTAGCTGCCTCCACTCCAACGTTACGCGGTGCAGCTGGCCCACCATTATTAACTCTCAACTTAATCAGGCTAACTCTTGCATCAGCTTCTATAAACTTAGAAACCACAGAACAAGTTGTATCTTTTGAGCAGTCATCAACAACAATAATTTCTAAATCTTGCCAAGTCTGATCAAGCACTGATTGAATCGTTCTCCCAATTAATCCCTCAGAATTATATGATGGAATCACCACTGTTACTGCTGGATTTCTCACTTGACTCATCCCCTATCTCCTCTTGGCAACTTATTTCTAATACTATCCACCCAACGAAAAGCGGGCCTCCGCTTAATTCCTAAAGGCAAGAGGTCTCTTCGCCGGATCTCATAGTTAGCCAACTCTCCCCAATTTTTAGATTTCAACATCTCTAAAACTATATTTTCATCACCAGCATCCGCTGCCCAAGTCGAATCATCAGCCACAAGTTTTCCTGTTCGAAAAATATTAATAAGACGCTCCACATCTGCACCCTCGAAATAATTATAACGAGTAGTTTCTATGGGCCGTACAAAATCGACAAATTGGGGGTGTCGATGCGAACGGACATACAAAAAACGAAGCGTCTTTCGCATAATTATTTCAGGGTCAAGATCTACGCGACTTGATTCTTTATACATAGAATTTTTGTCCATAAAAGTCCGAACAAACCCTGCTGTAGAATAAGTTGAAGGACCAAGACATATTACCTGCTTCCCACAGACACCCGCCTCAACTGCCGAGCTACCACCATTGAGAACAACAATATCAGCCTGCTGAATCAAATCATAGGTACTAGCTTTTTGGTCACTTGAAATACAGTAAACCGACTTCCTCTTTGCCCATTCACGATACAGATTTAAAGATCGTTCACCACCAACCTTCCCAATTTTTTCTGCCCAGTTAGGGTGACAACGGACAACAACTTGTTCAGATTTAATATTAAAAGCCTCAAGAAAATCATCAAGAGCCTGAGTATTGTCAGCCCAGCACGACTTCCACTCCGCATGACCAGCAAACTCATTCTTACTGCTAGGCAATACTAATACTCGCGGCCCGGACGCAGTCAAAGGCCACTCTATAGGGTCTGGGTTTTTATTATACAAACGCCATTCAAGAGAGTTACGTTGAAGAAATCGTTCACCTACATATTTTCCAGCAATTCTAGCCTGCTCTAGCGTCAATGGCAGATCATCATACTCAGCCACCATATCAGCAACAGCCCTGAGTGAGAGGCAGTTGGCATTTGGTGTCAAATGCAATCCTTCACTAAACCAAGGACGCTCATGAGTTATATAAGGCACACTCAACTGCTCACAAGCATAAGTTACTGCACGAGTCAAATCCATACGCCCATTAAAACAAATTACACCATCGAGTGAATTTTCTTCAATCCAACGCACAGCGCTGAAGTATGTAAGCGAAATAGGCGAGTACAAAGATTTTCGAACTTGTACAACCTCTGGCTCATTCCATTCTGTCTCAGCCTCCGTACGGTTTAGCGTACAGGAGCTCGAAAGGGCAAGTTCATCTAAAACAGCCATAGGCAGCTCATCTACACAAGTGCTAACAACAGAAGTTACAGCGCTCTTCGTATAACTACGAACCCCACCTACGATGCATTTAGTACACTCCTTAAGTTTACTAGTTCCTTTAAGCTCTCTTGGGTAACAGTTGCCTACTGAAGCATCACAAGTTAAATAAAAAACTTCATGCCCCGCATCCTGAAGAATTCTTGACAAAAAGAATAACTGTTCAACATGTGGACGAAAAGCAAATATATTAACTAACCCTACCTTCATATTTTACCTTATGAGTGAACAAAAAAATCAAAACCTATCATATAAAAAACCTATGGAACTACTGATTAATAACTACCTGGACTGATTAGTGCTGCTAAAAAAGCATATAGTATTAATAATCAGTTTTTAACCACCCACAAGATTACCGTTTTCCCAGATTAGACGATTTCCTCAACTAACCAAACTATCCAAAACACACCTACCCTAACCCTCACACGCTTTATGGCAGAGCGCTAACACAATATTAACCTGCTCAAATGATTGCCTCCGGCCCTTGGCTAACCCCTTATAGCCAAATAAATTCTTAATGACATTAAAAAATTTTCAAACCTATAGATTTCTCCTTGCCATTACTTGCCACATTGTTTTTTGAAGTGCATCCTTCATGTTCTTGATTAAAACGAACTTGATAGCAACACAACAACGGGGTTTGGAGGTTATTTTTCACCTAAGTGCTATAACCCAGACCATCCATATACTAAATTGTGCCCTATGCCAGCTAAATAGAAGTGGTTGAATATGCATTCTAAGGCCATTTGCTTAGGATTTTTGACGGTTTTCTGTAACAACTCCAAAGCACCACCAATCGTGGTTTTTTTTATTTTCAACAATATAATCTTGTATAAGACCAAGAGCTGACGCAAATCATTAGGTTAAAACTTTTACGCGTTCAAATTGCTTCTCAAATTTACGCTATATTCACATCTGAATGAACAGTCTTCCAATTCTCATTTGCTCGGATATTTATCATAGAAAACGCTAATGCGAGGAAAATTGGTATTGGATAATAATCCATAATTCTGTTGGTAAGAAACGTTATACAAAGAATAAGCAACAATATCCCTGGGAATGCAATATTGTTTAACCCAGCTTTCAAGAGAGCGAGAATGACAGATAAAAAAAACAACAGACTTATCAAAATCCCGAAGCTACTAAAATAAGTTAGAACTTGACTGTCAAATTTCATGTATGAATCATCAAAAAAACCAAAAGCAATGCCTTCAATAGGATTTTCGCTGAAATTTTTTATATAAATTTGATGGATCTCTTGACGGAATGATACTGACCTAGAGCTGTCTCCAGTATTAGAGTCATAAAACATGCTTCCTGCTGATTGCATCTTGTATAACAAATGGTCTGAAACTAAGAAATCGCTCATTACTACGACTGCTGCGCAAGTCACTATAAGTGCAATGAGTTTTTTTATCGACAAGCGATGCACGACCCATAAGGCAACGATCAGAAAAAACATTAGAATTGATAGCAAAGAGCTTGTCATGTAAATAGCGAAGGCTAGAATAAGAAAGTAAAACATCGACATTATGGTCGGCCTGCGCTCAAATAACGTATACGCAATCAAAATATTACATACAACACCAAAGCTTGACGGATTTCCCAGACCACCGATGAATGCCTTATTTTCCCATATACTAGCATCATTCAAATACAGGATAGCATCGCCAACAATTTGCATGGAAATAATTAATAGACAGTATTCAAAAAATATAGAGTGGGCCCTCTGATTGTGATTATTTTTTAATATCAGGAAAGGAACTATACAAGCGATAGTATTAATGAACATAGAGTCGCCACCTCCAATTGTCAAGCGCTTAAGTAAAAATACTACTAGGGCCGCCAGGAGGAAAATTATCAGCAAAACCTCCTCTACTTCCAATGATGTGCGAATCTTTGAAGATAAAAAGGTGACAGATATCGCTAATATACCTAAGAATTTAGTTATAGAGTAGATTGGCCCCGCCTCGACTTGTCCCTGTTCAAAAGGTACTAAATAAAAATAATAGTAATTACAGAGAATTAAGGAGACTGAAAAAAAAATCCCCAAGTGAAAAAGTGCATTTATGCGCACCGATTGCACTTCACTTATCAATACTTTATTCATTATTGTTCGCCTTAAAGGTACAACTTTGGGCCTGCAAAGCTGCGTATAGTACCAACAACATTAAAATTCATCGCGGCTTTCCATTTAATATATACAGTGCATTGCACCTGACACCCCAAAGAGCTTCCATCAAAGCTGATTAGCACTCTATCTGTTCCCAAGCTACCGGCATCGCCCTTACAACATCACGAATCACTCGTTTTCCCAAAACCTCGTCGAAATACTTAGGTGCCAGACCAAACCCAGGCCTAACACTGCGAATGCAATCAGCAGTAATCACATCACCCGCCTTCATATCTTTTACAAAATACAATGAACGCCTAAACTTAACATTTTCCTGTTCGCTTGATTTTCGTCCATAATTCACTTTACCCAAAGCTGACCAGGCGGTTTTAGAGTCACGGCATAAGGCTGCCAGCTCGGCTGGCTCTAGTGAAAAACTGTCATCAGGACCACCACCGCTACGATCCAGTGTAAAGTGTTTTTCTATAATTGAGGCACCTAGTACAACGCTGGCAATGGCGGTTGTGTTGTCAAGCGTATGGTCTGACAAACCAGTGACCAAGCCGAAGCGATTTATCATGTCAGGAATTGTGCGCAGATTGTAATCTTCGGCAGGTGCCGGGTAGCCACTGACACAATGCAAAATGGCAAGTTCTTTACAACCCCCATCACGGGCTGCTTCAATGGCTTCCTGAATTTCCTCTGCATCTGCCATACCAGTTGAAATAATCATGGGTTTGCCAGTGCTGGCAACATATTTGATCAAGGGCAGATCAACGGCTTCAAAGGAAGCTATTTTATAAGCAGGTACATTCAGGTCTTCAAGCAGGTCAACGGCCGTGTTATCAAAAGGGGAGCTGAAAATGGTAATGTCCAGTTTACGGGCGTGTTCAAAAAGGGGTTTGTGCCACTCCCAGGGCATATGGGCTTCCTGATAAAGCTGGTAAAGCGTTTTGCCATCCCACAGACCACCATGAATTTGAAATTCCTCAGAGTCGGAATTTAAGGTAATCGTGTCTGCTGTGTAGCTTTGCAGTTTGACAGCGTCAGCCCCGGCTTTTTTTGCTTCTTCAATGATTTTTATTGCGGTTTCAAATTTGCCGTTATGATTGGCAGAAAGTTCTGCAATAATATAGGGAAAATAAGTCGGTCCAATTTTTCGACCATTAATAGATATTGAATGAGTCATGTATTATCTCGTAAAATTAGATATTTTTTCATATAAAGCAGATCTGTTTTCTAGCCATTCAGTTGACAAAATTCCAAGTCTGTAAACATCAATAAAATCACTTTTAGTTTTGTGTTGTTGCCTTAAAATACCTTCAATTTGGAACCCGAATTTTTGGTGCATTTTCACTACTTGCATATTTGTGGCTAAAACCTCACAATGCAATTTGTGTAATTTCAGCTCATGAAAACCGAAATCCAAAGCAAGTAATTCCATACGACTACCACTACCACGTGGAGCATTAGGAGCAGCGTAGAAGGCCCATGATGAATTTGAGTTGATTTTATCAATGTTATTGAATGCTACAATGCCAAGAGGCAAATTGTTGTATGTATACATGAAATATTTTTGATCTTCTCTAAGGGAGGTTCTTTTCCACCAAGCAAAGTGTTCTTGTAAACTGATTTCATGCTGGGTATACATATTCATACGTATTTCAGGCGTATTGCGCCATTTGAGCATAAGTTCCAGTTCTTCAGATTCTATATTGCGCAAAACTCCAATATCACTCATAAATCATCTCTCGTTAATTCATTTATTACTCTTTGAATACCTCTACCATCAGTTATTTTTGCTGTATTTTTAATCATTGACAGTAATAAGCTGTTATGTACAGTCAGTTTATGCAGCT
>Ga0265295_1008581_pt1 | contig 11289 bp, 8 predicted proteins | sample Munlansysbiofilm_FD_192503 | JGI IMG/M metagenome (GOLD analysis project Ga0265295, IMG submission 192503) | Leachate microbial communities from a municipal landfill in Southern Ontario, Canada - Methane capture system biofilm | ecosystem: Engineered > Solid waste > Landfill > Unclassified ... | reverse complement strand
CTTACTGGGGGCATCCCCCAGCCCCCCAATCACCAGCCGCGCTGCGGCCACAAAAAAGCCCGGAGCCAGTCACGGCCTCCGGGCAGGAGCATCGGGGCAACGGGGCAATCAGTCCGCCTGTTCCCCGGCCTGTTCGCCCGCCTCCACTATATCCATGAGTTCACCCTGCAACTGCTCGTCATTCATGAGTTTTATGGCGAGCGCATGACACAGGGCGCTGGCAAAGCTCTGCAGGTCCAGCGCCTGCACATCCACGGTGATTTCCCCCTCGGCCGAGGCCTCGAGGACCAGGGCCGCCTGGTTTTCTTTCAGTTCCATGTCTGTGCTCTGCTCCTCTTTTTGGACTTTATTAACGTATGAAGAAGATACCTTCAGGGTCACTTCTCTCGCATAGTCACCTTCAACACCACGTTGGTCAGCGATCCCTCTTACACCACATCCACTCCCACTAACAAGGAGCCATTTCCCTTCTTTCAGGGGGAGTGAGCAATTTGTGTCAGAGCGCTGACCGCAGCTGATTGGTTGAAAGCGGCCAAACGTAGAAAAATCGGACACTTTTTTAAGATTTTTTCTTTGAATTCCAACCGGTGTTCCCCTTCCAATACTCACCGTTGGATTGAACCGTGCTGAAGTAACGGGAAGGGGAAGTGATCTGCTGGCCGGAAGGAGTGTACCAGGTCTTGCCGATCTTGGTCGGGGTGCTCCTCCAAGGAGAGTTGTCGTTGAATTTTCCAAACCAGAATCCCATGGAACACCTCCTTTTGTTTTCTGATGTTGACCCTTCCTGGGTAGGGGGCGCACTACCTTTTCATGGCAAGATGCCAGTCAACATCTGTTCCGTTGCATCATGCCCATAAAAAGCAGCAATCGTGCCAGCTGAAAAAACGTTCGGAAATTTTTTACTCTCCTCTCTATATGGCTGTTCTTATAAATTTTTATTTTTCCCGCCCGCACCGCCTGAAGGACGGCATGATTATTGTCGCAACCACTCCGCCCACAAGGTTTATCGTCCCACCCGTATCTACAAGCCAGCACTGAGCATTCATGGCGAAAAGGATTTGTTTTCAATTCCAGAATGTTATACAACAATCACGATGCTCCTTATCCTGGTGCACACAAGCACAATGAAAAATTTGTGACAAGATAAACTTTCTTCTGGGTACGGCATGGGTGGATTGCTGATCTGTTGGATAGGCGCAACCGATTTGCGTGCAGCTCAGGGGCAGGAGAGCGCGGGGTTGGGACCGGTGGCTCAAGCTGCAACCCAGATGGGCTTCAAAGAGATCGCTCTCCTGAGTGACTATCCGGCAGAGCAGACCGCTAACTTTGTGAGCTGGCTTCGGGGACACACCGCTTCGCCTGTCACTCTCAGGCAGGTTTCGTTGAGCCGGCCAACAGATTTCGAGGCCATCTATCGGGCCGCCACCACGCACATCAGCCATCTGCTCGAGCAGCACGGAAAAAACACATCCCTGACTTTCCACCTGAGCCCCGGCACACCGCACATGGCTGCGGTCTGGATCATTCTCGCCAAAACTAAATTCCCCGCGCAACTCATTGAATCCTCCCGGGAAGGCGGGGTGGTCACCACATCCTTTCCCTTTGACCTGGCGGCCGAGTTCATTCCCGATCTCCTGAAGCAATCGGACGCCGCCCTGGTTCAGGCTGCTTCTGGACTCGCACACACCGAATCCAGCTTTAACGATATCATTTACCGTAGCAGTGAGATGGATCACGTTATCAGGAGGGCAAAAAAGGTCGCCCTCCGGTCGATCCCGGTACTCATCGAAGGGGAAAGCGGCACCGGGAAGGAGCTACTGGCTCGGGCCATCCATGCTGGCAGCACACGCAAGGACAACCCTTTTGTGGCCATCAACTGTGGTGCCATTGCTGCCGAGTTAATCGAAGCGGAACTTTTCGGCCACGAAAAAGGGGCGTTCACCGGTGCCGTAGAGCAGCGCAAGGGCAGTTTCGAGTCTGCGCACCTGGGCACTCTCTTTCTCGACGAGATCGGTGAGATGCCCAAGCAGGCCCAGGTTAAACTCCTGCGCGTCCTTCAGGAAAACGAAATCGTTCGCCTCGGCTCATCGAAGCCGGTTGCTGTCGATGTGCGCATAATCGCAGCCACCAACCGGAACCTCATCGAAGAGGTTGCCAAAGGCTCCTTTCGAGAAGATCTGTTTTTTCGCCTCGCAGTTGCTGTGCTAAAACTGCCGCCCCTGCGGCACAGGAGCGGCGACCTGAGCCTGCTGATCGATCGGCTGATGGAGACCGTGAACCAGCGCAGTGCTGGCGAGCCGGGGTATCAGCACAAGAAAATTTCTGCTTCCGCAAAGAATATTCTTCTCCAGCACCCCTGGCCCGGCAATGTCCGCGAACTGTTGAACACACTGACCAGGGCTGCTGTCTGGTCGGATGGCGAAACCATTTCCGGCGAGGACATGGCAGAAGCCCTGCTGCCCATGCCGACGAGTGCGACCACCGGGGAAACCATCCTCAATCGACCCTTCGATCAAGGCATAACCCTGCCTGAAATCATGAAAACCGTTGCCACGCATTACCTTGAACGGGGCCTGCTTGAGACCCGTGGCAACAAGACGAAAACGGCCGAACTCCTCGGCCTGTCCAGCTACCAGACTCTGACCAACTGGCTCAGGAAGTACGGCCTTGAATAGCTCTGGCACAGAGGTTGCTTAACAGGGAGGCATGAAGATCATGGACTCGAAAAATTTTGAGATGTTGCGCAACCAGTGGCCGGAATTGGCCACCCTGGGCGGCTTTGCCGAACGGTACGCCCACAGCGACGCATCAAGTGCCCTGATCAAGCTGCGTACCTTTGCCGAACAGTTGGTGCAGGGTATCTATCAGTTCCATGACCTTTCTCTTCCCTACCAGCGCAACCTGTTCGATCTGCTGGCGGAGAACTCCTTCAAAGAGGCGGTTCCGAAGGTCGTCCAGGATAAGCTGCACCAGATCCGGCTTGACGGCAACAAGGCGGCGCACGGTCTGCCCACGGACAGTAAAACAGCCCTGTTCTGCCTGCGTGAGGCCTGGGATCTTGGCCGGTGGTACTTTATGACCTACGGCGGCGGCAAGGCAGAGGAATGCTCCGCCTTTCAGGAGCCGTCCGAAGAAGACACCAAAGCTAAACTGAAGAAGGAGAAGAAGGCTGCCCTGGAAAAACTCGCCACCCAGGAGGCCCAGCTTCAAGAACTGCTCCAGCAAGTTGACGGCCTGCGCGCCCAGGCAAAGGCGGCAGAAAAAACCGAGGCCGAACTGCGTGCCATCAAGGCTGCCGGCAAAGCTGCGGTCGACACCCTTCATTTCGACGAAGCAACAACGAGAAAGCGGCTCATCGACAAGCAGCTGTTGAGCGCCGGCTGGAAGGTCGATCCGCATGGCGGCAACACCGCAGAGGTCTCACTCGAAGTCGAGGTTTCCCATCAGCCGACCGCGTCCGGTACGGGATACGCTGACTATGTTCTCTGGGACGATAACGGCAAGCCGCTTGCCGTTATCGAGGCGAAAAAGACCTCCGTCAATGTGGAGCAAGGTCGTACCCAGGCCAGGCTCTACGCAGACGGGCTGGAGAAGAAACATGGTCAACGACCGGTTATCTTCTATACCAACGGGTTTGACATCACCATCTGGGACGATGTTCAGGGCTATCCGCCCCGTCATCTGTTTGGTTTTTACTCCAAGGACAGCCTGCAGTACCTGGTCCGCCAACGCCAAACCAAGCAGTCGCTGGACAAGGTAAAACCCAAAAAAGAGATCATCGGTGAGCGGCTCTACCAGATTCAGGCTATCCAGGCAGTCTGCGAGCGATTCAGCGCCAAACACCGAAAAACCCTCATTGTCCAGGCCACCGGCACCGGCAAGACCAGGGTTGCCATTGCCCTTACGGACGTTTTGGTGCGGGCGAATTGGGGCATCCGGGTGCTCTTTCTCTGCGATCGCCTGGAACTGCGCAAGCAGGCGAAAAAAACCTTCACCGATTTCATGAACGAACCCCTGACCCTGGTCACCGCCAAGACCGCCCAGGACAGGAACAAGCGCATCTACCTGGCCACCTACCCGGCGATGATGAAGATCTTCCAGACCTTCGATACCGGTTTTTTTGATCTGATCATCGCCGACGAATCGCACCGCTCCATCTACAACCGCTACAGCGACCTGTTCAAATGGTTCGACTGTCTGCAGGTTGGCCTAACCGCCACGCCGGTGGACAAGATCAACCGGAACACCTTCCGCCTTTTCGACTGTCAGGACAAGAACCCCACCGCCTACTACTCCCTGGAGCAGGCCATCGAAGAGCACTATCTCGTTCCCTACGAGGTCTACTCGCATACCACCGGATTCCTGCGAGAAGGGATCAGGTTCAACCAGCTCACCGAAGCCCAGCGCGAAGAGCTGGAGGATGCCGGCGAAAATCCGCAGCTGTTCAATTACGACCCTCAGGATCTCGACAAAAAGATTTTCAATCGTGACACCAACCGGCAGATCATCCGCAACCTCATGGAGCACGGCATCCGTGACGGTTTGGGTCAGTTGCCCGGCAAAACCATCATCTTTGCCCGCAATCACAATCATGCGTTGTTGTTGGCCAACGTGTTCGACGAACTCTATCCCCAGTATGGTGGCGCCTTCTGCCAAGTGATCGACACCTATGACACCCGCGCCGAGCAGTTGATCGATGATTTCAAGGACTCGACCAACCCGCTCACCATTGCCGTGTCCGTGGATATGCTCGATACCGGCATCGATGTGCCCGAGGTGGTCAACCTGGTGTTTGCCAAGCCGGTCTTTTCCTGGGTCAAGTTCTGGCAGATGATCGGCCGGGGCACCCGTCTGTGCGAAAACCTGTTCGGCCCGGGCAACCACAAGAAAAAGTTCCGCATCTTCGACCATTGGGGCAACTTCGAGCGCTTCGAGATCGCGCGACCAGAGGCTGATCCTGCTCCGTCCAAATCAATCATGCAGCTGGTTTTCGAGGCCCGGATCAACCTGGCGGAGACCGCCCTGGCCAAGGGCGAGTTGGATATCGTCCACGCTACCGTGGACCTGATCCGCAAAGACCTCAACGCCCTGCCCAACGACACCATCGCCGTGCGGGAAAAATGGCGGGCAAGGAGTTCCCTGCTGGCCGAGGGTGCGCTGGACCAGTTTGCGCCGGCCACCGTGGCCGCGCTCCGCAATGACATGGCACCGCTCATGCAATGGGTTTACACCCGCGATCATGGCGATGCCTACGCCTTCGACCTGCTCGCCACCAACGCCCAGGCAGAACTGCTGCGCCATTCCGGACGGTTTGCCGATTACAAGGACCAGATCCAGGATCGCGTGAATGGCCTGCTCAAGCACCTCAACCCGGTCCAGGCCAAGATCATCCTGATCAAGCAGGTGGCGTCGAGCGAGTTCTGGGACAATGTTGATGTCGCTTCACTCGAGACACTGCGACGGGAACTGCGCGGCATCATGCACCACCGACAGAAACCGACTGGCCCTCACCCGCCGCCACCCAAGACCATAGACGTCGGCGATGGCGAGGTGGAACTGAACCGTCGCACCAGCAACGTCCGCTCCATCGACATGCAGATGTACCGTCAGTTGGTGGAAGAGACCCTTGAGCAGCTGTTCGAGACCAGCCCAGCTCTGCAGAAAATTAGGCGAGGCGAGCCGGTGACGCCGCAGGATCTTGATTCGCTCATCTCCCTGGTCCTAACGCAGAACCCTGACGTCAACCTGGAACTGCTTCGCGAATTTTTCCCGGATTCGGCTCCACCGCTGGATTTCATCATCCGCACCATTGTCGGCATGGAGCCGGAGGCCGTGGAAGCACGCTTCGCTGACTTCGCCCGGAGGTTCGCGGAGAGTTCGCGCCAGACCCATTTCCTCCGTCTTCTGAAAAACCACATCCAGAAATACGGGGCGATCACGGTGGAAAAACTCTACGAGGAACCCTTCACCACCATCGCCAGCGATGGCCTGGACGGCGTTTTCATAAGCGATGACCAGATCGACGAACTGATCACCATCATTGGAACCTTCCAACCCCAACCAGGAGTGCAAACGGCATGATTAGCGGCCAGCTGAAAAGCGATATCGATAAACTGTGGGACGATTTCTGGAGCGGTGGCATTGCCAACCCGCTCTCGGTCATCGAGCAGATTTCCTTTCTCATGTTCGCCCGCCTGCTCGACCTCCGTGAGACCCGGGAAGAAAAGAAAGCAAGCCGTACCGGCAAGCCCTTCCGCCGCCTCTTCAGTGACAAGCCGATCGCTGACGAAGTGCGGAGAAAAATGCTGGCCGACCTGGTCATCACCGAGCAGGACCTGCGCTGGTCACATTTCAAAACCCGTAATGCCGACGACATGCTGCGCATCGTCCGCGATGGTGTCTTCCCCCACTTCAAGACCGTGGCCATGGATGGCGCCAGATTCGGTGAATACATGAAGGATGCCCAGCTGCTCATCCAAAAGCAGAGCCTGCTGGTCACCGCGGTCAACACCATCGACAACCTGCCGCTCACCCAGGGTGACACCAAGGGCGACCTCTACGAGTACATGCTGGGCAAGCTGACCACCGCCGGTATTGCCGGCCAGTTCCGCACTCCGCGTCACATCATCACCAAGATGGTGGAGATGCTCGCCCCCCGGCCGGACGAGATGATTGGTGACCCGGCCTGCGGCACTGCCGGCTTTCTCGTGCAGACCATGCACTACCTGCAGCAGGCCTACACCACGCCCGGCATGGAATACCCGGACGAGGACGGCAATCTCGTCTACCCCGGCGACCGGCTGGAACCCTATCGTGAGCATATCCAATCCGGCCTGCTGCACGGCTTCGACTTCGATGCCACCATGCTGCGCATCGCTGCCATGAACCTGCTGCTGCACAACATCGAGGCCCCGAACATCCATTACATGGACACCCTCTCCAACCGGTTCCCGGAGCAATTCCCGGCCGAGGCCGAGGGATTTTTCGATGTGGTCATGGCCAATCCGCCCTTCAAGGGAAGCCTGGACTTCGAGGATGTGCACCCATCCTTGCTCAAGAAGGTCAAGACCAAGAAAACCGAGTTGCTCTTTGTCACCCTGATTCTCAAGATGCTCAAAACCGGTGGCCGCTCAGCCACCATCGTCCCGGATGGCGTCCTCTTCGGTTCCTCCAAGGCGCACCAGGCCCTGCGGCAGATGCTGGTGGACGACAACCAACTGGAGGCGGTGATCTCCTTACCCTCGGGCGTTTTCAAGCCCTACGCCGGTGTTTCCACCGGCATCATCGTGTTCACCAAGGGCGGGAGGACGGACAACGTCTTTTTCTATGATGTGCAGGCTGACGGCTTGTCTCTGGACGATAAGCGCACCGAGGTGGCCGAAAACGACTTACCGGATATGCTGGAACGCTGGCAGCAGCGCGACCCCAAGCAGGACATTGACCGGACCAGGAAGCACTTTTTTGTGCCAGCCGCTGATATCCGGAAAAAAAAGTATGACCTCTCCATCAACCGCTACAAGGAAACGGCTTATGAGGAAGAAGCGTATGATCCGCCCAAGGAAATTCTGGAGCGGATGATGGCCCTGGAAAAGGAAATTATGGCAGACATGGAAGGGTTGGGGGGGATGTTAGGATGAGCATAACTCTACCATCAAACTGGCAGGTTGAATCTCTCGGCAAGTGTTGCACGATTGTCTCTGGGGCAACACCACGCCGTGATGTGCCTGAATATTGGGACAATCATATCCCCTGGGTCACGCCCAAAGACATCAGTAATTTAAATGACCCTATATTAGAAGATACACCGGAATATATTTCTGAGGCAGGATACAAAAATTGTTCTGCCAAACTCCTTCCCAAAAGATCGGTTCTTTTTAGTTCTCGGGCACCAATAGGTTTAGTTGCCCTGACAGGCCGTGAAATGTGCACGAACCAAGGATTTAAGAGTTTAATTCCAGGGAAGAAAGTCCATTCTGAATACCTATATCACTGCATGAAGTGGATGGCCCCCAAAATTGCAGAATTAGGTAACGGGGCAACATTTAAGGAAGTTTCAAAAGAGGTAATTAGCCGAGTAGAAATTCCACTCCCTCCATTGGCGGAGCAGAAGCGGATTGCGGCCATTCTGGACAAGGCCGACGCCATCCGCCGCAAACGGCAAGCCGCCATCAAACTCGCCGATGACTTCCTACGCGCCACCTTCCTCGACATGTTCGGCGACCCCGTCACCAATCCCAAGGGGTGGGATAGAGTAAAAATTGGAGAGGTAACAAAAGACTGGAGAGGAGGTGCTTCTTTAGCGCCTTCAGATTTTACGGATGCAGGTTTCCCCATATTGCATAAAGGTGCGATTCATACGAACGGAAACATAGTGATTGATACTGGAAAAAAGACTTTCACAACTATTGAATATGCAAACGCACACAGAAAATCAGTAATATATAAAGATTACCTTGCTGTTACTTTAAGGGACCTAGTTCCAACAGGGCCTTCTATCGGACTTATTGCAGACCTATCTCAAAACCAATTGGTCGAATATATGCTGGCCCAGGGGGCATATGGATTCAAGATTAACATCTCAGCAATAAAACCATCGTATCTTGTAGCCTTGTCAAATAACAGAGGCTTTAGGTCTGAATTAAAAAAATACTGGGTCGGAAGCACCCAAATTCACATTCGAACGCCAGTTTTTCAAGAAATATCAATTCCCTTGCCTAAATTAAGCCAGCAAGAGCAATATGAGATTGTTACAAAAAAAACTAATATGTGGTTAACAAAGCAGAAAAATTTTAATGAATTTACTGGTGTTTTATTCAAATCCCTCACCCAACGAGCCTTTTACGGAAAACTGTAACACCTAATCCCGAGATCTCCATGCCCTACACCGCCAACCAACAACGAGCCATCGAAACCTACAGCCGCAATCTCCAGATCATCGCCTGCGCTGGCTCCGGCAAAACCTAGGTGATGGCGGCGCGGGTGACTCACCTGCTTCAAGACAGATCGGGGATCAGGCCTCTCTGGCGCAGGCAGGCAAGCAGCCCTCTCTTGACCGTAAATTTTCTTATCATCCATAAAATATCTTCTTCTCTTCGCGGCGTCTCATCCGCCAAAGCCCTTCCAATCATTGCCTGAACACGTTGATTGCTCGTCCCCGGCGATAAAAAGCCTCAGATAAACAATCTTGTCCATCCGTGCAGCCACTCCCACGCAGTGGCCGCAGGCGCTTTCCCCGACATGGATATCATCGTTTTTTCAGAGAAAAATTTTCCGCCGTCCGTTTACAAACTCGAAGGAGCAGATACAATCGAAGTAGTTTGAACAGTTGGCACGCTGTCTGCACTGACAGGAGCATGACAACATATACCTTCACAACCACCCCTCGTCTTGTACGGCCCATTGGCATGGAATCGTTCCTGGACCCTTCGAAAACCGGATCGAAAAAAGCGATCGACGATGCGCTCGATGCCGACGAACTTGCCTTTCTCTTCACCAACCACCAGGCCATCGTCGACAAACGGCAGTATTTCGATGTCGATGAGCATCAGCCCGTAAAGACCGCCGGCCAGCAGGACCATTTTCAACAAGTTCGATCTGCCGACGCCGTTTCTGACGATTGTCCGGACAAGGCACCTGCCAGTGACGAAGGCTTGGATACTGCCACAATCAGCGAGAGCGCCACAGAACCAGCGGCAGAAGCAGAGCTTGAGGATGTGGCGGAGAACAATGAAGACGACGATCTCTTCATCGAAGATGCTGAGGATACGCATGCGGACGCGGAGGAACTGGAGGATCTGGAGTTTGACGAGTATCTCGACGAGGAGGAACTGGAGGAGCCGGCGGACGAGCAGGTCGAGGGGTTTTCCGCAGCCGAGGAGGCGTTTGACGCTGAAAGCTTGGTGCCGGAAACAGGCATTGACTTCGTCGAGACTGATCTCGATCCGGATGCATCCGATGCCGCGGATGCCGTTGATTGGGCCTTGCTGCTGGATGCGGAAGACGAATTTGATCCGGAACTGACCGGCCTGCTCGATGAAACCGAAGTTGAAACCGGCGGCCAGGTCTCCGATGAAGAACGTGCCCTGCAAATGGCCGCCTTCCTTGGCGAGGACTGTGAACTCGACCGGGAAGAGGTGGCACTTATCGCCGAGATTTTCATGGTCAACGGCTGGTCTGCCTGCAAAACGGCGATCCTGCGCGAGCTGACCGAGGGGACGACGGTGGAGGAATTGTACCTGGCCTCGCAGGTGAAAGAGCTATGGAAAGAGCATTATGAATTCTACAGCGGCCAGGTGAGTAATTACCGGACCCTGACCTGGCCGACTGCGCTATGCATCATCAGATCTTTCGATGGCTACCCTGATCCGGAAGAGGTCGAGCAGATGCTGATCCGCCTGCATGACCACTGGCGAAACGACAACATCCAGCGGAGAATCTCTAAAACATTCAACGAGTATATTATTGGCAAATTCTGCCATGACGCGGAAGTCTCCGAGTTTTACGGGGAGTCAATAGTCGACGGGTATTCGTCTGCGGCTGACCTGGAGCTGTTCCCGCCAAGCAGCGAGGATATACCGGAACTCACTTATGACCAACGCGGGTACATTCTCAAAACTTCCAGGAATTTCACAGATAACATCTAACGGTGCTGAATAATGCCACAAGCGAGACTAACACCCATTGCAGGCTGCTGGGTCAAGAAAAAAGGCAGTAACGAGGTTGGCCGGGTTGTTGAAGCGGATCTGAAAAACAATCCGATTACCTGCCGGGTGCAATGGCTGCAAACCCGTCAGGAAGAGCGTGTATCCCGGCAGCAGCTGGTTTGCGGATTTCCCTTGGGAGTAGAGGTGCAGGATGCCCCGCCCTCGAGAACGCGGCGATCGCTGGGGGAAGGGGTGGTGCTGGAAACCAGAAGAATTGGCGGGCGCGAGCAGGTGCTGGTTGACTTCCTTGAGCGCGGGGAACGGCATTGGCTGCCTTTTGAGAACTTGAAGGAAATCAGAGGAGTCCGGCAACGATTTTTGTTGTCCCAGATCGGGGAAGCCGGCAACGCCGAACGGTTTCGCCTGCGCAGCTTGGCGCACGCCATTGAAATGTGGCACGAGAATACCGGCGCGTTATCTCGGCTTGATATCGATCCCCTTCCGCACCAGATTCACCTTGTGCACCATATCCTCGCATCCGGCAACCTCAACTGGATGATCGCCGATGACGTGGGCCTCGGCAAAACCATTGAGGTCGGCATGCTGCTCTCCGCCTTGATCCGGCGGGGAACGCACCGGAGAATTT
>Ga0265295_1008580_pt1 | contig 11289 bp, 12 predicted proteins | sample Munlansysbiofilm_FD_192503 | JGI IMG/M metagenome (GOLD analysis project Ga0265295, IMG submission 192503) | Leachate microbial communities from a municipal landfill in Southern Ontario, Canada - Methane capture system biofilm | ecosystem: Engineered > Solid waste > Landfill > Unclassified ... | reverse complement strand
CGGCGGAGTCCGGACCTTCCTCAGGGTTTCCCCCGCGGCCCCCTGGCCGTCTCCCTACCGCCGGCTCGCCCTCGTGTACCGACAGCGAGGGCACACCCACAGTATACCCCCGAGCGAGGGCCGTCGCCTGAGGGGGCGCAGGCAGTGGGGACAGAGGAACGCGCGCGCGGCGAGGATGAGCGCCCCAATCCCGATCAACCCCGCCACCGCGTAGGCCCAAGTCCACGACCGCCGTCCCTCTTGAGGCTTCTGCCGCCCCGTCGTGAGGAGGGAGAGCAAGCCCGTGGCGAGGTTCTCCACCGCCACCGCTGGCTGGGCGCGGTTCGCTGTGACCCGTGCCTCCGCGAGGAGGTCCTCCCACTCCGGCTGGGGGAGGAGGGGGGCCACCCTCTCCCCGGCACGGGCTGCGACCTGCCACCTCCGATCCTCTCCCCGTAGGAACACGACGAGGAGGGCGTCCGTGGGGAGCCGCCACGCGGAGAAGATCGCCCGTGCGTACAGTTCAACGTCCCCGAACGGATCGTGCCAACTCGCGAGGTAGACGAGCGACACCCCGCGTTCCTTGAGGGAACCGATGAGGTGCTCCAGCTGCTCGCGATCCGCCCGCTCGAGGGTCTGGCCGTAGTCGTTGATCGCGCCGACCGGTTCGGGCAGAGGCTCGGCCGCTGCTAGGACGGAGGCAAGTAAAGGAACCGCGAACAGTGCTCGCAGGTCACGACCTCCCGCTCGGACTTCACCTTCTCCACCGTGGTCTCGACGAGGCGGAGGTGGCACCCGCCGCACACCCCTCCCACCACCGGCACCACCGGGCTCCCCCCGCTTCCCAGAAGCCGTTCGTAGTGCCCGCGGAGGCGTAGGGGGACGCGCTGGAAGATCTCATCGCGCCTGACGCGGAGGGCATCCTGCTCCGCCAGGATCGTGGCCCGCCGCCGGGCGAGCGCACCGAGCTCCTCCTCGATCTCTCGCCGCCGCCCCTCGTGCGCGATCGCCTCCTCCCGTAGCTTCCCCTCGTCGGCGTCCGCTTCCGCCATCAGCTGGAGCGCCTCATCGGCCAGGGTGTCGAGCTGCCCGCGGAGGAAGGTCACCTGCTCCCGCAGGTACTCCATCTCCTTGTAGGGGATGATGTCGTGGTCGAGCTTGTGCTGGTAGGTGCGGATCTTCTCGTCGGTGGAATCCACCTCGCCTGACTTGGCGAGGGCGGAGAGTCGGAGGGCGCGATGACCCTCCTGGCGGCGACGGAACGCTTCCTCCTCGCTAGCGAGGAGGCCCCGGAGCCGTGCCTCCTCCCTCTCGAGGTCGGCCAGGCGCCCCGCGAGTGTGCGCAGGCCCGCATCGGCCTCGGCGAGGGAGAGGAGCTGGGCCAGGGTCTCGTTCATCGCTCCATCACCACCAGGTCTGGAAAACGCTCGCGGAGGAGTTGCCCCACGTGGCCCACGAACGGCCGCTCCGTCTCCGGGTGGCCGAACGCGACTGCGGCGAGACCGGATTCGGACGCCTCGCTTCCGTCGTGATAGCCGATCTCGCCCGTGAGGAAGAGGTCAGCGTCCGCGGCCAACGCGTCCTCCCACAGGCTCCCTCCGCTTCCCCCGCACAGGGCGACCCGCCGCACCTCCCCCTCCAGGTCCCCGTACACGGCGTGCGGCTCGACCCCCCCTAGCGCGCGACCGAACCGGGAGACGACGTCGGAACCCGAGGCCGGTTGCGGTAGATCCCCCACCCTGCCCAGTCCATGGCGGGGAGACGGGTTCTCCAGGGGGTACACGTCGTAGGCCACCTCCTCGTACGGGTGGGCCCCCATCATTGCGGCGAGGGCGGCGGGGAGCCGGTCGGAGGGGACCACCGCCTCCAGCCGCACCTCGTCGGCCCGCTCCTCCCGCCCTACTTCCCCGAGGTACGGATGCGATCCCTCCCGCGGGAGGAACGTGCCGATCCCAGGGGCGCGGAACGAGCAGTGGCCATACCGCCCGATCTCCCCCGCTCCCGCCCCGAACAGGGCCTCCGCCACGCGGTCCTCGTGCCCGCGGGGCACGAACACGGCGAGCTTGACGAGCCTCCCCCGGGGGGAGAGGGGCCGCAGGGAGACCAGGCCGAGGACCCCGGCCAGCACCTCGCCGAGCCCTCCCCAGGCGATGTCGTAGGGGGTGTGCACGGAGTAGCAGGCCGTCCCCGAGCGGAGGAGGAGCAGGAGCTTTTCCCCGTGGGGCTTCTCTGGGAGGAGGCGGTCGAGGGGGCGGAACAGGAGCGGATGGTGCGTCACGACGAGATCCACGCAGGACAGATCGCGCGCGACAGCGAGGCTGAGGTCGAGGGCGACCACGACCCGCCGGCACGGCCCCGCGGCCGGCCCTACCTGGAGCCCGGACCGATCCCAGTCCTCCGCGAGCGCTGGCGGGAAGAGCTCGTCGAGGAAGACCACCACATCCTGGCGATCCATGTCGGGGTGAGTGTAGCGGCCCGGTCGCTTGCTGGGCAAGGAACAGCGGCTACCATGGTCGCCGATGGCGGGACACACAGGGACCGCGGACCTTCCCCTCCACGGGGGCCATGCCCCGCGGTGGTTGTTTGCGCGGATGGTCCTCCTGTCGCGGGAGATCGTCCTCGCCCTCGCCGATGAGTTTGGGACAGAAGGGGTGCTGGCCCGGCTCTCCGACCCCCGCTGGTTTCAAGCGTTGGGGTCCCTCCTCGGCTTCGACTGGCACTCGAGCGGTCTCACCACGACCACCTGCGGGGCGGTGAAGGAGGCGCTGCGCGCGGTGGGGGATGAGATCGGCCTGTACGGAGCAGGGGGCAAGGGGGCTGCCTCGCGGCGAACGCCGCTGGAGATCGCGGAGGCCGCGCCGCGGCTCGTCGTCGAGCCCGGGCCGCTCGTCTACGCGTCGCGGATGGCGGCCAAGGTGGACTCCGCCGCCCTTCAGGATGGGTTTCAGATCTACCACCACGCGTTCTTCTTCGACCGGGCAGGGCGGTGGTGCGTTGTCCAGCAGGGGATGAACGAGAAGACGGGCCTGGCCCGTCGCTACCACTGGAACTCCGAGGCCGTTGCGGACTTCGTGTGCGAGCCCCACGCCGGGATCGTAGGGCCGCGGTCCGATCTCGTCCTGAACCTCGTGGCGTGGGAGGCCGATGGGGTGCGGAGGGCAATCCCCGAGCTCGCCCGCGAGCCGCCGGAGCTGTTGGTGAGCGAACTCTCGCGCCTGCAGACCCTAACCCTCCCCCGTCGGCACGCCCTCCTCGTCTCCGATCTCGACCCCCAGCGGCTGCGCACGGTGTTCCTCTCCTCCTATGAGAGCGAGGCGACGGATTTTGCGGGGCTCCTCGGCACCCGGGGGGTGGGGGCGAAGGGTCTACGGGCCCTCGCCCTGCTGGCCGAGCTCCTCTACGGCGCCCCCGTCTCGTTCCGCGATCCGGCCCGGTTCGCCTACGCCCACGGCGGGAAGGATGGGATCCCCTACCCGGTGGACCGGGGGACCTACGATCGGACGATCGGGATCCTCCGCCGGGCGGTAGAACGGGCGCGGTTGGGGGAACGGGAGGAGCTCGCCACGCTACGGCGGTTGGCCTCGGTTGAACTGGCCTTCACTCGGTAGCCCCCTGGGCGGCCACTTGGACGCGGATGACCTTCTTCTTCCACGTCCCGCGCCCGAGCCACAGGACGAGGGCGATCCCCGCCAGGAAGTTGCTGAGGGCCATCCCTGCCCACATCCCCGTCGTCCCGAACCCAAGCGGGTAGGCGAGGGCCCAGGACAAAAAGACCCGCAGCACCCACAGCCGGACGATGGACATCACCATCGGCGGCACGGTATGGCCCGAGCCGCGGAACGTGGCCGCCGCTCCATCGAACAGGCCGAAGAACGGGATCGAGGTCCCGAACACGGCGATGAACCAACTGCCCTCCCGGATCACCTCGGGATCAGCCACGAACACGCTGAACAGCGGGCGGCGCAGGAAGAAGGCCACGAAGTACACCCCGATCAGGGCGAGGAACGTGGCCCCGATCCCCCGGCGGGCGATCGTCTCCGCCCGCTCGGCCTGATCGGCCCCTAGGTTCTGGCCGATCATCGCCACGAGGGCGCTCGCCGCTCCCAAGCTGATCACATTAACGAGGTTGATAAACCGGTTCCCCACAGTGTAGGAGGCCACGACCGCCGTCCCGAACCCGGACACGAGCCCCATCATCACCACGAATCCAAGCGAGGTGCTCGTCTGATCGAGGACGTTGGGGAGGCCCACCCGCAGGATGGGGAGGAGCTGGGCGCGGCGGGGCCGGAGATTCCTCAAGTGAACCCGCAGCCCTGCCCGGCCAGAGAAGAGGATCGTCAGCCCGACCACGGCGATGAGAACGCGCGAGAGGATGGTCGCAAGTGCCGCGCCGGCCACTCCCCACTCCGGGAAAGGCCCCCAGCCGAAGATGAGGAGCGGGTCAAGCACCGTATTCAGAAGGAGCGAGGAAACGTGCAGGTACATCATGAGGCGAGTGTTCCCCAACCCCACCATGAGGCCGCCGAACGCCCGGGCAAGGAACATGAACGGGAGCCCTGCGCACTCGATCCGGAGGTAGAGGAGTGCCAGGGGGAAGAGATCCTCCGGCGCGCGGATGAGACGTAGCACCGCGGGGGCAGCCGCGAACCCGGTCGCTCCGAGGACGACCGATGCCAGGGCAAGGAAGCCCAGGATTTGTCCTGCTGATTCCTCTGCTCCCTTCTGATTGTGGGCCCCATAATGCTGGGCCACGAACGCCGTCCCGGCAGCCTGGAATCCGCCGGCGAACGATATGAAGAAGAACACGATCGGCCAGGCCATCCCCGGCGCGGCCATCGCCGCCGTGCTCAACTTTCCGAGCCAGAACGCATCCACGAGGTTGTACAGCGCCTGCACAGCCCCGGTGAGCATCGCCGGCCAGGCAAGGAGGAGCATCGTCGGGAGGATGGGCCCATTCAGGATCCTCTCGCGCACGTACCTTGGGTTCATCGGCTGAAGGAGGAAGTATACACGACAGAACAGGGGAAGGAAACCAACTATTCTTGGTGCGCCAGGAGATCGTCGCCAGGCAGAGGCCGTGGAGGCCTCATCATCTCCCGAGCGATCGCCACAGGTTGAACATGTCGCCTGCTGTTCTGCGTTCCTCCTGGCGCTTCTCACTCTCACTGTGCGCATACATTGGCCCCCACCTTGTCACCCTGAGAAGGAGCGCTTCACGACGACCGTGATAAGCCTTACAATGCGGCATGCAGCACCGACTTTGGCCCAACGCATCAGTAGAAGCAGTTTCACAACTTACAAGTCAGCTGCTATGGTGGCGGCATGGCGAGACGAGAATTTACGGACGAACAGTGGACGAGGATCGAGCTCCGCTTGCCGCCTTAGCCGCGCATCGGCCGTCCTCGGGTAGATGACCGCAAGGTCGTCGAGGGGGTCTGGGAGCGGATCTGGATCGAGTGGACGCGGGCGTTCCTGGACGGGAGCTTCGTCCCCGCGAAGGGGGGGGCGAAGAGGTTCTGCTGACGAAGGTCGGGAAGGGGACAAAGGAGTGATCCCCTGCATCCCGCCATGGAAGAACCGCACAGGACGGCGCAAGACCTCCCGACGAGGAGTACAAGGAACGGTGGCCCGTCGAGCGCACGTTCGCCTGGGTGTACTTCCGCTGCTTCCTCGTGCGCTACGAGCGGCTGATCTCGATGTACGCCGCGTTCCTCACCGTAGCGTGCCTCCTCATCTGCTTGAGGATGGTTGTAAAATGACTTCTAGCGTTCGATAGCGGTAGGCACCACAACTGAAAACGCGGATTGCGATGACACTGTACAGAACGCGAAAGTGTGGTAGAGTGCCGACGTAACACTGCTTAGGGCACTGGAGGTTTTATTTTACAGACCCATAGGAATCCCCAACTGAGTTGACATCTCGCCAACCAAGGCCAAAATCAGGGTGTCTACTAGAAGAAGGTAGGTGAGCCGATGGGCCGGTTGGTATGGCTTGAGGTGAAGGGGTTCTTCAGGCGACCGGTCTGGGTCATTCTTCTAGCCCTCTCCGCCCTTCTCTTCCATTGGGGGGAAGTCCCTGATTTCAATCCCTCGCTCACAGAGGCACTTACGGGGATCCCGCGGGGCCCCCTGTTCTCCCTCGGGGAGTGGGGTCGGCTTGTGCTCCTGTTCGCTGGTTCAGTGGTAGGAGGGCTGTTTGCCCTGTTCGTGTCCTTGATAGCTGCGGAGTCCTTCCATCAGGAGATCCTCCACCGGGAGGTGCTGTGGTCCACGCCCGGGGCCAGTGGAGCGCGGGTGGCCGGGGCCAGGTTCTTGGCCGTGAGCATCCTCAGCACCTTGTTGATCCTCCTCGGTTCCACGGCTGCCCTGTTTAATCCCGTGAACCGAGACCTCCTTGTGTTGGAGGGGGGAGTGTACGTCCCCCTGTATTTCGCCATGCTCTGGGTCCAGGTGTCCCTTTGGACTGCCCTTGCCATGTTCATCAGTTATCTCACTCGATCGCGCTTAACTAGCATCGCTTCGGTGGCGGTAGTGGCAGGGCTTTGGTTCGGGATCGGCTTTCTCGGCTCCGGACTTCTGCACAGGAGTTACCTTTCCTGGAACTTCATCGGCCCCTTTGCCCCGTTGGGGTTGGTCCCATCCGCCCTTTTCCTACAGACAGGGAGCCTGATCGGCTTGGTGATTTTGCTTTTCGCCGGGGCGCTTTGGGCGCGACGATGGCAGCCAGAGTTTCAAGGGATCCGCCTCCCATCCGTTCAAACCATGCTTGGGGTAGGGGTAGCCCTAGTGGTGGGGATGGGGGGAGCGGTCATCGGAGTGTTGGGCAGCCGAACGGCCCCATCCACCGCAGAGGAATTGATGTGGGAGGTAGCTACCTTTGATCGCCCTTACGTCTGGGCCAAGAATGGGGCGCTCCTCATCTATCCGGGTGAATATACGGTGATCCACTTGCCTCAAGGGTCCCCTCCTCCCTCCTGGGTAGAAGGGCTGGCCCGGGGCAGGGAGTTACATTACTACAAAGATGCTGGGAACTGGACCACCGCTCGCGAAGGCAATATATCTTCTGTCATGAGTCAATCGTTGGTCTTGCTCTATCCCCCGGATCGCCTCTACCCTGCTGAACTTGAAAGAGCCGTGCACCAGCTCTAGCGCGAAATTGATCCACTGGTAGAGCGGGCTAAGGTTTGGCATAAGGTTTGGCAGGAGATTGTGGAACTGATCATCATTCCGCCAAGTACAATAACCGGGCACTTCAAAGCCGTCCCAGAAGGGCTCTTAGTTCCAGACGACAAGCTTGCCAGCGGTACGGATGTCTTTTGGTCTGCCTGGGAGTTGACCGAATCCTCGGGCCTTACCGGCTCAGATCGGGTCTATTTATGGCTGTATCTGTACGCAGCTGTGGATGAGCAGCGCGTGGCCGAATACCTGGAGCGACTCCATGCCCAAGCCCGTGGGGAGCTCGAGGCCCCACCCAATAGGCCTTGGGAAGGCTATCCTGTGCCTGCACCATTCTGGGACCGCACCTGGGGAAGCGAGGAAGCGGCTCTCATCTTGGGGCATTGGGAGCGGGGGGAGAAGATGGGGCACGAAAACTACATCCGCACACTTTTGGAGGGGCAAGGTGATTGAGGCAACCGGGTTGACCAAGAATTACGGAAATGTTTGGGCCCTCCGGGGGATCGACCTTGCGATCGGAACCGAGGTGTTCGGCCTCCTTGGCCCAAATGGTGCTGGTAAAACAACATTTATCAAGATCATCGCCACCTTGCTCCCGCCAACCTCGGGAAGAGCAACGGTGTTCGGCCACGACGTGGTGCACGACCGGATCCCGATCAGAAAGATGCTCGGGTACCTGCCACAGGAATATGGGGCCTACCCGAAACTCTCCGGCCGAGAATATTTGGAATACATCGCGTACCTCAAGGGTATCCGCCGACCAAAACAGGAGATCGAAGGGCTCCTTTCCCAGTTTCACCTGACCGACGTGGCCAGACGGAGGGTGACTTCCTACTCGGGCGGGATGCTCCGGAGGCTGGGGATCGCCCAAGCCTTGCTCGGGACCCCCAAGGCGCTGTTGGTGGACGAGCCCACCGGCGGCCTCGATCCCGAGGAACGCGTCCGGTTCCGGGAGTTTTTGATGGGCCTAGGCGGGGAGCGGATCGTGGTCCTTTCCACCCATCTCGTGGAGGACGTGGCCATGACTTGCGATCATCTCGCGGTGCTCCATCAGGGGGAAATCCGCTACTTTGGCACCCCCCGCGCGCTGATCCAAACCTACCAGGGCAAGGTGTACGAGGTGGAGGTGCCCGAGGAGGAGGTTAAGGAGAAAATTTCCACTTGGGGGGAGAGGGTGCTCACCACCCAGCGGCGGGATGCGGGGCGGGCGGTCCGCGTGTTGGGCGAAATAGAAGGCGGACGCCCGGTCACCCCTTCCCTGGAAGATGCCTACCTCGCCCTCATCCGCTCTTGATCCGCTACCTTCTCTTTGAGGCAAGAATTTCCGTTCCGTGGGGAATCTGGATCGTTCCCGGGTTGTTCGCTATCCTTCGGCTTACTGGAGCGATCTGGCCCGAAGGGTGGCTCCCTCTGTTGGAGTTCGTCTTCCCGATCCTTTTCCCCCTTCTTACCTTCACTCTTTTGGAGCAGGAGAAGCGCTGGCGGACCCTCGAGGTGATGGTGGCCGCTCCTCGTCGCAAGGCGGCTATCTTCCTCGTGCGGTATTTGATCCTGGTTTTTCCATTGTTTCTGGTGGTGGCTGCGGCGGTGCGGCCGGGGGAATACCTTCTGCTCATGGCCCCTGGGCTTGCCCTGGGAGGGGCCGCCCTCTTGTTCGGGCTGATTCTTGGGGAGGAAACCGGACTTGGCCTGGCTCTCGGCTGGTGGGGAGTTTCGTTCGCCATCGGGGTGGCACGGGCTGAATTCCTCAAAACCGGCCTTCAAAGCTGGGTTTTACTCATCCTCACCGGAGCTCCCCTTTCGCCCTCCGAAATCTTCCTCCGGAAGTGGGCCCACCTTGGCATCGGGCTTCTTCTCATCCTGTTGGCCCTGGGGGGAGTGGAGCGGAAACGCTCCTGGAGGACGCGCTGAGCGCATTGCCATCGAACAGACCCATGGGGCAGCGCATGAACTGGGCCGCTCAAGCCGGCACCTAAGGTTATGGAGGAGCACTGCCTTGAGAAACGCGGGAAGATGTGCCTGGTGATCGCCGCCTGCTACTGGGGGAAGATGGGCCGTGTCTCAAGAAAGTCCGCGAAAGCGGGGGATGTTGGTCACTTATTGACACCGCAACGAAATTTCTCAGCCCTGAGTGCCATCAGATCAGCATCTCCAAGATCGACCACCCGCCAGCTGTAGAAGTTAGTCTAAAACGTGCCTACCACTTGGCGGACCGGGGTTCAGTCAGTGGGGCCTTGGGGGAGATGCTGCTGGTAGGGGAGGAGGGAGTACTCGTAGCCAAAGCGGCGGCGCAGCTCCTGCAGCCGCTCCAGCCGTTGGAGGACCTCGGGGGAGCGGAGCTTGGCTATCTGAAGCACGATGGCGGTCTGGATGGCCAGGGGCACGATGTTGGTGTGATAAATGGTGGCTGGGCCCCGCCGCGCCGCCAGCGCCAAGGCGTTGAGGTAGTCCTGAGCGTCCAATTGAGCGCCATGGCCCTTCCGGTCAAGCATGGGTATCCCGTCCAATGGGTCCAGTCCCGGTACGGTGAGAATGCCCTCCTCCCCGTCTGCGGGCAGGGCCTGGGCCAAGGTTGCCCCGATGGGGCTGGGGCGGTGAGGCGACCGGGTGGCAACTTCGCTTCTGAGGCCGATCGCGAGCCGGAACGGGAGCGCTAGGGTCCGCCGCGTTTCCCACGCACCTATCCCGAACGAGAACGACCGGAAGTAGCGTAGCCTGTATCACGGAACTAACTCCTTACCGCACCTCACCATCTTCCGTCGGGACCTGCCCCGCCGCCGGGTTCAAGGCAGCGAGGACCGGCAACCATGTCTTCCATGCTGGAACGAGCCCTTGCCGTGATTTCCCTCGCGGTGCCCCTGGCATGCGCGGGCCTGGGGGCGGAGCCCAACCTCCCTCCGCGGGCCGAGCTCATGGTGGTGGACACAATCCCCGCCGTGCCGGTATCGTTTACGCTGGCTGCTTCTGACCCCAACGGTGATCCGCTGGTCTTCACTGTCCTCGGTGGCCCCCACCATGGGCAGTTGGTGGGGAGTCCTCCCCACCTGACCTACATCCCCGAGCCGGACTCTTGGGGAACGGACGAGATCACCTTCTCCGTGGCTGACCCCTATGGGGCGATCGACCTTGGGCTGGTCAAGCTCTGTGTCACGCCTCAGATCCCCACCCACTACATTGGCGATGCGAACGCGCTTTCCAAGGCAGGCCTGGCCGAACTGGCGGTGCATGTTGCCGGCCAGCAGGTCCAGGTGTGGTACATCTTCACCGAACGCACGGGGGTCTTCGCCGTCGGGGAGGTGATCCCAGTGCTCCTCCCTCCGGGCGGAGAGGTGAGCTGGGTGAGCATGTGCTGGGTGGGAGCTGAGGATGTCCACCTTGAGTCGCCAGCCACGGACTGGGACGCCGCGGGGTTGCTTCATGTCGCCACGCGGTCCCTGCCAGCAGGGGCCTACATTTTGACCGTGGTCAAGCACCGTGAGGCGTTCTCATTCCTCATCGCGCTGAAGGGAACACCCAACGAGGGCACCCATCTCGCTGCTGGCGACCCGCGTGAGGGCCAAGGAGGGTGAACATGCGAACGTTCAGGATCATGGGCGTAGCGGCTGCGGCCTTGATGGCCTTTTCAGGGTGGGCGGCCGACGCTCCGCTGCAAGTGGTGTTTGTCCCTTTCGACACCCCCACCTTGTTTGTCCTCGCCACGGGGGATCAGGACCTGGCGTACACGATCCTTGAACTCCCCACCCAGGGTGTGCTCGTTGGGATCCCTCCCTACCTCACCTACATTCCCCGTCCTGGGTTCTCCGGGACGGATTGGGTGCACTACCTCGTCCAGACCGATCAAGGGCAGTGGGATCTGGGGACGGTGCAGCTCGTCGTCTTTTCACCCGGGGCTACGATGAGCCCATTCGTGTTCACCAGCGAGACGGAGCTTGGCTGGTCCGGGCCGACGTTCACCCTGGATAGCTACCGGTTTGTCTTCGGCGTTCAGGCACGGTTCACCTACTTCGAGCAGGCGCTGCGGGCGACCTGGACCGACGCGGGGTTCACGTCGTTCGTGGGCACGACGCGGACCGAGCTTGAAGGATCCTGGCCCAGCCCTTGGCGCCTTCCCATCACATCCACACTGGACTTCGAC